>Ga0080003_1000347_pt1 | contig 31577 bp, 29 predicted proteins | sample JossMetagenome_FD_69206 | JGI IMG/M metagenome (GOLD analysis project Ga0080003, IMG submission 69206) | Hot spring microbial communities from Joseph's Coat, Yellowstone National Park, USA - JC2_E (SPADES assembly) (version 2) | ecosystem: Environmental > Aquatic > Thermal springs > Hot (42-90C)...
ATGTTCCCTTCTCCCTAAATCCTATATTGATTCCATTATTTACTGTAAATGATGCATTTTTAGTTATCCATTCAGAGATATTCAATTGATTACCCGAAAAATTATCATAAAAGTAAAAAACGTTCTTTCCGTCATCATATTTGCCATAAGGTGTTGAAAATTGTGGAGCTTCTCCTATATTTATTCCGTTAAAATAATTTACAGATGTATTTCCAAAATTCATATAGATTGTCAGGTTTGAGTGTGGCAATATGGAAACATTTATTTTAAGCCAGTATACGGATAAATTAGAGTATTCACTTGCACCACTTTCCAACCAGCTAGGTATAATTGTTCCGTTAGTATAGGTAAAATAAATATTTTGAAGATTTTGTGCTTCATACAATTTATACAGTGAGCTGTTTATTGCAATTATCTGCTGGTACGGTACTTTAAGAGCAAAATTTTCTGTGTTTGATATGTTTATATATATTCTTTTTAGTATAGCGTTAAAACTAGGCACTTTGATTCCATTATGATCTGAACTTTGAGACCCGTATACCACAACTGAAAATCCAGAGACCAAAAACAAGAATACTATTGAAACAGCCACTATTTTCATTACATTATTTTTTTTAGCCATTTTTCCACCATACCCAAAGGCTGCGGATATTTAATATAAAATTTCGGATTATATATTTTTTTCTAAAGTTACTTTTTTTGGGCCATTTTTTCAGAATTCAAGACCAATATAGCAATATCTCAAATTACCATATCTAAGCCCTCAATCCTTAATAGATTTAAGAAAATGAACCAGAATAAGCCATTCAATAAGAAAATAAAGCCTTTCAATTTCATGCGTATTGGATCAGAGAAAAATGGTATCATACCATGTTTGCCCTATGACAAAGATATTACTGGAATTAAATATAAGCCATTTGTTGATTATAAAACTGATACAGCGTCAGATAAATTACCCTTACCCTCTGATGCTTACTGGTATACTCTTGACGACATTCTAACTAAATACGTAAGGCATAATGATAACAAATTTGATTACGATAATGAAGGAATAGCACATAGAAAACATATCGTTGTTAATCGGATAAGATACATTGGAAAGGAGTCAAACAACCTTGATGAGGCCTCTGTTTTTGGAATAGATGATAATTCATGCCTTGAATATGAGAACATTGAAGATTTCAAACAATGGATTCTTTCATTGAAACCTAAGGATGTCAGGGATAAGGAAATATCACAACAAGCTTTGTATTATCAAAAATCTTTAATAAAAAATGGAAAGAATTTAAACATCAAGCAAAAGGTTGTTAGAAAACTATTGGACTTATATAAACAAACAATGTTAAACAATAAAGACTAATATTCCTTATTTTTCATATTTATATCAAAAAATCACAAAAGTTTTTGTTGTTATCTATACCCCTGAGCAGGAATGGGCCCGGCCGGATTCGAACCGGCGGTCTCCTCCGTGTCAGGGAGACGTCATAGCCGCTAGACCACGAGCCCTTAGACCTGAATTACCTGAGGATTATAATTCTTTGCTTCTGAATTATGAGATGGTATCAGCGAATATCATTCCGAAATATTCCTGCACATAATAATATCTGAAAGCTGGCTTTAATGAAGCTTCTCTTATAAATCCATAAAATGACAACATGTTCCAGTAACTGTCAGGTTTCGCATTTTCTATAACCTTTTCATCTATTCCTATAAGCTCATCAAAATCATTTGATCTTAATGCTTTTATTACAAGTTCATCATATTTTTTGGCATCAGGACTATAGCCATAAGGGCCTTTTGAATTATGAGTATGTGCTTGATCTGCACTGAATATCACTGTTATTTTTTCATCGCTATCTCTTATACTATGGAAAAGACATTTCCCAAAGTTAATCAGCGCCTCCCGGTTACCGCTTCTCCATTGACCTAATATTGAAACCCTATTTACCTTGAAGAAATAGAGTGGAATGAGAGATCCAAAATCCACTGGGAATGATGATAATTTCCCCTCGCTTGTTATAAAATTTACTTCATCAGTATCATTGCATTTAGATAAAATTATTCTGTTTAATTCTCGGTCACTTTCATATTTCTTTCTTATTATTGATTTTTCAATCTTATAATATCCCGAAAGATATTTAGTATTGATTACAGGTATGCATTTGTTTAATCTCAATGAATGAGGGCTTATTATCAGAATAGAGTCCGCAGAGTCATCATTTGTGAATTTTCTAATCATTTCATTCATTTCTTTACTTTCTTTATTCGGGAGGGATAATATTTCATCGCCATGAGGAATTATATAAGCTCTTTCAAGTACCATTTAAAACACCGTAATCAGTTAATCTCTTCTGATTTTTAAGTATTTGGTAAGTTTTGGAAAATGGCCTCATATCAATACCTTTTCTTAAGGTTATTATGGAAAAATATTGATCGATATTTTCGATCTCCTCCGCCTTATTCATTGCAGCCCTGACATTTTCCCTGACCTGCCAGACCCCGAGTGGCATGGTGTAGTCATTTCCAATGAATCTCGATACAATAATCTGTCCCTGGATATTTCTTTTCTTCATGTAATCGAGAATAGGTAGTTTTGCAGCAAAAAATGATCCTCCAATAGAGGGATTTAATTCTCTTCTCTTAAAATCTTCATAATCAGATTCAATAATATTTCCCCTGTTCCCTGTCCATATTGATCCATTATTCCAATTCTCCATCATTTCAAATGAATAAGGGCCAGGGATTATTGCAATATAATAATCATTTCCTATGTTGGAAAAATGAAAATATTCAATTTTATCTAAATAAGGGAAATATCTGATTTCCTTTATGAAGGAATCTGATATTATTTTGTCTACAGCTGTTATAGACCATCTTGTGGGTACAATCCTTCTACCCTTCTGCTTACCGAGCATTCCCGCAGAAAGCATTTTCTCAATAGAATAGAGTGATGTGTTGTTGTAGAGGTTCAAAACGGCCTCGTTCGCAGATATATCGCCATCATAATAAAATCTCTCGAGTGTGGAATCTGATGACGATCCCCCATGGTCAAATTTTTTCAAATAACCTCCGGGACCGAAAGGCTGCGATTCGGGTGAAAAGTCAATTCTCTTTTCCGCCTGCGCATAAATAATTTCCGCATCCACAGGTCTTGAAGAAAGTATTAGATCATGAATTTCAGATAGATAATTTCCTGGGGATGAAGCTTCATTGATTGATAATAATTTATACCCCCTGTACATCGAAAGCCTCATACCAGCTATACTATCTATGCTCATTGGGACCCATAGGTCAGGTCTTTCATATATTTCCGTGTCACCCGAGATAGGCGGAAGTGATGGCCCTATCCTGACCTTGGGATAACCGTATGAACCTATAAATACAGAAGGTGGTGAAGATCCTTCTATATGATCTACATCCAGATTAAGTTTCGATGAAGAGTAGAATTTAGCAAGTATCGGACAGGAAGACTTCCCGCACAGCAGTTTTGTTCCCTTGCAGGATACGCAAAGAGATGCAGGAATTTTATTAAAATCTATAGTAATCATTTTGGTGGAAGGAGATTAGGTATACCATCCTCTATAGGATACCTGTTTCCGCATTTCTCACAAATCAGAACACCTGAAACTATCTCTCCATTCACTTCATTTGCATCATTGAGTTTGAGATCTCCCTTACAAACAGGGCAGCATATTATATCAAGAAGGTCTTTATACATATTCATTGTATCTTTTTCCCATAAATAAGACATGCGGAAGGTGATCTGAATTTCCTTACAATTACATCCGTGAAACCAGCATTTTCCATTTCCTTTTTTATAACACTAGGTTCCTTGAAATTCTTGACACTGTTAGCAAGGTAGTTATAGGAATCACTCTTTGATATCCTGTTGCCAAGATGAGGCATGACATCATAAAAGTATAAAGAGAAGAATTGCGCTACAAGCGGCCTATGTTCCGGAAATGCATCGAGATTGGCGATTATCCCACCATTTTTAAGAACCCTGAATGCTTCCGCAAAATATTTCTCTGTGGATGGAAGATTTCTCAGTACGAAGGATGACATAATACCATCTGTTACAGAATCTCTAAAAGGCATGTCTGTTCCGGAAGCAATGATAAGGTCACCTTTATGTTTGCTAAAAAACATCATTTCTCTGGTTATGTCTATGCCTATTATTCTCGCATTTCCTGAGTAAAAATCCCTTAATTTTCCAGTTCCAGTACCAACATCAATTATCAGGCCAGAGGATGGCATCAGTTTGACTAATTCCAATCTCCAGAAAACATCCATTCCCATAGACATAACAGTATTCATTTTGTCGTAAATATCCGGTATTTTCTGGAATACATTTTTTACCTTTTCAACCTCAGGCATTCATTCCATTAAGATTTTAAAGCTATTGTAATTTACCATATCGTGGAAAAAACAGTAATCAGTCTCGGTGGTTCAATTTTTAGCGAAAGCCTTGATTCATACCTTAAATCAATTACATCAGTCTTAAAAAAATATGAAAATTATGCAATTGTCGTTGGTGGCGGTCCAATTGCAAGAGAGAGGATAAATTTTCTCAGGGAATTAGGTGCAAGTGAATATCATCTGGATAAGATGGGGATACAGGCAACGAGACTAAATGCCCTTACTGTTTCCCTTGCTCTTGGAAATTCCATGGCCATACCTACCAACATAGACGATGCAATAGATCTTCTTAATTCATATGGAAAGGTGGTTATGGGCGGCACAGAACCAGGACATACAACGGATGCTGTATCTCTCCTTCTTGCCGAAGCCTGGGGGGCTTCAAGAGTACTTAATATAACAAATGTTGATTCTCTCTATGATAGAAATCCGAATCTAAAGGGTGCAAAAAAAATTGAACGCATTGCCTATTCCGATTTAATGGATCTTCTAATACAGGAGGAAAGAAAGGCAGGCAGTAATTTCCCGATGGATATTCTATCCATTAATATAGCAATGAGAAGTGGTATAGATATAATGATATTATCATACAAGGACGAAAGAAATGTAAAAAATGCACTGGAAGGTAAAAAATTCAGTGGAACTATAGTTTCAAAGGCTTAATGCTTCGATGACTAGCAGCGTGAAGAGGAAATGAAGCCCCACTATAATATTGGTCTGTCTTGAAATCTTAATAATATTCCTAGGAAGAAAAGAGATTTGAATGAGCGCCACGAAAAATAGTCCCATCGATGGGATGATCATTACCCTGAAAGGGAGAAGAATTACTGCAGCCCCAAGTGTCATGAAACCGTAGATGGTTCTGAAGTTCTTTACCCTGTTGCCATTGATTCTATCCTCAGGAATGTGGTGTAGGAACCTTATTGCTGAAGCAAGAAGACCAAGTGACACAGATAGGAATATATATTCTCTGTTCATCGTCCCTCCAAGTGCAATTACAGTCCCAAGAAGTGGGAAGGGGCCGAATGAAAAGAATGTTGCTATTTCCCCTATCCCTCTGGCACCCAGTTTAAATGGCGGAATTACATAAAGGAGGGATAGGAAAACTGCTGTTAGACCAAGATACAACAGTACAATGTTTCTCGTTATGTAAACAGTAAAAAGACCAGTTATAACTGCTATAATAGTGAGGATCACAAATGATTTCCGAAGTTTTTCTGGTTTGACTCCCATCTTTTCTATGAAATACGATCCTATTGGATAAAATGTATCCGCATTCTTCAACTTTCTTCCATTCATATTATCAAAATAATCCATTGATATGTTCAAGGCTGCTTGCATTGTTACCACGACTATGAAGAGAAGTGCAATTATGAAAGTGATTTTCCAGTGCATTATTGCCCATCCTAAAAGAACTGGTGCTATTGAAGTGAAATATAGAGGGACCTTTAGCGCCTTGACATAATCAAGTAAGCTCATTGTATCTCAATATCCTTTCAAATAAAAACATTCTGCAACATGTTGCATTAAAATTTTTAATCTTCCCTTATATAATGGTGGCAATGAATGAATCTGTACTTAAATTCCTGAGGAAAAGCAGAACGATGACCATTTCAACCAACGGGGAAAGGCTGTGGACAACTAAAGTGTATTATGCACTGGAGCACGGATTTGTTTTTCTCGTTGAAAAAAATTCACAGACTCTCAGGAATATACAGATTAATAACAATGTAAGTTTCGAAATAGACAATAATAAGCTTTCGGTCTTCGTACAGGGATCAGGTAAGGTTGAAATATTAGGGGAGCCAGCTAATTTTCCAAAGGAAAGGGGAAAGCTTGTATATAAGGTTCCCGAAGACCAGGTATTCATAAAACACGAGCATGTTTTCATAGCTAGGTTAATTCCCGAGGAAATTAGATCAATGGATATGAGAATTGAAATGAGGAGATCAGGAGAAAAATTTTCCATGGATGAGCTTGTTGAAGACATCAAACCCCTCTATAAGGCATTCAGGCCATGGTCATTTCAGCAGAGTGTTATGACATTCATAGCTGGCAGTATCATCGCCGGATATCTTCACTCCCTCTATTTCATACTTGGAATCATCGGGATAATACTTGCACATGGAGCATTCAATGCAATTTCTGAATACTTTGATTACAGGGCTGGAATAGATAATCCAAAATCGCTGGGAGGTTCAAGAGTTTTGGTGGACGGGCTTGTAAAACCAGACAGGGTTATTTATTCATTCGTAATAATGTTCATACTTTCTCTTATTATTGCCATTTATCTTACCGTTGCAAGGCCAGAAATTATTCCATTCATTTTAATTGGTATAGTCGCTGGATTGATCTATGGTATACCGAAAATAGGTTTCAAACATCTCGCTCTTGGTGATCTGTCTGTGTTTCTTGCCTGGAGTGGAATATTTTTGGGCGCTATGGTCCTCCAAGGTGGAAAATTTGATCTTGTAACACTATTGCTGATGCTACCATTCCCACTCTTAACTGTTAATATACTGCATGGCAATAACTGGAGGGACATAAATGATGACAGACAGAGGGGAGTTAGAACTGTTGCCTCGTTACTTGGACAGGAAGGTTCCAAAATTTACTATCTATTTCTGCTCTGGATATTTATCCCCCTTGACATTTCAGCAATTATTATTGACAAGAGAATGTTTCCTGTATTAGCCACATTTCTGACTATTCCATTTGCTGTTGGTCTTAGTAGGATCGCTATGAACAACAAGAACATTAAGAGGGGAATGCTTGATAAACTAACCGCATCCTATACTCTTTATTATGGAATAGCATTCGTCATATCCTTTATCTTGTTCTCTGGATATTCAGTAGGTCTCAAACTCCTATTCCCTTGATGAATGGAGGTAGCGGTAAATCATAAATATCATTTTCTTTGTTCTGCTTCCACCTGTTCCCCACATTATTTCCTTCTTTAGTACAGTATATTTAGTTCCACAGCTTTTTATAAGGGCATCTCCCTTCTTCATCAATCCATAATCCCCTTTTTCACTGAGTTTTATAGCAAGTCTGCTGCTCTCAAGTATCTGGTGAGATCTTGCAAATTCTTCATTACTTAGATAACCAAGATCTGTTTTTACCTTCAAAAGCTCGTCTATAGCATCATATGTGGTATTGACAATAGTATCCCTGTCCATAAGAACTGTCTCATAATTAAGAAAATCAGCCCATGTCCTCCCCCTGTCAAGTGCGTTGTAATGATCCATGAGGGTCCTGTACTTCACCTTATAACCGAGTTCAGGTAGTTCAAATCCTCTTGATCCCGGGTCCAAGAAAGGTGAAACAGGGGAAGTGAAAATGAACAGCCTCTCATTCCTGTTATTCATTTCCATCAGGTGTCTTGCATATTTAACATCATCAAGTGCATCCTGCCTTCCTTGCCCTGCCAATCCTATTAGAAAATAAACGTCTATTTTCTTCCCTCCAAGGTCGAGAAAATCAAATACAAACTTTTCAAGCGATTTGTTGGTATAAGGCCTTCCATTTTTGAATCTTATTTTATCACTCGAGGAGTCAGGAGAAATTTCCATTGAAACATCATAAGTTACATTGACCATCCTTGAAAGATCCTCCCTGGTATGAGGGACGAACACCTCGAATAGAAGAGGGATATCTATTCCTTCCTTCTTCAATGTGGAAAAAATATATTCCTTGTCTTTTGCCGATCTCATAAGTATGTCTCCAACAACAAACACAGGTATCTTCAGATCATTGTTTATACTCATTATATCTTCCACAAGTTTTTCGGACGAACGGAAAATTGGGCCAGGTCTGCCGTAAAAATTCTTGTAAGCAAAATGGGAACCCCCGCATATCCCGCAGCTATAGGAACAACCATGGGTGCTCAGAACCATCGCTACAGGTTCCTTGGTCCAGTCACAATAAGGTAGGTGGCCTAGAACGTCAAAACTTCTGATTGAACTTTTGATTATCTGTGTATAATCATATTTCTGGTAATCGAGATTCTCAGGCATGAAAGTGAATCCGTTGTCCTTAATAGTTGCCCCTTCCCTATAAATTATATTTGGGATATCTCTCATATTTTTACCTGCGAGGATCATTTCCATTGTAATCTCAGAGGTATCTCCTCTAACTACAATATCAACATCTTTCACATCCTTCATAATCTCTTCGGCGTAATATGTGGCGGAAAGACCTCCCATCATTACCCTTATATCTGGTCTTACATCTTTTATTATCCTTGCAAGATTGAGCGCCCCATGAACGTGAGGAAGCCAATGAAGATCCAGACCAATATAGTCAGTATCAATTTTCAGCAGCTCTTCCTCAAAGTTGTACCGTCTTGAATTTAACATTTTTAATGCAACATTGTCAATCCTTACCTTATACCCCCTTTCCCTGAGGTAGGACATAATTGCAAGAAATCCTATTGGGTACATCTCAAAGACACCCGTGCTGGGAACGAGCTCGGAAATCGGGCCTGCTACGATGTCTCTTTTTCTGAAATCGTATATTGACGGAGGGTGCATTAAAACAAGGTCATATTTCATTTTGTGTGTATAAAATACATGAATTTAAAAAAATTGTTTTTCATGGGGATTGAATTTTAAAAAATGAAAATAAAATTTAAATTATTCTTGTATAAGTACTGGATTATTGAGTGCTCTCCGCATTGCAACCTTGTATCCAAGAATGCCAATCACTACAACAACTATTATCACAAGGAAGAATCCAACACCGAGGTCGTGAAGATTATGTACTTTTATAGGGGTTATGACACCAAAGCTGAGGATCTGTGGAAACGCAAGTATCAGACCACCTGCAACTATGAATGCAATTCCCCCATATTCTAGGACGTAAGTGGATATGGTCTTACCTACAAATGCGATACCCTCCTTGGTCAGATTTTTAATCTTGCTGAGCCATGTACCGAATATTGTTCCAAAGAGTATCTGCATGGTCATTGTTCCAAGTCCAAATAATAGTCCCGGCAGGAATCCAAAGTATATTGAGGGCATTGAAGGAGCAAGGACAGTATAAATTATCAGTGCAAAGGCCCCGAATCCAAAACCTGCAACGAATCCATGGATAAGTGCAAGTTTAACAGGAACTGGCTTGGTGTCTATGCTATCATGCGAAACTTCAGCTGGATTTATTTTATGTTCCATTTCTTCCTTCTGTATTTCGCTCCCCCTTTTATGTATTTTAAATAAAATACCAAGCTTTTCCTCAATATAATGCCAATGGAGATATTTCCCTTTCTTTGCTATATATATGCCTGCAAGAGCCATTGCCAGTCCAACAAAAATGTATGTTATTCCAAATGCGGCTGCTGTCATAAAGACACCAGCTAGCGCAAGATAGCTAAGCTCCGACAGTATTGCTCTCTGTGCTGTAAAACCCGAGCTGAAAACAAGACCAGTTTTTGCGCCTCCCTTAGTACTGAATGTTCCTACCGAATATGAAAATGTTATTGGCCATGTATGTTCATCAGGCGTAATACCATGAACTATTCCAAGAAGATAGGAAATTATGAGTGCGCTAATTAACGTAACGTTTTCAGGATTCCAGAGATTTATGTATATCATCAGTTCACCTACCTTTCGCTCTCAACAATTTTAAATCCGTGAGGGCATTTTTTGGGGTTTCCTATTTTTTCTATGATTTTATCGGCGCTCTCATCATCTATGAGATAATCAAATCTGCTAACTTCCCTGCAGGCTTCATCCGCATTCACGCCGCACTCATATAGGAATGTTTCCATTACCCTATGCTTCATGATTATTTCTTCATAACATTCATTACCTTTTTCAGTCAATATAACCATTCCTGCTTCCTTTTGAACAAGACCCTTTTCTATAAGCCTCTTTAAAATCTCTTCGACAGTTGGCATCTTCATATCTAAGGACTTGGCTATATGGGATATGCGTGTTGGAAAGCTCTGTTTTCTATTTTTACCTATTGTAATTATACAGTCTCTTTCCCTTTTTGTAATACCGATGTTGTTATTTTTCATTGTTAGGGTAATGCTAACAAATATAAAAAGATTTAACTTAATTAGTGCAATGTGAAATATTTGATATCCAAATATTTAATAAGAAATAGAGTATCGAAGTGAATAATATTAGGAATACCAAAAAGTAGTTATTTTCAATTATTAATACAAATACGGTGAAAATTTGAAGGTTTTAATTCTTGGAGGAGGTACAGTTGGCCAAGGTATAGCCTACGCACTTAAAAATGAATTCAATGTTACCATTGCAGACAGTAATGAAAATACCTTAAATTTCATAAAAGAGAGAATGAATATTTCAACTTTGAAGTTTGATATTAACAAGGATGATCTGGCCTCACTGATGAAAAAATATGACCTAGTTTCAGGAGCATTGCCTGGGAAATATGGAATGAAAGTTATTCGTGAAGCCGCCAAAGCAGGTGTTGATCTGGTTGATAACAGCTTTATGGAAGATGACTTCTATATTCTTGAAGATGATGTTAAAAAAGCAGGGATCACGGTCATTCCTGACTGCGGTGTGGCTCCCGGTCTTTCAAATATAATAGTCGGGAAGGTGTTAGCAGAGTATGGTCAGCTCCAGGATGTTGACATAAAGGTAGGCGGCCTGCCAGAGACTAACATTCCCCCTCTTGGATACAAAATGGTTTTTTCACCTGTAGATACTCTTGATGAATACACAAGAAAGGTATTAATTCTAAAGGATGGGAAAATTACAGAAGTGGAACCCGGTGAAGGTCTCGAATATTTCTTTGTTCCAAATATTGGATCACTGGAAGCTTTCTATACAAATGGATTGAGGTCCCTACTAAGAAATGTTAAAGCTCAGAACATGGGCGAGAAGACTGTAAGATATAGGGGACATTTCGAAAAAATAAGACTATTAAAGGAACTCGGTCTGCTTGATGATGAATATATTACTGTCTCTAATACAAAGATAACTCCAAAGGAGGTTCTTGCTGAATTATTCAGGAAGAGACTGTCCTTTTCTGATGTAGGGGATTTGCTCTACATGGAAATAAATATCACCATACCCGAGAACAGAGGAAAAGAAATCTACAGGGTTGCGGATAAAATGGACAGGGCAACCGGTTTGACTGCTATGGCAAGAACTACTGGATTCACAAATGCCTCAGTATCGAGACTCATGCTAAGGGGGAAAATAGAGGAGAAGGGGATCATAGCTCCCGAGATAGTGGGTATGAATGAAAATAATTTTAGAGAAATTGAAAATTTCCTAAAGATGATGAATATTAATATGGAACATAAATTCCAGTAAGCATGAAAGGTATCTCACTGCTCTCCGGCGGAAAGGATTCTTACATGAGTCTCATGATTGCAATAAGTTTAGGAATAAATATAGAAAGAACTATAACTGTGATTCCGCAGGAAGACTCGATGATGTTTCACGTCCCCAATGCCATTCTTGGAAAAGCTGTGTCCGAACTTGCCGCGATTGAAAATACTACCATTGGCGAAGAGGAATTTTACGAAGAAATCAAGAAATATAAAGACTATTTTATAGTTGCGGGGGCAGTGGAGTCAGAATACCAGAAAACGCGACTTGAAAAAATGGCATATGAAATAGGAATGAAAACATTCTTTCCGTTATGGAGGAGAAATCAGTTGAGTATAATGCATGACTTCATCAAATCCGGTTCCAGAGGAATATTCGTTTCAGTTGCAGCAGAAGGCCTGGATGAAACCTTTCTGGGAAAGGAAATAGATGAAAAATCACTTTCAGAACTGGTAAAATTAAATATCAAATACGGGATATCAATAGTTGGTGAAGGGGGAGAGTATGAAACGCTTGTTACCTACAATCCTTTTAATGATCTTTACATTGAAATTCTTGAAAAAGAAATAATGAATAGGGGAATGCAGAAAAATCTCATTGTGAAGAGATATTCGGTTCATCCCTTCCATCAATAAAATGTGAAACACCAGAAGGGTCCTCAATTATAACAGTGAATTTTATATCTCCATTCATTGCTCTGTGTATCTCATCCTCTTTTTCCTTTACCTTTTCCTTATCTTCAAAAAGTGGGAGTACCCGGAGGAATCTTTCTAAAAGACCCTCTATATTAGTTACAAATGTTTCAGCCACTGGGCCGGGATATATATTAAGCCCTAATTCTGGAATGGAGACACTTGCCTGATTTCCCCTTGCAATCTTTGTAAAAAGATCATCCTTTTTTTCTATCTTCACTTCTGCCCTTGTTGGATTGTTTCCCGTGAATGCAAAATCATTAATCTTATATCCGCAGTCCCTGCATCTCAGATAATAGTGGGAAACATTTCCAAAATTAGGTATATCTATATCTTCAGTTCCCCACTCCATTTCATTACTACCGCAGACAGGGCACTTTATATTTGTTGTATCCAATTCAACAACCTCCCTGTATATACGCTCCTGACCTTCCTTATATCATTCACAGTTCTGGAAGAAGTCAGGAACATTGCGCTCCTTAGTTCAGCTTCAATTGCATCAATCAGCCTAAGAACCTCCTGTGAAGATTCCATTCCCGCCTTCAGGAACGAGGAGGCAAGGCCAGCCGCTGATGCACCTAACATAAGACCCTTGAAGACGTCAAGTCCATTCCTGATGCCTCCCGAAGCTATTACAGGCAAATCACCTCTGCACATCATAACAGAGACAGGTGAAGGTATTCCCCAGTTCCAGAATGATTCTCCAACCCTTGCCTTCTGAAAATTATTGCTCTCCAGCCCCCTGTGATATTCAACGGCAGAAAATGAGGTACCGGATCTTCCTCCGGTATCTATGGCTGCCACCCCGGCTTTCATGAAATTCATGGCATCCATCCTTGAAAAACCCGCTCCTGTCTCCTTCGCGATTACCTTATATTTCTTGGTAATTAGAGAGAGTCTCTCCATTATACCCATAGAATTCCTGTCACCTTCTGGTTGGGCCATTTCCTGAACAAAATTGAAATGTATCGCGAGGGCATCAGCCCTAACAAGTTCCACAGCATATTTGATATCTTCATCACTGAGAGCGTTCCTTTTTTGCTTTATGAGTTGCGGTGCCCCTATATTCGCAATTCTAAGTGGCACATTATACTCGGATATGATAGAATAAGTATCAGCAACTTCCCTGTTGTCAATTGCTGCCCTCTCGGAACCTACTCCCATTCCTATTTTCCTCTCTGCTGCAGCTATTGCAAGATTTTCATTAATTTTCTTGGTATCAGGATGGCCGCCTGTCATGGATGATATTATGATTGGCATGGAGAGTTTTTTGCCAAGAAGGTCAATTGAGAGTTCAATATCATCATAGTCTATTTCAGGCATGGATTTCTGGACTATCTCTATATCGTTCCAGTAGTTGTGGTCATGAGAAACATCTTCTTCAGCTATAATTCTGATATGATCTATCTTCCTCTTCTCAATGGTCAATGTACCACCGTCCCTATAGTATCTTCATCATTCAATGCCTTCCTTAATCTTTCAGGGAACATTCCATTCACTATCATTACCTTTCTGGTAAATGGAAGCATAAGCTTTATCTTTTCTACTTTACCTGTCATTGACCCAGTGGCATCTTTTCCTTTATCCTTTATATTTAGTTCTGAGGCTTTTACATCTCTGTAGAATTTTGCGTTTGAATATTCCTTTGGATCTGATGAATAGAGGCCATCTACGTCAGTTGCAAAAATGATCTCCTCGGGTCTGAATTTCCTTGCCATGTCAAGTATTATTTCATCTCCTGAAATAATCCTATAATTCCCGTTCTGTATTATAATATCTCCATACATGATAGGAGAAAATGTATTCCTCAGCATCTCTTCAATAATATCAAGATCTGGGCCATTATTGCCATAGATTGCATGAGTGGGAAGTGAAACCCCCCTGAATCCTTCCGCGGCAAGGGCATCGGAAATTATTGAATTCAATGATAGAACATCATTAATAACAGTGCTTATCTCAATCTCCTTCCCCCTGACCTTTCCTGGCATATCCAATCCAAATTCGAGGGATTTATTATGGCCGAATGAACCTGCCCCATGCACAAGGATAAGAGGTTCTGGGAAATCACCCAATACCTTTGCAATATTCACGATTGCTTCACGATTAACTGATCTGTATTTATCTTTATTGGTAATAACACTTCCACCAATTTTTAGTATTTTCACATCTTTAAATAGTTCTCTATTAAATAAATCCTTTGAAATGAATTGATAATATCCTTGCAAATATATAAACAGGAAAGCTAAGATCCTTCAGAGTATAGATGATTTTGGCTAAGTATCTCTTCAAATATCGATAGCAATAGAAGAATGTTTATCCTTGAATAAATTTACCACACATGCCAATGGGTGTCTCTCTTTTCGGTTACATCAGGTCACTGCCTGAAGACAATATAAATATGGCTTCCAGTGGGATGAAAGGTATAAATCCTGAGGGGAATGGAATAGAGAATGTTGAAGATCTGGTATCCAGATTATATGGAGTAAAGAGTAATAATGTAATGATAACCCCTTCTGGAACTTTTGCATCATTTTTCACCCTCTTCTACCTCAGGAAGAAGATAAGGAGAATGATCACCATAACTCCCGAATATCCTGTTTTTTACTATCAGGCAAAGGAACTTGGATATGAAGTTGAAATCGAGAACAGGCTGACGGACGATGGGATTGAACTCTCACCGTGGGACGTAGAAGAAAATGCGGCATATTTCCTCAGTAATCCAAATAATCCCTCTGGTCTGATATGGAGTGATGAGAGTCTCAGGTCAATAGCAAGGGAAACTGAAGGTAACGATTCATACCTGATAGTTGACGATACATTTTCCTTTTTTACATCAACATTTTCGAAGAAAATGGATATCGGTAACAATATAATGATTGGCTCTATGTCAAAATTTTTTGGTGATTCGGGAATAAAGATGGGATGGATTGTGGCACGCGACAGCATAATCCAGGAAATGAGTGAGATGATGGACATAATAGTGCCTGATATATCTCTCGCTGTAAGGAGAAGGGCTCATTATCTCCTTTCAAATATGGAAATGTATAAGGATTACAATACAAAAAAATTAAAGGCCAATTATGCAGTACTCAAGGAAAACCTAGGAGATTATCTTATTGATAGCCCGGCCCAGATAATTAATGCCCTTTATGTGAATGAAAACTCATTGAAGTTCTCACAGTCTCTTTTGAAGGAAGGCGTATCCTCGATCCCGGGAATATTTTTTGGATCCGATAATATAATAAGGATATGCATAGGTACTGAAGAGCAAGAGAGAATAGAAAGAGGTGCAAAGATTATATCCAGAAAATTGGTTAATGGTAAGCAGTGATCATGGAAGCTATAGGCATACTCTATGGGGATCTTAGCCCCACTGTAGTCAATTGTTCTATATCCGGAAAGATAAGACAGGGTGATTATGTCAAGATAAAGCATCAGGAGGTAGGATGGGTACTGGCAAAGGTAGACAGTATAGAAGCGAAAACAAACCTCAGTATAGAAAAATCTTATCAGGTTATGGAAGGAAATTCAGTTGACATACAGCAATCCATTTCCTCGAGACTTGTTGTGATCGGCTACAGGGACGAAAGGAATCTCATGCAATTTCCCAGGACGCCATTTATGGCAGGTACTCCAGTTTATCCTGCCGAAGATGATTTCATTGCTTCTGTGCTTAATCTGGGGAAGAACAGAAGAGGGAGGGCCTACATAGGACTTGTATACGGGCACAGCATACCATTTACAATAGATATAAATTCCATGGTTCAGAAACATATCTCCGTCCTCGCAAAAACAGGTGGCGGGAAGAGCTACTTAACAGGAGTAATAGTTGAGGAGCTTATGAAGAACGATGTTACTGTGGTGATCCTTGATCCTCACGGGGAATATGCAGCGATGGGAAACAAGGCATCACCATCAAGGGAGATGACAAGATTCGGGGTTGAACCGAGAAGTTACAAGGACAAAATAATAGTATTCTCTGCAGATGGAGGTGATGTTCCACTAAGATTCACTCTATCACAGATCAATGTCAAGGAGCTTATAAGTATAATGAATCTGAGTGATTCAAGGACTTATGTAGTTCCTCTCAGGAAGGCCGTGGATGCTGTTAGACTTAGCATGCCGGAATATTCCTTCGATGATATTATAACTGAACTAAAGAAACAGGATGATTCTTCACTATCCCAGGCGCTAGAGAAGGAACTGAAGTATCTTAAATCGCTTAAAATATTAGATAAAAGAGGATTGAGAATAGATGAAATTGTGAAGAATGGAAAGGTATCTATAATTGAAATGAAGGGTCTTCCTCCAGATGTTCAGGAACTTGTCGTACAGAGGCTTGTATACTCCTTATTCGAATCCAGAAAAAAGGAAAAAATACCGCCCTTGCTCATGGTTGTGGAGGAAGCACATAATTTTGCACCACAACAGGGGAAGGCTTTCTCTTCAAAAATAATGAGGACAGTTGCATCGGAGGGGAGAAAATTCGGTTTTGGCCTTCTTGTTGTTTCACAGAGACCAGCAAAGATTGATAAAAACGTGCTTTCACAGTGCGGAACCCAGATAATACTGAAAGTCACAAATCCCAATGACCTGAAAGCTATTGGAAATTCTGTTGAAGGGCTGACAACAACTTCTCTTGATGAAATACAGAGACTCCCAATAGGAGTTGCACTGGCGGCATCTCCAGAGCTGCCGATACCTCTCTTTGTTGAAGTGAGGCCAAGAGAAACTGATGATGGAGGAAAAAACGTAAGGGTGGTAAGATGACTTTGGAAGAGAGGGCGAAGAAATACATAGAAATGACGGAGAATGCTCTCAAAATAATAAAGGTCGCTCCAGCGGAGGAAAGCTTGCTTTACAGAGGGGGGAAAGATTTCGTAGATATGTGCAGGAATTATCTAAATGATTCCAAATATTTTTTTGAAAGGGGAGATTATGAGAATAGCCTCGCCGCAAGCTCATATGCCTATGCATGGCTTGATGCCGGTGTAAGAATAGGTATTCTCTCTGCCCCTGGAGATTATAAGAGATTCACACAGTATTCCTAACGGAAAGTACTGTAGCTGTAAAGAAGGTCTATCAATTTCCTGCTTGTATTTTCATCTATTATGCCTTCCTTTTTCTTCAGTAATATGTAATCCCTTGCTTCCAGGATACCATTCTTGGAAGCTTTGGCATAAACAGCCCCAAAAACACTTCCTCTCAAACTTTCTGGGAGATCTTTCAAGGATTTTTCAAGAAGAAATCTGAATTCTTCATTTTTTCTCATGTTTAGTTTTCTCAATTTCTTCTGATTCTTGCCTATTCCAATTGGTTCTTTATTTTGACTTATCTGCATTCCTACCGTAAAATAATATCATGGTATTAATACATTTCTGAGACTATTTATTTGGGATTTAAATTTATTGGAATAGAGGATTATCCAAAACCATCCAATTCAGATTCTCTGTTCTGACTAACATTTAAATCTCTATAAAATTATCTGGAATTATTGGTATAATGGCAATTTTTTATAATTTTTCCATTTTTCTTCTGAAATCTCCATAGCTTATGCTATTCTGCAATGGAATCTTGTTCTTGCCTACGTATCGTTGAATCAGGAACCTCCAATTCTTTAGGGGGATAGGATGTCAAAAGTCTGTACCACCGCTGCAGTAACAGAATTTTAATCATAAGTACTGGATTACGGTTGGTTCTTCCACCCTTCTCTGTATCATTTTCATAAAGGTCTGAAATGATCGGTCTTATTTTTTTCAAAATTAATGAGATATGGTATTCCGGTTGAGGGATCACCAACTTCTCTATTCCATTGTACCATTCAGGGAAATTTAATTGAATTAGATTCATGTTCTATGATAATAAGATCATGAAAAAGGTTCCCGATGTGATTTTTAAAAATACTTAATATTCTTTTCAAGAACGCAAATTTAAATTCAATGATATTGATTATGAGAACGTGCAGGTTGACGAAAAAATTCACATCTTTATTTCAAGCGAAGCTGCTTACCTCTATTCATCCAGAAATAATGTGAGGGCCCAGGGAATATATGATCTTTTTGAGGAAATTGCTTCCAACTTCAGGATTGCTCTTGTAAATAAATTTGAAACTGTAAAGCTTTTTCTCGAGGCTGGAGCGGATTTTGAAGATATAGATACTATAATCAGGATCAAAAGTTTCCTGAAGAATGTAGAAAGGGAAAAGGATATACACAAGATAACAACAGATAAATTCTATCAGAAGAGGATAGAGAAAATAAGCAGTGTTATAGTAAATTATTATTCAAAGATAACAGAAATAAAAAAAAGCGAAATAGATGATATCCCAGATTTTATAAATCTTTTTGGGATAAATTTCAACAGGAGTAAATATATAATTCATATTCCACAGTCATTCAAAAAATTCCATAATTTATTCAAGGGGAGTAATTTTTACGATCTGAAAAATAAAAAAACAAAGGTAATAAAGAGAAAATTTTCTGATTATTGGGCTGAATCCATGTGGATTGCTACGAGCATAATGAATGACACAGGATTCATTGGAGTTGTTGCACCTGATGATAAATCAATCATAAATATTTCAAACAATCTTGAATTTCTGGGAATAAGAACTTCTGTAATCAGTTCAATCCCTTATTTTGCTGAGAAAAATTTACCACTTTCTTTAATAAAATCTTTCCTTCTGGCAGTTAACGAGGACTATTCATATGACAGAATGATGCAGTTAATAACAAATCCACTGCTAAAAATGAAGGAAGAGAAAATAGAAAGGATAAAAAAATTATGTTATGAAAATAATGTAACATCGGGATGGAATAACTGGTCAATTATTTTAAATGATTCTCGCGAGATAAAGAATCACCTTATTTCCCTATCGAAATCATTGGGTAAGAAGGAACTTATGATGGCTGAGATTAAAAGTATATCAAGCGATTTCATTCAGGGGTTTTCAAAGGAGATTGACCAGATGCTATCATTTTTATCACTTCTGGATGAAGATTCCTTCAAGAACGTTAATATTCTTATCACATATATAGATAAGGCATCTTTATGGATAAGAAAAAGAATGTACAATGAGTCTAATGTTATAATAGGAAAGCCTGAGGATATGGTTGGTCTTGAATTCGATAAAGTTTACATTTCGAGGCTCGATGAAAGTTCATCGAAAAGATCTTTCCCGGATGATGCTAGAGCACTTATCATTAAGATAGAAGGTATTGATATTTACGAGGAATTTCTATCGTCACAGTATCAGTCAATATTAAATAATTCTGGAGAAGCGGTACTTACATATTCGGTACTTGATGATGATTTGAATTATACAGAATCCGTTATGTTTTATGATTCAATTTTGGAAGAGGAGAAACAGGTAAACAGAGAAGAAATATTCCAGCCGATTAATAACAGTGAATCCCCGTTAAGAATCAAAGTAGACAAATATGCAATGGATAAAAATCTTGTAAACAAATTAATTGGGAACTCTCTATCTCCAACATCTCTGGAGGTATACCTTGACTGCCATTTCAAATATTTTCTACAGTCTGTTCTATACATACAGGAGATAGATGAGCCGAGTGAGTTCATTGATGCAAGAATTTCAGGTTCTCTGACCCACAAAATTCTTCAGGATAATTATTCAATGAATATATCCCCAAGGGAGTTTCTTAGAAAGGCTGATACATTCATAGAATCAGAAATCAACAGGACACCATTCCAATCGAAGAAAAGGGCGCTGGATTTTTACAGAAAGAAATTCATATCCAATGGAAAGCTCGGAAAATTTTTCCTTGTTGATGTGAGGGCTGCAATAGATAAGGGAAGAAGATTTGTAACCGCAGAGCTACTATTTGGGAAGGAAAAGGATGTTTCCTATAAAATAGGCGACAAGGAAGTATTTATAAAAGGAATAGTAGATAGAGTTGACGAAAGTAATGAAGGTCTTTCAATAATCGACTATAAAAGTTCGCTCAGTGAATATCCTGCAGGCAGCCTATGCAATGAAAGAAAAGTTCAACTCTACTTCTATAAACTGGGCGTGGAACATGTTTATAAAAGGAGAGTAATAGCAGCGGCATACGTCTCTTTTAAAGATACTGCTGAAGGATATCAGACCAAGGGACTGTATGAAGGAATAATGAATGAAGAGATGGAAGTAAATAACTGCCGGAAAGTAATAGATCCCGCATTGTCCTCACTAATAGAGGGGAATTTTGATCCTTTTATTAAGGAAAATGGAGATATTATAAAATGTGAGAAAACTTTCTACTGCCCATTCCTGAGCGTATGCCGGGGCCAGGAGAGGAGATGGTGATATGGGTGGCGAGATCGTAACTGCAGTACCCGGCTCAGGTAAAACCTATACTCTGATTGAAAAATGCTACAATCTTATGGTCAATGAAGGTGTTGAAAATGTTGTAGCGATAACATTCACTGACAGGGCGGCAAGTGAATTAATGGACAGATTAAAGGCAAGGGCCAGAAAGGAGAATAATATCGAATTGCTTAAAAAGTTGCCAGAATCAAACGTAGGAACAATACACAATTTCTGTTCCAAAATTATAAGAGATTACGCTGAAATAGTCAGGATAAGGAGGGATTTTAAGGTAATGGACGACATGGAATCTTTCTATTTTCTTGACAGGGTAATAAGGGAATTCCTCATATACCTTCAGGATTCCGGTGGAGATGATGAGGTCACCAGAACACTCGATTTCATCATAGATTATTTCAACACAGATATTGAAGATGTTATAAAGAACATAAGGGACATACTAAAGGATCACAAGAGTTATTTTATAAAGATGCAGCTTCTGAATGGGGCATTATCGACAGTATTCAGGAAGGAAGATTATACACCTGATATTGTCAAAGAGATACTTTCTAAATTTTTTGTATCCATGATTCCATACCTGTCAATCATAATAAGTTCTGTAGTGAGGGAATATCAAGAGTACAAGAGAGATGAAGGGCAGATAGATTTTGATGACCTTCTTGTTTATACCTTCGAAATATCCAGGAGAATGGGAAAGGAGCTTGCAGATAGGTATCCTTTCATACTGATAGATGAATTTCAGGATACTGATGAATTGCAGATTTCTATATTTGATAATTTTCTCAACAACGGATCATTCATTTTTGCAGTGGGAGACCCATATCAAAGTATATATTCATTCAGAGGGGCTCATCCCGATGCCCAAGGAAAGCTTAAAGAGAAAATTGATGTAAGGAGGGAACTGAAGGAAAACAGAAGAAGTTTTTCATCACTTATAAAATTCTACAATTCAATTTTTCCTAAAATTATGGGTAGCGAGGAAATGAAACCCGTTCAGGGAAAAGAGGGAACAGTTAATATTTCAATTGCAGACGACCCATTCTTCGCTATCTCGGAGATAATAAAGGAAAATATAAGAAAGGGCATCAAACCCGGAGAAATAGCTGTTCTCTCAAGAACAGGCACTCAATTTCTTAAATTGAAGAAATTACTAAAGAATGAGGGAATAGAGGCAGTGACAGTTTCAGGTGAATCAATACTGAAATCACAGGAGGGGCTTGACATATATAACATAATCAGATACTTGGCAGATCCTTCAGATAAAGTAGCCCAGGCGGGATTGCTCCTCTCTCCAATATTCAATTTGGATGTTTCAACGATGTTTTCCGAAAAGGAAAACCTTTCAAAGATAGTTTCAGAAAAAATGATGAAGTACAGAGAGATGCTTGGTGAAAAAAGGATAGATCACGTGATACAGGATATACTACTCAATGAGGGATATCTATCTCTTATTTCTGAGAGTGATGAAAAAAAGGAGAAAAATGATAGGCTATGGAGGATAATGGTGGTCATTTCATCCCATTTAGAGAGATATGGTGATGATATTTTTTCCCTCAGCAAATGGTATGAAAATGCCATGCAAACAAAGGAAAGTGGGCCTATAGATGACCTTTTAACAGAGGAATCCAGAGTTAAGATAATGACTATCCATCAGTCAAAGGGTCTAGAGTTCAGAGTTGTGATAGTTTACGGGCTTGATTCAGGTAGAGAAAATGAGAAATATTACGCAGACGACTCGACAGGAATAATTAGCAAGAATGCTTATGGTTTTATAATTTCACCATCCAAGAAAATACTGGAAAAGGGAACAATGAGGAAACATTCAAGAGAGGAAGAGTTAAGGGTGATGTACGTAGCTTTCACGCGTGCAAGAGAACAACTGAACATCATTTTATCAAAAAAGGATTTCAAAAACCAGATGAAGTGTAAAAATTCTGACAGTTCTATATGTGCATTCCAGAAAGCTCTGGATATATGGGAAGGTGATAAGGATGAAGTTATTAAAACAAAACTTTCAGAGCATGGTATAACCATTGTTAATATCTTGAAAACTCCCCGTCTTATAAACACTCAAAACCCTCCTAACGGTATCTTTGTTCCAAAGAAATCGGGAGAACATTATATTCTCAATGATGAGGATATAAACACCCAGGCAATTAAGGAATTTCTCTCATCCAGAAATGATAATGTCAAAAATTTCAGGGTAGCGGTAGAAGGAAATGTATTAACAATTTCCAATAACGGATTGAAAATTTATGAGAAAAAGAAAGTCCAGGGGGCCTATTATGTTGAGGAAGGGAAGATTGAATATATCATTTAAAAGTGAACCTTTTATATCATTTCAATATTAGGCATAAGCTCCGGTGGTGTAGACCGGCCAAGCATATGAGGCTCTCAATCTCACGACCCGGGTTCAAATCCCGGCCGGAGCATACTAAAAAGGATATAATGCATTTGATAAATAATCCATAATAGTATTTGAAGAAAAAGGAGATTGTGAATAATATCAAAATTCTAAATAAGAAAAATAAAAATATGAATGTATTTATCATTATTGGGGTATTATCGATAATGAAAAACCAAAGAGAAAAGAAATATCCGCAAATATAGTTGAAGTTGGAAACATATGAGGTTTTCCCAAAACCATCAATTTCAGAATGGATCATGTTAGGAACCGCAGTATTTCTTCTAAATCCATTGAAATTATGGGTATACAGTTCAATTTTATCTAAATTTTACCTGTATTTTCCCTGAACTTCGATGGCTTACGCTATCCTCTCAAGGAATCTGTCTCTTACAAGATTATAACATATTGAAGTGAAGTATGTTTTCACTCTCACATTCTGTACCGTTGTTACCATGACATGAAAGAAGTGGATCATCCCCTTCATGAATGCAAAGGGATGTTCCACTGCTGATCTAATTCTGGATATTCTCATATTGCGCCTTATGCTCTTTACAGGTAAGGGGTGTCCTCTCACAGATCTATCCATTGGTCCGTTGATGCCTTTACATTCAGATCCTAAATATCCTTTGTCTCTGTAACATATTATTTCTGGAATGCTGAGATCCATCTGCGAATCATGAACATTTGCTGGTGTTAATGATAGTTTCTCGATGATCTTGATCTCATTGAACAGTGTGTGAACCTTGTATCCGAAATGCTTCTCATGATTCTTTACTGCTGATGTTCCATCTTTGGATCTTCTTGTATTTGCATCATTGCCTCTTGATTTTCCATATTCTCCCTTATCTGCCTCTATAAAGAAGGCATCCTGCATTGTTCTTTTCTTTATTCTTATATGACTGGACATGATCTGATCTCTTATTGAATACAAGCATGTCCTTTCCAGTCTTTGATAATCTTTCCCTGAAATACCAGATGGTATTCCTGTCAGGTAATTTCTCAGGATATCCAAGGAAATTGAGAAAGGATATCATGTCCCTGATCTCTCTTTCTATCTGCGGATCAGAGAGATTGTACCACTGCTGTAGCAGTAATATTTTAATTATGAGTATGGGATCATAATTGGGTCTTCCTCTTTTCTCAGTGTCATTTGTGAAGAGTTCAGAGATAATTGGCCTTATCCTTTCAAAATCAATGCGATCTGATATTCCAGTTAAGGGATCACCAAGTTTCTCTATCTCCTTATACCATTCAGGAAAATTTGACTGCAGAGGATTCATGTTCTTTGATCATGAGGTCATGAAAAAAGATTTCAGTGAGAGTTTTTGGAAAACCTCATAATAGTTTTATCGGCCCTGTTAAAAAAGAACACCGATGATAATTTTGACGGTATGAAGATTAATATCCCACTCTTCAACTGTGGAATATTCTCTATGACTTACCTGTTCCCATATTTTTCCTTAACTTCAATGAATCCTTCATCAATGGGCATCTCGCATCCTGGGATTGTTCCTTACCAAAAATTTGAGACAGCAGATACCCCAATCATAATTGCAGTGGCAAATAACAATATCTGGAATAGATTCGTTTAGATCGAATACTTTAAAGAATTGTCAAAAGACAATCGTCTCGCTACAAACGAGGATAGAGTTAAAAATAGAAACGATCTTTCGAATTTGATCCAGAAAGAGCTTTTGAAAAATAGGTCAGGATTCTGGATTGATATTTTTCAGAAAATGGGAAATCCCATCAGGAAAAATCAACAGAATTTCTGACATTGTAACAGACCCAGAAATGATTAAAAATGGAGATATATTTATTCAAAATATCCAAGGAGTTTCATTTGTTTTTCCGTCTTTTCCAGTTCTAATAAATGGTGATTTTATTGATTTCTATAAAACGGGGCCTCCTACTATGTGTGAAAGTAAAAATACTGGGGCAGATTAATCTTACTAAATGATTAATTAACAATTTCAGGCTTTTTTTAACTTCGCTTGAGCAGATAAATATTGAAATATCAAATTGGCACCAAGAATAGAGGTTATATCCGAAAAATCATAAGCTGGTAGGATTTCTACAAGATCCATTCCTAACGTCTTGAAACTCATAGATCTGAAGAATGTCATTATTTCCCAGCTGGATATTCCGCCGGGCTCTGGAATTCCTGTTCCTGGGGCATAAGCAGGATCAACAGCATCTATGTCTACCGTGATATATATGTGTTCAGATTTTAAATTATTCTGTAATTCCCCCATTACATTCTCGAATCCCTTACTTCTTATTTTTTGCATATCATATATTTTAACACCAAACGCATCCTGAAATTTCATATCATTTTTTGAATAAAGGGACCCTCTAATTGCAATTTGATAGACGTCAGATAACAGATCCTCCGAAATGGCCTGCCTTAGCCAATTAGCATGAGAAAATTCACTACCATATATACTACCCCAAGAATCAGTATGTGCATCAAAGTGAATCAATTCTATCTTCCCAAATTTATCATGAAGTGATCTGAGTATAGGAAGTGTAATAAGATGATCACCTCCAACATGCACCATATTGACATTTTTAGAAATCTTTTCAAGATGTTCCTGAATTAATGTCAAAGATTTATCAATATAACCTGGAACTACATTTATATCCCCATAATCTAGCACAGAGAACTCTTTAAAAATATCCTCCTTTATAAAGTAATCAATCCCAGAAATTATTCTTGAGAGCTCTCTTACTTTCTGCGGGGCAAATCTTTGGCCAGTTCTAAATGTTGAACCAAAATCCATCGGTATTCCTATAATTCCGTAATCTGATTCAGTGGTAACATTTCCTATCTTCAATCCAAAAAAAGTATTTGCACCTTGAAATGGTGGTAGGTCTGGCTTATTAAGAAATCGAGTCGTCAAAAAATCACCAATTGGTATTGTATCTTTTTAAAATAAATATTTCTCTTATTGCTACAAGTATAAATTTCAGAGAATTTTGTTTTCAATAATTCAATAATTTTTCTCTAGATTTTCCCAATATACATTATAAATTAATATTTTCCAAGAATGTTAGAAATTTATTTTGCATTTTATAGTGTTTTGAAAAATAATTTCTCAAAAATATCATAATGAAAAAAATAGCTTAATAATTTATAACAAGCCGATTTATTAATATTCTATGGCTTCAGATCCATCGAAGGTTCAGGTTTTTGTAAGACAATCGACAGGGCTTGTCCGGGCTGTTGGCGGCTGGGATTCTTTCTTTGCTACATTTGCTCTTGTTACCGGAGGAGTGCCAATCTTTCTTATTAGTCTGCTATTTTTATCCCCCGGTGCAAACTATACTGTGGATCTCGTATTAATGTTTGTCCCGTCTATGGCCCTAGGAGCTGTTTATACTCTTTTTGGAATTTCAATGCCGAGATCAGGAGGAGATTATGTATTCGTGAGTAGAGGTCTAAACTCTTTTCTCGGTTTTATTAATTCTTTTGGATTGTTTTTTGCATATGTTTTTTCAATTGGAATTTACAGCCTTTATGGAGCACAATATCTTTCGTTTGCCATGGCGACTTATGGATTTCTTACTAACAATACAGGTTTGATGAATCTTGCTACTACTATGCTAAGCCAGAATTATCTTGTTTTGACAGGACTTGTAATAATAATAATATTTCTTTTGCTTCTAACATTCACTAATAGCAGAACAGCTTTTAAATTGATTCTTCTAACAGGTGTTATCGAACTTATTGCCACAATAATATTCTTTGGTATAAACGCAACAATAAGCCAATCGCAGTTCGTAGCTGCATTCAATAAATATGCAGGATCTGGAGCATATATGAATGTGATTCAGAGTGCAAAGAGCAACGGATTGCTTTATGCACCCGGTGCTTCTTCTACATTGCTGGCTTTGCCTATTGCTTGGTATGCTTTTACCTGGTACACTTTACCTGCAAACTGGTCTGGTGAGATGAGACAGGTTAAAAAATCATTACCTTTGGCAATTTTAGGAGCATTGTTAGTTATACTGATATATTACGTTGCGTTCTATTCTATAAGCTTCCACTCATTTGGACAGCAGTTTCTTACGGCGTGGTCATACAATTATTTCAATGGCTATTCACTACCGTTCTCTTTTGTGGGTACATATACTCCATTCTTTGTTTCACTCGTTTATCCCAATCCGGTCATACCCATCCTAGCGCTTCTGGTCTTTTGGCTTCCAGATATATTCTTCTTTGTTCCAACAATGATAGCAGGTACCAGGTATTTATTTGCATGGTCGTTCGATAGAATGGCTCCGGAAGTATTCTCCCACGTTTCAATGAAAACAAAGGTGCCGACAATATCTACTATAGCTATTGGCATAATAGCGATTGTTGGCTTACTTGCGTATGCATATATTCCTGGCGTTGCAATAGTGGATATAATACCAATATTTGATTTCGGGTTTATCATTCCCGCATTGACTGCAATACTATTGCCATTTGTCAAAAAGGAAATGTATGAAAATTCCTTTGTAGTTAAAAGAAAGATTCTTGGATTGCCATTAATATCCTGGCTTGGAATCATTGCAATAATTGGAATACTTTATGGAATTAAGGGTCTGTGGAATTCATATCTAATGCCAATAAATTATGCTACCGGGGTAGCAATTTTTGGCGTTTACATTACTGCAGCACTCATTTACACTGGGATGTACATTGTTAACAGGAAGAAGGGGGTTGATCCAAGATATGCATTCAAGGAAATTCCTCCAGAGTAAATTTTCTAATTTTTTTCAATTTACAGGAAGTTTTATATCTTTATTTTCCCTATATTTTAGCAAGTGGTGGTAAAAAATGTTATTTAAAGATAGTTCCATTAGAATTTTTTTCGCCTCAGATATTCATGGTTCCGAAATATGTTTTAAAAAATTTCTCAATTCCGGAAAATTCTATGATGCTAAAGCCCTTATTTTTGGCGGGGATATTACAGGTAAAGCAATAATTCCAATTGTCAGAAACAATGGAAATTATATATCTAATCTTTACGGGAATGAAGTTAAGCTTAATGGAGAAAATGAGGTTAATGAATTTATTAAACTTCAGAAGAACAAGGGGTTCTACCCATATCTTACTGACAAGGATGAATACGAAGAACTCAAAAACAACAAAAGTGCTCTTGAATCAAAATTCAAGGAACTTATAAATAAAAGAATAAATGAATGGGTAGCTCTCGCAAATGAAAGGCTTAAGGGGACAGGAGTTAAGGTTTATTGGGAAGCAGGTAATGATGATTCCCTTGAACTTGATGCATTAATGGAATCAGAGAACACAGTTTATATTGGGGAAAAAGTAGTTGATTTTTATGATTACAAATTGGCTGGCCTAAGCTTTGCTAATACCACTCCATGGAATGCCCCAAGAGATGTACCCGAGGAAAGGCTTGAAAGCATAATAAATGAGACGCTCAAGAAAGCAGGGTTCGACAAGAGTGAAAAAATACAAGAACTTATAATGGCATATCATCCGCCGCCATTTGATACTATACTCGACTTGGCACCAAGGGTTCAGGCAGATTTCACATATGCTAGGGTAGGAGGACAACCTGACTTCATTCATGTAGGAAGCAAAGCTGTTAGAAAATCGATGGAAGAATATAAGCCGATTTTGGGACTTCATGGTCACATTCATGAATCAAAGGGTGTTGATAAGGTTGGCAATTCTATTAGCGTAAATCCAGGCAGCGAATATTCTGAGGGGGTATTGCATGGAGCATTGATAAATCTCGATAAAGGGCGGGTGAAATCATATATTCTAACAACGGGATGACCATTATGACCAAACTCAAATGTGATGATTGTGAATGCATCATGAATCACGCGAGGCAGCTTAAAACGAACCTCAAGCTCCTGGGAGGCTGGGCAATCCATTATACCAGTCCACTTCCAGACAATATAAATCTTATATTATCAAGGAAGCCAAACGATATAGATATTATAGGCCTAAGAAAGGACAAAAATCAAATTTATCAGGTTCTGAAATCCTGTGGATATGAACCTGATGATAAATTCAATGCCTTTAACGGAGATTATAGATTACTGTTCCATAAAGGTGATATTCTGTTAGATGTTTTCCTAAACGAGTTTTCCATGTGCCAAGATATAGATATGACAGATAGGCTTGTAAATGACCATTTCACAATCTCAGTTGATGACCTTCTCCTAACAAAGATACAGATAATTGAGATTAATGAGAAGGATCTTAAGGATATTCTGAGATTAGTTGCTGCAAACAATGTGAATCCTGATGGCTACAATTATAACGATATCAACTTGAGTTTTGTTGAAAAAATGACTGGAGAAAATTATGGATTCTATAGGTCTTATCTGCAGAATATGAGAAAGGCAAAGGAATATCTCCAGACCCTTGAAATGGAGGAGGAAGAAAAGAACAAAATCTCTGCCAAAATTCAAAAGATAATTGATGCTACTGAAAACAGCAAAAAATCCTTAAAATGGAAAATGCGAGCTAAAATTGGAGATTCGGTACCTTGGTATAAACTTCCAGAAGAAAAGAAAAGACAATAGAATCTATTTTATATTATTCAGCGTCTCCTATTTCTACTTCTGATTTTACATTTTTCAAGGATTCTGAGATTTCCTTAAATGCTTCCATATTTTTGTTTACTTCCTCCATCTTGTGAACGGTAGATACAGTCCATTGTTCGTCAGGCCCTGGCGCTGCAGGAATAACGCCTCTGTTCATCATTCCATAGAGATATTCATACCATAAGGATACATTTGTTTTGAGGAAATCTCTCCAATTATTGACACTGTTAATTCCAAAATACAATGAACCGGATATTGCCCAGTAATTGACATTCATAGGAATTTTGTAATCCTTTATTATATCTGAATACCCCTTTGCAATTTCCTTACTCATATCTTCTGCTTTTCTTATTTCCTTCTCTAACAGAATATTTTTTAATGTAATAATAGCAGCATCTATAGAAAGTGGGTTTGAATTGAATGTACCTGCGTGAGGCGTTTTTCCTGGACCAAGAACAGACATTACTTCCCTTTTTCCTCCTACTACCGACAAGGGATACCCCCCTGCTATAGCCTTTCCTAGGGTCATGAGATCAGGCTTAATCTTATAATATTCAGACGCCCCGCCATAATGCTTGCTTCCCGTTTTAATCTCATCGAATATAAGCACAATATTATATTCATCACTCAGCTTTCTAAGTGTTTCCAGGAATCCTTTTTTTGGAGGAACAAGCCCCATATTCATCGGTACGGGTTCCAGAATTATTCCTGCAATCTCGTTATAATTCTTTTCTATTATTTTAGTTACTGCTTCAGTATCGTTGAATGGGCCTATAATAACATCTTCCGCCGTTGAAGGAGTTACTCCCGGGCCGGCAAGTACAGGAACAGGATGTTTGTAATACCCTCCCTTTCCTATAGATGGTTTGATGCTTACTAGCAAAGTATCATGTGAACCGTGGTAACAACCTTCAAATTTAAGAATCTTTTTCTTACCAGTAAATCCCCTTGCAATTCTAACAGCTGCCTGAGTGGCTTCACCTCCGGTTGAAGAGAATCTAACCATATCTATACCGTAAATCTTGACCACTAATTTGGCAAGAGCCAGTGAACCTTCGTATTCAAAACCGAGTATAGTGCCGGATTCCAATCTTTCCTTCAGACCATTTAAAAGTTTTGGATGAGAATGGCCAATTGTTAGGGCACCAAATGCCATGTTAAAATCTATATACTCGTTACCATCAATATCATAAAGTTTAGAACCCTTTCCAGATTTAAAATATACTGGAGATGGATCAATGTATCTGTAATTACTGTTTACACCATATGGAATAAATTCCCTGGCCTCGTTATACATTTGTTTTGATTTTTGAGTCCTTCTTTTAAATTCATCAAGATTTGAAATATTACTCATAATGATATTATCTTTTGAATCCATTTAGAACTTTCTATTTTGAAGCTAAAATACATTTTGGAGAAATTAATTTTAAATAATAGTAATTTTGAAGAAATAACTTTACCGATTAAGGGGAATGAGCTAAATTATGTATTTACATTTTTTTGATAGAATTAGAAACATTATTTAAGCTGTTTAAAGTTGAACCATAAATTATTTATGGATAAGTACCATAATTGAAAAATTTAAACGAGGATGAAGTGGTGTAATGATCGAAATAGAAAATGCTACTAAAAAATATGTGAGAAATTCCTCTCCTGCAGTTGATGAACTTAATCTTAAGATAAATGATGGAGAAGTTCTGGGTCTCGTTGGATTAAACGGGGCAGGCAAGACCACAACTATAAGAATGATAGCTGGAATACTTCTCCCAACATCTGGCAGGATAAGAGTAGATGGATTCGACGTTGTAAAGGAAAAAGTAAAAGCTTCATACAACGTT
>Ga0080003_1000349_pt1 | contig 31508 bp, 20 predicted proteins | sample JossMetagenome_FD_69206 | JGI IMG/M metagenome (GOLD analysis project Ga0080003, IMG submission 69206) | Hot spring microbial communities from Joseph's Coat, Yellowstone National Park, USA - JC2_E (SPADES assembly) (version 2) | ecosystem: Environmental > Aquatic > Thermal springs > Hot (42-90C)...
ATTGTGCCTATTGACATAAGTGGTATTTTTGTGATAACATAATCTTTGCAATTGGGATTTATAGTTCATTGAAAAACGGGCAGCTATAAGAGTAAGGTTTGGACGGAGAGTTCGATCCTGGCTCAGGACAAACGCTGGCGGCGTGCCTAACACATGCAAGTCGGACGACAGGCGAGGAATCCGCAAGGAGGAATCGTGCTGAGTGGCGAACGGGTGAGTAGTACATGGGGACATACCCTCAAGAGTGGGATAGCGTTTCGAAAGGGACGGTAATACCGCATACGCTCGGGAGAGGAAAGGTGCAACAGCATCGCTTGGGGAATGACTCATGACCCATCAGTTAGTTGGTGAGGTAAAGGCCCACCAAGGCAATGACGGGTAGCTGGTCTGAGAGGATGGTCAGCCACACTGGGACTGAGACACGGCCCAGACTCCTACGGGAGGCAGCAGTGGGGAATTTTTCCCAATGGGCGAAAGCCTGAGGGAGCGACGCCGCGTGGAGGAAGGAATCTTTCGAGATGTAAACTCCTGTTGTAAGGGAGCAAGGGTATATGGAGTGGAAAGTCATATACTCAGATAGTACCTTACGAGGAAGCCCCGGCTAACTACGTGCCAGCAGCCGCGGTAATACGTAGGGGGCGAGCGTTGTCCGGAGTTACTGGGCGTAAAGGGTGCGTAGGTGGCCGATAAAGTCAAGTGTGAAATTCCACGGCTCAACTGTGGGAGTGCGTTTGAAACTAATCGGCTTGAGGTCAGGTCAGGGAGATGGAATTGTCAGTGTAGGGGTGAAATCCGTAGATATTGGCAAGAACGCCAGTGGTGAAGACGGTCTTCTGGGCTGATACTGACACTGAGGCACGAAAGCTAGGGGAGCGAACGGGATTAGATACCCCGGTAGTCCTAGCCGTAAACGATGTTCACTGAGTATGGGAGGCGTTAGCCATCCGTGCTGAAGCAAACGCGTTAAGTGAACCGCCTGGGGAGTACGGCCGCAAGGTTGAAACTCAAAGGAATTGACGGGGGCCCGCACAAGCGGTGGAGCGTGTGGTTTAATTCGACGCAACACGAAGAACCTTACCAAGGCTTGACATACAGGTGGTAGTGAGACGAAAGTGGAACGACTCTCGAAAGGGAGAGCCTGCACAGGTGGTGCATGGCTGTCGTCAGCTCGTGCCGTGAGGTGTTGGGTTAAGTCCCGCAACGAGCGCAACCCCTGTGGTTAGTTGCCAGCAGTTCGGCTGGGCACTCTAATCAGACTGCCGGAGAAGATCCGGAGGAAGGTGGGGATGACGTCAAGTCATCATGCCCTTTATGCCTTGGGCGACACACGCGCTACAATGGCATGCACAGACAGGAGCGAAGCCGCGAGGTGGAGCGAATCTGAGAAAACATGCCTCAGTACAGATTGCAGGCTGAAACCCGCCTGCATGAAGTCGGAATCGCTAGTAATCGCGGATCAGCTATGCCGCGGTGAATACGTTCCCGGGCCTTGTACACACCGCCCGTCAAACCACCCGAGTTGAGGATACCAGAAGTCATTGGTCTAACCGCAAGGGAGAAGATGCCGAAGGTAGACTCAGTGAGGGGGGTTAAGTCGTAACAAGGTAGCTGTACCGGAAGGTGCGGCTGGATCACCTCCTTTCTAAGGAGAAATAAGTATAGCTGCCCGTTTTTGAGAGAACTAAAGGGCTCATAGCTCAGATGGTTAGAGCGCACGCCTGATAAGCGTGAGGTGGGTGGTTCGAAACCACCTGAGCCCACGGGGATGTAGCTCAGAGGGAGAGCATCTGCTTTGCAAGCAGGGGGCCGTCGGTTCGAATCCGATCATCTCCAGCGGTCATTGAAAACTGAATAGAGCAAAGGTTAAGGTATTAAGGGCGCGCGGTGGATGCCTAGGAAACGGGAGGCGAAGAAGGACGTGGCAGGCTGCGAAAAGCGACGGTGAGCTGCGAGCGAGCGTTGACCCGTCGATGTCCGAATGGGGAAACCCACCCAACGAGAGTTGGGAGCGAAAGCGCGAACCGGGTGAAGTGAACCATCTCAGTAACCCGAGGAAAAGAAATCGAAGAGATTCTCCAAGTAGCGGCGAGCGAAAGGGGAGGAGCCCAAATCATATACGTGAGATAGCCCACAGGCGTTGCGTATATGAGGTTAAAGGGCCATCTGAGGTACTGCTGTGGAAGTATCGAGGCGAAATCATGTTTAGTCGAATGAACTGGGAAGTTCAACCGAAGAAGGTGAAAGTCCTGTAGGCGAAAGGCATGAGGAGTCTTAAGGTGGAACCTGAGTAAGGCGGGGCACGAGGAACCCCGTCTGAATTTGGGGAGACCATTCTCCAAGGCTAAATACTACCCGTTTACCGATAGTGAAGTAGTACCGTGAGGGAAAGGTGAAAAGTACCCCGGGAGGGGGATGAAAGAGAACCTGAAACCGCGTGTCCACAAGAAGTCGGAGCACGAAAGTGCGACGGCATGCCTTTTGATTAATGCGCCTGCGAGTTGTGTTGTGTGGCGAGGTTAAGTCGGGAAAGACGAAGCCGAAGGGAAACCGAGTCCGAATAGGGCGACAAGTCACATGATGCAGACCCGAAGCCAGATGAGCTACCCATGACCAGGAAGAAGGTGGGCTAAACCCCACTGGAGGTCCGAACCAGTTGCTAGTGAAAAAGCATTGGATGAGTTGTGGGTAGGAGTGAAAAGCTAATCGAATCTGGTGATAGCTGGTTCTCCCCGAAACGTATTTAGGTACGGCCTTGCATGGTCAGTCATGGAGGTAGAGCACTGGATGGGGTAGGGGGCGTGAGCCTTCCGAACTCAACCAAACTCCGAATGCCATGACTTAAAGTGCAGGAGACAGACTACGAGGGATAAGCTCCGTGGTCGAAAGGGAAACAGCCCAGACCGTCAGTTAAGGTCCCAAATGCCTGACTAAGTGTTAAAGGAAGTTATGAGCCTGAGACATCCAGGAGGTTGGCTCAGAAGCAGCCATCCTTAAAAGAGTGCGTAACAGCTCACTGGTTGAGGCACATTGCGCCGAAGATGTAAGGGGGCTGAAGTCAGGAACCGAAGCTGCGGAACTGAGAAGTTGGTAGGGGAGCGTTGGACAGTAGGGAGAAGGTGTACCCGTGAGGGGCGCTGGACGAAGTCCAAGTGTGGATGCAGGCCCGAGTAGCGAGAGGAAGGTGAGAATCCTTCCCCCCTGAAGCCCAAGGGTACCTGGGGAAGGTTTGTCCACCCAGGGTTAGGCGGGACCCTAAGGAAAAGGTGAAAGCCGTATCTGATGGGAAACAGGTTAATAATCCTGTCCTTGGGAGCTGGAGTGAAGCGGTGACGCAGGAGGAGAAGTACCGTGGTCAAGTGGCACGGCCATCTAAGTGACGAGTTATGGTGCGCAGGCAAATCCACGCACAAAAGGCGAGTCATGACGGGGAGTGGCGCAGTGATGCGTTGCGACGGTATAGATTCACACTGCCGAGAAAAACCGCTAAACGATGAAGGCTTTCAAACCGTTCTGTAAACCGACACAGGTGGGCTGGCATAGAATGCTAAGGGGGACGAGATAACTTCCGCTAAGGAACTAGGCAAAATGGCCTCGTAACTTAGGGAGAAGAGGCACTTGAGATTGTGGGAAACTGCAATAGCAAGTCGCAGAGAGTAGGTCCAGGCGACTGTTTACCAAAAACACATGACTCTGCAAACTTCTAAAGAGGAAGTATAGGGTCTGACGCCTGCCCAGCACCGGAAGGTTAAGGGGAGCTGTGATGAGCGGTGAACTGAAGCCCCGGTAAACGGCGGCCGTAACTATAACGGTCCTAAGGTAGCGAAATTCCTTGTCGGGCAAGTTCCGACGTGCATGAATGGCGTAACGATCTGGACACTGTCTTAGCGGGAGGCTCGGTGAAACTACAATCCGGGTGAAGATGCCCGGTACCTACGGCTAGACGGAAAGACCCCATGAAGCTTGACTGTACCCTGATATTGTGCTTTAGCGCATCATGTACAGGATAGGTGGGAGGCTGAGAACCATTCTCGTCAGGGGATGGGGAGCCGGAAGTGGGATACCACCCTTGATGTGTTGGAGTGCTAACTTAAGCCACTAAAGGTGGCAGAGGACAGTGTCAGGCGGGCAGTTTGACTGGGGCGGTCGCCTCCCAAAAGGTAACGGAGGCGTACAAAGGTCACCTCAGGCTGGTTGGTAATCAGCCGGTGAGTGCAAAGGCAAAAGGTGGCCTGACTGTGAGAGCGACGGCTCGAGCAGACGCGAAAGCGGGTCTTAGTGATCCTGTGGCACTGAATGGAAGGGCCATGGCTAAACGGACAAAAGTTACTCTGGGGATAACAGGCTGATACCGTCCGAGAGTTCACATCGACGACGGTGTTTGGCACCTCGATGTCGACTCATCGCATCCTGGGGCTGAAGCAGGTCCCAAGGGTTGGGCTGTTCGCCCATTAAAGCGGTACGTGAGTTGGGTTCAGAACGTCGTGAGACAGTTCGGTCCCTATCTACCGTAGGCGAAGGAGACTTGAGGGGAGTCGCTCCCAGTACGAGAGGACCGGGGCGAATGTACCAATGGTGAACCAGTTATCCTGCCAGGGGTAAAAGCTGGGTAGCCAAGTGCAAAATGATAAGCGCTGAAAGCATCTAAGCGCGAAGCAAACCCCAAGATAAGGTCTCCCACTCGAAAGAGGTAAGGGTGGTTCGAGAACAGGACCTTGATAGGCCGGAGGTGGAGGCATGGTGACATGTAGAGCCGACCGGTACTAATAACCCGAGGCCTTAACCTGAAGCTCTATTCAGTTTTGAATGACTGTAGTTATGCCGGGTGGTGATACCGAACTGGGAAACACCCGTTCCCATTCCGAATACGGCCGTTAAGCCAGTTCGGGCCGATGGTAGTAAGGGGGCGACCCTTTGCGAGAGTAGGTTGTTGCCCGGCTTAGTTACAAAACTGCGGAACTCATCTTGAGTCCCGCTTTGTTTTTATTTCCGCCATCAATTTAGATTCATCAGGGTAATCTACGGAGATTTTTTTGCCGTCTTTCAAAAAGAAAATCACGCCGCTTTTTTTGATGCCTGTCAGTTTATGATATGCCATCATATAAATTTTCACTTGAAATTCGTAATCTTTCAATTTTTCCTCTGAATAATAGGAGTATTTGAAGTCGATTATCCTTTCATCCGTCACCTTGTCTATCTTTCCGATTATCTGTATGCCTATTTCAGGAATGCCAATCTCTATTGCCAGTTCGCTGATGGCGTTTTTGGAATTTTCGATTTCCGTCACAAGCGGATCATCGACGAATTTCGAGATCGTCTTTTTCACTTCTTCTACCATTTTGGAAGGATAAACGCTGAAAAGTGGTCTTTTAAGCACGTCTTTTAACTTCTGAAGGCCTACCTGCTCGAATATCTCGTGGGCTATGTTTCCATAAACGGTCATCTTTGAACTCGCGCTTGATTCCTTTTCGAATAATTCGGTTACGTTGTAAATCTGCTTTTCAATTTTGACATCAGGCACGACTAAATACGATTCATCGAAAGTAAAAGGTGAGACGATCTCGTTGTCCCATTTTTTCGGAGATGATAGTTTTATTTCGACGATATCCTCCATTCCGGCCGGGATTGACCATCTGACGCTGCTTATGAAGCCAAAATCGGATAAAATTTCCATCCATGTGCTTTCTCCGTGTTTGTTGCCGAACACGTTTTCCTTGCTTAAAACGAGATATTCTTCTGCTCGAGTCATTCCAACGTAAAGCAATCTTTTTTCCTCTTCCATCTCTTTTTCGGTCTCTCCGTCATCTTTTGGCTTTTTCGACATCTGGGCCATTATGACTATTGGAAATTCGAGACCTTTTGACTTGTGGACTGTCATTATTTTGACCACATTTTCTTCCTCTGAAAGTGCAGAGGCCTCTTCCTCGTTTTCTCCCAATCCTTTTTCCATTATCTTGTGAATGCCATTTATGTCCCATGAGGGCAAATCGAAAGAATCAAGTGTCTCTATGAATTTCATGACATTCGCGATACTTTTGTCTCCATCTTTTTGAAGCGCTATTTTACCCAGATAACGTGTTTCGTTTATCGCCATTTTGATTATCTTTGAAGCATCTACGGTGTTTTTGATTTGCACCAATTTTTCTATAAGATCGTGTATTTGGGGATAATCGATTTTTAAAGCATCGTAGATGAATTTGTCTTTTCTTTTAAGTTCTAAAATTTCATCTATCGTCAAATCGAAGAATGGAGACATCAAAAGGCCGGTCATGGTGCTTACGTCGTAAGGATCGAGTATAACGGCCATAAGATTATCAAGTGCAAGCACCTCTTTTCTGCTGAAGAATGCTTTCCCTCCGATCACGTGATAGGGTATTTTATTTTCGACAAGTTCATTTTCTATTGCCCATACGTCTCCCATCGATCTTAAGAGTATTGTGATGTCTGAAAGTGCATGACCTTTGGATGTGAATTCGCCTATCATGCCTGCAATAGATTTGGCCTCTATCATCCTTGCCGGATAGGCTTTTTCAGATCCGGGGTTATCTAAAAGTATCACACGCTTTTCTTCATCATTTTGTTGCGATATTTGATCTGAATATCTTATCCTTCCGTTGAAAACTTTCGAAAAGAACCTGTTGTAAAATTTCACGAGATTTGGTTTTGATCTGTGATTTTCATTCATTTCTTTGACTGAGATGTTTTTGTCCTGCGATCTTTCTGTTATGTCAAGGAAAACACCCACATCTGCGCCCCTAAAAGCGTAAATGGACTGTTTTGGATCTCCTATGTACCATACCCTGTTCAAATCGGATCTTAAAAGTTCTATTATTTCACTTTGAATTTTATTCGTATCCTGAAATTCATCCACGAAGATGTATCTGAAATAATCCGAATATCTGTGTCTTAATTCGGAATCGTTTGAAAGCAAATCTTTCGTCATGATGAGCAAATCTTCAAAATCAAGCGTGGATTCTTCTTTTGCCATTTTTTCGTATTCTTCTATGAGATTTTTTGCGTGATCCAAAAAGATCTCTTTGAGGTCATCATTTATCTTTACAGGCAGAATATCATCGCTGGTTCTTTTGATTATGGCATCTTCAAACCATTCACGCAGATCTGAAAATGCGATCGTCGGATCTATTTCAAAGAGTTTTTTCATCTCTCTTACGTTGTTTACCATGTAAGATTCGACGAGCTTTGAAATTCTTCTGGAAGACGCAAGACCGCTTACAACGTTAAAGTCAGGATCGACGTTCGCGTAAAGCGCACTCTCGCGTATGATTCTCGAACAAAAAGCATGTATCGTAGATATCCTTGCAAAGGGCAATTCCCTTTTAATCCTCATGTAAAGGTCGACCTCTTTGCCGAAAGATATATTTTCATCTATTTTTTTTGTTATTCTATCTTTCATTTCTCTCGCAGCCTTTTCGGTGAAAGTTATGGCTACGACCTGATCCATCCTTAAATCTGGATTTTCTTCGAATACCTTTACGTACTTTTCGACGAGCACGCGCGTTTTTCCGCTGCCGGCTCCCGCGGTTACGATCAGGTTATCCGTCGATTTGAAAATCTCATTTTGAACATTTGAAAGTTCCATCTGGCCACCTCACAGGGCAGATCTTGTTAAAATCGCATCTTTCACAGTTATCTTTGCAACTTTGCGGGGTAAAATCTCCGTTTGCAACTCCTTTGATGAAATCCTTCATGCTTTCAATCAGTTCATTCCATACTTCGTGTATATTATCGCGATCCATCATGTTGACTATTTTTGCATCTTCCACAACGATAAAGGCAGACTGAATGACTGGCATCTTGAAGATTTTTTCGCATATGTTCGAATAAAGCGCAAGTTGTGCTTTTTCTCCAGTATTTTTGCTTTTGTAGTCGATTATCATAAGACCCGATTCACATTCATCGATCCTGTCTATACGTCCCGAAAAGTCTATATCATCGATCTTTGCTTCTTCCATGCCGGTAAAAGTGAATTCAAATTCGCGCGGGTTGAAAAAATCAAAGCCATGATCTGTTTTGTAGATTTTGTAGGCTTTCAAATTTCTGTTTCTTCCGTCTATCTCTTCGGGAAATTCAACTTTTTCAAGATAATTCATGATTACACTTGTGAATTTCAAAAGGTTTATCTCAAAGATTTCCGGCTCGAAAAAACTCATTTTCCCAAGTTCTTCGTTCAAAATTTGTTGAACAATCAATTTCAATTCCTCACTTGTCAGATCTCTGAGATACTTTCTTCCTGCTTTTACAAGTCTTTTCAAAGAATTATGGTAAACCGTTCCCAGTTCAAGACTGTTTAGATCGAGATCGTATATGATCGCCTGTGGAAGTTTCATCGCGTAAGAGAAAAAATACTTCAAAGGGCAGGTTTGGTAAGAGAAGTACCTGTAAAAGCTCACAGGTGCCTTCGAAAGCGTCCTACAATACTCAAGATTGGCAAGATCTTTAACTAACATGGTTTTAGATTTTTGAATCATCACATCGAGTTTATTTTCGATTTCAGTGTTTCTACCATTCCATCTGGCCCATTTCGCGTAAGAAATCGTCGCTTCTTGAAGACTCATGGAAGGATAAGTTTCGGGTTTTTGGGGCATACCAAACTTCTCCTCTAAATCCACAAGGTACATCGACGGAAGAATTTTCACGCCTTCCTGCGTTGCCTGTGGCATCGTAAGGTATACCTCTTTTGCCTGAGCCATTGCCGTGTAAAGATCAAGCCTGTCGTCTAAAAGTCTTTTTAAATTTCTGTTCGTTCCGAAATGCTTTTCTTCTTCTATGGAATTGTAAAAGTAATTCGGATGAAATTCGGGATAATTTCCATCTGTGAATCCAACGAATATCTTCAAGGGCGCATGACTGAACCTTGATGTTATCACATCCGAAATTCTCACCCCGTTTTTTCCCCTTGAAGGCACATAAGTTCTGTCTTTTATTTGAAGTTCTAAATAATACCTGTAATCGGAACTGTTTATTTCCTTTATACCTGCGAAATTAAGCACGCTTTCAATTTCCCAGATTAAGTCTGTGAATTGATCGAGCGCCTCTTTTTCTTCATCTGGCACATTGGCACCGATGATTTGTATCGCTTCTTCAAAGGCTTTCGAGTAATCGTCAACGAAAATCGCGTTTTCGAATTTGATCAAAAAATCAAAAAGATTTTTGACGGTTTTTTTGGCATCCTCGACAAGTTCCTGCATTCTTTGAAGATCGTCCAAAGATCGATCTTGAAATTCATCGTCTTCGGAGATAAGCAATTTCATCTTGGAAAGATATTTCGCAAAATTGTCAAGCCTTCTGTTCCAATCATCCATTCTCGATTTATATGATAATCGCAAAGGTCCTCTGTTAAGATGGGATCTGTCGTATACAAAACTGAATGCCGTGTTATCGCTAAATCCGGCCATGATCATACTCATAAGCAAATCCTGTGGATATCCTCCCGTTACCACTCTTAGGGGTAACATGACCTTTTGCACGGAAGTACTTTGGTTGAGACTTTTCTTTCCGAGGTAAGAAACATCTATGTCATATTCTCCCAATTTATCCTCAATGGCCTTTATATAATCGTTATTTTCAGATTTTACGACGATCTCGAAATCTTGAACCTTTTTACCGTTCATCAAGAGTGTTTTTACCTTTTTGGATACCCATTCGATCTCATCGTTGAGTTTTTCGAACGCATGAATTTTGACTCCTTCGCCTTTTCCGAAAAACAATCCCTGAGCGACGGAAGTACCGGAAAATTTCATCTCTGTTTTTTTACATGAAAAGATCTCAACCGTTTTAAGGATCGTAGACGTTCCGCGTTCAAAAATGTCACCATCGGTAACTGTTATAAATGTCTTTTCAAAACCAGAAATCACGGCCTTGAAAAATTTCGCAACAACAGGCGTGAAATCGTAAAAGCCATCTATGAAAAGATATTTACCCTCAGTTTTAATCTCTCCATCCGCGATCATCCTATAAGCGTCGTAAGTATCGAAGAGTTTCATGGATTTCATCTTGTCTCCAAATCTTTTGATCACGCCAGATATGAACATATCCCGTCTTGTTTCGGCCTCTGCGAATTCATCTTCTTTCATGTAAGTTTTAACGTCATCGATAAGAGATAAAAGTTTTTCAACGGTTGATCTATGTCTAACCACTGCTGCCTCGTTTTTTATATCTTCCGGCAGATCAAGATTTCTTGAAGCCATGTCTTCTATTACAGACGTGAGAATTGTAAGTTTAAGAGGCCTGTCGGCAAAAATAAGATCGGTTTGTCGCTTCACCGTTTCAACGGCAAATTGGTCAACGGTTTTGAAAGATGATCTGTTTATCGATCCTGCGATTTCAGTGGCCATATACGCTGCAAATTTTACAAATTCACCTTGGCTTCCAATGAAAGTGTAATCAAAAGGGTTTAATTTTGAAATTTCTCGGATCATTCTTTCGGTCTTTCCAGAAGATGGCGGTCCTATGAAAATATCTACTTCACCCATGCGAATCAATCCCTTTTGTTATTTTAGTCCAACCCAATGAACAAGTATAGTATACTAAATTTCTTTTAAAATTGAAATGAATGAACAGCACGTAGCACGTGGCTCATGGCAGGTGGGGCGTAGAAAAAACAGTGAATAGTAAGCGGTAAATGGCAAGTACTTATTTGCTGCCACGAAAGGCGAATGCCGGAGCCAACGATATTTCATATTTAAAGTTGATCAAGTATACTTTGCTTTTTCCCTGTTCATCTACTAAATCTCTTTTAAAAGATACTCTAATCATATTTTTACGATATTCTTCATCTTAATGTTTCAATATCATTTGAGATTCTAAGACTTGTCAAGAAAATGATTTCACCTCAATTTATTTGGTAAAATAAGAATAACTTTGCCGGCAAAAACGATTTTATTTGAAAACATTTTCATACTAAAATTATCATGATCGTAAAAATCAGGAGGTGTTAGTTGTGAAGAAGATCGTTTTGGTGGCGATAGTTGTTTTGTTAGCCGCTTCTGTGGCAATGGCGCTAACCTTGCCAAGAAACGAGACGTTTTACGAAGGGGGCGCAATGTGGGGACCTCTTACAAACTTCAATCCGTTAAATGCTGCAAATCATGGGTGGGGTGTTGATCTTGTGTATCCAACACTGTTCATTTACAATCCGTTGACAAACCAGATGATTCCGTATCTTGCCGAAAGTGGAAACTGGGTTGATAGCACGACTTACGATGTGAAATTAAGACAAAATGCGCAGTGGACAGATGGTCAGCCTGTTACGGCTCAGGATGTGAAATACACATTCGAACTTCCGTTTACGGTAAGTCAACTTGTGCCAGTCGTCGGACTTAAATCTGTCAATGTCATAAACGATTACGAAGTTCAATTTGTATTTTCACAGCCAAATTATCCAAACTTTTATCAGGCGTTGTATGGTAATTACATAGTACCTGAGCATATCTGGTCAAAGATGGCGACAAGCGATATATTTTCCTATGCAAATCTCACCAACCCAGTCGGTTGTGGACCTTACACGTATTTAACATCAAATCCACAAGAAATTGTGCTTCAGAGAAATGACAATTGGTTTGGAAATGACATCTTTGGTAAACCGGTTCCAAAATACGTTGCAGAAATTTACGTTTCTTCCAACAACGTTGGCCTTGGATTGCTTTTACAGGGTCAGGTTGACATGTCAAGTTGGTACCTTCCTGGCGCCGAAACGCTGCTTGGGCCATACAACCTTATAACTTGGAATGAAAAACCACCTTACATGCCTTCAAATGCGACAACTTTACTGTTCATGAATACGACTGTTGAGCCTCTTAACAATGCTGAATTCAGAAGAGCACTTGCCTATGCGATAGGGCCTATAAGTGATCTCACGCAGAGAGTCTATTCGGGTTACGTACCGAATTACGTCGATCAACTTGGATTCCTTCCTATCAATTCGTGGATGCAATTTGAAGATAAAAACGTTGTTTCTCAGTACGGTTACACTTACGATCCTGCCAAAGCTGCCCAGATGTTAGATCAACTTGGATACAAAAAAGGTCCTAATGGTTGGAGAACGATGCCAAATGGTCAGCCGATAAAACTCTCGATAATATGCCCATACGGCTGGACAGACTGGATGGCTGCCGAAAGAGTGGTAGCGGAAGATCTTCAAAAGGTTGGGCTTAACGTTACGGCCGAATTTCCAGATTATTCAACGTGGTGGAATGAAACGACAAGTGGAAATTACACGTTGATGCTTCAAAATGCCGGTTCCGGAGTTTCGCAGACGCCTTACACTTATTTCTACTGGCTCTTTGGATACTCCGTTCAACAATACATGTACAACGGAAACTACGAAAGATACACCAATCCAACAGTTACGGATCTTTTGAACAAAATTGCAACTTATCCTTTGAATGATACAGCGAATTTACAGCCATTGTATTCGCAACTTGAACAGATTTTCTTGCAGGATATGCCTGCCATTCCTCTTTTCTACAACGGTATGTGGTATCTTGCAAATCAGTCTGTATGGACAAATTTCCCAACTGCCAAGAATCCATACTGCTGGCCATCAACTTACAACAACGCGAACGTAACGGTTGGATCAATTCTGCTTTACACGCATATAAAACCAGCACAATAAAGCTATTTCCCTCTCTCGAAAGAGAGAGGGATCTTTGGAGGTAAAGATGAGAAAATATCTCACAAGAAAGATAATAATTTACCTTATAACATTTTTCATAGCCGCAAGTCTTGACTGGGCAATTCCACGTGTCATGCCTGGGAATCCGGTAAGTCTTATAGTCTCAAGATTTGCACAAGCCTCAAGTGGATCGGCAGCGCAAGCATCGCTTGTGACAAAACAGATGTTTGATTATTTCATGCAGGCTTTTCAACTTAACGTTCCATGGTGGGAACAATATGGACTTTTCTGGAGAAATTTATTCACAGGAAATCTTGGGATAAGCATGTATCTTTATCCCGAACCTGTTATAAGCATAATAATTTCTGCAGTCCCTTACGATATACTCTTTTTACTTCCATCCATTTTACTGAGTTTCTGGGTTGGAAACAGAATTGGTGCGTGGGCAGCAAGAAACAAAAGGGCAGATAACAGTTTGCTTCCTTTATTTTACATCCTAACGTCCGTCCCTTACTTTTGGCTTGGAATTTTACTTGTCTGGATCTTTGGAACACTACTTCATATTTTACCTATGTCAGGCGCTTTCAGTTATTCGATGACGCCATCATTAACGCTTGCTTTTATCCTTGATTATCTAAAGCACTGGATTCTTCCATTTCTTTCATTATTCATAGTTGCTCTTGGTGGATGGGCAATAGGCATGAGAAATATGATCATATACGAACTTGAATCAAATTATTCAAGATACATGGGATCTTTGGGTGCTTCTCAAAGGCTTATAAGAAAATACTCTTATAGAAATGCTGTTTTGCCTCAAGTAACAGGGCTTGCGCTTCAACTGGGGACGATAGTCGCCGGTGCCATAACGACAGAAATTGTCTTTTCTTATCCTGGAATCGGATACATCCTTTTTGAGGCGATAATGAACAAAGACTATCCTTTAATTCAAGGTTGTTTCCTCTTTATAATAGTCGGTGTTTTACTTGCCAATTTCATCATAGATATTCTTTACATGTTCATAGATCCGAGAGTTAGAATTGCTTACACGGAAGGATGAAATCATGAAATTATCGGATAGATTAAAAAAATGGGATGTGTTGTACTTCTTTTTGACAAACAACAAATTCAAAATAGGAATCGGGATTCTCCTGTTTTTCATCCTGCTTTCCATAGTGGGACCATTTTTTGTGCATTACACGCCGTATGAATATGCCGGATCTCAGGCATCGCCACCCTCTCTTCAAAATCCATTAGGTACGAATCCATTTGGTTACGATCTCTATTCTCAACTCATCGTCGCATTGGATGGCACATGGCTTGTTGGGCTTATAGGAGGTGGCGTGGCAACAATAATAGGCCTTTTGATAGGCTTTTTTGCAGGTTATGAAGGCGGATTCTGGGATGAATTGTTGATGATGCTTACCAACATACTGCTTGTCATACCGACCATAGCACTTTTGATAATAATTGCATCTTTCTTAAGTTCAAGAAGCATAACCCTCGAAAGTGTCATAATAGGTTTGACAGGATGGCCGTGGGTTGCAAGGGCTGTAAGGGCACAAACGCTTTCTTTAAAATCAAGAGAGTTTGTAAGCCTTTCAAAGATATCAGGTGCCGGAACGCTTAAGATAATAACACAAGACATAGCACCAAACATGCTTTCTTACGTTTTCATGGTTTTTATACTTCAATTTGGCGGATCCATTTTGACGATCGTTGGACTTTCATTTATAGGTTTAGGCCCTACGAATTCCGTTTCTTTGGGAGGCATTTTACAGGATTCCGTGCTTTGGAATGCTTTGATTTTGGGATACTGGTGGTGGATGATTCCACCCGGCATCGTTATAACCTTCATGGTAGCCTCGCTTTACTTCATAAACATGGCGATGGATGAGGCGTTCAATCCGAGATTGAGGTCAACTTAAAATGGCGAAATTACTCGATGTAAAAGATTACAAAGTCTATTACCAGACCTTGAAAGGACAGGTTAAAGCTGTCGATGGTGTGAATTTCTTCGTCAACGAAGATGAAGTTTTTGGTATCGCAGGTGAATCCGGATGCGGAAAATCTACGCTCGGCAATTCCTTGATATATCTCAAGGCACCAATGCGTTACGCTGGCGGAAGTGCGATTTTGGATGAAAATGACATATCCAAATTCACAGATGAACGGATGCGAAAGATGAGATTTGAAAAGATATCCATAATACCGCAGTTTGCGATGGATGCGATGAGTCCAACAAAGAAAATAAAAAACATAGTTGTAGATCTTGTCAAAGAACATGACAAAAAAATGTCCGAGAAAGATATAATCGATCTTGCGATTGAAAGATTCAAAATGATAGGTTTGTCTGGAAATGTCATGAATATGTATTCGATAGAACTGTCTGGAGGCATGAAGCAGAGGGTGGTCATGGTCATTTCAACACTTTTGAACCCCCGAATTTTGATCGCCGATGAGATAACTTCGGCGCTCGACGTCTCTTCGCAGAAATTTTCCGTTGAGATGCTTGAAGAATTCAAAGACAAACAATTCGTCTCATCCGTGATTTTCATAACACACGATATATCGGTGCTTTACCAGATAGCGGACAGGATAATGATCATGTATGCGGGCCATGTTGTCGAGATCGCAAATACAGAAGATATAGTCTCAAAACCTTTACATCCTTACACCAAACTTTTGATAAGTTCTCTTCCAAAGATGGGCATTCAATTTTCCCAAAAACAGTTGATCGGCATTCCCGGATATCCTCCAAATCTTTTAAATCCTCCTAAAGGATGCAGATTTTACGACAGATGTCCACTGAGAATAGATCCACAGAAATGTCAGAACGAAATTCCTCCGCTTGTAGAGTACTCACCCGGCAGATATGTCGCGTGCTGGGCATACACAAAAGGGAATGATAAAAATGGATGAACTCATTCAAGTTCAAAATCTGACAAAGATCTTCAAATCAGGCCTTGTAGGCGGATATTTTACAACGGCCGTTGACGATATATCCTTTGACATTCACAAATCTGAGATAATTTCCCTTGTCGGTGAATCAGGAAGTGGAAAGACGACGGTTGGACGTCTTATACTTAGATTGTTAAAGCCGTCTTTGGGGAAAATAACCTACGAAGGAATAGATATATCCACGCTAAGGGGTAAGAAATTAAAAGAGTATTACAAACATGTTCAGGGCATCTTTCAGGATCCGTTTGCGTCGTTCAATCCGATCTTCAAAGTTGACAGAGTCTTCGATTTACTGTTTGATAGTTATCTGAAGGATAAAGTAGGCAAAAAGAACGATCTCATCGTTGAATCTCTTGAAAAAGTTGGACTTAATTCCCTTGATATACTTGGGAAATATCCACATCAATTGAGCGGAGGACAACTTCAAAGAATACTCATCGCAAGGACATTTTTGCTGGACACAAAACTTTTGATAGCCGATGAGTTGATCTCCATGTTAGATGCGTCAACAAGAGTAGATGTTTTGAACATTCTTGGGAACTTAAGGGACAAAGAGAAGATGTCTGTGCTTTTCATAACCCATGATCTCTCTTTGGGATATTACATAAGTGATACGACCATGATAATGTACATGGGGAATCTTGTTGAGTTTGGAAAAACAAAATTGGTATTTGACAATCCTCTCCATCCCTACACCCGTATGCTTTTAAGTTCGGTACCTGAAATTGGACGAAAATGGAAGAAATCCGAATTGGAGATGAAAAGGGGAGAAGTGCCAATTGGAGGATGCCCTTACTTTGACAGATGCCCCCTTGCCATGGACGTTTGCAGAAAGAAGCCAATTTTGAAAGAATTAGAGAAAGATCACAAAGTGGCATGTTATGCGGCGGAAGGGGTGAAATCAGATGATTCGATCCCAGTCGGGAAAAGTCACAATAGTTGACGTTGCGCGTGAGGCTCACGTATCAGTCTCGACGGTATCGAGATACCTAAATTCAACAGCTCCAATAGCCGAAGACAAAAGAAAAAATATAGCGAAAACCATAAAAATGCTGAATTACAAACCTTCAACCTTCGCAAAGGCCATGAGGTCACAGATGCTTTACAGCATCGGGATCATAGTTCCAGACCTCGGAGGCTACTATTACGGTGAGATCGTCAACGCGATGGTAACTTACGCGAGTAAAAAAGGATACGAGACCGTCGTAAGCGTCACGAACAAAGTAGAAAACTGGGAGGATATGACCTTTGATTTTTTCATGAGCCGCCGTGTTGATGGCATAATCGCATGTACTCCGGATTTAAACAGCATTCAAAAACTCATGAAAATAGGGATGCCCATAGTTGCAATTGACTGGAGAGATCCAATAGGCGATCTCAACATAACAGCCGTCTCCATAGACAACGAGAAAGCAGCATCTACCCTGATGAAGTATCTTTACTCTATGGGACACAGAAAGGTTTTGCTTATAACTGGTGGAAAAGAATTTCAATCTTCCATCGACAGAAAAAATGGAGTGCTTAAATTCAAAGAAAAGAACGAAGATGTGGAGTTATACATATGTGATGGGAATTTTTCGGATCTCGATACCGGCTATGATCTGACCAAAAAGTTCATAAAAGAAAACGGGAAAAAGGTAACGGCCATCTTCGCTTTCAACGACATAATGGCCTTTGGTGTCATAAGCGCGCTAAACGATCTTGGCATATCGGTGCCAGATGAAATTTCGGTCGTTGGATTTGACAACACGTACATCTCTAAATATTCAGTTCCACCGCTCACAACGATAGAACAGCCAAGAAGTGAACTTGGCCTTACCGCGATAAAAAATCTCATAAACAGATTTGAATCTGCCGGATCGAAAGTGGGCTATAACATCGTTGTGCCTTTTAAATTCATCGAGAGAGATTCGGTGAAAAAAATTGAAGTGAGAGGAGTGATAAAATGAAATGGAAATTTATCTTGATCTTTGCTGCCGTTTTAGAAATTTTGGGGGTAATGGTAATGGCTAACAACTTTGTATCAGTTAAAGATGGTCATTTTGTGCTTGACAAACAGCCCTTTTATTTTGCGGGAACGAATAATTACTACCTTGATTATGCATCAACTCCAATGATAAATAATGTACTTGAAAATGCTTCAAAGATGGGGCTTAAAGTCATAAGATGCTGGGGATTCGTTAATGGAACAGAATCCAATGGTGTTGTTATTCAACCATCTCTTGGAGTTTACAACCCTAATGGGCTCGATACTCTTGATTACACAATTATGAGAGCCGATCAACTTGGACTGAAATTGATAATCGTTTTGTCCAACAATTGGGATGATTTTGGAGGAATGAATTGGTATGTGCAACAGGCGGGTTTAAAAAATCACGAGGATTTTTATACTAATTCAAATGTGATATCTAAATTTGAAGATTACATAAAATTCGTACTTGATCATAAAAATATTTACACAGGCATACAATACAAGGATGATCCTACGATAATGGGATGGGAAGTCGCAAATGAACCCAGAAACGAGGGAAATTCTCCTGAGATAATAACAAAATGGGCTGAACAAATAACAAATTTCATAAGAAGTATAGATCCAAATCACCTTATAGGCATCGGAGATGAGGGATGGTTTGATGTTAAAGGTTCTTCGAATTGGGCGTATAACGGATACGAGGGACTTGACTGGAACTCACTGTTAAAACTTCCAAATGTGGATTTTGGTACGTATCATCTGTATCCAGGAAGTTGGGGTTGGATAGATCATCCTGTTGAAACCGGATTAAAATGGATAAAAGATCATATACTGGCCGCTAAATCGCTGGGTAAACCTGCTATTCTTGAGGAATTTGGAATGACAAATGATCGTGATTATGCTTATTACAGATGGACTCAGCAAATTTATGAAGATGGAGGAGACGGGTGGATGTTCTGGATTCTGACTGGGATAAATACAATGGGTGCAACACCTGTTAACGGAGAATATCCACTTTATCCGAATTACGATGGATTTAGGGTTGTCTACCCAAGTTTGACGGCAACTTTACTTAGCGATCAAGCTGCTGAAATGAACTATTTAGATGGACAAAGGCCTTCATTTGAACCTGTTGTATTCTTCAAAAATCCTCAAGAATCGGAAATTGTCAATGGAAATGTAATGATTGAAGTAATGCCATTAACTTATGGCCAGAAGATAAAATCAGTTGAATTTGTAAGTGGAGGTGGAACGATAACACTTTCTTCAACTTACAACGGGATCTATGAAGGAATATGGGATACGAAAAAAATAAAAGATGGGATTTATTCGATTAAAACGATAGCAACGCTTGATAACAACGCAACATTGTCAGATGAAATAAACGTTCAGATAAGAAATGCAGAGGCAAGAATTGTTCTGGGAAAGACATTCAAATTTGCACAAGGTCTTTCTGATTGGTGGAATGGTGGAACATATCAGGCAAATTTCTTAAGTCCGGCATTTGAATACAGTGATCTTCTTGATGGTTCAATACAAATGAACGTTGAGTGGCCAGGAAAGAATAACTGGGAAGAAGTTAGAATAGGCACGACTGTTGGTGATCTAATCGACTACGCAAGGGTAAGTTACGATCTATATGTACCTTTGGATGGACTTAAATTCGATGATAATTCACAAATTTCACTTTACGCTGTTTTGAATCCAGGCTGGATCAAACTCAATATAAATTCTTACAAAATTTCCCAGATGCCTGTTGTGGAGATAAATGGCACAAAATACTTAAAATTTTCCATAAGTGATGATTTTCCTCAAAATGTATCCAATGCAAATCAACTTATAATAGGCGTTGCAGGTGGATATTTGCCTTATTCAGGGCCAGTTTACATCAACAACGTTCAACTTTACAAGAAAGTTTATTAGGGGGCGATGTAAATGTTAAAGAGAGGATTTGTACTTTTGGTTTTATTATCGATGATACTTGCAACCTTTGGATTCTCTGCGATGAACGTTTCAATCACCGTTAACACGGCGGCGGAAATAACGACATTGTCCCAAACGGCCTTTGGATTGAACACCGCAGTATGGGATTGGCATCTTCTGGATCCTGTGATCCCTTCACTTTTGAAGAATTTAAATGTCAAAGTTTTAAGATTTCCCGGTGGAAGTTTCTCCGATATCTATGACTGGAAGACTAATTCTACCGTTCCAGATCAGAATTTTCCTTATGTTGATCCAGATAACACTTTTGACAATTTCATGAAGCTCGTGAATGAAATAGGTGCGCAGGCACTCATCACCGTTAATTACGGAACGAACTTTGCAGGCAATGCAGGAGGCAATCCACAAGAAGCGGCTGCATGGGTAAAGTACGCCAACGTAGATCACAATTACAACGTTAAATACTGGGAGATAGGAAATGAAGTTTACGGAAATAACACTTATGGTGCGAACTGGGAGCCCGATCTGCACGCCACAAAAGGGCCACAATCTTACGCTGACAATTTCATAGAGTACGTAAAGGCAATGAAGGCCGTTGATCCGAATATAAAGATAGGCGCAGTCTTAACGTGTCCTTATAACTGGCCATGGGGACAGAGTCCTGACTGGAACAAAGTTGTCCTGCAAACTGCGGGTAATTACATGGATTTCGTGATAGTTCACTGGTACGCACAAAACCCGGGAAATGAGTCCGATGCAGGCCTTTTGGCCTCGACGAATCAGATACCGGCCATGCTTGCAAGACTCAAACAGGAGATAAAGGATTACGCAGGATCTAATGCGGATCACATCCAAATATTCGTGACAGAGACGAATTCAGTTTCTTACAATCCGGGAAAGCAAACGACAAGCCTTGTGAACGCTTTGTTTTTGGTAAGCGACTACATGAACTGGCTTGAAGGCGGTGTTGAAAATGTTGACTGGTGGGATCTTCATAACAATGCTCTGACAAATGATAACAACAGCGACAAACTTTACGGTAACACGAATTACGGAGATTATGGATTGCTATCAAACAATTCGAATTTTGGTACATCAACCGTTGAGCCTCCTAACAATACGCCATTTCCGACCTATTTCGGTTACGAGATGCTTAAATACCTTGCCAAACCTGATGATACAGTGGTTGGAAGTTACTCCGATCAAAAATTGGTAAACGTTTATGCGGTAAAACATCCATCGGGAGAACTTTCAGTCATGATCGTGAACGACGATCCTCAAAATTCTTACACCGCTGATTTAAGCCTTGTTGGGTTCAAACCGGAAGAGATCGCTCAGGAATACATTTATGGCATGGGAGATGGACTTGGCGGTGCGATGACATCCATCGTGAAAAAAACGATCCAACTTTCATCACCAATAGAGGTTGCACCTTATTCGATAAACGTGATAGTCATGAGACCACAGCATGTTGTCAAAATCGTGGGCCCCGAGGTCTTTCAATCAACTACGATTTCAAGCACCTCTCTTACACCAGGCCAAATTGAAAGGATAGAGACGACCTTCACGAACAAGTTCGGAAATATCTCAAACGGGGTAATAGAAATGGAGATATACAATTCGTCTGGTCAGATGGTCGGACAAAAAACAATTTCCGATGTCTCAATTGGTGCAAACGGATCGTACAAAGTTAGTTGGAATTGGACTGCTCCAAATTCGCCGGATCTCTACATGGTAAAATCATTCTTTTTCGATAGCAGCATGACAACTCTCTTCTCTTCATCGAATGATGCAGCTCAATTCACGGTTGCCATTCCTCCAGCACCGTCTTTCTCGATAACAGGCAGTGTTAAGCCTACCGAACTTGGCGTTGGAGAAAATGGTGTAATATCTGTAACGGTTACAAACACATCCGATCTTGGCTATCTAAATAACGGTATAATAGATGTTGAAGTGCACAATTCGGCAAATCAGAAAATATGGCAGCAATTCGATCAAAATGTGAACCTTTCTCCATCACAATCACTCACCTTGACTTATGAATTCACTGCACCTGCGACATCCGGCACGTATTCAGTTCAAGTTGGAGTTTTCAGCGGAGGATGGGGAACGAATTACGCATGGAATTCGGATGTGGCAAAAATAGTTGTAAAATAAAACAAGGGCGTAACTCATAACTTCACATTTAAAGTTGATCAAGTATATATTGAACGGAAAATGTGGCAGAGAAAACAAAATAGAAAGGAGAAATTACAATGACTGAAAAAACATTTCCAAAAGGATTCATCTGGGGCTCGGCAACGGCCTCTTATCAGGTTGAAGGATCGCCTCTCGCGGACGGTGCTGGTCCATCTATATGGCACAGATTTTCTCACACGCCTGGCACAACGCACAATGGGGAAACAGGAGATGTCGCATGCGATCATTACAACAGGTACAAAGAAGACATCAAACTCATGAAATCTCTCGGATTAAAAGGGTACAGATTTTCGATCTCGTGGTCAAGGATCTTTCCAAATGGCAAGGGAAAGATAAATGAGAAGGGCGTCGACTTTTACAACAAGGTCATAGATGAACTCTTAAAGGAGGGCATAACTCCTTTTGTGACTGTCTACCACTGGGATCTACCGGCCGCACTTCAGGATCTTGGAGGATGGGCGAACAGAGATATAGCATGCTGGTTTGGAGATTACGCCGATTACCTCTTTCAGAGATTTGGAGATAGGGTGAAAAACTGGATCACGTTAAATGAGCCATGGGTTATGGCTTTCATCGGCCATCTTTACGGTGAACATGCGCCTGGCATGCGCGATATGTATGCAGCCTTTGCCGTTGCACACAACGAACTCAGAGCCCATTCAAAAGCTGTTGACGCATTCAGAGCGGAAAAGGTCGACGGAAAGATAGGCATAACACTTTCGAACGGCTCACACGATCCTGCATCTAACTCACCGCAGGATGTTATCGCTGCAATGATGGCACACGAATTTTCGAATTATCCACTCTTTTTGAACCCGATCTTCAAAGGCAAATATCCGGAACATATCGAGAGTTTTGCTAAAGAATTCTTACCAAAAGGGTACGAAAAGGACATGGAAGAAATCAAAAGACCGATAGATTTTGTCGGCATAAATTACTACTCTGGAGACATCGTTAAAGCCGATCCATCTGAATCGATGGGAGCAAAAATAATGGGACGTGGACTTCCAAAGACCGAAATGGGCTGGGAGATATACCCTGAAGGATTCTACAAGATATTGAAAGGTGTTCAGGACGAATACAACCCAAAAGAAGTTTACGTGACGGAAAATGGAGCCGCATTTGACGATAAGGTAGAGAATAACGCGGTTCACGATCAAAAGAGAATAGATTACCTGAGAGATCATATCTCACAGGCACACAGGGCAATAGAAGACGGAGTTAAACTCAGAGGCTATTTCGTCTGGTCTTTGATGGATAACTTCGAATGGGCACAGGGATATTCGAAGAGATTCGGAATAACATACGTCGATTACAAAACTCAGAAAAGAATTCTTAAAGACAGCGCTAAATGGTACTCAAATGTCATATCCAAAAATGCAGTTGAATGAAGGAGAAGCAAATGATCGATCTTTGCGGGAAATGGAAGGTTGTTGACGATGAAAAAGAGTTTGAATTCAATGGAAATGTGCCCGGAACGGTTCAGGGCGATCTTGTAGATCTAAAACTCATGCCACACCCGTACGTTGGGGAAAATGAAAAACTCTTCAGAAGACTTGAAGATAAATCATGGACGTACTCCAAAACATTTGAGGTAAAAAAACTGGACAGATTACATTACGATCTCGTTGTTGAAGGGATCGATACATTGTCAGAAATATACGTGAACGGTGAATTCGTCGGTAAATGCGAAGACATGTTCACAGGATACAGATTTGGAATAAAAAAACTTCTTAAAGTCGGTCTAAACAGCATAGAGGTAAGAATTCTATCCCCGATAAAGGTACCGAAATTGCTTGAGCAAAATTACGGAAAACTTCATGCCGGAGAAGAAAGCGCCAGACCATACATTCGAAAGGCACAGTACTCCTACGGATGGGATTGGGGTGCGAGAATCGCCACATCCGGAATATGGAAAAAGATCTACATAGCAGAAAGAGATGACGCGTACCTCGATGGAACAACGGCGTACTTGGAAGATCTGGCAACGGTAAAAGTTATGGGAGATGTCAAAGCCTTAGAAGGCGATGTCGGAGAGTACACGGTAAAAATATCCGTAAACGGTAAGGTCTTCGGTGAATACCCTGTGATGTCAGGCTTCAGCGATCATCTCTTCACTGGGACATTCAAGCGTGGAGAACTCGAGCTTTGGTATCCAAAAGGGTACGGTAAAAGTACACTTCATGAATTTGAATTCAAACTTTTCAAGGGCAAAAAAGAGATATCCTCCGAAAAAAAGCGCATAGGTCTTAGAACTATCAAAATCATTCAGGAAAAAGACGCCGAAGGTGAATCTTTCATATTCGAAATAAATGGGAAACGCATCTTCGCAAAAGGTGCAGACTGGATCCCATCCGATAACATCCTAAGTTGGCTGAAAGATGAAGATTACGACAAATTGCTTGAGATGGCCTCCGATGCAAACATGAACATGCTGAGGATTTGGGGCGGTGGCATATACGAAAACGAAAGATTCTACGAAAAGTGCGATGAACTTGGGATCATGGTCTGGCAGGATTTCATGTTCGCCTGTGCGGAATATCCAGATAACCTTGAATGGTTCAGAAATCTTGTCAATGAAGAGGCAAGATACAACGTTGTAAGACTGAGACACCATCCATCGATAGTGCTGTGGTGCGGTAACAACGAAAACAACTGGGGTTTTGATGAATGGGGATACGATCACATGCACAACGGTGAACATCTTGGAAATGTGCTCTACCTTCAGGATCTGCCAAAGATATGTGCCCAAGCAGATCCGTCGCGCCCTTACTGGCCATCGAGTCCGTACGGTGGAAGCAAGGCGAATTCGGATGAAGCCGGAGACAGACACGTGTGGAACGTATGGTCGAACTGGGTCGATTACAAAGGGTACCTTGTCGATAAATCAAGATTTGTAAGTGAATTTGGCTTTCAGGCAGCGCCCGATCCAAAAACGATAGACTTCTTTGCCAAAAAGCAAGACAAAGATATCTTTACAGATGTGATGGTGCGCCACAACAAACAGGTTGAAGGGCCCGAAAGAATAATGAAATTCATCCACAATCATTTTGGATCGGTCAAAAACTTCGACTCAATAGTTTATCTCTCCCAGATGAATCAGGCCGAAGCGATAAAGGCCGGAGTCGAGCATTGGAGGGAAAGAAAGTACAAAACCTCTGGAACACTTTACTGGCAGTTGAACGATTCATGGCCGGTCTTCAGTTGGTCATCCATCGATTACTTCAAAAGGCCAAAGGCGCTTTACCATTACACGAAAAGATTTTACGCAGACCTTTTACCTTTGATAAAAGCCGATGGCAAAGATTTAAGACTTATCGTTGTGAACGATTCTACCGAAATTGAAGGCCATCTCGAAATGGCTTTGTGGACTCTCGATGGCAAGAAGGTATTTGATAACTCTTACGATGTGAGAATTCCATCCGATTCTGTTTTAACTGTTGACAATCTCAAAATACCGGAATGCGATCTCAAAAAAACTCTTGGCTTCATTAGATTGAAGATTGGAGACAGAATGGTGGAAAATCATGAACTCTTTGCCAATTTAAGAAGAGAAAACCTCGAAGATCCAAAAATTACCTTCAAAAAGTCCGGCAGTACGCTCGAAATAAAGGCAGAAAAGCCAGCTTTTGGCGTTAGGATAACAACAGAAAAAGATGAAGTGCTTGAGGACAACTTCTTTTCCATAACTCCAGAGCATTCAAAGAAAATAAAAGTGCCTGAATCTGAATTCAGAATATCGAGTGCTTACGATTTTTTGAAATGATAAGACCGCGATGAGCGGTCTTATTTGTTCTTCATTAAGGGCGACTTTAATTCGTTATTCCAATCAAAGAATCGAAATCTTTCTTGAATGCTTCGATGCGATCCCGCTGCTTTTATCAAAGCGATTTGTATATTTCCTTCACGAATCCAAAATCGTAGTTTCCAGGCGTATTTAAAACCTGACCGGCCTTAAGATCTATTTCTTTTGCAAAAATTTCTGCATCTTTCTCGCTCAATTTCAATTTAGGTCTTGGATAAATGGAATCTATGAACTCGCATAAGCCATTGGCACCTCCAAATGGTGCCGTTGCGATCTTCACCCTTTCAGGATCAAATCTCTGGGCGTTTTTAACGATCTGGCACAAGGTTAACATATTCGCAAGACCATGGCGTATGCCAAGATGCGACGTTATTGGATATCCGAGTGCATGAACTATCGTCGTGCCTGTTTGGGATATCGTAAGACCCGAAAAAGTTGCGGCCATGGCAACGTTCGATCTATGTTCAAGACTTGAAGCTTTTCTGATCACTTCGGGCAAAGATGTTTTTATCAATTCTATACCCTTGACGGCGATTACATCAGTCAAAGGTGTGCTTATCTTGGAAATCACGCTTTCCACAAGTTGTGAAAGGGCATCAAGTCCCGTCGAAATCGTAACATCTGCAGGCATTGTGAGCGTGTACCTTGGATCAACGATGGCAACCGTTGGAAAGAGTTTATTCGTCCTCAAACCGAGTTTTTTGTCATTAGGAGAAGTTAAAACGGAATACTGTGTGACCTCGCTGCCCGTGCCAGACGTTGTGGTTATTTCTATCACCGGATAGCACGATATGCTATCCTTTATCGCATACAGATCGGCAACTTTTTTCCCCATCTTCGCGCCGGCAGAGATTGCCTTGGCCACATCCATCGGGCTTCCTCCACCTATTCCAACCGCAAAATCGCAATACTTTGCTTTAAACAATTCTGCGCCTCTATCAACGGTTTCAAAAGACGGATTTTCTTCCACTTCGCTGAAAAATTCGTAGGATATACCTTTCGCGTCAAGCACACTCAGTAGATCCTTGATGGCGTTGTTTTTCTTTGCGGATCCGCTTCTCCCCGTGACTATAAAAGCCTTTTTTCCGTACAACGTGAAGTCAACATTTGAGACGGCATTTTCACCAAATCTCAGATCGACTGGATTAAAATATGAAAACATGATCATCACCTCTCAATGGATTTTGCGTAAACGCCTTCCAACTTTTCGTGCAAAGGCTGGTACCAGCCTTCCAAATTATATTTCTCAAGCATATCAAGTGCTTCAATATATTCATCGTCATCAATTTTTCTTGAAATTTCTTTCATTTTCAAGGCCTTATAAACGGGAAAGTACTGCGACATCAAAGAAACGGGAACAGACGTTGACAACTCTTCGGCGACAAATCTCATTGCTTTTTCACTTCCAGCAATTTTATTGGGCAGTATCAAATGCCTTACTATCAGTCCACTCATCCGGTCTCCCTTAAACGGACCAACTTGCCTGTACATCTCTCTCAGGGATCTTTGCGTAACAGTCCAGTAATTCGGGACAAGCGAATATTTCTTTCCCATATCATCATCTGTGTAGCGAATATCGGCAAGATAGATATCGACTATGCCATCAAGATGCGATAAAGTTTCAACGTTGACGTAACTTGACGTGTTAAAGACGATGGGAAGATTGAATCCACTTTCAGAAGCGATTATAAGCGCATGTAAAATTGCCCTCAAGTGAGGTTCAGGGGTTACAAGATCAAGCGTTTTGGCACCTGCTTTTTGAAGTTTCATGAAAACATTCGCAAGAGATTCATCATCTATTGCTTTTCCAACGTTCAACTGACTGAAGCCAAAATTTTGACAATACACGCAACGCATTCCGCAACCTGAAAAGAAGATTGCTCCGGCGCCGCCCGTTCCAACAAGAGGAGGTTCTTCACCGAAATGCAAAACCGCATTTGTCATCTTTGCGCTGATATTTTGCCCGCAGACACCCACTGTTTCATGTCTGTTTACCGCACAATTTCTTGCACAAAGATCACAACTGTTCATTCTATTTTCAAAATATTCAACAGCGTCCTTTAACTTTTGTCTGTTCATTTAAACCTCCATTGATATTTTAACATATAAATGTTGAAGGCAGAATGTATCCCTCTCTATATCCTTAAAGTTCACCCTCAAGCCTTCTGTCATTCCGGCCTGCGAGCCGGAATCGCCTTGAAACTTATCCGTAATGTCATTCCCAACTTGATTGGGAATCTCATACTTGATCAACTTTAAATATGAATATCGTTGGCTCCGGCATTCGCCTTTCGGTGTCTGTCCTCGCTGCGCTGCGAAGGCCACCTCTCGGCATCATGCCCTACGCCGAACGCAAATGTTCATTTCACTTTTAAAAGAGATTTAGTATCTTATGATGTGGGTCAAGATTACGATAAATATTACAAAACTGTCATTCCCAACTTGATTGGGAATCTCATCCTTAAAAAAAGGCGATTCCCGCAATTGATAAATCATATCCTTAACGTCACCCTCGACCTGATCGGGGGTCGGGAATGACAGGGTAGGCGATCCCCGCAATTGATAAATCGCATCCTTAACGTCACCTCGACCTGATCGGGGGTCGGAAATGACATATGAAAAGCGTTATAATATCTATAAGTAAAAATCAAAGTGAGGTTGAAAATGGACAGATACGATATTTTAAAAGAAATTGCCAAAGAAAAGTCTAAAGGTGCATCTGTTGTTGATTACGTGATGGGTATAGGCTTATGTGCCGTAACTCTTGACGATGGAAGAACAGGAGTTTCTTACACAGACAGAAAATCCATCCCCTGGGGATGTTCTCTCTACGATGAACTTCCCAAAATCGGTGTAGGTGTTGAGGAATTCATAAAATTTTTTGATTCATCAGATGTGCTTTTGAACGCGCTGGGCACCTCAGCGATAAACGCTTGCGTTAACGATGAAAATTACGAAAACGGCGATGTTATGGAAGCCGTCAATCTAAGCAAAGATGATGTCATGGGCATGGTAGGATATTTTGATCCCATGGTAAGTGGCATAAAGCGCCAGTTAAAAACGCTTTACATCTTTGAAAAGGAAAGAACGCTTACAACGTGGCCACAAAAGGCACTTCCACCCGAAGAAATTCCAAATGTGCTACCCCAATGTAGCGTGATCTTGGTCTCAGCCACAACCGTGATGAACAAAAGTTTTGACGATATATTGAAATACGCAAAAACCAAAAGGATAATACTTTTAGGGCCGTCTACTCCGATGGTGCCCAAAGCATTTCCGGAAGTGAAAGTTTTTGGTGGTACAAAAGTAAGCCCCGCGGCGTTAAAGACGATAGCACATGGGGGCGGAACAAGAAATCTTTACAGAGAAAAAGTGGGAAAAAAGGTCATACTCATCAACTGAGCATGCCCTTTATTATGAATTCTGTGGCCTCTTCTTCGGTCATGCCCTTTGCCATCATGGTATCAAGTTGCCTTGAATTTATACGCCCGATGGAGGCTTCATGTGTCAATTCCGAAAGATCGTTCGTAACTTTTAAAACCGGCAAGGTTGCAACGTCAACATCCGCACCTTTTGTTATTTCAGTGCATTCTATGTGTCCCTTTGAATAAGGCGCGTTACCGAAGGCTTCGTTTACTATCCTTGCATGTGTCTTTTCAGTGGCAACTATTGTGCTTTTTGCCATGCCGTGTGCTTCTTTGCCGTTAAGGCCGAGGCTTTCTTTTATAGATATATCGTCATCGGCACGACCACGCACTTTGCTTTCGAGGTCGGCGATGGCCCCCTCCTTTAAATCCACATCCATCTTGACGACGAGTTTTCCTACCCGTGTCCTTGTCAATTCAAAAGAGTTCTTGTACTTTCCGTTCTCTTCGACGATGGCATGTGTATCCGAAATGACTGTAACTCCACCCTCTTCCGAATGAAAATGCGCGTCAGCATAGGTCATTGTGGCATTCTTTCCGATTCTAACTATGGCAGTCATCTTGTGCGTGAGTTTCGTAGACCACGGAAAAGAACAGTGTGATATGAAATTGACAGTTGCGCCATCTTCGACTATGAACTCGAAATTAACCCTTTGTTCTCCTTCTTTGCCAAGAAAGCCAGTACAAAGATGAATTGGCATCGGGATCTTTTTGTCCTTTGAAATCCTTATCTTTGCCCACACGCCTAATTCCTGTTTTCCGGCCACTATTTCAACTCCGTCGATGTTGTTTAACCCTATAACCTTATCGCCACTTATGATTATAGAAGCAACACGCTTGTCGAGCAAGTTAGACGTATCACCGCCGCTTTTTTCGTAAGCCTCGGCCAACTTTTCAAATTCTTTTGAATAATCGGGTGCTATTCTCATATGACTTCATCTCTTATAAGTTGAATCTCGTTTGGATGCTCGCAGGCGTCGCACATCGATTTGTAATATTCGGATATCTCTGCAGGCTTACCTTCTTTTAAAACGATACCGGAGCATATAAGATATGAATAATCACAATCTATGGCGATTTCTTCACGGTGGGTTATGGTTATCACTGTGGCATCCTTCTCTCTTAATTGATTTATGAATGTGTTTATCGTATCTATGGACATCATGTCTATGCCAGAGTCTGGCTCGTCCAAAATCACGTATTTCGGATCGATCATGTAGACGGAAGCAAGTTCAACCCTTTTCCTTTCTCCTCCGCTTAGAGATGAATCCACGTAACGTTTGACGTAATCTTCTCCCAGACCGACGATTTTAAGTGCCTTTTTCACATCATCGAGACTTTTTTTGATTTTCCCACCGAGCGTGAGATAATCGTAAATCTTTATCCCTTCAAACCTCACATTTTCCTGAAAGGCTATCGTTATGCCAAGTTGTGCCCTTTGGCTTATGCTCAAATTCGTTATATCCTGACCATCAAGATAAATCTTGCCCGATTGTGGCTTGTATCCTTCAACTCCCATTATAACGTTGGCAATGGTTGACTTTCCCGTTCCGTTGTTTCCAAGAATGGTGTATCTTTTCTTGGGCTCAAATTTCATGTTCAATTTCTTGAGAATCGGTTTATCACCGAGTTCAAGAGAAATATTTCTTAATTCAAGCATCTTTTCATCACCTTCACATAATCATTCCGCCGTCAACGCCTATTATCTGGCCTGTGAGATAAGATGCCTCATCTGATGCCAGAAAGAGTATAACATTTGCTATCTCAACAGGTTCGGCAAATCTTCCAAGTGCTGTTTTAGACTTTATCTCATCTATCTTCTCTTTAGACAAATTGGCTGTTAACGGTGTTCTAACATATCCTGGGGCTATCGAATTGACTCGAATGCCGTACTTTGCAAATTCTTTTGCCCATACCTTTGCAAGCACATTAACGCCCGCTTTGGATGAAGAATAAGCACTCTGCCCCACACTTCCATAGACTCCGACGATCGAAGAAACGTTCACGACATTTCCGGCATTTTGTTTAACCATATACTTCATGACGGCCTGCGTTACGTTGTAGGTGCCTTTAAGATTAACGTTCACGGTGAAATCAAAATCCTCTTCTGTATTTTCAAGCAAAGGTTTATCTTTAACGGCGCCGGCGTTATTAACCAGCACATCGATATGGCCAAGGTCTTTTACTATATCATCAACAACTGATTTGACTTTTTGAGTATCGGTAACATCCATGATGTAAGTTCTAAACTTGGTACCTAACAAACGCCTTGATTCTTCCAATTTTTCTGCGTTTACATCGCATCCTGCGACAATGGATCCAGCCTCTATGAATTTTTTCGCAGTTGCAAATCCTATGCCTGATGCCGCGCCCGTTATGAGTATGACCTTGTCTTTGAAGTTCAAACCGTTCACCTTCTTTTTTAATCTATACAAATTATATCACATTTAAATGTGATCGGCAAATCAAAACGACGCCTTTTAAGTGTCGTTTAGGCACCTTAGCGTCATTCTTGACCTGATTTGGTAAACCATATCCTTAACGTCACCCTCGACCTGATCGGGGGGCGGCGATGAG
>Ga0080003_1000351_pt1 | contig 31429 bp, 28 predicted proteins | sample JossMetagenome_FD_69206 | JGI IMG/M metagenome (GOLD analysis project Ga0080003, IMG submission 69206) | Hot spring microbial communities from Joseph's Coat, Yellowstone National Park, USA - JC2_E (SPADES assembly) (version 2) | ecosystem: Environmental > Aquatic > Thermal springs > Hot (42-90C)...
GCGCAGCGGGATTTGAGATGCCGGGGATTGCGAGTCGCCCCACCCGGCATGTGATCCGGGCTGATCGGTCGGCGTAGTGATGTATCCCGCTGACCTCTCATGCCCCTGAAGGACATATATTTTCTCCGTTCACCCCAAACATCGTTCATCCGATAGCGGCTACAGACCTCGCTCCTTCGGAGGCGGGAAGCTGGTGAGATGATGTATGGGGCTTCCCACCCCCTCATCACATGTGCAGTGAACTACCCCGCCATCGCGGACGGGGCTTCCCGCTTCATTACTCTACATTGTCCGCTGAAAGCGGGTAGAGGGCGGAGCTCCACGGGCTCCAGGGGTGTTCCCACACCTTCGGTATATTGAGGGATGCGTTGTGGTCGCGATCCGCGGCCCGGCCGCACCCGGGACGGACGAAGACGCGGTCGGAGAGCTTCAGATTCTCCCTCGCGGGAGGGAGTCTTCCGCCCCCAAATCCCGGATGAGATAAAAGGGAAAATCAGGGCTCTACGACCATCATGCTGAGCGTCGATCTGACGTGCTCCAGCCTTCTTATGCGCGAGCTCACAACGTCCTTCACTTTGTCCAGCGAGTCGGCCTCCACTTTGGCTATGAGGTCGTATACACCGTAGATCGTGTATGCCTCCGTCACGTTCGATATCTGTCTGAGCTCCTTGAGCACCTCCTCTTCCATCCCGGTATCGGTGTTTATGAGCACGTATGCCTTCGCCAACCCCTCATCCGTCCATATCCTCTCAGCTAAAAGTGTTCTCATCGTCCCGCGCCGCCGGCATATATGCTATGCGCCCGGCGATGTCCCGTGGCATTACTTGATCATCCCTCGGACGCAGCGCCAGATCGCCTGCTCGTCGTTGGCGAGCGTCGTCCTGAGGCCCGATTCGGTTGTTCAAGGGCTGCCGCCGTCGACGCGGAGCGCTTAAGAGATGGGATCCCGGACGGTTCCCGGGAATGCTGACCGGTGGCATAGTGTCGGCGCTCGCGCTGGATAGGGAGGCCGCGGCGGAGCTCGCCGGCAGGCTCGGCAAGAGAAAGGAGGAGGGGAAATATTACAGGAAGTCCGGCGAACGTCTGCTCACAATACTGGTCCCGGGGGAATCGATCCTGGACGCCGCCGAGGCCCTCACGGCGTCGGATTTCTTCTACATGATATCGACGGACCTCTCCAGGGATGAGGCTGAGCTCGCGCTCCTGGCCGAGGCATCGGGGAGGCCCGGGATCGTGATCGCGTCGGATCCCGCGCGCTTCTCATCGATGTTCAGGGGGTTCGGGATCGCCGGGATGGTCGGGGAGTTTGAGCCCAGGGACCCGTCAACCCCCGATCTCGGGTTCGCGCTCGTGGACTCCGGATTCATAGTCAAGGGGGTCGGGCCCGTCGCGCTCGGGATCACGTTCACAGGGCTCAGCGTCCACGACGAGGTGGTCCTCCTCCCATCCGGGAGGTCCGCGTCCATAAAGTCGATACAGGTGCTGGACGAGGATTACGACTCCGTGGGACCCGGGGTCAGGTATGGGATCTCCCTGAGGGGAGTCGATGAGAGGGACCTGAAGGAGTGCTACGCTATACTGAGGCCGGGCGCGGTCGCCTCGCGGTCGATACGCGTAACCCATAGATTTCAGCTGGCCACGGATTCGCAGTCCCTCCACGCGGTGATGAGGGGTATCAGGCTCTTCGGATCGCTCTCCGGGGATGAACTGACGCTGGAGAAGGACATCCCCATGGCGCGGGAGAGGGCGGCCCTGCTGAACGTGAATGCGCCGAAGGGCAAACTGAGGGTCTACGGCTACTCCGACCTGAATGCGCCCTAGGCCCTGTGCGCGGACGATCTCAGGACATCGAGCGCCCTATCCGCGTGATCCTCCGCCTTTCTTAGCCCCTCGAGGACGGCCTTTATCATGCCGTCGGGTCCCACTACGAACGTCACCCTGCGGGCCCCCTTACCCCTCTCGCTTCCGGCGCAGTATTCCGAGATTATGCGCTTCTCCGCATCGGGGACCAGCGGGAACCTCGCGCCGTACTTCGCCGCGAACCTGGCCATGGTCCCCGGCCCATCGGCGCTCACGCCGATGACCTCGGCCCCGAGCGCCTCGAACTCCCCCGCCAGCTGGACGAACCTCTGCAGCTCCCTCGTGCATCCCTGCGTGAACGCCTTCGGGAAGAAGTAGATGACGATCGGGGAACCCCTCATGGATGATATGGAGGTCCTCCCGGATTTCGATTCGAATTCGAAGTCGGGGGCGGGATCGCCCTCGCGCGGACACGCCACTCAATGCCACCCCGCGAGCCTCATTGCCCTGACCACGCGGTCCACGGAGAGCGCGAGCGCCGCCAGTCTGTGGCTCACCCCCTTCTCCAGCGCTAATTTGTGGACGTCGCCGAACGCCTTGATCATCCTGGCCTCAAGCTTCGAGTTGACCTCCTCGAGCGACCACTGTTCCCTCTCCAGGTTCTGGACCCATTCGAAGTATGAGACGAGCACGCCCCCGGAGTTAACGAGTATATCGGGTATGACGGCTATTCCGTTCCTCTCCAGAACCCTATCGGCGAACGGCGTGGTCGGCCCGTTTGCGCCCTCCACAACTATCCTGGCCCTTATCCGGTGGGCGTTTGACCCGGTTATCTGGTTCTCCATGGCGGCCGGCACCAGCACGTCCACGTCGGACTCCAGGAGCTCCTCGTTCGTGATCGGCGCCCCGTAGGGGAGTTTCCCGATGCTCCCGGAGGCCATGAAGTCGGAGCGGAGTTTCTCGAACGGCACCTGGATCCCATCCGCGAAGTACCTTCCTCCCCCTATATCGCTCACCGCGACGACTTTGGCGCCCATCTCCATGAGGAACCTGACGGTATTTGATCCGACGTTCCCGAATCCCTGCACGGCGAACGTCGCGCCCTTGATGTCCTTCCCCAATATCGCCTTGAGCGCCTCCCTCGCGGTTATCACCACGCCCCTCCCCGTCGCCTCGTTCCTCCCCAGGGACCCGCCTAGTTCGACCGGTTTCCCCGTGACAACGGCCGGCACGTTATATCCCTTCATCTTGGAGTATTCGTTCATAATCCACGCCATCACCTGGGGGTTCGTCCCCACGTCGGGCGCCGGGACGTCCACCTCCGGCCCTATGGTGTAGTAGATGGAATCCACGTACTTCCTGGTGAGCTCCTCCAGCTCGTCCTCGTTCAGCTGCGCCGGATCCACCGTTATCCCGCCCTTGGCGCCGCCGAAGGGGACGTCTATGAGGGCCGTCTTCCACGTCATGAGCATCGCGAGCGCCCGAGTCTCGCTCATCGATACCATGGGATGGTACCTGAGGCCTCCCTTGTACGGCCCCCTCGCGTTGTTGTGCTGTATCCTGTATCCTACGAAGCTCTTGACGCTACCGTCGGTCATCTTCATGTGCAGGTAAACGGAGATCTCCCTCCTCGGGGTCTTCAGCATCTCGTAATACTCCGGTTCTATCTCTATCACCTGAGCTACGGAGGCCAGCTGCGCCAGTGCGTTGTTGTATGGATCCTCCTCCCCCTTTTCCGCCCTGATCTCCTGCTCCATTGATGGATCGATGGCCATCCTGAGTTAAAAGGCTATTGGGCAAAGGTTGCCTGCATCGCTGAATCCCCACCGCAATCGACGGTATGACTCCCGGATCTCGGGGATGGGGATTGGGATTATGCCCCCTTTGATGCACATCATCCAGTTGCAATCTACGATGCACGATGGCGGTCCCCTCGCTGTGCTCACCGGCACGCCGGTCGCATTACTCAATGTGTTCATAATTCGGCAACGTGAACTACCCGCCCTCGCGGACGGGGCTTCCCGCTTCATTACTCTACATTGCCCGCCGACCGCGGGTGGAGAGCGGAGCTCCACGGGCTCCAGGGGCGGTTTCCACCCCGATCTACTCGGGATATTGAGAGATGCGCTGTGGTCGCGATCCGCGGCCCGGCCGCACCCGGGACGGACGAAGACGCGGTCGGAGAGCTTCAGATTCTCCCTCGCGGGAGGGAGTCTTCCGCCCCCAAATCCCCTAGTAGTAATATAAGTGGGCAGCAGCGCAGCTACGCCGTGGACCGCGCGCGCCGCATAAGGGTCCCCCTCCCGGGGATGGAGCTCGGCCATGTGAACGCGTACCTGGGGGAGTGCGAGGGCGCGGACGGATACTACCTGGTGGACGTGGGGCTGGCCACGTACGATGCCGCCCTCGGGCTCCTGAACGGCCTGAGGGAGCTCGGGGTCCGCCCATCGGAGATCTCCTTTGCGTTCATCACCCACTTCCATGCGGACCACGTCACGCTCCTCCAGCTGCTCTCCCGGCTCACATCGGCCGAGTACTGCATCGGGGAGGCGGAGCTGAGGAGCGTCGGATCGGACTTCGACGGTTACGTGCGGGGGGTCCTCGACGGTTACGCGCGGCACGGCGTCCCGGGCGATCTCCTGGAATCGTTCACCAAGGTCGCACCCATGGCGAGGTTCAGGGGGGCGTTCGAGGACGTGTGGAAGCTGGAGTGGCGCGCTGTGAGGGACGGCGAGGAGCTGCCGTGCGGATTGAGGGCGATCTGGACGCCGGGGCACACGCCCGGGCACACGGTCTACGCGTTCCCGGGGGGCGCCTACACCGGCGACCACGTGCTCCCCGTGATAACGCCCAACATATCGTGGTACGGCGTCGAGGGACGCGATTACGACCCCCTGGGAAGTTATCTGGAGAGCCTGAGGAAGGTGCGCGGCCTGGGCGCGGGGTTCCCCGCGCATGGGGACGCGATCCCCGACGTCGATTCCAGGGTCGACGAGCTGCTGCGGCACCACGAGGGGAGGCTCGGGGAGGTCCTGGGGGCCCTGGATGAGCCCATGACCGCGTACGACGTGGCGAGGAGGATCAGGTGGAATACGGGTAAGGGGGATTTCGATTCGTTCGACGTCTACAACAGGTTCTTCGCAGTCGGCGAGGCGCTCTCGCACCTGCGCCACCTGGAGAACTCGGCGCTGGCGGAGGAGTTCGAGGGCCCCGGCGCCGTGATCCTGTGGCGCAGGACCCGGAATGGTTCCGACCGTACCGTGAGGTGATGCTCCCGGGCGCGGTTCCACGGAACTGCGAGCGCCCTCACGGTCGTTCAATGGATTGATATTATAGTCACCGTTGTCCCGCAAATGCATGGGATGTCGCCCGCCGGGAAGCGGCCGGGTGGTCCGATAAAATGTTCAGTCGCGCCTTATTAATTCATCAGTGTCCTCGGACGGTCCTCCCCACGATGTCCACTCGCCCACGGCATCTATGTCCCTTCCCGTCAGCTTCTCCTCCACCCTGTCCACCTTGACTATCGCGGGCAGCTTCACCCACTGTCCCACCAGTATCGCCTCCCCGGGGTTGAGATCCGGCAGGTATCCGGCCATCTCCTCGGTCATGAACTCGCTCGAGTCCTGGACGAACGCCCTGTCCCTCTGATTCAGCAGCCTCCCTATGGCCAGCGATCCCATCTGGCTCAGCACGTCCTGATCCAGCTTCTGAGGCCTCTGGGAGACTATGATGATGGAGACCCCGAACTTGCGCCCCTCCCTGGCTATCTTAGCGGCCGCCTCCCTCGTCTTGGTCCTGGCGTGTTCGTCGCCCGGAATGAACACGTGCGCCTCCTCGAGCGCCAGCACGACGGGCTTCGCCAAGGCCCCCGGTTCCCCTGACATTGTCCTCTTCCTGTCAGCCAGGACCTCGTCCATGTAGTGCGATATCACGACGTCTGCCTGCCTGGGGGAGAGCTCGGAGAGATTCACCACGTTCACGTAGCCCTCGGCCACGAGCCTGAGCGGAGGGGGGCTATCCGGATCCAGGACCGCGCCGAGCCGTCTCAGCGCAGCGTCCACGATGTCGGATACCCTGTGCGCTGCCTCGCCGTACTGCTTGTTCTCGTAGAACTCCTCGACGCCCTCGCGGAGGCTCGCCCAGAAGTCCTTCGAGTTCCTGGCGCCCTCCAGCGCATCGCCGAGGACGTGTCTTTGCTTGTCGGCCCTCTCCCTGATCTCCAGGAGGTCGGCCAGCTCGTCCGGATCCAGATGCCTAGGATTTACCGTGGGCATCACGGGCCTTCCCCTGCCCCCCAGGTTCAGCTCCGAATACTCCCCGTGATAATCGAAGATGACCATGGTGCCCCTGAGCCCGGCGATAGACTTCGCTATGAGCGCAAGCATGTTGGACTTCCCGGCGCCGGTGGATGCCAGTATGGCCAAGTGCCTCGACGCAACCCTGTTGACGTCGACGTGGACCCTGACGTCCGGCGCCCTCAGGAGGGTCCCTATCGGTATCCACCTGGGGCCAGATCCGCCGAACGCCGCCGACAGCTCCTCGGTGGACGCGCTCCTGACCGCGGAGCCCGGGATCGGGGGCAGGGATGGCAATCTCACCTCACCCGACCTCAGCTCGTCGAGGAGCCCCAGGACCCTCACGTGCGATTCGTATGACCTGTCGCGGGGGTTCGCGCCGGCCAGCCTCCCGGCCTCCAGGGCATCGCTGAAATTGCGCGCTATCTCCATTATGGCGCTGTTTATCGTGGTGCCATCGATCATCCCCAGGACATCCCTGCCGTCCGCGCCCTCGGCCACCACATATTCGCCGACGGGCACCGCCCCCTTGGTCAGTACCCCGAACTCATGCGGGAGCGCCCCGTTCCCCACTATGCCCAGGACGTCGTCATCGCTCACCGAGGACCTCCCTCCCGCTGCTCAGGTAACTCACGCCCATTACCTCGGCGATCGCGCCTATATCCTTATCACCGATGTGCGCGCGCTCGTGAGCCTGTATCAGGACGTACGGATAACCGCCGACGGTCCCGTGCGCCAGCCGGTCCATGACGTGCCTGACGTCCTCCCAGTCGCCCTCCGGAGCCGCGCGAGGGCACGGAGGGGCTCCGTCCAGGATACCGGGTACCTCGATCCTCAGGCACTCGGTGTAATCCTCCAGCCTTGCGTAGAACGTCGTGACCCCCTCCTCGACGCAGGGCGCCGAGAAACCCGCCCCACTGGTCGCGGATGAGAAGTAATGTATGTCGCCCAGGGGCCCGCCGATGACCTCGCTGCTCTGCGAGCGTTTCGCCACGAACACCGCGTTCCCGAGCTCCTTGAGCCTCGGCACGAGATCCTTCAGCGTTGTCGGCGCCCTGGAGCGGGAGTCGTAGACCCTGGCCATCAGCGACCCATCGAGCAGCAGCAGATCCACCCTCGGGGAGCTGTCGAGCGCGAGTTCGCCCTCGAACGTCATCCCCCTTGTCTCCAGGAACAGATGCGGATCTGACACCATCCTGCCGCGCTCCTCCATCTCCATGGTGGACGCGCCCACATCGTACCGGGGATCGACTACGTAGCTGGAGTCCGGCGCGACGGAGACCGCGGCCACCGCGTAGATGTAGAAGCCCTGAAGTTGTACGAAGTTCCATCCGGAATCTATCCCGGCCTGGCGCACTTCCCTGGGCTTCGGCGAGTACCCTATCCAGAGTTCCCTCGCTCTCTCGAAGTTCCTCCGATCGCCGAGGTAGCCGCCGAGTTCCCCCGTCCTCCTGAAGGCCTCCCCGATGAGCTCGCCTATCACATGCGCGGATGGGCGGCGCCACGATATAAGCTAGCCCCCGCGCTCGGGCGCTGTATGCGACGCCCATTCAGGCAAGGGGGGCTTGCCCCTGACGGCCGAGGCCGCGGCCCCCGCCACCACCAGCGCCGCCATGGACACGTACACAATCCTGAGCCCCGCAACGAACACGTGCGGCGATATTGATGACGGGGATCCCAGGCCCGTGAACACGTACACGAGCGTCGTCCTGGGTATAAGGAGCGCCGCCAGCGATCCGGCTATCGCCAGGCTCAGCGCCTGTCCTATCACCCTCATGGCGCTCAGGGTCGCATTAGCCGTGCCCAGCCTGTCCGCCGGGGAGGAGCGCATGACGGCGGCCGTGTTCGGGGACGAGAAGAGCCCCATCCCGACGCCCACGAGCAGCGCCCTCAGCGCGACGTCGACCGCGCCGGCGGAGGTGCCCAGGAGGGACATCGAGGCGACGCCGGCCGCTATGAGGATCATCCCCCCGGTGGCCAGCCCCCTCGACCCTATCCTGTCCGAGAGGCGGCCGCTGATGGGCGCGAGCACTACCATCGAGAGGAATATCGCCATGAGGACGTCGGAGGCGTACTGCGGCGGGAAGCCCAGGATCCTCTCCATGTAATAGGACAGGAAGAACGGGAGGAAGTAGAAGCCTGCGTAGTTCAGCAGGGCGGCTGCGTTGCCGGCCGCGAACCCGGAATTGGAGAACATGGAGATATCCAGCAGCGCGCCCCTCCCGGCGCGGGCCTCCGCCGCGACGAACGCGGCTACGAGAACGGCGCCCGCCGCGAGCGCCGCGGATGAGGCGGGATCCCAGCCGGTGAAGGAACCCTCGGTGATGCCGGCCATCAGGAGGAACAGGCCCGGTATGGAGAGCGCCGCCCCCGCCGGATCGAAACGGATCCTCGCCGCCCCACTCCCGCCATCCCTCGCCGGCTCCCTGAGCGCGACCAGCGAGGCCACGAGGCCCGCGGCGGCCGCCGGAAGGGTGACGAAGAATACCCAGCGCCACGATGCGAGGTCCAGCAGCTCCGGGCGACTCACTATGAGCCCCCCGATGATGGGCCCGGCGACCGTCCCCACGTAAACGGCCATCGTGTAGTAGCCGAACGCCCTTCCCCTCTGCCAGGGTGGATAGACCTCGGATATCAGGGCCCCGGCGTTCGCCATTATCATCGCGCCGCCGATCCCCTGGATTATCCTCCAGGCGTCGAGCTCCAGGCCGTTCGCCGATAGCCCGCTCATGGCGGTCCCGACTGAGAAGATCGCGAATCCGATCACCATCAGGTTCCTCCTGCCCCTCAGGTCCCCGAGCCTCCCGAACGGCAGGAGGCCGGCCGCCACCGCCGAAAGGTAGCCGAGCGGCACCCAGAGCGCGTCCACGTAGCCGGCCCTCACCCCCTCCGCTATGTATGGAAGGGAGATGCTGGTTATCGTTGAGTCGATCGGGGTGAGAAGCGCGGCGAGCGCGACTATGAACGTCACGAGGCGGAGGTAATCCCCCGGGTAGCGCCAGGGGCGCGACGACATGCCGGGGACGTCGGACCGGCCGCTATTACGCGTTTATTCCACGATAGACGAAAAACTATTCGGCTAAAGCATAATCTTAAATCGGGGATCGCATCTCCCCGTTTCCATGTACGAGTACGACAGATACAGATGGTATGTGGAGCAGTTCGGGCCCGAGGGCGATGACAGGTACGAGGAGCACGACCAGGGCGATTAGCGCCGCTCCCCTCACTCACGGAGCACGGCCTCGACCGCCATCTCCGCGGCCCTCCCTATCACGTCGGCGCACCTCTCCACGTCGCCCGAGGAGTGGAGCTCCTCCACCTCCCGGGGATCCCTCAGATTGTACGATCTCCCCAGCAGCCTCCTCTGGATATCCCTGCAGTTCAGGGAGCCGAACTCGGAGCGGAACTCCTCGACGATCTCGGACCCCAGCTCCAGGATCGGACCCTCCGTCTCCGGGGTCGCGCGCACCGGGCCGCGCCTCCCGCGCACGTAGCCGAGGACCATTAGCGCGCCGATGAGCGCGCCGCACGTCTCGCCGCTCCCCGCAAGTCCCCCCACCATGGCCATCGAGGCGCGGAGCGCGCCCTCGTCCTCGATGCCGAGCGCCCTGAACGCGCCCAGGAGCGCCATGGGACCGCACCCGAAGTACGTGAGCTCCAGCTCCCTCGCCAGCTCCCACCATGGCCATCGAGGCGCGGAGCGCGCCCTCGTCCTCGATGCCGAGCGCCCTGAACGCGCCCAGGAGCGCCATGGGACCGCACCCGAAGTACGTGAGCTCCAGCTCCCTCGCCAGCTCGCGCGCCCTGCGCGGAGCATCGCACCCCGCGGATCCGCTCCCGGCCCAGCTCAACGGGCGCAGTGGGGGAATGGGCGGATTTAAGCTATAGCGTGGGATTAAGGGCGCGGCGCCCGGGGATGATCGCGCCTCCGCCGTCGGCATGGCGGAATACTTCTCACGTATTCCCATGCGGGGGTAAAGCGCGCCCATAACCGGGAAGCCCACCCGTAACTGTACCTCATCCAAGCGAGGGGTGGTCTGTCATCCTGGATCGCTTGGATGTGAAACATCCTCGCCAAATGCGTTTCCAACTTCCAACTCGGGATCGCCGGGGATGAATTTTGGATCCACTGGTAATGGTGGGGTAGGTCACGCTATCCGAGGGACCCGCGCGCCCTCGCCGCCTCCAGCAGGTACCCGCGCGCCTCCTCGTCGCGCTCCTTACCCAGTGAGAGCAGGAACAGTCTCACGAGCAGGGAGTGCCTCCTGGACTCCACGTCCCTCGGCCCGGCCCCTATTCCCAGCGTCCCCTCGAGGTACTCCAAGTCCTCCCGCACGAGCCCCATGAACCCGGCGTCCAGCCCCAGGGTCTCAGCCGCCAGCTCGAGCGCCTCGCCGTCGTAGTGCCCGGCCGCCCAGGACAGGTCCTCCCTCATGCGGCGGTAGGCCCCGCCCAGGAGATCCACATCCTCCTCCATGAGCGAGGAGAGGCAGGAGATCCCCAGGAGCTCCGGGGGGAGGCCTATCGAGTATAGTGATCCCGTGAACGCGATCGCGCGCGGCAGCTCTAGCTCACCGGAGGACCGGGCGTAGGCGAAGGCGCCTGCGTGCGGCTTCCTGGCCCTCCTCCTGGGCAGCATGCCGGCCACGCGGTTCACGACGCGGGCCAGTCCCCTCACCCTCTCGAGGTACGCGCGCTCGCACCTCGCGGCGATCGACCAGAGCGCGGCCTCCTCCCAATCGTCGAGGAGCTCCGGCGGCGCCGGCCTGCTGGAGTTGATCGCCGAGATGGCGCCCTCCACCTCCCAGCGGGGGAAGTCGTAGCGGAAGGCCGATTGCAGCGTGAAGGTGTGGACGCCCCTGTACTCGTCCAGCACGCCCGCGTAGCTGTCGGGGCGCAGTCCTCCCCTGAAGGGGAGCGAGCCCACGCCCAGTATGGGGAACACCGGCAGGTCGTGGCGATCGAAGAGCTTATAGAGCCTGCTGAGCGCGACCTTCACCGCCAAGACGGCCGCCAGCATGCCGTGGCCCATCGCTGGATCCGACCTGGCCAGGAACACCCTGGCGTGGGGCGGCCTTACGGCGCTGTAGTACTCCTCGAGGATCCCCGCGGCCCCCACGAGGGACTCGACATCCTCGAGGAGCGGTATCAGCTCTATCGAGCCGGGGCGGAAGTCACCGACCAAGTCCCGCGCCCTTCTGCCCTCCAGGAGCTCCAGGTCCCCCCTGGCGGCGATGGCCCTCTCGTAGTAGTGCCTGACCTCCATGAGCTCGCGGCTGCTCCTCGTGAAGGGCAGTATTACCTCGAAGATCGGCGTCGAGTCGCGCCCGTAGAAGGCGCTGGCGACGTCGGCGGAGAGCGGTATGCTCTCCAGGACCTCCGAGAGCACCTTCCTATCGGCACCCTCGAGCCACGGGTTCGGCAGCCTGTAGGTCAGTAGCACGTCCCTCCCGAGCTCGCGCTCACGGAAGAACCACGTGTAGCGGGTCAGCAGCTTCCTGACGACGTGTGTGTCGACGTCCTTGCCCTCCGCGTCCCACATCACCTCCTGCATCCCCATCGAGTAGCTCAGGTAGGCCTCCTCCACCTCGGCCTCCCCCGCTATTACATCACCGCCGACCCACTCCGGGACCCTCGCGTTGTCGGGGTGCTGGGTCGCCATGGTCCTCGGTATCAGGTGCACGCCCGAGGGGAGCGCGCACACGGCAATAAACATGGATCGGGATCGGGGATCGATGTTGGCCAGATAAGCCCAAATGGGCGGACCATCCCCTCTGGCCCCCATGTACATACGGGTACCCTTCCACTTCAACCCGGTGAGGGAGCTGGAGTGGATGATCCGCACCCTCGGTATATTCAAGTAATAAAATACCCATCGGGGAGAAGGCGCACACGCTCCACCTCCACATGGCCGGCCTATCGTCCTGGGAGATAGCGGATATTATGGAGGATCGCTGCGGGAGGAAGCGTCCCACTCGTCGGTGCTGGACTGGGCCCGCGCGCTCGGTTCGGTCAGGTGGACCATACCGCCGAGGTGGACGAGGCCGATCGCGGTGGACGAGACGGTGGAGAAGGCCAACGGCCGGGAGGTCCACGCCTGGGCCGCGATAGACGTGGATACGGGGGAGCTCCTGGCTATCAAGGCGTCCTGGTCCAGAGTGGTCCAGGAGCTCCATGGACGCCCTCCTCTTCCTGAGCCGGGCGCTCGGGGCCCGCACGAACAAACCAACGTTCGTCTGGGAGGGGGGCCCGTGGTACTCGTGGGCCCTCCGGGAGCTCGGGCTGGAGCACTGCCACGGGGCGTTCGGGGACGGAGGCCGCTTGGGCAGGGGCAGAGTCGACCGGGGAGCCGCGGCCGGCGCTGAACCTCATCCCGCGACACATCCTCAGCAGCTCCTCGACGCACGGTCTCACGCATTATAAAGTGAACGGCAAACCTCGCCCCTTCTAGGGGCGGGGAGGAGGTCAGTTATGGTGGCTCGGCGGGGATGAGGAGCAGGCCTCCGGCGGACGTTCACCGGGTGGATGCGTTTCCGCCCCTCACACTCCGATGAGCTTACGTCCAAGATCCTGTGAGCGCGGACCTTCCGTTCCCGGGGATGGGGCTCGGGGCGAACCTCCAAGTTCGGAGCCATGCGGCCGCGTCATGCTCGTGCGAGTTCCGCGCCTGCGAATGCGGGCTCCCGGCCCGCATCGTGTAAATATGACCGCATTCTACAGACCATGAATGGACATAGCAGAGATCCTTATGGCGGAGCACTCCTCGATACGGGTTTGGAGCCTCAGGAGGGATGGCGCGGAGGAGTGGTTCCCCGGCCTCAACTCATTCGTTGTTGAGATGCACGCTGGGGACCTGGAGGACGACCTGTTGTTCCCGGCCCTCAGGAAGGCCAAGGCGAATGACGAAGATTTCCTGTTCAACCTGACGAGGATAGCGAACGATCACCGGCTGATAGCCACGCTGGGCTCGAACATGCTGAGGTGGCTGATGGATGGAGAGATGGACCTCTTCCGCGCCAGGCTGGACACATATTTCAAGGTGGTGACGTACCATAACTCGACGGAGGAGGTGCAGGTCTTCCCCGCGCTCCGCTCACTGGACTCCGGCATCAGGTGCGGACTGGCAGCTGACGCCGTCGAAAAGATGCGCTCCAGGCCGGATGCATACTGGAGGTACTCCGGGATCTCCAGGGAATTCCTCGAGTACTCGGCCGGGATTCCATGCCCCTGAGCTCTGTTAGCACATTATTCGAGGCGGAAGGTTGTCATTAGTTATATTATGATGTTTACCAGTTCATCGGGGCGATGGACGCGAAGGCGCGCGCCGAGCTGAGGGAGCTAGTGCTCCTGCACCTCGAGAGATACGGCCCTGACTGCAGGTGGATGCTCGCTAGAAGGCTGATGGGCGCATCCGGCTATCATCCGTCGTTCGACGAGGGCGAGCTGGATTCCATCTGCGACGAACTCGTGTCGGAGGGCCTCGTGGAGGTGAGGTCGATCGCGGTCAAGAGGGGACCGACCTCGTCCATCAAGCCGTGGTTGAAGAACAGGGCGAGGGAGGGGAAAGTGAAGCGTCCCCGCTGCTTCATCACGGTTAGGGGCCGGAGGGCGGCGGCAGCGATTCGCGCACGGCTGGCCGACGAGCGTCATCCACGGGGACCGCCGAGACGAGAGAATATGAGGCGCATCACATCCACGACGTAGAATCGGAGTCGAGCTATGGATCGATTATCCTGGCTCCATCCACCAAGTTCCCGATCACATAGAGCCCCCGGTCCTCCAGTAGTTTCAGGGGGTCCGTGCTCCGCCGAGCGCCGATGCTAGGAGCCCGCCGTACTTGAAGCCGCTGTCGGGCATGACCACCGCGATCGTGCCCTTCAGATCCAACTTCATGACGGCGGCTAGGACGGCCCCGGCGCTGGGCCCCACGAGTATTCCATCCGACCGAGCGACCGACCTGACGCCGTCCACGGCCTCCTCCGGGCTCACGTCCACGATCTCGTCAAGCGACGCGAAGCGCAGCCACTTCATGCCGGTCTCGACGCGCCTCATACCAGGTATGCTGGTCCCCGGGGCCGGCTGCACGCCGACGGTCCTGACGGAATTCCCCAGCGCCGATTTGAAATAAAACGATATCGCGCTCATGTGGCCGGAGGTGCCCAACGCCCCCACGACGTAATCCGGCCTTCTCCCGGCCGCCTCCAGTTGCTCCCGGAGCTCGCGCGCGGTGTACTTGAGGTGGACCTTGAAGTTCGCATCGTTCTCGAACTGATTCAGAACGACCGCCCCATCCCTGGCGGCCTCGCCCATCACCCTGCCCAGCATCCGCACGGTGAGCGGCTCGGGCCCCCGCACAATCTCGGCGCCCATCGCAGAGAAATATGCGTCGACCCCCTCCGCCGCGGTGCTCGGCAGGTATATCCGGCACGAGGTCCCCATGACCCCGGAGAGAGCCGATAACGCCAGCCCGGTGTTGGCGGAGCTCGCCTCGTAGATCGCGCCGCCCAGGCAGCCGCGGCGCGCTGCGTCGGCCACCATCGCCCATGCGGTCCGATCCTTCACGCTGAGGCTGAACGGGTTATACCACTCCAGCTTGGCCCACACCTCGCGTCCAGCGCCCGAATCGAACCTCAGCCTCACCAGCGGCGTCGGCCAGTCGCCGAGCATGAGGTCCAGGGTGCTCGAGTAGACCCTGCGCCCCGCGTTCCCCGGCGAGCCCAGCAGCTCCGACAGTGGGACGTCGACGGTGGGCTCCTCGCCGTGGATGGAGATCGAGAACGAACCCTCCTCGAGGATCCTTCCCTCCCGGGCCGCCCTCAGCGGATCTTCGCCTACCACCTCGAACTCGCCGTCGTCCACCAGGGCCGTCGGCGCCCTCACGGCATACGCCAGCTCCAGCGCCTCGAGGAGCGCGAAGCCGCGCAGCAGGGTGCCGGTGCCCGAATGGACGATGAGCGGCTCGGTCACGCGCCCGGTCCCCATCAGGGCCGAGTATCTGCCGAGCACGGACTCCAGGCCCGGCCTGACGGGCCTCCGGAGGCCGTCGATCTCCATCAGTTCCGCCCTCACGGAATCGCGGCGCGCCGACAAATATATAATGTTATTGTAATTTCTACATTTACATCGGCCGCAGTGGACGGCGCCGCATCCCTGTCATTTCGCGCTGAAGATGAAATAATGATTCTTCTCCCAAGGGTCTGAATTCTCCATTCCGTGATTGATCAATGAACTCTATATATTAGATTGCGCGTCGATTGAAACAATATTTAATAATATTGACTACGCGGGACGCCGCGAGGTATATGAATACTGCCGATCTGTTGGCGAGGCAGGAGAGGATACCGATCTGGGCGCTCCCGCCGTCGTTCCTCCTGATAATAGGAGCCAGCTATCTCTTCACCTTCTACGACCTCTTCGCGATGAACGTCACGTTCGCGCAGACGGCGCTCTCACTGGGATGGGTCGAATCCCCCACGAGCCCTGCATTGGCCTCGCTCGAGTCGATCCCGGTCCTAGCGTACATAGTAGCCTACATGGTGGGGGCCCTCGGGATAAGCCCGCTCTCGGATCGCTTCGGAAGGAGGACGGTTCTGAGCGCAGCCCTCCTCGTGGCGGGCCTGGGCAGCCTGGCGAACGGATTCGCCGGAGGCTACGCGGAGTTCGTCCTCGCAAGGACCGTCACTGGCCTCGGAATAGGCGCGGACTTCGCCGTATCGACCACGTATGTGAGCGAGCTCGTCCCCGCGCTCAGGAGGGGCAGGTATGCGTCAGCGCTCTACATCACCGGGGCGATCGGCGTCGTGGCCTCCACCTGGATCTCGCTCCTCCTGGTGACGCCGCCCGCGCCGTTTCCCCACGGAGTTCCGTTCGCCCTGGGATCCTCCGGGTGGTTCGCCGCGAACGGGTGGCGCGTGGTCTACTGGATCGGTGGATCGCTCGCGATCCTGGGCGCAGCTCTCAGGCTAGTGCTCCCGGAGTCGACCAGGTGGCTGCTCATGAAGGGAAGAATTGAGGAGGCCGGACGCGTGGTCGCGGCGATGGAGGCCAGGGCTCTCAGGAGGCTCGGCGCCCTCCCGCAACCCCGGACGCTGCAGGCACCCGTGGAGAGGGCGCCGCGCGTCCCCTATTCGGCGATCCTCGGCGACCGCACGTACTCCAGGAGGTTCGCGCTCCTCCTACCCTTCTGGGCGTTGACTTACGTCACGGTGTACATCGGCGTGGCAGGGCTCTCAGCGGTCCTGGGCGCCATAGGGTTCGGATTCCCCGTCAACGAGATGCTGGTGGCGGTCGGCTCCACCGGAGACGTGGTCGCGATGGCGCTGGCCGCCATCGCGGCGGACCGCTGGGACAGGAGGCGCTGGGTGGCGATCTCCGCGGCCATCTCGCTGGCCGGGATCGCGCTGCTGGGCCCGGCCGCCGGCAACATGGCGCTCGCCCTCCTGGGCTCATTTGTCTACTTCATCGGGTTCAACATGGTGATGCCGATAGCTTTCACGCTCACGGCCGAGTCCTTCCCGACGAGAGCCCGCGCGAGCGGCTTCGCCCTCTCGGAGGGCCTAGGTCACGTGGGCGGCGCCCTCTCGATGTTCGCCGCGTCCGCAATACTCGCGGCGACCGCGGACCCTCTGATGGCCCTCCTGGCCGTGACGTCGTTCCAGGTGATCGCCGCGGCGCTGATCCAGCTCGCGCCCAGGACCACAGCGAGGGTGCTAGAGGATGTATCCCCGTAGGACGACGACCGCCCGGGGGTCGCCCATCAATATATTCTTCATAACAATGCAAATAGGTACCTTTATATCCTACTTTAACGTTATATTGTTCGATGAGTGAACTGGAATCGCATGGATTCCTTTCGAGGCTGACCCCGCGCTTCGTCATGCTCTGGAGCATCGCATGAGCGCTGGGCCTCACCGCTATAATACCGATAATCAACTACGTGACGCCGCTCCTCAATCCAGCGTACGCCAACCAGTGGACCCCGGACGTCCTCTGGAGGTTGGTCCTGTACTGGCACGGCGCGATATTCATACCGCTTATAACAGTGGCCGCATGCTTGGTAGTCGTGGTGTTCGGGCTGGGCGATCTCCAACGGTTCTCATCCCGCCTCCTGACGGAGTCGATCCTCTGGGGAGGGACCGTGGCGGTGCCCCTCGCCGGGATAGCCGGGATCTTCGACGTCTACGACCGGTTCCTGCTAGGCATCCCGCTGTGGCTGCAGATAATCGCGTTCCTAGTCGGGGACGAGATGGCCGTAGCGCTGATCGTGGTCATGCTGATCCATCCCAGCTCCAAAGGCAGCGGCAGGGGATACGAGTCTATGGGCCTGCCGTACTACGCGACCCTCCTGGCCGTGATCGGGATCCTGTTCGCCGCGATCGAGGGCCACATAGCCGGCTGGATAACATGGGCAGGGCCATGGCCGTCCTTCGTCTCCAACTACATAAACCAGACAATGTACCCGGTGCTGGGCTACTACAACGCGACCGCGGTTCAGACGTGGACGGAGAACGTCGTCACGTCGCACTCGCACACGATGCTCCCGCCGCTCATGGCCGGCATAGTGGCCCTGGTGGCGATGTACTATGGGTACAGGGAGATGAAGGGTTCGACGAAGTTCCTGGCGGCTGTGGGAGCGGCGATCATGATCTACATGATAATAGCGGTTACCTGGCTGTATATAGCTGCCGGCGTCGGAAACTACTCGATACTCACGCTGTTCTCGTCGGGTCCCAACGACGTCAACGGACTCGCGATGGACGACGCGATGACGGGGATGATAGGCTGGGGCGCGCTCTTCATACTCATAGCGCTGATAGTCCACGCCAAGAGGACGGGGAAGCTGAGGTCGCCGCTGTTGATCGCTACGTTCGTGGCGTGGATACTGATCTACCTAGTGATACCGGTCACCGGCTACTTGATAGAGTTCAACGAGATGTACTACGGGTTCGCGACGCCGGGACTCGGGCCGGGGTGGATGCAGGACGCCGTCTACCTGAGGTTCCACCAGGACTTCGGGTTCTTCCTGCTGCCGGCCATCGTCGTAGCGCTGCTCGCGTTCAATTTGATGGACATTTCCGAGTCCGCGGAGAGGAGGGTCTCGTACACGCTGATAGCGGGCATGCTGATCACGTTCGCCTCCGGCGAAGCGTACTTCGCTACGCTCTATCCGGCGGCGCTCTATCTCGCCGCCCTGGGCGCGGCAATAATGTGGGGCGGGCTGGCAATGGGCCTCTATTATTCCTGGAGGGGATCGCCGGCGGGCGGAGCCGGAAATCCGCGGGGAGGATCCGCTGAAGCGCGCATTAAATAACTCTTAAAATTTATATTTTTATTATTTTTGCATCACCATGGCATTCCATACAGTATCTGCTCATCTCAACCCGTGACGGCCGTACGCCCCAGCCGTCATCCTCGGATTCGAGAGGCTATTCAATCCTGTCGGGCGCGATCCCGTACCCAGAGTTACCGGCCAAGATGAGGGGGAGCCGCCGCGCTAGTGTTCGTCCCAGTCCCCGAAGAACCTGCGATAGAGCGCCACGTTGACTGACATTATCGCACCGTACACGATGAACGGTATCCAGAGCAGGCCGGGATCCATGAACGGGGACGCTGCGACGGTTCCCACTGAAGCGAACGCCAGCCTGAAGCCCTGGTTGAGCCCGGAGGTCCTCCCCCTCTCCTCCGGGGAGACCATCGACACCATTCCGGACGTCTGGACCGGTAGGGCCATGATCCTCAGCGCCGGATAAATCAGGTATATGGCCAGCGAGACGTACAGGACCCTGACGAACGGGAATACAGCGAGGAGGACGACCGTGCTCCCCCTCGTCACGGCTATCGACTTCACGAATCCCAGCCTCCTCTCCAGGAGAGGCGCGGATAGCATCACGAAGACCGCGATCACGGACGAGAGCGAGGAATAGAATCCCATCGTGTCCCTGGGGATATCGTAGAGCATGATGAATATCGGGATCATGAACGGGCTGACGAGGCCGCTGCTCAGGCCGTTCAGGATTCCCGTGATCGAGAACTTCGCCGCTATCTTGTTGCTCTGGCTCCTCATCTTGGCGGCCCTCGCCCTGATGTCCGGCGTGTCGAGGATCGCTATCATGCCGAGGGCCGCCGCGCCCAGGACGGTCGCAAACAGGAGCCCGGCCGCGTAGCTCAGAATACCCCCTATCAGGAGCCCGGCCGTGGACGCCAGCGTGGACGCAAAGTTCAGCCACGTTATGTACTTGGTCCTCTCGCCGCGCGAGGTCAGATCCGCGAGTATCGCCGTCTGGACCGGCGCCACAGCACCCCCCACTCCACCGGCGCCCATGGTGCCGGTGGCGCTTATCCCGCCGAGGATCGCGGCCGCGATGGCGGTGTACACATCGATCCTCACGAGCAGGAGGAGCGATGAGGCGACCATCAGCGCCGAGGCCACGTAGAGGGAGCTCCTCCTCCCCCAGAGGTCCGCAGCATACCCGAGGAGTACGGAAAATGCGGCCGTGGCGAGGGCTGCCCCCGCGTAAATTACGCCGAGCTCCTTGACCGGAAGGCCCAGCTCCTTGACGACTATATATGGATAGATTATGTACAGGATGCCGGCCGCCAAGCTCCTGAGGATCCTCATCGACGCGAGGACCGCGAGCGGCCGACGGATCATGCGCCGCTCGCGATCCCTTTTCTGTTATAATCGTATCTGTAACTTATCCGCGTGAACTACCCCGCTCTCGCAAGTTCATCGGAGTCCATCCGCTCACCGTCACGAGACATCAGCTCACCGGCGCCGGCAGTGTATGCTTATCCAGCAGCGCGAGCTGCTGGGAAACTCCCTCCATCCTCAGGTGGAGGTCGATCGCCGCGTTGAGCCGTTCATCGATCGTGAGCCCGCACCTGAAGATCTCCCGTCCACCCGCCGTTTCGACCGCCTCGTCTCATCTGCAGTTTCCCCAAAACCCATCATCATGGTAACACCTATCTATTGAAGGATGGCTGTGAACTGCCCCGCCCTCGCGGACGGGGCTCCCCGCTTCATTACTCCACCTTGCCCGCCGACAGCGGGTAGAGGGCGGAGCTCCACGGGCTCCAGGGGTGGTTCCCACTCCGATCTCCTCAGTATCCTCAGTATATTGAGGGATGCATCCGCGTTGCCCGTACGGGCCGTCGACGGGGCGGAGGCGCACCTCACCGACCCTCGCTTTGACGGAGGCTTTGTGACGCTTACCCCGTCCATGAATATCGCAGTAATCTTGAACTAAAAAATTTTCAAATCCAGGGAGCTATCCATCCCCTCCCGCGGGAGGGGTCTTTCGCCCCCAAACCCCCAAAGTAAGATAAACGGCTGACGCGACATGCACGCGATGGGCGATCGTGGTCCGGTGAGGATCGGGGTACTGGGAGGAATAGGTCCCGAGGCCACGGGAACGTTCTACTTGAAGCTCATGAAGAGGCTGCAGGAACTTGGATGTGTCTCGCGCAACGGGGAATATCCCCAGGTGATAGTGAACAGCGTGCCCGCGCGCGAGTTCCCCGATCGCGTGGATCGGAGGGCATCCATAGATGAGATAGATCCGCTGTACGCTAGGGGGCTCGAGGAACTGGACGCCGTGGGGGTTGACTTCATATCGATGGTGTGCAATACTGTCCATATCTTCCACCGCGAACTGCAGGCCCGGGTCAAGGCGCCGATAATCAATCTGAGGGAGGAGGTGAGGAGGGAGCTCGTGAGGAGGGATATCCGGAGGTATGTAGTCTTGGGGACGAGGTGGACCGTGGAGCTGGGGCTCTATGAGTTCAGGGATCTCCAGCCGTTGAGCATGGATCCCGCCGACGCTGGGATTATCCACCGGGCGATCTATGAGTTCAACTTGGGGAGGAATGTGGCCGACGACGTGGAGCACGTGGCCGGTAAATATCTGGGCGCCGGCGCGCAGGCCGTGGTCCTCGGCTGCACAGAGGTTGCGCTGATGCTGTCGGGGAGGGGATTACCCGCGGTCGACACTATGGACGTGCTGGTCGATGCCACGGTCGATGAGTTCTGCGCGCTGCGCGACGGCCGCGCTCCGCCGCGCCACCGAGGTTTTCGCGCGCCCGGGCGCCGAGCATCCTCTCGGCGGCCTCGTGGGGGCTGATCCTCCCCGCTGCTACATCAGCGACCATCCTCCTGGCGCGGGTCCCCTCCATCAGGCCCTTAACCTCATCCCTGAGGAGCGACTCCAGCGCTATCCGGACCGCCACGGCGGCGCGCTCCCCCCTCATCGTGCCCGCGTTTCCGCGCGCGGCCTCGAGCGCGTCCGCCAGCTCCCCAATGCCCCGGCCATCGACGGCGCTGGCCATTATCACCGGCCTCCCCCCGGAGATCTCCTCAAGATAGCGCCCCAGATCATCCGCCCCGGGCAGATCAGATTTGTTGACCAGGAACGCATCAGCTATCTCCAACATCCCGGCCTTCAGCGCCTGCACAAGGTCCCCGAATCCGGGCGCCACGACTACGAGGACGTAATCCGCTATACCTATGACGTCGACGTCGCTCTGGCCAGCGCCCACGGTCTCCACGACCACGTAGTCGCTCCGGGCCGCGGAGAGCACGCGCACCGCCCCCCAGACGGATTCCCCCAGGCCCCCGGCGCTCCCCCGGGAGGCCATGCTCCTCATGAAGACGCCTCTCCTGTGCAGCTGTTCCTCCATCCTTATCCTGTTCCCCAGGAACGCGCCCCCGGAGAACGGGCTGGACGCGTCCACCGCCAAGATGGACACCGTCCTCCCGCGGGACGTGAGCTCGTCGCAGAGCCTTCCTATCAGCGTGCTCTTTCCGACCCCGGGGGGTCCCGTGATTCCGATGACGAACGCGCTCCCGCGGGACGTCCGCAGCGAGTTGATGATCTCCCCGGCGGCCTCGCCCCCCGGATCGCTCTCCAAAATAGTTATGGCCCTGGATATGGACGCGGGGTCCCCGCGGACGATCCCATCGATGAGGCTCATGTCGCCGGGAGCTTCCTCCTCCTGGCCTCCGCGGCCCTTTTCCAGATGTGGTCCACGATGTCGTCTATCGGGGTCCCCGGGCCGAAGTTGCCGGTTATGCCCATATCCTCCAGCGCCCTCCTGTCCTGCGGCGGTATCGTCCCCCCGCCCACCACGGCTATGTCGTCCCTCCCCATCTCCCTCAGGATCCTGACCACCTTCGGGAAACCGGTCATGTGCTGTCCGTTCAACAGGCTCAGCCCTATCACGTCCACGTCCTCCGCCACCGCGATCTCAACTATCTCCTCGGGGGGCGTGAACAGCCCCGCGTATATCACCTCCATCCCCGCATCCCTGAGGGCCTGGGCCAGCACGTATATGGCGCGATCGTGGCCGTCGAGCCCGGGCTTCGCCAGCAGGACCCTCGGGGGCCTGGACCCGAATATCCTCCTATAGTATGCCGAGGATCTCCGGCTCCCTCCACCCGCCATAGAGCTCCCTCCCGACGTCCATTATCTCCTGGAGGGTCGCGCCCGCCTTCACGGCCTCTATCAGGTACGGCATCACGTTCCGGTCGCGCTCGAGCGCGGCCCTGTAATCCGAGAGCGCCCTTTCGACCCTCGCCCGATCCCTGCCGCCCCTCACCTCGTTCAGCCTCCTGATCTGGGCCTCCCTCACCCTGTCGGAATCCACCCTGAGGAACCTTATGGCGGCGCCCTCCTCGCGGTACTTGTTGACGCCCACCACGACGTCCTCCCCGCGCTTCAACCTGAGTTCCCTCTCGTAAGCTGACCTGGCTATCTCCCTCTGGAAGTATCCCTTCCTTATCCCCTCCATGACCCCTCCGATTCCCTCTATCTCGTCCAGGTACCTGTAGATGCCCTCCTCCATGCGATCTGTGAGCCACTCGACGTAGTATGAACCGCCCAGGGGATCCGCTACGTCGCCGATCCCGGTCTCCTCCATGATCACCTGCTGGGTCCTGAGGGCCAGCTTGGCGGCCGCCGACGTGGGGACTGCGTAGGCCTCGTCGTACGCGTTCGTGTGCAGGCTCTGGGTCCCGCCGAGGACCGCCGCCAGAGCCTCCAGCGCGGTCCTCACCACGTTGACCATGGGTTGCTGCCATGTCAGCGTGTAACCGGACGTCTGCGCGTGGAACCGGAGCCTCAGGCTCCTCTCATCCCTGGCGCCGTATCTCTCCCTCATCGCCGTGGCCCAGACGCGCCGGGCGGCGCGGAACTTGGCTATCTCCTCGAACAGGTTGATCCCGGAATCGAAGAAGAACGAGATCCTGGGGGCGAAGTCGTCGACCGACAGCCCGGCCTCGATCCCCATCTCCACGTAGTGGAACCCGTCTGCCAGCGTGAACGCCGCCTCCTGGAGGGCCGTCGCGCCCGCCTCCCTTATGTGGTACCCTGAGACGCTTATCCAGTTCCACCTGGGCATCTCACGCGTACAGAAGACCATCATGTCGCGGACGAGCCTCATGTGGACCTCCGGGGGGTAGACGAACTCCTTCTGCGCTATGAACTCCTTCAGCATGTCGGTCTGGGTGGTCCCCGAAAGCGAGGAGCGGGGCACGCCCCTCTCGTCGGCCAGCGCAGCGTACATGGCGAGGAGGACCTGCGCCGGTGCGTTTATCGTCATGGAGGTGCTGATCCCGGATATGTCTATCCCCCTGAAGATGACCTCCATGTCCCTCAGCGTGCTCACGCTGACGCCGTCGACGCCCACGACGCCCGCCGCCAGCTCGTTGTCCGGATCGTATCCGTAGAGCGTCGGCATGTCGAAGGCGAGGCTGAGCCCGGTCTCGCCGTGAGACACCAGGTACCTGAGCCTCCTGTTCGTCTGCTCCGGGGTCCCGTACCCGGAGAACATGCGGATGGTCCACCGCCTCCCCCTGTACATGTTCGGATAGATCCCCCTGGTGAACGGATATTCGCCGGGCATCCCGGGATTCCCTGCGTCGCCCGCGGTGTACGCCTCCCTGAGCTCGATCCCGGAGGGGGTCCTGGCGCTCCGCGTGCGCAGGCCCGTGGCGGCCTCCCAGGGTCCGAGGACCTCGGCCCGCCACCTGGCGTAGTCCTCCGGCTCCCCCGGAGGCCCCCTCAACCTGCTCCTCCAGTAGCCCTCGGGCATTGTGATGCGATGGGACGCGCGCTCAATTAAACGTTGCGAGTGGCTTGATTAATTGTTGAAATATTAGTTGTTGTAACGTTGGTGCATGGTAAATATTATCAATGCAATTCGCTTAATACAAATATCGTGGAATGGACGCCCGACGCGTGCGCTACAGGTTCCCGCCCGACACTATCGCGACCGCCGATTCGCCCCTTCCGAGGCCGCGCTTCACTATGGCCGCGTATGCAGCCGCCCCCGCGAGCTCCGCACACACCCGGGCGCTCCTGAATATCTCGGCCGCGGCCGCCTCCATGTCGACGTCGCTGACCGCGATTATCGATCCCCCGGTCTCCCCCACCGCCCTCCTGGCCTGCTCCGCGTACATCGGATATCCCACGGCTATCGCGTCGGCGCCCGTCCTGACGTAAATCTTCCTGAGCTCCCCGGTTCTCGCGTATTCGAGGAGGGGCGCCGCCCCCTCCGCCTGCACTCCCATGAGCTTCGGGAGCTCCTCGATGAGCCCCAGCGATCTCATCTCGAGCAGCGCCTTGTGCGCCGCCGAGATGAGGGTACCATTTCCCACCGGCACGAATATGTAGTCCGGTGGATTGAACTCCAGCTGATCCATCACCTCGAAGAAGACGCCCTTCTGCCCCTCCTTCCTGTACATGTAATCCCCGGCCAGGAACGTCCCGGTACCCCTCGCATATCCCTCGGCCTCCCTGACGGCATCGTTGAAATCGCCCTTCACTTGGATGACCTTTCCGCCCTTGTTCCTTATCATGTCTATCTTGTTCTCGTTGGCGCCCGATCCCACGAACGTGATCGCCTCCATCCCGGCTATCTCGGAGTAGGCCGCGAGGGAGAGCGCCATATTCCCGGTGGACGCCACCGCCAGCCTGTCGAATCCCAGCTCGAGCGCCCTCGTGACCTCGACGCTCGATCCCCGATCCTTGAAGGACTTCGTCGGGTTGTCGACCTCTATCTTCAGATAGATATCGGGGGACGCCGAGATCCTCTTGAGCCTGGTGCCGCCCTCCCCGACGGTGATTGGCCTCCTGGAAACCGGGTAGAGCGGCGCGTACTTCCACTGCTTGACCGGCCGGTGCCTGAAGTCGGGCGGGAGCCTGACGGTCGAGTAATCGTACTCCACCTCCAGGAGCCCACCGCACCTGTCGCACACCGGCCAGGGATAGTCCGGATGATACTCCGCGCCGCACTTGGTGCACCTGAGGACGAAATCCGGCACGGACGCCCGGCGGGGGCGGAGGCGGATAAGTTTTCGCCGCCGATTCCGGGTGGACCTGATGTTAGCTTTATTAACATCGGGTGCGGAATAGTTCCGTGCGCGTGGATGCGCGCGTGGCGGACGTCGTCTCGAGGTCGCCCAACGCGCCGCTGCAGCTGGGCCCGGGGGCCGCGGCGATAGAGGCGGCGATCGCGCTGGCGCTGGCGAGGGAGTCCATCGTCGTGATCTCGACGTCGCCGCCCAGGATAGTCGCCGGCTACGGGATCATCGCGCTGATCAGGGGCGCCGATAATCCGTGGGCCGCGCTCTATACGACCCGCGCCGTGGACGTCTCGTGGACCCCCGTGTACGCGCGCCCCGACGAACAGATCATGGACGTCGTGGATAGGATGAGATCGTCGGGCCGCTACAACGCCCTGGTGATGGAGGGCGACCGCGTCGCCGGCCTCCTGACCACGCTCGACGTGGCCAGGTTCCTCCACTCGATCGGCGCCCTGAGGGGGAAGGCCCCGGCGGGATCCGCGATCGTGGGCATCGACCCCGATGTGTCGCTGAGGGGAGCTATGGACGTGATGATCGAGAGGGGGCTCAGGAGGCTGGCCATCTCGGGCACGGATTTCATGGTATCCGACCGCAGCCTGATGAGGGGAGCGCTCGACGGAGGCCTCCTCCTGAGGCTCAGGGACGATCCGGTGGGAACGCTCTCCAGCCCCGTCTCGGGATACAGCTACATGCTCGAGAGGCCGGCGATACTCCCGGACGGCGCCGATGCGCACGCGGCGCTGGATATCCTCCTGAGGTCGAGCGATCGCGTCCTGGTGACGGATGACCGGGGAACCGTGATCACGCCATGGGATCTCTCGATAAGATATCTCCTCTCGGGGATCGCGTAGATATGCCGCGCGGGCGGTATTTTCCCGTTGAAACCCCGGGACCTAGGCCGCGCGCAGGATCGCGCAGATCCCCGGATCCGCGCAGCTGAAGATCCGTTCGAATCGGCATATCCCGACCCGAAGGATCAAACCACACTGACGGCCCTTCGACGCGTGCGCCTTCCGGATCCCGGGGCATTCGGCGGACCTCCCGGATCAACACCCGGACGCGGTCGATCGCGGGAGGGGGGGCGGCGCGCCTCGGATCGCGCGGATCGGTCCGAATCCGCCCCCGGTGCGCCGGAAGCACGCGATCGGGGGATCCGGCGGGGAGCGGCCGGCTTGGAAACGCCCTCCGATATCAGTATGAGGCCCGCCACCACGAGCGGGATGGAGGCCGCGTATATCTGGAATCCGCCCGCGCGCGATATCAAATAGAAGGCCGCTATGGGGAGCAGCTCGAGATTCGTGAGGACGTTCACCAGCGCCTCCCTTCCCCCGCCGAACGCGCTCAGGATCTTGAGCCCCTTGGCCTCCAGCAGGAGCGCCACGGCCAGGCTGATGCCGGCGATGGCCGCTGGAGCCGAGAGCGTCAGGGCGGGCCCCGCGGAGAAGGGCACTGCCAGGAAGAGCACCTCACCGGCGAACACCCCGACCGTGGACGCGGGCAACCCCCCCGATGACGAGATCCTATAGAGCACGTAGGTTCCCAGCGCATAGAGGATAGCCGTCAGGAGGCCGATGGCTACCGATTGCGCATCGAGCATCCGGGGACCCTCGGCCGCGTACATTATGCCGATGCCGAGGACCGCCAGGACGGATCCCCCCAGATAGGCCCATGGCCTCCCCGGCCTGCTCCTCGGGAGCAGGAGCATCGAAAAGAATAGGAGGTTCATGGAGGAGAACGCGCCGGCTATCCCCAGCCCCGCCTCCGGTATCAGCACGTACAGCGCGACGTTTCCCGCGGCGAATGCGAATCCACCGACCATCGATAGGAGGAATGGACGCGGACGTATGGATCGGAGGCCCGGGGCGCTGAGCGCGGCGGACGCGGCGAGCGCGACCATCATAACGGACATTAGCGCCTGGACGACATGTCCGGGCTTCGCCACATCAGCCGACGATATCAGCCACGCCGAATACGAGAGCGAGGAGAGGAGCGCCATCCCGTACCCGACGAGCCTGGTATTCATCCGCGCCTCCCCCTGAACATTATCCGGTGGGCCAGCGCCACGGTCCCGATCCCGATCGCGGCGGCCCCCGCCGCCGTATAGGCCGGCGAATAGCCGAGCGCCACCGATATGGTGATGCCGGCCAATGCCGCCTGGACCACCGCGAGGACCGTCAGGAGGAACTGGACCGACAGCAGCCTCCTGTCCTCGGAGAGCCTGTACCTGAGATCCAGCTCCCTCCCCAGCGCTGATGATGCCCCGTCCACGGTTGAGCGGAGCTCATCCACGCCCATCCTGGCCTGCGCGGACCTCAGGACCTCCCTGAGCGATTCGTAGATCCCGACGTCCAGCGCGTTGAGCTCCATCATCCTCCTGCGGAACCTGGCCTCCCTCTCCGTCAGCTCCGCGTACTCCTCCTCGACGCTTCCGCCGTCGGGCCCGGGCGGCCTCCAGGAGACCAGCGATTCGTGAATCGACGATAGTACGGCGAACTGCTCCCTCAGGATCTCCACCTCGCTCGAGTACTCGGCCTCCACGGCGGCCATGGCGTCGCGCAGGTCGTGGAGTTCGCGGACGGACTGGAGCGGGATCCCATATATCTCCTCGAAGGCGTCGATGAACACCGCGGAGCTCCTCCCCACCACGAGGCCGGCCCTCGGCTCGTACATGGCGAGGATTCCGTCCACTACGCTCAGGTCGGATATCCACTCCGCCCTCTCGCACCGCCCCGGCCTTCCGCAGAAATACCTGGATAGCTCCGAGTCCGAGGCCGCGTAGTAGCTACCGTCCGCGTTCGCCATGCCGTAGATATCCCTCGGCGAGGGTTCCCCCTCCGTGGATTCCACTATCAGAAGGGGATAACGCTCGACCGCGGGCAACCGGATCCTCCCTTCACGCGATCCGGCCGTGCCGATGATGCCCCCCAGGATCTCGCTCATCCTGGCCCTGACGCGCGACTCAAGGCGCTCCCCGTCCACCCTCAGGTTGCCCGGGGACTCGGCCCTTATGGCGGTGGGCACGAGGAGGGGTCCGTTCCCCCTGATCACGACCTCGAGCGTCATCGTATTGATCGATTTATAGGTCCCCAGGACCACCGCGTCCCCGAGCGGCAAATCCCTTCCATCCCCCCTCACGACGGATACGGAGAACGAGTCTATCGGTCCGAACCTGATTATGCTCCTGTGCCTCAGATACGACCCCCTGAGGTTTATGAGGTCCCTCCGTTCCCTCAAAAGGAGCTCCAGCGGCACGTCCCCCGATACGATCCTCCTCCTTCCGCCGTACCTCACATAGGGTATGGAGCGGCCGCCGAGATATCTCAGGAGGGCGCCGCCCAGTCCAGCCGTCGTCCTCCGCGCCCCATACAGGTCCACCACGAAGAAGAACCTCATCGAGAACCCGCGGATCAGCGCGGAGCCCGGATCCTCGAGCGTCAGGGCCGGCCCGCTCACCTGCTCCTCGACGAGCCTGTATTCCACCGCGCGCTCCGGATCCTCTATCGACATAGCGTACCTGAAGTAGGACCTCAGGAACCCCAGCAGGACATCATATCCCATCGACGTGGATTCCGGGATCGGCCTGAACATCAGCCTCAGGTTCTCGGCCCTCCTCTTCCCCGGGGAGAGCGGGGGCTGCACGTACCTGATGGGGACGAACATGTATCCCCTGCGCGACCAGAAGGGCACGGAGCCCCACTTCCCGACGACTTCTGGATCCTCAACCTCCACGAAGATCCCGCGCAGATCCTTCCCCAGGGCACTCGCGTCCGCCGATGCGCGGCGCACGAACTCGCCCTCCAGAAGGGAGCCAAGTCCCCTGCCCCTGAAACTATCGTCCACGCCCAGGAACTCTATGACGCCCACCGAGGGCTCCGAGTAGTAATCACCTATCGCGAATCCGACGATCTTGCCCCCGATCCTCGCGACGATCACGTGGTAGTCATTGTCACCGTAGTAATCCGTGGACTTCAGCGCCAGATACCTCTCGAGGTTCTCCAGCGTCTCCGCTTCCTCATCCGACGGGAAGATCGCGCGGTACAGCGGATACAGATCCCGGAGGACGACGGCGTCGGAGGGCGATAGATCAGCGATCTGCGGAGCCTCCGCGGCGAGCGCTCCGGTGCCGCTCGCCCTATCGATGGACGCCATCGGGTAATGTTGATCCAGGTTAATTATTAACGTATTTCCACGAGTCGGTCTGCTCCAGCTCCTTCGGGGGCCAACGGCCGCGTATATCCCGCCATAGGATCCCCGCGGGTTCACGTCGATATGAGGCTTCACCCTCGTGAACGGGAGGCATCCGCTGGAGTGGAATGAGGAGGCTGTTCGGAGGCCCCGGATTCCTCGTAGACGAACTTCCCGCCCCTCATCCACGAGAATATCGCGCCCACCGCCACGAGCGCCGTGGATATGTAGATGGAGATTCTCAGCGCGCCCATGAACGGCGATCCTATCACGGATGGGAGGAACGTCCTGGAATTCAGCAGCTGGACGACGCTTTGCGGAAGGAGCGCCAGCGCCGACTGTGGAAGGGCTGAGGCAGGATTCACCCCCAGGAATGCCGCGAACAGGAGGCCGCTGGCCGGTATCGAGGAGAGGAACGACGCCACTTGGCTCGGGAGGCCATATGATGCGACAGCCGATGCTATCTCCCCCGGGACGTACATTGTGAAGAACGTTATGAGCATTGAGAAGAACAGCGCCATGCTTATCGTGGATCCCACGTTGCTGAACGTCTGTCTCATGCCGTTCCCGGCGCCCCTGTCCTGCGACCTCAGCGAGTTCATTATAGCGGTTGTGTTCGGCGCGGAGAAGAGGCCGCCCCCCAGTCCGCTCACGAACAATATCGCCTCGAACTCGGGAAGGCTGAAATTGTATGGGAGCACGGTGAGCGCGAGGAGCGACGCGCCCATTATGACCATGCCGAGGGTGGCGAAGATCCTCGCGCCGTACCTGTCGGTCAGCATCCCCCCGATGGGGGCCATGGCGACGGTCCCGATCAGCATGGGTATCATGTAGACGCCCGCCCAGAACGGCGTCGATTCCCAAGGATATCCGTGGAGCGGGAGCCATATTCCCTGGAGCCATATCACCACGAGGAACATTATCGCGCCCCTCGCCAGCGAGTTGAGGAAGAGCGCCATGGATCCGTAGGTGAATGGCCTTATGCGGAAGAGGGATAGGTTGAAGAGCGGCGCCTTGGCCCTCCTCTCGCTGATCGCGAAGAGGACGAAGAGGAGCGCGCCCAGCGGAAATGACGCGATAACCCATGGATTCCCCCATCCCATCTGCGAGTTCCCGTACGGCATAAGCGCATATGTGAGGCCGAGCGATATCGCGAGCAGGCCCGCAGCCAGCGTCAGGTTTCCCGCCAGGTCCAGGGATACCACGCCGGTCCCCGGGGTCCTCCTGAGCCTGAATATCGACCACAGTGCGCCGGCCACCGCGAACGGCACGTTCACTATGAAGACCATGTGCCAGTCATAGCCCACCAGGAGGCCACCCAGTATGAGCCCGAGGAACGATCCCACTATGAACGACGCCTGGTTGAGCCCGAGCGCCTTCCCCCTTTCCCGGGGTGGAAAGGCGTCGGTGAGAAGCGCGGTGCTGTTCACCATCAGGAGCCCTCCTCCGATAGCCTGCACGAGCCTCAGGAATATCAGCAGGAGCGCCCCCGAGTTCCCGGAACCGCTCGGTATCAGCGAGAGGAGCACCGATGCCACAGTGAACACGATAAAACCCCATGTGTAGATCCTGGCCCTTCCGTACATATCGGATATCCTGCCGAACGTCACGAGCACCGACGCCATCACGACGCTGTATCCCATCAGGACCCAGAGGAGATAGGCGAACTCCCCGGGGAGGAACGGGTTTATCCCGAGCCCCCTGAAGATAGCGGGGAGGGATATCAGCACTATATACATATTCATCGAAGACATTATTACGCCGAGGGTTGTGTTGGTGAGGACAACCC
>Ga0080003_1000352_pt1 | contig 31422 bp, 20 predicted proteins | sample JossMetagenome_FD_69206 | JGI IMG/M metagenome (GOLD analysis project Ga0080003, IMG submission 69206) | Hot spring microbial communities from Joseph's Coat, Yellowstone National Park, USA - JC2_E (SPADES assembly) (version 2) | ecosystem: Environmental > Aquatic > Thermal springs > Hot (42-90C)...
TGCGTTGGCGAGGGAGCAGCTGAGGCCACGCCGCCCTCCACAGAGGTCCAAGCCCAGGGGCCCGTGGGGGCTGACCCTCCTCTGGCCTCAGCTGGCTCGCGCCCGCCTCAGGCTGCCTCAGCCCCTTCGTCCTCGCTCCCCCTGGCATCCCTCAGGTCGTTCAGGGCCTCCTCAATAGACTCCCTCAGGGACTCGAGCGCCTCCTCGTCAACGGCCTCAGTCAGATAACCCCAGGCGTAGAGGACCATGACGTTGGAGAGCCTCGCAAGGTCCACGGTCACGTGCATCCTCCTAAGCAGGTCCTTTATGGCCCCCTCCTCGCCCTCCCCGTAGTCAAGGCATGAGCCAATCGATGGGGGGAGGCCCACCACGTCATCCATGGCCTCCGCGAGGGCCCCCTTCCCCCTGCCAGGGGCGACCTGGATTGGCCTTGAAAGGGTGGCGTAGGCCCTGTAGATGAAGTCAACCGGCTCGGCCCCAAGCTCTCCCCTCAGCCAGCCAAGGGCCTCGTTGAGCCTGCCCCTAAGGCCCCTGTACGCCTCTCCCCTGGCGAGGTCCCTGAAGCTGACCCCCTCCTCAAGGGCCCTCCTGAGCCTGGCCTCGGCGGCGGGCCCCCTCACGGCCAGGTCAGCAACTAGGCCCACGAGCAGGGAGCCCAGGGTTAGCCTCAGGCCCAGGTAAAGGGAGGGAAGGGAGCACCTGAGCGCTGAGCGAATTGACTCATACCCGTAGGTCGAGACCACAGCATCCACCACGTCGCTCATAGCGTAGCCCTTCACGTCAGGGACGCCGAGGAGGTCCTCCATCATGGCGTCAAGCGCGTCGAGGAGCTCCGGCCTGAGGGCCATGATTGCCCTCTCGTTGAGCCTGCAGAGGTCGTCAAGGTCGTCGCAGAGCGTCGGCGCGCCCTCAGCCCCCTCGCCCTCGTCCCTCCACCTCAACTCAGGGCCCATGAGGGGCCTCCTTGCGGCATTAAAATGCTGACACCGGACGCGTGTTAGATAGGGAACCAGCGGAGTCCGCGCGGCCCTGCAAGGCACTCCCCCCTCCTTTAAGCTCTGTGGACTGAGGTTCCCAGGAGGGAGGGCTTGACAGGTCCTGAGAGGCTTAGGGAGGCCCAAGAGGGGGCGACAGGGAAAGGGCAGGGAGGCAAAGGCCTTAGCCAGGCCCTCTCCCTGGCCTTCCTCATCGCGTTCTCCTTTACGCTCGCGGCGTTCATACGGGTCATATGGCCGTCGCTCCCTCAGCACCTCCTAGGCTGCCTCCTTGCGCAGTACGTGATCTGGCTGCTGAGGTGTGGGAACGTCTACGTTGGCCTTGACGTCTTCGGCTCCCTGGTTCCCGCGGTAGCCGCGGCCCTGCTAGCTGTTGCCCTGAGGGCGAGGGGCCTTGGGGCCCTCCTGCATTTCACCGCGGAGGGCGTCAGCGTCACCAAGCTCCTGGCCTACGTTGCCATCTCCCTCCTGGCCATAGGCGTCCTGCTCCCGCTGGCTCCGCCGTCAGTGGCCGCCCTGGCTGTCAAGGGCTCAGCCGTCATGGCGGCCATCCTGGCCCTCTGCCTCGTCTACGCGGTACCAATCTTGGCCGCTGTTATGCAGGTTATGTGGCCGAGGGATCAGCCCCTTCACTTGCTAGCAGAGAAGGCAGGGCCCTGGCTGGCCGCAGAGGCATATATCACGGCCCTAGCCATCTCGCTCCTCGCCGACACCTTTGCAGTCTTGCTATCGTGCGTGGCCGAGCTCAGGGGCCTTCTTCTCTGGCCGGCCTACCTAGTGTACGGAGGCTGTGGGCTGACCGACGGCCTGGTGGTGACTCCTGTAGGGGTCGCGATGGCTACTCTGGCAGCTGTGGGCCTCTTCAGGCTAGTGGCGAGGAGGACGCGGCCCGTTAGGGCCTAGTGTATATCATAGGAGGATTCCCGATAAGGTTATTGAAAAGGCCCTGAACTCTAGCGCTACATTACGTTTAGCTGAAAGTTTTTAAAAACCCCTAGATCTCATACTATTACTCGGCGCATCTTATGAGCCAGGGGTCTCTTACGACAAGACGCCTCGTTGAGGAATATCTTCCTCTAAGCAAAATTAACGAGAATTCCATGACTGAGGCAGGATTTATACGCGTGCCTAAGATAAGTAATTTACACCCCTATCTCGCTAGGAGGCCTACCTCCATTGCAAGAGCGCTCACGCTCGCGTCCGTTGTACCAAGCCTTGCAGGTAAGGAAGAGTTTGAGCGGGCGCTCGGACTTGATAAAATTAGCTCTGTTCCCTTTAGGCTGCTCTACTTGGTCAACCCAGATAGAGCTTACGTGAAGGAGCTCGTCAAGAAGTACACTGGTAGAGAGCCTGAGAACATAGTTGTCGTGGATCCAATGGCAGGCGGGGGCACGATACCCCTGGAAGCGTTACGACTGGGCTTCCGCACAGTAGCCATGGATTACAACCCAGTAGCATACTTAATATTAAAAGCAACGTTAGAATATCCAGCAAAATACGGCGTCAGGCTATACGAGGATGTGAAGAAGGAGGTGGAAGCGTTAATAGAATACGTTAGGAAAGAGCTATCTCAATACTACGCGGAAGACGCATACAACTACATAGTGGCCAGGGGGTACAGGTGTCCCTATTGTGGAGGACTAGTCCCGATAATACGTAGCAACAAGCTAGATGAATCCACCTATGCTAAGTTCAATTTCAGTAAACAAGAAAAAAGCTTCACAGTAGAAATAACGAATGCCGAAGAAAAGTTTGAAAGTCTCAGGTGTCCATATTGCGGAAGTCCCTTAAATGAAGAAGTAGTCCTAAGGGACTGGGTCAAAAGGCATAAGGAACTACTCAGTGTGGCTCTAAGTGGTGATATCAAAAGGGTCAAGGAGAAAATACAAGAGCTACTAGAAACACATATAGTACTTGTCAAGGAGACTCCAGAAGGCTTCAAACCAGCTGATGAGAAGGATAGACAAGTATTTGCAAGGGCATACTTAGACCTCGCTGCACAGATAAAAGATCTGAGGAAATACCTACCTAACGCACAAATACTGAAAGAAAACGAGGTCTTCACACCCATTAGAGAGATGGGGATCCAATACTGGTACGAACTTTTCAATCCAAGACAATTGCTGATATTGCTCAAACTCATAAAGTACATCAGAGAGCGCACAGAATTCCTCATAAAGGAAAAAGGAGAGTATGGAGCAGCTATCACACTATATCTTACTCTAGGGTTGGATAAACTCGCAGATTACAACAGCATAGCAACAGAGTGGGATCTTTCAACTTATAACATTGATAGACTTAGCGGTAGATACCATGAGAAGAAAGGTAGTATAAAACTCGGTCTTGAATACTGTGAAATGCCCCCTATAACTAAAGACCCAGGAAAATCCCTGGGATGGGTTTTCGAGCCCCATGTAACATCTATTGGTCGTACTGCGGGTGGTATTTTACCAGTATTAAGGCTTCTTACTCAGTGGCTTGATGGCCTTGGAGATAAAATATATGTACTGTGTGGTGATGCAAGAAAGCTCTCATCTATATTGAAAGAGATAGGTATAAACGCAGTGGACGTAATCAACGTGGATCCTCCATATTTAGCTCAACACTTCTATAGTGACCTCATGGAGTTCTACTGGGAAATTCTCAGAATAGGGCTTCAGCCACTCATTGAGCACGGGTACCTGTTCAACCGAGACCCTTCGAAAGGTAGAGTAGAGCTCTATATCGAGGGCTGGTCGCCACTATTACCGGTGCTTCCAAGGGAGAACGAGATCATAGCCAGAAAGGGCAAGGACAAAATAAGGGATCTCAGCGCTGGGTTAGAATTAGCTGATAAAATGAAGTACACCGGAAAGTGGTATGTCATTAGGATGTGGGAGTTCTTTAGTGAGACGTATAAGGTTCTCGGAGATGACGGCGTTCTAGTTATTTGGTTCACGCACAGTGACCCAGCCGCATGGGAGGCCATAGTCTCATCGTTGTACGCGGCAGGCTTCACTCTCAGCAAGGCCTGGCCTATTTGGACTGAGATGCTGAAAAGAAGGGCGGCGTTACTGACACCAGCGTTTTTTAAGTCATTAGCACTCGTGCTGAGAAAGGGTGATATGGCCGAGCGGGTAATCACTGGGTCAAGAACGGTAGAAGATATATTGCATGACGAGAATGCCAAAGAGGCCATTAAGAGAGGTGTTCATGACGCCCTTATAAGTGCGCGCGTGTCTGAGACTTCTGGGCCCGAGTTGTTCATCATAGGCCTTGCCGGTGGAATAGCGGGCACCACGAGGATTTGGAACCCAATCATTGAGGAATTTAGAGAAGGGCTCTCTAAGCAGAAGAGCATTACAGAGTACATTGAAGACGAAGCGTTCAGAAGCAAAATCAAGCTCAGGAGGGCCCTCGATTTCTTCGACAAAGTTCTCTACCCGGCCGCGACGTACTCGTCCCTCGAGGCCTTACTGGAGGACTACATGGAGGAGGTAGCTAAACTAGATGATAGGATGAAAAGGGATGTCCTCAACGTGGACAACAACAGTAAGGCATACCTACTGCTGTGGATAGCTACTAGGTATACTAGGGAAAGGGAGCTAGCCTACGACTTTGTGGAGAAGGTCTTGCAGACCTTGAACGTGGATCGTCAGATGCTTACAAAATACTATGGGCTCATAAACCAAGAGAAGTCGAAGTCCTCAACATACAGGGTCCTATTTGGCGGCGAGGTCTATGATGCCGTTAAGGGCAGACTTGAAAGGCTCACCGAGACGGCTGTGGGCCGCGCCATACAGGTGTTAAGGCTCATCGGGGAGCAACCCAAAGATGACGTCACCAGGGTTGCAAGGGCCTTGTCTTCCAAGATCCCCACAAGCAGGAGCGATATAGCAATGGCGTTATTCCTACTGAGAACTGCAAGTGAAGACGAGCTTGAACTTGTAAAACTTTCTAGGATATCAAAGGACTTCGCAGAAAACGTGCTCATAAAACTCTATCAGGGGGTGTAAGGCGTGGTGGTAGGGCGTGAGGTGGTGAGGCTTAAGGACGCTGCCAGGCTAACCGACCTAGCAGATAAGATATATAAGAACCTAGAGCCCGGGAAGTACGTTGGCAATCTCGCGCCAAGCCTTGGGCTAATCGTTCAAAGGGACCTTGGAATAGCAGATGTTGAGGTATCCGAAGAATTCCTGAACCCTGTGACATTCCTCTTATTCACTTACTTTAGGGAACCTGTCAAAGAGGCGCTGAGAAGCATTAACGAAGCCCTTCAAGGAGGAGGTGAGAACAGCGTCGTATTTTCATTGACTCACGCCATGGGCCTTGGAAAGACGCACTTTTTGACCATACTTTACCATCTCTATCTCAATGTCCCAGAGCAGTGGGAAAACATCAGAAACTATTCAGCTCAAAAGCCAGGCCTCCAGGAGCTTGTGAAAACTCTGGAAGAGGTCAAATATGATGTAAACGTGGCAAAGAGGACCCTGTTGATCCCAATAGACTTAAAGTACCGGCCGATAAAACTTACGCGCTACGAGGCGCTTTTCGAGTATCTCAAGCGCATCATTGAGAGAAAGGAAACATGGCTAAAAACATGGCTAAAACAAGCGATGATCTCGGAGGAGGGGCTCGCGGAGCTTAAAGACCTCTTAGGTAACCTAAGCAGCGAAAAGGACCCCGTGCAGGCTGCAAACAAATTAGTTATGGTCCTCGATAAGCACAGCATACGTTTACCCATTTTGATCTTAGTCGATGAGCTATATGCGAGTGCTATTGAGGCGATTCTAGGAAAGTCTGAAGAAGAAGCTGATGACTTAATAAAAGTCCTACTCTTTATATCCTCCCTCATAGACAACTTGGAAGGCAAGCAGCCAGCGGTATTGGTATACGCCTCGGCGCAGCAGGATATCCAGAGCTGGAACAATATAGAGGTGCTCGTCAAAGAGAACTGGCCTGAGTCACTAAGATTACTAAAAACTACCGTGGATCATTTCAAGAATAGGATGCAAAGGTTTTCCATGAAAAGTGTAGGAGAGGTAACAGAAGAGGAGGCCCTAGAAATAGTAAAGAAACGCATAGTAGAATTTGAAGCGCCTCTAGACAAGATTTTAGAAGAATTTAACGAAGTAAAAGAGGTTCTCGCTAACATAGTAGGGCAAGACATAGCTCGCGCATTTGTAGAGAAGCTCAAGACTACATACCCGTTTTCACCTATATATGAGGAGTTTGTGAGAAAGCTAGTAGTACCTGCCTACGGTGGGGACTTCTCTAACGCGCAACACCTACGTGACCTAATTAAGATAAGCTCGAGCGTTTTAGGAAGGGCAATTAATGACGGGGAGTCAACGCTTGTCAGCATAGCCCACATAGAGCACGACGACATTAAGCACGCCCTCCAGGAGGACGCGGCCAAGCTATGGTGGAGCAATATAATGGCGTGGAATAACTACATTAGTAACAGGTATCAGGACCCGAAAGAGAAAAAGGCGTTAACATACGCCTTCAGGTCTATCTATGCAAAGTCGGTAACAGATAATGTGCTTGACCTCCTTAATATGTTGCAGAAGCTAGAGATGCTAGACCGCGAGACTATTTTGAGGAGATCGCTTCACCAAAGGGATCTTATTCTATCCCTGGCAGGAGTTGTCGAGACCGACGAGCTAAGTAAACTCCCTGGAATCCTGGATGAGTTAGAGAACGTTCCATATATACACGTAATTCACAGGGATGACGACCGTTACTATCTCACATCATTCATAAGCAACCCATTACAGATGATAGGTAATATAGTAAACGAGATACTCGAAGGACTTAGAGACCAGAAGGGAGAGCTGGATATAGAAAAAGCTATTAAGTATTTAAGAGAAAAGTTGGGAGAATATAAGCTCGTTGGGCAGTTCAAGGAAAAAGCCCCATTAAACTTTGAGTTTATCAACCTAGAAGACTTCAACAACAACGGGTTTGTAAAATACATAAGCAACTCTGAGTTCACAGTCCTACTAATCTCACCACTTGAGATAGCAGAGAAAGTTCTCTTAGGAAAAGAAAAAACTGAGAATATTATAAATAAAATTAAACAATCACTGGAGCAAAATAAAAATAACATAAATAATCTAAATATGTTCGCAGTAGTTGTGCCCATTGTCGAGAAGGAATCCCTGGAGAAAATCGTAAGGTCGCTCGCTAATATAGAGGCTTCCGAAAGAGCACTGAAAGCCTTCACTAACAGTGAGGTCCTTAAAACTTTTGCAAGTCAAGAAATAGAGCGTAGAAAAGACCTTAAAGATTACATGGTGAGGAAGGGCTATACCGAAGAGCAGGTAAGCCAGATAGTCATCAGTGCTATCACCACGCTCAAAAAAGGACTAGAAAGCGTTGCGCAGCAGCTTGCCTCGACAGCAGTGCAAGACTTTGTATCAGAATATATTAGCTTATTTAAGAAAGTGATATCATACGACCCCGGCTCTGGATCCATTGTTGATAAAGACCTTGCTGTTAAGGCCGAGGGTGAGTCAAAAGACTTGGAAAAGGCTATTGCATCAGTTCATATATGGATAGCTAACGCTATTATGGCCAATCTAAATGTTAAAAGAGAACAAGACATTAGGGCGCAACTTGTGTCCTGGATTAAAGGAGAGTTCTTGAAAAATGAGGAGGTACAGAAAAAGCTACGCGAGGAAAAGAGTTATGAGCTGGACATCGAGTCAGTTAAAGAGCTCCTTATAAAAGGATACTCGAAGATCCAAATTAAACCGCGGTCTATTCAAGAAATAGAAGTTGCCATTAGGGGCCTCAGCGGGATCCTCATTGAAAGCGAGAACCTCGGCAATATAGAACTGAAAGTAAAAGACAAATACTTAATTCTCGAAAGGGTGAAACTGATACCACCACCGTCACCGTCCCCTCCTAGAGGAGTCAAGGGCTTCGCTACATCAAATATAAATGCTGTGACTACGTTCTTGAGCTTGCTGAACACGAACACGCCTAGTATAGTCCAACGAGAACAATTATTTGAGAAAATCAGGTCGGTTTCCGTTCAGGCTGAATTAGAGCTAGAGGAGCAGAAAACAGAGAAATCAACAGCAGTTATCAACTTTAAAGGCCCCATAGGAGCCTTGCTCGAGCTAGCGGAGCCTCTAGTGGAGTACTTTAACAGGCATAGAAATAACGTAAAGCAGTGTAATTTACTAGTGGAGCTAGCCTCTGAGATCGACGAAAAGACAGTGAGACAATGGATTAACAACATAGGCATACAAAATGTAACATTCCAGCAGACATAACGCGGTGAAGCCTATGTCTCATGACGTTTGTCGTGGAGCTTTGATAGTGATAAATAACGGAATCGATAGCCTTCGCACGCAGTTGCGTAAAAGCCTTCAACACATAAACGAGGATAGTCGCGCATACGAGATAATATTTAACGTATTGCATTACGGTGTCACTGAAAGAGATTTTCTCACACAAAGTCTCTCTGAGAATCCAAGGTTTGTCGAGATCTTAGAGGTAGCCAGAAAATTTTTGGATAGTATCTATGATATGTATGATAAACTTAGAGACTGCGCATCTGATATTGCAAGTGATGTGTTTAACGATGTTCTTACCCAACTAGGACATGCCAAGAAGCCGAAGTACTTTGTATTTTGTGACGGCATGTCGATCAGGGAGGCGCTGCATCTGGCTGACATGCTCGGAGCCAAATATATAAAGACCATAATAAACCCTGCAGGTGTAACAGAGACCTATAAGTTCATCCTCGGCGCTAAGGAGTACGTGGCTAAGCAACCTAGCTTGGACGAGGTGATTAGAAGGATAGCAGAGGGAGCAGGAGCTCCATACATTGTTTTTAGAGAGTACGATGAGGCGATACACCAAATAGAAGGCTCTGAGGGGCTAGATCCACGTTCAATAGTTAAAAAGATGTATAGCATTACTCAAAAGCTTGAGTTAAGAATGTACAGCCTCAAGAGGGAGGGGGCGACAATTGTGCTCCTGTCGGACCACGGCTATGATGTTGTACCAGTAGGCTCTGGAAAATTCAGGACCCAGCACAGATGGAGACCGAGATCCCTCAGCATTCTAGCCCCAGTAGTGTTGTTGACCCCCTTTTAACTTGATGCCGAGGTAGAGGAAATCGGTGCTGGGTGTCTGAGGCTTGGCTAGTAACATATACTCCCTAATTTACAGGTACTCGTCTAGAAAGCCTGAGCTCTCGATTCGCGTTCTAAGTGACGCAGTTACTAGAGACTTCCTGGTCATCCGCGGTGAAAGGGCCTCTAGGGTCCTCAAAACGATGCTCACGGTGCTCCACGCATACGCTATAAAGTACGATGTAATAAAGTCCTCTGGCGAAGAGATTTATGAGCTACCCGCTGACGTGGGTCACGCAAGCTTAATTTTCATGATGATGATGTATAGCGCTAGAAAACCAGACAAATATGTAGGCCTCTATGAGAAGCTATTAGCCGGCGAAATACCGCTCTCACTGCACCTCAAGGTGTTTATAGATATTGCAGTTGAACTAAGCGAAGTAACAGGTCGCAGTAAAAAGCAGAACACGATTCTCAACGCACGTGTCGCGCAGTCCCTCTCCCCCATCGTACGTAATCTAGCTGAACTTCTAAGCAAATTCAGTTAAGTAACACAAAACCTCTTGACGTATTTATTCACCGTTGCCCAACGCTCTCCACGTCTAACCCTCTGATCACATCTAGTCCTTCAGGGCTATTAGGTGTGTTGAAATCACGCGATTGTTACCTTCTCCCCACAACTCATAGGCACCGCTTGTTACATCGAGCTCGGAGGGAGTCGCCATGAATTCCAAGGTTCGTGTTGAGGAGAGCTCCTTGGTGGTCGAGTTCAGGGGTCCCGAGCTGCTTGAGCTGCTTAAAAGAAAGGTCAAAGAATCTAAAACATAATGGAGCGGAAAACGATAGAATCATAGATGCTGGTAGCAACACAAAGAAACGAAAAGCCTTATGGATCCCCTAAGGGCAAATCAGGAACTTCATAGCTGCCGGCGCGTCAGGCCCATGGCTGTTAAGCCTACCACGCAGCGACTATCGAGTCGCCGCGCCCCTCGGCCTCAAGGTCCTATGGCCTCGACTCGAGCTGCCGGAGGCCTAAGTCGTTGTAAACTGGAGAGTTAACGAGCAGTGTTTGCAGGATCTAACTGATGAGGCCTAGGCGCCCTTAGAAGCGGTAGCAAGGCCAGACCTGACCCAAGGAACTCCTCAAGGACCTTCGTGACCCTCCCCTTAGCCTTCTCCCAGGCCTCCTGGGCATCTTCTACCTCCGCCGGGTCAACCCTAATGAGGTAAAGGGCCTGGCCTGTGCCGTCTCTAAGGCTTAACTTAAGGAGCCCATCTTCTCGAGTTATGAGTCTCCAGAGGCCCCTGGTCCCCTCGTCCTCATCATCATAGGGTCTTCTCTCGCTGTTAAGCTCAGGGAAGACGAGGGCGCCCGACTGGGCGCCGTACTCGTATAGGTAGGCCATGGCCTTGAACCTGCCCGCCGTGAGGTAAGGGGGGCTGTCCGAGAACTTGCACTCGATGACCAGCAGCCTCTTGCGCTCCCCGTCCTTGATCTTCCACAGGCTTATGTCAGGCCTCCCCCTCGCTTTCTTGGCCGTCTCCTTATCGCTGTCAACGCTTAACAACCTTGACCCCTCCATGTCGCTGTTGAGCAGGAGCTCAACCGCTTCACTGTCCCTCGTAAGCACGAACCTGTTGACGTCGGCCTTCTCCACACTGTAGCCCAGCTCCCTGAGGGCCTCAAGCACTATCCCGGCCACGTAGAGCTCGTAGAGCCTCCAGGCAAGCATTACCAGGAGGTACCTGCCGCCCCCAAGCGGCGGCTGGGTCACCCATATGCCCTCCCTCAGGTGCTTAAGCAGCCTGTAGGCGTCCCAGGCCCTTGAGAGCCAGCGGGGGGCATAGGGGCTCAGCCTCTCCCACTCTGCCCTGAGCTCTTCATCGCTCAGCGGCACTGGGTACCCCTGGAGGCCCTCAGCCTCCGCCCTCAGCCTGTCAACTGCTTCTTCAAGCCTCTTCACGGCGCCGTTTAGCTCCTTCAGGAGGGGGTCCTCTCCTTCAGCCTGAGCCAGTCCCCTCAGCCCCTGCATCACTTCGTCAAGGGTCCTCAGGGACCTGCTGACTATCTCCCCGAGCAGTAGTAGCTCAGGGGAACTGAAGGCCGGCACGTAAGTCATGGAGGCCTGGAGGCCCCCTGGGTAAACTGCTATGGTCCTGGCCACATCAATGGGTCCCCAGGAGGTGCTGTCGTAGACCACCTGGAACTGCCTGTAGAGCAGCCTGTCCCTCCTGGCCTCCTCAACAGAACTCTTCAGGTCATCGGCCGCGACCCTGGCAAGCCACGCCGTGAGGTAGGCCCTTGTAAGCTCTTCCACCTCATATGTCTTGCCGGCCTGTTTAAGCAGCCTGTCAAGGACGGCCTCAGAGCTCGGCAGGCCTCTAAGGTAGCTCCTGGCCACCATCCTGGCCATGTACCTTATCCTCTTCTTCAGATTCTTGGACTTCATCTCTGTTGCCTGCCCTGCCCAAGGCAGTCATCTATGGCTTTCTCAAGCGTATTCTTCCTCTCCTCACTCGTCACTAAGCCCATGGAGAGCTGTAGGTAGTCAGCGAAGTCCTTTAGGACGGAGTCCAAGCTGACTCCTCCTGGGTTCACGCTGTAGTCCTTCGAGAGGAGCTTCAGGGCCGCCTTGACAGCGCTTGGCGGTATGCAGAGCCCCTTATCATTAACCTTCCCGCGGACGCAGGACACTAGCGACTTTATTCTGTCCTTAAGGCCTGGCGGGACCTTGCCCAGCTCTTCTAGGCCATTACTCAACAGTTTGTCCAGGTCCTTATCGCCTCCTGGGCAGGGCACCTCTATCACCGTGAACCTCCTGGTGAGGGCCTCGCCGACCATGAAGAGGTTCCTGACGTCGGCTAAGTTCATGGTTGCCACTATCCTTATGTGCCTGAGGGGCTCATCCCCGTGCTTTCCATAGTGGTTTAGGAATTCCTCAGCCTCCTTGTCCCTGTGGCTGTACGCCCTTACCTCATCAACCAGCTCCTCAGGTACGTGCCACTCCTCAGGGTACGGCGATAGGAACATGGCGAAGAAGTCGCCGAAGGCCTTGTCCACGTCGGCCCTGTTGAGCTCATCTATTACAAGGAACACCAGGAAGTCCCTGTTGCCCAGCCTCTCAAGGGCCTCCGCGGCCCTGTTGTAGGCCTCTATTATGAAGCCTGACTTCCACCCTACATTGCCGTTCTCTAACGTCTCGCCGCCTATCACGTCCCTCCTGAACCACAGGGCGTTGGCGACCTTAACCATGGGGTCGCAGCCCGTGAGCGCCTTGGCGAAGCGGATGGCCAGGCTAGTCTTGCCGACGCCGGGCGGGCCGTAGAGGAGCACGTTGCCAAGCGAGGCAGCCGCGACGAACTTCTTGGCAGTGTCATCATTGAGGTAAAGCTCCTTCTTGACCTCATCCATGGCCTTGTTATATGAGCTGGCGTCCAGGGCCCTTGGGGTGCACCCCTCACGCTTAACAGCAGGCCCAGGGACCTGTACAATAGGGGGCAACTGTACCGCCTCGCTGTAAAGCTTGACTATCCTCTCAACCTCTTTGCTATCGCTGATTATTTGTATGAGCTTACCCCATGCCTTCTCGACTCCTTCTGAGCTCTCGCCGCTTTTCCCTTCGGAGCACTGATTTTGGATCCTGGAAAGCAAGTTGTCAAGGTCCTCAGTGAGCTTAAGGGCGCCTTTCCTTAGCCTGTCCTTTAGCCCATCCTCAAAGTCCTTATAGTTGCTGGTCCCCCTGAGCAGGTCCTCAACAGCGCTATCGAGCCAGAGAACCCTCATCCTCCACCTCAGGAGCCAGGCGCCCTCGCTCTCGCTCCAGCCCCTGAAGTTCCTGTAGGCGTCAAGCGTCACGTCAGTCACAAGGCCAAAGCCGAGGTACTGAGAGACCTTCATCATGGCATCCTGAGAGACCTTCGCGGCGTAGAAGAGGCCTATAGCAGGCCTCACCTGGAGTAGGTCCTCCTTCAGGCCATTGTTGACGCCTTTCTCTATGTTGAAGTGACCTTCCTCGTACGCTCGAACAAGGTTCTTGAAGGGGAAGCTGAAAACGTCATCTAGGCGCCCTTTCCTCTCGGTAGCCTTGTCGCCCCACAGGGCGTAGCCGGGCTCCCCCTCAAGCGAGTACCTCAGGGACCAGTACCAGTGCTCAAGGGGCCCTGGGAAGACGCAGATGTATGGCGTCCCCTTAAGATCCTTAAGCCACTCCACGACCTTCCTGAGGTCATCGAAGCCGTTGAAGGGAGGCCTGTAGATGAACCAGCCTGATGGTTGGCCTGAGGCCAAGGTCTTACCGAGAGTTATAGGCTTCCCGCGATTTTAGTCCTTTCGCCATCAAGGGCTTAGCCCTATCACAGCGGCCTCTCAGGCCGAGGAGGGAGCGCTGATCGTTTATTGAGGGGTCAAAACTAAGATGACCTGTCCCATGTGAAGGGCCTCTCTTACGCCCTGAGCCAGCGCTTAAGGGTTCGCTTAGGAGGCGAGCCCGCCCTTGGCGGGCACGGCAGGGCAAATGGCGACAGGATAGTTCCCTTGGGCTCGGTAATACTCTTTGCCCTATAGGGTAACATGGGGTCAGCCTCCCTCGGGCGGCCCAGCCAGGTCAGCGTGAGGGCTGACGCCACGCCTCCTGTCGTTTTCCGTAAGCTTGGAAAGCGCGCTCAGCTCACGTGGCCCCTCGAGGGCCGCGGCATCGCTGAGGCAGTGTAACGCACTTACGCCCTGGAGGCCGGGGGGACTTAGGGACTGCGGCCTCGGCAGGCACTCCCAGCCCCTCGCCCTTCAGGGCGGGGAGGAGGTCAGAAAATAGAATCTAAGGCCCTCACCTCTTAGGCCTCACTTAAGAGAGGCCTACACAGGTATTTAAGCCTTTCGGTCATGGAGGGCCACAGAAAGGCTTCTATATCACTAGTCCTATTTTGAAAGTGAGGCCTAGAGGGGGTGATAAAGGGGGTGGTGCCAAGTGGCTAAGTTCCGAGGCTACAATCTTGTAAAGGTTTATCTCAACGACGATGAGATGGCCAAGGTCGACCTAGCAATTCAGTATTTCAAATTGAGGAAGACGGGGCCTCAAAACTACAACTCGCTCTTCATTTTCGCCTTCAACAGGCTCGTTGAGAGTGAGCCAGGCCTGAAGGCCTTCATAGAGAACAGCCTGTCCTTCGTTAAGGCCCAGGAGCAACAACAACAGCAGGCTGGGCAGGAGGCTGGGACCAAGGCCTGACCTTAAAGGATTTACAACTGAAAGCCTAGCCTTTTAAGCGCCCTAAGGGAACCCTCGCCCTTCAGGGCGGGGAGGAGGTCAGCTGCTCAGGAGGGTGGCCGCGCTTAGCCAGTCAAGGCCTGTGCCAAGCCCCTCTGCGCCTTGAAGCTGAACGGCCTCACGCCTCCGCCTCCTGTCTGGCCCTCTCTAAGGCCTTCCTGAGCGCCTCTATGACCTCACCCCTTAGGTTTGCGGCGTACTGGTCCACGTCTGCGTGAAGAACCTCCTCCGCAAGGGTGTCTGGGTCTCCCTGGAGCACTGCGTCCCAAATCCTCATCAGAAAGTCCGTGGCGCCCCGTATCTTCCTGATGACGAAGTCCTCCTCTATGTATCGGCCGCTCTCATCAACAGTCGACAGCTCGATGAGTAGCGTAACTATGTCGTAGAGCTCGCCGAGGGACACCAGCAGGGGGAACTTGTCGACGTCCCTCAGCCTGTCCGTGCTCGCTATGAACTCCTCAAAATCCCTGTCGACGTCCCTGTATTCGTCGTAGGCCTCCTCCACCTTCTCTGCGTAGCCCACGCTCTCACCCGCTCGCGCTCTCACCTGCGCTTTAAAAAAGGCCTTATCTTCCCTTTCCATAACGTCGTAGAGCTCAGGCAGCTCTATAATCACCCTGATGACATGCCTCGCAGCGTCGTCCTGGCACGTCCTGGCCTGCGCTGCGTCCTGCGCTGCCCGGCCGTGAAGCGCCTGATCTGTGAGGTCCCTCACCGCGTCAGCCATGCTGATGTTCCTCGCCTTGGCCCTCTCCTCAAGCTCTTCCTTCCACTTGGACGGGATGAGGACGTTCAGGGGAACCACGTCCCTCTTTCCCTCACTCATGGCCCTCGGCCTCCTGGCCAGCCTGCTGCCCCTGCTGTGCCCTTATCTTCTCAAGGAATGACAAATGGCTGAGGTCCTGAGGGGGCCAGGGGCTAAGGCCGGCGACCTCTTTGAACATCCTGACGTACTGGGGTACCACGACCTCCTCGCTGTGGCTCCTTACTACGGCCTCCTGCCCCTCCTGAGGACCTTCTTGACGTTTTCCGTAAGGTTACGTAAGAGGTGCTAAGGGGACGAGGTCCCCGTAACGGCCTGCCGCTGCCCGCCGCCCTCGCCCTGCCCTAACGCCTTCTTCGCGACCTGCTCCCAGAAACTCGAGACCTTAGAGAGCAGGACCCTGTAAGTGAGCCTTGCGTCCTCAGGGAGGTAGAGGGGCACCTGCTCAGTGATGTAGTAAAGTGTCTTCCTGGTACTCTCGACAAGGGCGTCGTAAAGGTCCCCAAGCTGGTTGTAGGCCTCCTGGTACTCCCTGAGCTCCCCCTCTAGCTTCCTCGCCCTGTCCATGTAGGCCCTCAGCGCCGCGTCGCACCTCTTCGCTACGGCCTCAGCCTCCTGGGCCTTGGACCTAAGCTCCTTATAGCGCCTCACTATCGCGTCAACAGTCTTCTCCGGGTCCTCCAAATCTATCTCGCCTGGGCTCAGCATGGAGAGCAGGTCTGGCAGGAGCTTGGCGGAGGTGTCGTTGGTCACGTGCTGCCACCACGCTATGTCATTAACCCACTTCTGAAGTATGGGGGCCCTGCTGTCCACCCTCTGCCTCATGAGACCCACGATCTGCCTTACGTCCTCCTCCGTGGCCGGCCCCTCCTGGGGTCCCTGGCCATCAGCTGACCTCCTCCCCTCGTGGAGCGCAATTGCCAGCGGCTCAAGCTCCTTAGCCACCCTCTCGCTCCTGCCGGTCCTAGGGTCCTTCAGCTTCACTCCGGCGCTGTCCCTTGAGATCCACCACCCCTCTTCAATTCGCCTCCTAAGCTCCTCCTCGTCGTTAATGACCATTTTATCACCAGGCTGAAGCCACGGCGTCCGAGGCCTACAACTGTTGGTTCACCTGGTTAACCCATCATGCGCCCTGGGCAGGCGGCTGGGGAGTGCCCAGCTGGGCTCCAGGCAGCGCCATCATATGGCCCAGCTTGCAGCCACGCGGGGCCTGTCGCAACGGTCTGTCAGGGTCTGCAGGACGCTTGGAGGCTGTCAGGGGCCTAAGTCGTTGTAAACTGGGGAGTTAACAAGCTTAGGGTTGCAGGATCTAACCGACAAGGCCTGAGCGACCTAAGAGTTGCTGGGCCTCTGTAGGGCCTGGCAGCCTGCCAGAGCCATAGCCCTCCCTGCGTGCCCGTCGCTGCCAGCCCTGTCAATTCCGCAGCGGTTCTGTGTAGAAGAGAACTGCCGACGCCCTGACAGGCTCTGGCCCTCCTAAGCCAGGGTGGTTTTTAATCAGCGGACGACCAAAAGCTGGTTGGTAACAGAGGTTTTACATAACGCCCTCACCAGTCCATTGCTGACACCTTAGCAGCTCTAATAGCCTGCAGCAAGGGCTCGACGGCAAGGCTTGCGCAACGCTGTTGATAGTTGTTGTTTTAGTTTCTTTGCGTTGCAACTGGGGGGCTCTTGACAGCTATAGCAAACCCTCATACCAGTTTTAGTTTCTTTGCGTTGCAACTCGCCGGCCTGTTGGCCGGCCGTCCTCTCACGTCCCTGTTTTAGTTTCTTTGCGTTGCAACCCTTGATACGTAACGCCTCAGTTTACTATTACCCGCAGTTTTAGTTTCTTTGCGTTGCAACTCATAGTGTTTAAGGTTTTCCGGCTTATCAAGCACCTGTTTTAGTTTCTTTGCGTTGCAACTACCTTTACCTCTGCCGTAGGCAGTTCCTCGGTAAAGTTTTAGTTTCTTTGCGTTGCAACATGGATATCGCTAGGGACGCTAACATGGACGAGGAAGTTTTAGTTTCTTTGCGTTGCAACGGGCTTTGAGGACCTTAATGATAGTGAGCTCATAGAGTTTTAGTTTCTTCGCGTTGCAACCGGCCCTGCAAAATCCGCTATGCCCACACTATAGTGGGAGTTTTAGTTTCTTTGCGTTGCAACGCCCTGTTCAACATGGAGGGCGGAGAGGCTGGCATGTTTTAGTTTCTTTGCGTTGCAACCCTTGACGAGAATTGTAAGCGCAGGAAGATCTACGTTTTAGTTTCTTTGCGTTGCAACACGGGTCAATGGTGTTCGGGGTAAGGGACCCAATGGTTTTAGTTTCTTTGCGTTGCAACCTTCAGGGCCGACAAGGAGGCTATAAGGGAGTACGGCGTTTTAGTTTCTTTGCGTTGCAACTGGACTAACCAAAAACCCCAACGTCCAACATACCAGTTTTAGTTTCTTTGCGTTGCAACGTCCACGTTATTAAATGTCTCTAATGGTTCTCCAAGTTTTAGTTTCTTTGCGTTGCAACATGCTGTCATGAAGGGCGAATAAGACCAGTAGCTGACGTTTTAGTTTCTTTGCGTTGCAACCCCATATACCGCACCTCCCAGCACCAAAATATAGGCCGTTTTAGTTTCTTTGCGTTGCAACAGTTGACGAAATAGAAAACCTTTATTATCATATGATTGTTTTAGTTTCTTTGCGTTGCAACTGACCCTGGCACCCCACCTCCACGTCGCCTCCGCACGTGGTTATAAGTTTGCCGGCCTAGGCCGCTCCAGCCCACTCAAGGGGCCCCATTTAGTTAAGGAAGCGGGGAGGTAGAGAGCCGTCTAAGAGAAAGAAAACAATAATTATAATAAAAATAGATATGTAAAATTAATCAGACTTTGATCATCGCTTTAAAATGCCTAGTAAACTTTAATAAGCAGCTAAGAAACCACTTAAAAAGGCAAGGTAAAAGAATGTAGGTCTATAGGGCTTTCTGAGCTAGTCACGGTTCAACGTATTTGTGCCCGCCAGATGGTAGTTCTATGAACCTTCTCTCTAGAACTGGTAGAATGAAGAGATGGTTAATGGAGGTTTTCTTCCTTCATTTTTTCTATCGATAGCGTTCTTTGCGCACTCTTTGGTCCCCTTACACTGGTAGTGATGTTCGCCTTGTCCTTCTGGTTGCACTTGTTCAATAAACAAGCCGAGCCCTTTGAAGGTGTTACCTTAATGCTCCATGTTTTGGTACTGCTGTGAACGTGAATTAGATGCTATCCCCTCTTCAAAGCTGGGACGTATTACTTAAATACTTTAACCTTATAAATGTGCGTGGAGAACATGTACGTTGTAGTTTCATATGACATTTCAGATGAAAAAGTACGTGGAAAGGTTCGGAGACTACTACGGCGTTACGGTCTATCGTTTATATCCAGATCAACCTACGCGGGAAGAATATCTTGGAGTAGGGTCAACTTCATATCGGAAAAGGTTAGCAGAATTATTGAGGAGGGAGATATCGTGGCTTTCATACCAGTCCAGAACGTTGACTTCTCAAGAACTCTTATCGTCTCCGAGAATAAGGTATCGGGATACGAGATACAAGTTGTCTTTGCCGGCAAGGATATTTGATGACCTGCTGATATGTAAGGTGAGGTGCAAGTATTCAATAGATAAGATCAGGGCGTCAAGCGATCCCAGGATGGAGTATGAGAGGAAGGAGGGGGAGATCGCCCTGGGCGAGAGAAAAAGGCTGGAGCTGTACTTTTATGCAGGTGACTGGATAAAAATAGTTGGAGTACCAGACTCCATAGTTAATGACCTGGTCTTTGAGTTCACTATAACTAGGCAGAGCGTGAGGCACATCCTGGGCAGGGCCGTAATTTACGCCTACATGTGCATGAAGGAGAGCGAATACTGCTCCACCGTGATAGTCCCTACCACCCCTGGGGAGGAGGTCGGGTACTTGGTTGTTCCTAACTCCAGGTTTTTGGAACATTTATCTGATGAATTGAGAGAGGTGATTGAGAAGGAGGAAGTAGAGGGCAAGAGGACTCCTTTCTGCAAATCATGTGTTTACAGGAGTATTTGCCCCTACAGCTGATCTTAGTTTTTGGCGGGGAAAACAGGGTAAGGTGAAAATGTTTACTTAACTCTACGGTAGCGGCCTATAAACGAACGGCTGGAAGTCTACGGCGTCCAACACGAACTTCCTAAGGTCGTTTGCCTTCCTGTAAAATTCTCCCCTGATAGCCCTCCTTTTATTTTTAAAGAGGATGTCGTACAAGTGCTTAGTTATAAGTTCTAGCCCTTCCTTTTTAAGGTACCCTTCGCTATCCAGCGATAACTTGGCCATCCTAGACACTTCGATTACCGCATGTACCGCGACCGGCTTAAACATCTCTGAAAAGTCGTAAACCAAGGATGGCCTTCCTGGAAGGTTCACGTGAAGTAAGCCATAGTAGGGGTCCAGGCCCGCTGCAATTAGCGCGTGAGTCGACAACGAGTAAATTATCGAGTACGCATAATCAATCGCGCGGTTAATTGGGTCTTCCCCTCTTGGCCTTCTCCCTCGGAATGAAGGCACGAACTTCTTGAGCTCCTCCCAGGCCTCCTTGCTCAGCTCCGCCTCTTCCAAAACTAGGGACTTCCTGTCCTTAGCGCTTATTCTCGCCTCCACTTTGTTCACTTGCAATCCATCTGTGTATGAAAAGTACCTCGCCACGTTAATCATGCCTTGAATTTTCCCTTCTATAAACCTTTTAGCTAAGAGAATCTGAGAGCCTTCGTCCAACGCATAAAGCTTTCTCCTTATTTCAGTAATGGTGTTTATGAAAGGAGTGACAAGTATAGTGTCGACCTTTTTACCGTGTATTAGTATAGGTATATTCAAGGAGGAGAGGAAGTTAATAACCTCGCTCGACAAATTCACGTTGTTGCCCACTATGATGATCATTTCTAAGTCAAGGGTGGAGACCTGTTTAGATGAATTATCCCAGCTTATTATCAAGTCTGAGCCGCTCTTCTTTACCGTGGCATTTTTCACTATGAGCAGCATATCACAGTAACTGCTTCCGAGGAATTTAAAGATTAAGCTAGTCCCCGCTCAGCATGTTAAGATCCGCCCTTAAACTTGCTTCGCGCTACCTGAAACTAATAGGCTAACCATACGGGTGACGCCAACTTGTTAGTAGGCGTATTATGAAGGGGCGCTCATTACGACTGGCTAGCAACGTCGAACTTCAGCTTCACGAAACCGAAGCCTGCGGCCCTGCCAGACCCCACGCCCATCTCTATGGCGTCTTGCAGTATCTTCCTTACAGCGTCCTTAGCGCGCTCGCTAACTCCTTTTCTTAGGAAGAACTTGGCGTAACCTATCACCCCGGGCAGCCACCTTCCGTCATAATAGTACCAAGCCTTCATCACGGTGTTAAGTATCGTGTGGGACTCCACCAACGAGTAGGAGAGCCTCATGATGTTCCTCTCGTAGGCCTCCTTAAATGCGTCGTAAACGTTGACTGAGAATATCAGGGGCGGGAAGGGGAGGAACCTCTTCGCCCTGTCCTTACCGGACTGAAAGACCTTAGCGAAGGGGTCCACGAACACCGCAGGACTTATAAAGTACACCTTTACGCTGCTGAACTCCCTTGGGACCTCCTGCTCAACCTTTTCATACTCGATAAGCTTAACTCTCACGTCGCTTCCATACTTTAGCTCTACCCCGCCCAACAGCTTAGCTATCGCAACGCTCACCTCCGGCTCCAGGCCTTCCCTGTAGCCTATGTAAATGTGATAGAGGCCGTCAACGCCTATAGGGCTTGGGCTGCTCTTAGGCTTACCGGCAGCATCTCCAAACCTGCTTACCACCTTAGGGTAAACTGGCCCCTCGCTCTCACCTTTAAGGAGGGGGGTTATCCTCAGCGGCTTCGGCGACGGGTAATTTTTGTCCTCAAATACCCTCTCCAGCTCAGGGTTGGCGTTGATTAGCAAGGTCTTGACGAACTTTCCCGTGAAGTCTGTGGTTATGAATGGTGATATCATAAGTTTGAGCCTAATTAAGGGCATCTAGCGGGCACCGCCTTGCATTAAGCAAGCGCTACTTTACCTATATTTGTTATTTCACTTTCCTCGGCTTTCCCGCCCTTTCATGGTCAACCGGTTCTTCTAATAAAATAATTCTATCCCGTTTTAAACCATGCACGTTTTACTTGTCAAGCGAACCCCTATATTATTGTTGGCTTTTCTCAGTTCTGCGGGCGTTCATAATTAACATCATGTTTTTGTCAAAGGGTAACGCTTACGTCGGCACTCGAGGGACTTAATGCCTTTATTCCTGCAACGTAAAAGGGTTAGAGAAGTTTATGAGTAGAGGAACTAGGTTTGCTTCAATAGAGGGAGAGGCTCTGCTAATACTTTAAGTAGTTTTAGTTCTTTAGTTTCTTTGTGTTGATACAGTATCATAAATGCCTCGGCAGTTACGCCATCAGGTTTTAGTTTCTTTGTGTTGCAACCACAGTTGACATCTCTCCTGACGTGAGGATAGGCATGTTTTAGTTTCTTTGCGTTGCAACGTTTTTACGGCGTCAGTAGGCCACGACAAGAGGCTGGTTTTAGTTTCTTTGCGTTGCAACGCGTGCCCGATTGACTGCTAACAAAAAATTGACCTGTTTTAGTTTCTTTGCGTTGCAACAGGGCCGGCGAATAAAACATGAGTGAGAGCGAGGAAGTTTTAGTTTCTTTGCGTTGCAACGAGCAAGAGGGAAAGCAGAACTCCATTAAGGCGTTGTTTTAGTTTCTTTGCGTTGCAACATACTCCTTAAGGCCCTTGCACGCCGACTAAAGCCGTTTTAGTTTCTTTGCGTTGCAACACGGAAGCTTTGATGATACCCATAAAATGCTGATGTTTTAGTTTCTTTGCGTTGCAACGGCCTTGGTTAGAGGTGTCCTTATAGGGCCCTCACTGTTTTAGTTTCTTTGCGTTGCAACTGACCCTCGACCCCCACTTCTACGTCGCCTCCGCACGTGTTTATAAGCTTACCAGCCAGGCGCGCCAGTCCGCCTGATGGGCCCCATTTAAGTTAAGGGGACGCAAAGCTCAAGTAATTTATTGGGAAGTATTCATAGCCCTTCATTCCTCCCTTTCAGATAGCAATCCCTTTGAAGGGCTATAATTAGAATACCTTATTGACCTAGAACTTCTCTGCGAGCAAGCCGCCTTCGTTATACATTGGAAGAGAGACATACATTGAGTGCAATCGACATCATGCATCTACATATCCGCGTGAGATCGCGAGTTTTGCTTTTACGTTTTTTAACGCACCAACCTTCATGCAAAGCTTTTATAGTGGCCCCAAGAGAAGAAAAGCTGTGAGCAGCCAGACGGGTCAGGGTAATCAGGACAAGCTGATATCCCTAGTAAAGAAGGCCTTAAGTAGCATCACACTAGGGCAGGGGGTCCGTGAGGCTAAGCTTAGGTCTCCTCAATCTTACGCCTTTCACACGCTTTCTGCAGCTACCTTGGCCTTGGACATCTGTAGAGCCATTTATGCATCGAGCGATTCAGGTAAAAGCCAGTTGGAAAAGCTGTCCGAAAAATATAATCTACCCTTTGAAGACCTATGTTTTTACGGGGGATTTCTCCACGATTGGAATAAGTTGGAGGGTGGCGAGGAAGCTGCAAAGAATATAATTAAGGAGCTGGGCTTGCCAGAGAGCGAGTTCCTACGTGGAATTTCCACTATGGCTGAAGGGCACTTGCCAGACAACTTGCACATGCCGCTCTGGGTCTCAATTAAGTTGGCAGACATGCTTTTAATAAGCGATATAGGCAGCGCTAAGGACGTGCTTTATTTTGCGAGCTCTGATGCATACAAAGACGCTGTTAAGGCTTTGGAGGGCTACGGTCTAGAGTTAAATTACATCTCCTCAACCTTCAGGCTATTTACCTTAACAGCCTCAAAGGACCTGCTAGACGAACTGTTTAATAAAGACGCAGGCTATTTCCCATTGATATCTTACTCTGACGGCCTAGTCTTTCTGCGCAAGAGGAACGCTAAGCCTATAGTTTTGAGCAAGGTTTTGGACTTGCTGAACAGAAAAGTCTTCTCTTCGTCTTCCGATGTAATTGAGGAGAAGGTCAGTGAGATAGAGAAATGTATAAGGAACAAGGAGGACCTTTTCAGAAAAATGAACTTGAACGTAAAGTCAGTAATTTATGATGAAAAAACAGGGAAAGTTAAACAAGTAAACGTTTTCTTACCCAGTAAGGTCTGCAAGCCCTTTGAGGACGTGGTAGGCAATTTAGACAACAAGTCCAAGATAGAGGTCGCTAAGAGAGTTATAGAGGAGTTGAGAGGCGATATCCCCTTCGGGGTCCTCATTTACTTCGTTAATAGGTTCAGCAAAAGCGATGAGGACTACATTAGGAAGGGTCTCGGGATAGAGGAGAAGTCCTTATCCTATCTAGAAAATATCAAAGACGTCCAAGGGATGATATACAAAATCGTGGAGTCACTAGAAAAGAGATATTCGGCAACTCAAGGAGTGGACCATACCCTGCTATATTATGTAAAACGCTCCTTCAGTGGGAACGTAATAGACGATCTCCCTTCCGTTAATGAAAGTCCTAAAGATTACTGTGTAGTCTGTGGTATGCCTATATATTCTGATAAGCCAGTTAGGTTCGTGCAGTACGCGAGCGAGTTGAGAGGAAAGGCTGAAATTTGGATTCCAAGGGAAAAAGGCTTGGAAGAGATAGACAGAGTTAGAGACGATTGGAAGGTGTGTCCTATTTGCATTTACGAGGCTAACTTGATGAAGGACAGAATTAAGCCCCCATACTTTATTGTGACCTTTTACCCTGGAATTCCAATAAGCTTACTGAACATCATAGACTTCGACTTTGGCCAAGGGATAAGGTATCACGTGGATGAGGACAGGACTTACCTTGAAGCCTTTGAGAGTGTGGGAGGAAGGCTATCGCCGTACATAAAGAAAGCCATACCTGCGTACTTTTCGTCTAAAGTTATAATTAGGGCGTCGGAGGTAACTAACTTAGGTTTATCCACAAGGTTAAGTAAAAGCGCACTAAATAGGCTATTGCCCTACGCTCCCATACTTTCAATAATATTTCTAACTTCCCCTGTGTCAGTTTCCTCAGAGGTTCATGAAATTCCAATAACTCATGAAAAGGTTATCTCCTTAACTTCAACGTATAACTATAATTTCATGAAATCATTGGATTCGAACCTGACTACGTTGCTTTCACTCTTTGCGTATTCAGCAAAATACGATGCAATAAGTAAAGTATGCGGCAAGCCTGATTTGGACAACTGCTTAAGTTACCTTACTGAGGAGTCGGACCTGTACTCGTCAGTCGATCCAGCGTTAGGAGTGCTAAGCATAGGAATGGGGGTAGGAACCCCATTAGAAAATGATGAGAGGTTTTTCTCGAGCTTTTTACCTGTTTCCGGGTTTTTACTTAAGGTTGCGGGCGTGGTGAGTGAGATGGGTGAAACTATTAGGTCCTCTATTTTTTCAATGGCATATGCATTAAAAGATATAATAAGGAGCCAAAAGGTAAGTAAATATGACGTCACGGGTTTTTTAAGGGATGGGATAGACATGTTCTTTAAGACCTCGTCGGTAGTTAAGGATAGGGAGGATAGGGTTGGGATATCAGTTAACGCTGCGATCTCCTCACTGGAGAATAAGTACCCTCTGGATGACTCCCATAGGAGTCAAGTTTATTCAGCTTTACAGGACTTATTCAATACGCTTTACGGAATTGAAGAGGAGGCCGATAGGGGTCTGGCCATCTCCATAGCTAATACTTTTTCAAATTGGTTATACATAGCATATAGGTTAGTTTCTCAAGGTGATAAATCGTGAGTGGGATGGAGGCAGTTTCGGAAATTTTGGGTAGGAGAGAAAATTTAGATCAGTTTTTTGCAGATTTAAATAAGCCTAACAAGGAGAATGCTGTGCCTAGGGGCAGAGTAGCTAACGTATTCCTAGTGATCTTAGCGGAAGGAGAGCTAGTAATAAGGCACGAGGGAGGGGAAGACGTAACTTTAGCAACGCTGGACGGGGAAAAATACCCAATGATATTACATGAAAAGCTAGTATCCGCCTGGAGAAGGGAAATGCTGGAACAGCTGAGGCACGACTACGACCACAACAAAGACGAGATCAACAAAATTAGGGGAAAGAACGATGAGTGGCACTGCTCCCTAAGGCCTGCCGTGTCAGCTGAAAGAAAGGAGGAAAAGATAGGAGGTCTGTGCAGGGAGTGCCCGAACTGCATGATCTTCGGTTATGCTGTAGGGGAGGGGGAGGATTATAACGTAAAGAGCAGAATAGAGGGGGACGTGTATTTATCTACGTTGCCTGAGAAGAGGAGCGTTGTAATAAGGACGTTTAACGCTGTAGACGAAGCCACGCATACTACCTTTATTCAAGCAGAAGGGGCCAGAACTGGGGCGTTGTTTAGGCTCTCTTTAATAAGGGTAGGTACGCCTTTCGTGGGTAAAATAGCGATGAAAGATCTGTCCCCTGCCGAGTTCGCGTTATCACTGTACGCGCTTGTCAACACTACCAGGTTAGGAGGAATTAAGAGCGACTTCGGTAAGGTAAGGATAATTATACCTGCAATAGCCTTATGTAACCACGAGTTATCCTCTGGATACGAAATATTTGAAAAGGTTAAGGAAATTGACAACGTGAGTGAAATAGTGAGGAAGATCAACGAGCACGTAAAGGCTTTTGAAAAGGAATGCCAAGTGTTCACTTCAGAAGACTTCTCCGCAAAGATAGGGGAGGTCGTCAGTAAAAACAAACACGACATAATTAAGGAGGCCTGGAGCAGCGGCTTGAACTTCAAGAGGAGCATAGAAGAGTTCATTAGATCAGGGCGACCTTGATGAAATTATATAAGGCTACCTTTTACTTGCACGGAGTCCTAATTTTTTCCACTGAGGTAAGGCCAATGATTTCTGCAGGAAAGTCGCTCGGCTCGTACATCTCACCTTCCCCACACATACATAATTACCCAGTATTGTACGGCATGCTGGGAAGATCCGCGGAGGCGTATTTTGTCCTCCCATCTCTACATTACTTGAATTACTCAGAAAGGAGAGGCAGAGCAAAAACAAATAAGGGGTTACAATACACCAGCGTAAGGATGCTGTTGGATGACTTCAAAAAGGGTAAGGACTCCTTCTACTCTTTCCCGCTGTTGCCGGTGAAGTTCTCCGTCTACTCTTTCCTACTATCCGCAGAGTCTTGGAGTTACGTTTTGCCCGTCAGAGTTCCAACAAAGAACGTCTTCCCCAGACTAACCAGTTACTCAGCCTTTATGCCAGGGAGCATGTTCACAACTTACACGGTAACTCAAGGCAATGTAAGGCTTCCGGAGTGGATAAGGATAGGTAAAAAGAGGTGGGGGATATTTAAGGTAAAATATGAAGAGGTTAAAGTTGAAAAGGTTGAGAGGAAGAAAAACGTGCTCACTTCAATACCGATAAACTATAAGGACGCGGAGTTCTTCGGCTTCAAGATTAATACCTTCTCTAAAGTGCTAGAGACGCCAAACGTGGAGGAGGGGATGATAGGCTGGGCGGAGCTGGAGGAATGCCAAGTCATTAATGATAAAATTTGCCTACCCATAAACTGGGGGTGAAAGCACGTCAGTTACGTTAACAATTAAGGAGGCGTACATAGAGTCCGGCAACGCCACAATAAACGGCATAAGGTTAAGGAAATTTCAAGAGGAGCTCCTCGACTCGCTAGGGAAATACGACAGGATACTATTAAGGGCACCCACCGGCTCCGGGAAGACCTTCACTTTAGTGCTGGGGGCAATTAAGTCTTACTTGGAAGGGAGCCTTTACCCTGTTGTAGGCATCTACCCTTCTAGGGCGCTAGTCTACGACCAGGCAAGGAGCGTGAGGGAGACTTTACAGAGGATGGGCTTAAAGGAGGTGGAAAAGGACAGCTTCGCCGGCAGGCTCTACATCAACGGTGAAGATAAGGGGGGTATTTCAATAAAAATCTACACCCTCACAAGTGAAGTCAAGGAAATCCCAAGGGAGTTTCAGTTCCCCTCCTCGCCCTCAATAGTTTTTACCGTGCCCGAGTACCCTTACATGTTCATGACTGGAATGAACAAGCGTGATGTTGCATCGCAGGTGCTGGAGGCCTCAATGAAGTACGGCTTTGACGAGGCTATGAACGCCCTGTCCGTTGGGAGGAGCAAGGTAAGGGAGCTACTGAACTACTTTTCCGTATTTTTTAACGGCTACTGGTTTATAGACGAGTTCCACCTGTACTCAGGCATAGCAAGGGGCTCAATGCTCACGCTCCTGGAGATGTATGAGAAGTTTAACAGAGTAATTAGAGGCAATAAAACCGTGGTTTTCTCCTCAGCAACTCCCGTGCCTATTAATGTTGAAAAGGTGATAGAAGCCAAGGCGTCAACGGGAGGCAGTAAGATAAGGGGAAGGACAAAGGTGGTGTTCCACTTAGTTGACAAGGACCCCCAGGGGAACCTGGTCAACTACGTACAAGAGGAATATAGTAAAGGCATTAGCCAAGGACATGATAATAAGGGTAAGGTCGCAGCCATATTGGACAGGGTTTACTACGTAGCGGAGCTCTGCAAGAATGTCAGCGACGCAGCGGTGGTCTGGGGCCTAGACAAAACTTTCGGGCACTGCAGGAAGGTAAATAAAGACCTTGATAAAGAGGGCTTTATAATAGGCGACCAGGCCATCTCCTTCGGCATCGACCTCGACCTGGGGCTAGGCTTCATTCACGCGCACGACGCGGAGACTTTAATACAGAGGCTGGGGAGGTTCGGGAGGCGCGGGGATGCGGAGGTACACGTGTTTTTGGAGGCTAACTATGATACCGTAATGGAACTGAAGGCTTTAGAAAACAAGGAAATAACTTATGACGAGTTCCTTAAGTTAATAGATAGGATCTATGAAAGAAGGGTGGACGATAAGCTGGATGAAATCTTCTTCTCAAGGACTAGGCACGACGTATTAATTAGGGCGTTCTCCCTAATTTACGCCATATCCCAAGGAGAGCAGGCCCATAGCGTGACCAGGGAGTGGTACCCACAAGACGTGAAGGGCCTGAGCGTTAGGCCTTCTTACGATGATTACTTCTACGTCTTCGCTTACAGGCCTGGGGGCCTTAAAGGAAAGTGGTGCGACGGGGGAAGTGACAACCTGTTAAGTGAAGGGAACACAAAGAAGGAGGGAAGTGACGACCTGTTTTCATTGATAAGGAACTTCAGGTACAGTGAGGACGGCTGCTTCACAGACAAGACCCTGAAGGAAGCCCCGGGGATCATACCGAGAAAACCGGAAAACGTGAAGTGTAGCTTCATGCAATTTAAGGAATTCAACGAAAGGCTAGCTCCGAGGCTCGTCCTAAAAAGGCAAGGATACTCAATTCTGATGGGCAGTATGAAGGAGTTCAGCGACTCTTACGTTATACTCCTTACAGAGAAGTGCGTAAATTGGAAAAGTTTCTCAGAGATGGCAAAGCTTGTTTCAACGTATGAGAGCGCAATACCCATCTATAAAGACGAAGACATGAACGTCGTGATTGGTCTCGCGATATTTATATGAGTTTTCGTTGCGTTCACTTAAAGCTTTACATTTAAGGTAAGATTTTTGCTTTCTATCTATTTTTATTTAAATTATTATTTTTCTATCGCTTCAACAGCCCCTCTTCCCTCCTTCTTTGTGTCCCTCTACTTAAATGGGGCCCTAAGTGAGCTAGGGTGCGGCCTAGGCCGGCAAACTTATAACCACTTGCGGAGGCGACGTAGAGGTGGGGGTCGAGGGTCAGTTGCAACGCAAAGAAACTAAAACCATTAATCTACAAAGTTATCGGTAAATCAAAAAGCCTGTTGCAACGCAAAGAAACTAAAACCGTTTACCGGGCCTTTATAGAGCTTATAGAGCAGGTTGCAACGCAAAGAAACTAAAACGCGGTTGGGGCCTCAGGGGCCGTAGGTTTTTCTAGGGCGTTACAACGCAAAGAAACTAAAACATAGTTACCTTAGCTAAGCTAGGTTACCTGGAGCAGTTGCAACGCAAAGAAACTAAAACCACCTCGCGCTTTTCGGTAAGGGCCTCAATAGAGTGTTGCAACGCAAAGAAACTAAAACCCTTTACCGCACTTATTGAAAATTAAGGTCTTCATGAGGTTGCAACGCAAAGAAACTAAAACTTATAATCGCTATAGAGCCCAAGTAGCTTTTCCATGTTGCAACGCAAAGAAACTAAAACTAGGTTATGAGTGGGGCAATCGGAGAGGAGGAAAGTTGCAACGCAAAGAAACTAAAACTTTAACCCCTATGCTGGAGCTCACGCCCTCCCACGTTGCAACGCAAAGAAACTAAAACAGTCTGCGTGGGGCGCAGAGTATGAGTGAAGAAGTTGCAACGCAAAGAAACTAAAACACGTTTCAGGTTACGATATCATTCTCGGGGTGATGGTTGCAACGCAAAGAAACTAAAACTTTTTTCAACATTCCTTTTCGTATTTTCGCCCCACGTTGCAACGCAAAGAAACTAAAACACCGTAACTCATGATAAAGAAAAGCAAAACAGGGCCGAGTTGCAACGCAAAGAAACTAAAACATTCAGGTTAGCGAAAATGCGTTTTTTGATTTGATTGTTGCAACACAAAGAAACTAAAACGCCGTGTACTCAATCTACGGCGGTGCGCTTTTGTTGCAACGCAAAGAAACTAAAACAGATCATAAGTGGCCTAACTGAGCTCCGCGGCTAGTTGCAACGCAAAGAAACTAAAACTTAATCGCATATTAGCGTGGCTTGATGACCTTGGTAGTTGCAACGCAAAGAAACTAAAACAATTGACTATTGTCAGGCATACTTTGGGCCGTTTATGCTGTTGCAACGCAAAGAAACTAAAACACCTTGACGAAGCAGCTGCCAAAAGGGTTTATGCTGTTGCAACGCAAAGAAACTAAAACAAGGATGCAGAAGCAGTTAGATGAGCTGGACAAGAGTTGCAACGCAAAGAAACTAAAACGGCCTGTCTCTAAGCATTATCTCCCTTGCGAGGTGTTGCAACGCAAAGAAACTAAAACGAATGGTGGCATCTGTACTGCCTGGCGGGTGGAATGGGTTGCAACGCAAAGAAACTAAAACAAACAGGGGCTTAACGGGTGGGCTTTTATAGGTAGGGTTGCAACGCAAAGAAACTAAAACTGAAGGCTTCGAGTTGTTAAAGGAGAAGTACCCTGTTGCAACGCAAAGAAACTAAAACTGAGTGCCCGAGAGTGAGAAAATGAGCGAGCAAGAAGTTGCAACGCAAAGAAACTAAAACTGGGGGCCAGCGCTCATAGAGGAGATGAGGGCCACGTTGCAACGCAAAGAAACTAAAACTGAACACCAAGATACTGCCAGACCTGCTGGCGAGTGTTGCAACGCAAAGAAACTAAAACTTCACCCCTCTACATTGAGCTGCCTTGCTATATCCCGTTGCAACGCAAAGAAACTAAAACATAATATCCCCACTAGCCTCTTTAAGGCCGTTAATGGTTGCAACGCAAAGAAACTAAAAACAGTCCCCCGTTAAGCCCGTGGATGGCAAAGGCCTGTGGGAAGACTATGGCGGCGGTGTTTGCAAGTAGGGAGGAGGAAATGATGAAGAAGATCACAAAGAAGGCCATGAAGGTCCTGACGGCCTCTCTGGCCTGCCAAGACCTCCCCGATGAATTGAAGGAGCACGTGGTGGAGGCGTGCAAGAGGTGCTTAAGGCATATATCCATAGCTGATCCAGGTGGGGTGCAGGACTGCCTGTTACGCGCGCTCGAGGAGCTGGCAAATATGTATTTGGAGGCGCCTCGAAGAATATGCTCGAGCGGCTTAAGCAGTGCCTGGAGGACCTGTCAACGGTCTGTAGTGGCTATGATGATGAGGCCTGGTGACCCAGAGCTGCGCTCTCAGCCCCTGAAGCCTTAGCCCAGCCCTCAGCCGCGCTATCAGCTCATTCTCTGCCCTTACGACCATCCCCTTCGCCAACGAGGCTAGGCGTCCTGAGGCTATGTCTTTATCTGTTGCAGATCAGGCACGCCTGACAAGGGCACAGGGGAGGGGGAGCAACGCCCTCCCCCTTACTTCCCCTGTCCGCCAGACGCTCAGGGCCCCGCGCAGCTGGACCCCGCTCCATCATATGGCCCAGCTTGCAGCGGCTCGCAGTGCCCCACAGGGGCTGGCGGTGTCTGAGGGACAAGTCGCCAGCCGCAGCCCCAGCCAGTTCACGTAATCTAGCCGTCAATGTCTGAGGTTGCAGGCACGGACACGCAGCCCTTCCAGGAG
>Ga0080003_1000354_pt1 | contig 31388 bp, 30 predicted proteins | sample JossMetagenome_FD_69206 | JGI IMG/M metagenome (GOLD analysis project Ga0080003, IMG submission 69206) | Hot spring microbial communities from Joseph's Coat, Yellowstone National Park, USA - JC2_E (SPADES assembly) (version 2) | ecosystem: Environmental > Aquatic > Thermal springs > Hot (42-90C)...
ATGACGATATCCCAGTACGCGGCCTCCAAGATCACGGTCTACCTGTGGTTCGGGGTCCCGGCGGGCACCGCCACCTACGTCGCGACCGTGGCGATGCTCGACATAGTGGTGATGAGGGAGGGATTCGGGTACGCCAGGAACCTGATACTGATAGGCCTGGCTTCCCAGGCGCTCATAACCGTGGCGAACCTGTCGGTGCTCTCGATGCCGGCGCTCTCTGCCCCGAGCTACATTTACACATATGTATTCGGGGTCTCCGCCAGGATCGCGCTCGCGTCGGCCGCCGCCTACCTGGCGGCCGAACTAACGGACGCGTACGTCGTCTACAGGATCAGGCACGCCATATGGAAGAGGGTGCTGTACTCCGATCCGGTCGCGATGGCGGTGGACACGCTGATCTTCGTGCCGCTCGCGTTCTACGGGGTGCTCCCCGCGGGGATCCTGTGGAGCACCGTGCTGGGCCTCGTGCTGGCGAAGTGGTCGCTCTCGCCCGCGGTCCTGGGGCTCGTCCTGGCGAACAGGAGATTCCTGCTCAGGGACGTCTACCGGCGGGCTCCGGCCGGCTGACGTCCTCCCGGCCCCGGGTGCGCGAACCGATTGCCGACCCGGGGGCGGGCGATCGTGAACCATCCCGCCCTCGCGGGAGGGGGACTCCCGCCTCCCTAAACCCCAGTGTGATAAATCGAGCGCAGTTTATATATGCCGGGGTGCGCCGATCGCACGTGCGCGCTGCAGTCGTCACCGGATTCCTGTCGACCGAGGAAGACGTCGCGGCCGAGCTCGCGTCCAGGGGGGTCAGCGGTCTCGGGAACGCCGCGGCCGTCGCCAAGGTGATCGCGCTCTCGTCGGCGAAGCTCGCGTGGAGATATCTGCCGGCCCTCCCGCGGTCCCTGCTGGCCGCGACCTACGCCGCCACGAGATACGAGGACGGGGGGATGAGGATCTGGGTCATGGCGAAATCCGACGCGGGGGCCGACGCGTACGCAGCGTTCGGCGCTTTCGCGGGCCTCCTCGCCGCCTGGAACACCGTGAAGGGATGCTCCAGGTCGTGCAGGCCGAGCGCCCGGAGGCCGTGCACCGCGGGGAACGTGCGCGGCATCCGCGGCATCCGCGCGGTGGAGGTCCCTTGGGAGGACGTCGAGGCTATGGATAATTCCGGCGGGCCGCCCGAGGTGGGTTTCTTCGACGTCTCGGACGAGCCGCTCTACGATGGGCTGGCGCTCGCGGAGGGCTCCATCGAGCTGCGGGGGATCGGGGGCGCCGGCGCGGATCGGGCGAGGGAGGCGGAACGCGTGGCCAGGGAGGCCGCCCCGAGGGCGTGGGAGATCCTTCCGCTCGTGCACATGAACGACATGGTGTCCATCAACGCGAGGGCCGCGGTCCGCGACGGCGCGCTCGACCTGGCGGTGGAGACGGGGAACCGCGGGAGGACGGGGTCCGCGATGGAGGCGGTCTTCGGCGTGGGCGTCGCGCTCCTGAACGAGTGGGCCGCGTCCGGCGGGAGCCCCGAGGTGACCGGGATAGACGTCCTGAGGTCCGTCAAGGTCCCGCTGATGAACCCGGCCTGACCTTCGAGACCTTCCCCTCTATGCTGGTTTCCGCGTCGAGCCTCCTGTCCACCTTGACGAAGAAGTCGATCCTGGCTATCCCCATGCGCGCGAGCTCCGCCTCGATCGACCCCATGAGCGATGCCAGCTGGGAGTAGTCGTCCAGCTCGACGTCCGTGAAGCCCGCCCCCACCCTGTGAGGAAGGCCGGCCCGCTCGATCACCGAGATCGCGCGCGACACGTAGCTGGAGACGCCGGTCCCGGGCGTCCCGATCGGTATCACCGATATGCTGACGACCATCCTCGCCATGCGGCCGGATACTCGAGGTCCGTATTTGTGGGTTGTTCCCGGTCCATCCCGGGACGCGCAGTGAAACGGGGCCCGTTCAGCGCGTCATGGGCCCGGGGGGATTCGATCCCGGGGGCCTCCTCCGCGCCTCGAAGACGCACTTATCCGATCCGTCGTTCACGCACTCCACCTCCTCCACCTCCCATTCCCCTCCCTCGGCCGCCGACAGGATACCCGCGAGCATTCCGCGGAACCAGTGGGACGTCCTCCCCTTTCTCCTCCCCTTCAAAAGATCGCACTCAACCATGTCGCGGGCCTCGATCCTGTAGCGCGATCCGTCGGGGCTCCTCAGCGCCTCGATGGACGATGCGTATCCGTGTGCCTGGAGCACGGCGAAGTTCACGCTTGGCGCGGCGCCCGGACCGAGGAGCTCGTCGTGCGCCTGCGCGGCGTCCCTCCCCGAGTAGTACCCTATGTAGTAGAGCGCCGTCTCCCCCACCTCCTCCCCCAGGAACTCCCTCATGCCCAGGAGCATCCCCAGGAGGGCGCGGGACGTCATCAGGATGGATCCGGTTCCGGCCGCCTCCAGGGTCCTCCCGGGGAGGGATGCGAACCCCGGGACGGCGCCCTCGCGCACATCCGCCGATTCTATCCCCTTTATCGACCCCAGCCTGGACTCCAGCTCCTCCGGGTCCAGCTCCCCGAGGTCCACTATTGACTCGCACACCACGGATCCCCCGGACGGGGCGCACATGGTGGCGAGGACCCTCGCGCCCGACGATTCTACGGCGCGGTGCTCCTCCTCCACCGCGGAGTAGCCCGAGGCCTCCACGGTCACGGCGGCGAGCCTCCTCCCCGGCTCTATCCACGAGAATGGCAGCCTGCTGATGCGATGATCGCGACTCATGTGCTGACCGATGAGTGCCGGCTTAAATGCCTTTAATATCATCCAATTGATATACCATTTATACATAATTATTTGACGATCGTCGTCGCGGTTCCACGGCCGCTGCGCGGAGATCCCGCCGGAGCGCCGAGGGAGGCCCGATGCGAACAGGTGTGCGGACATAGCGAGGAGGCATATGCCGGAGGAGATCTGGAGGCCCGGAGATACGCCGGGGAGCTGGGCCTCATCTACGAGTCTGTGAGCTAGGCGGGCCGCCCGGTGGACCCCAGCACGTAGTTCTCGGCGGCGAGGCCGATGGCCAGGGTCGCGATGGAGAGCGCCGCCGCTGTGATGAACACGTAGTCGAAGGCGGCCGGGGCGGGGAGGCCGGAGATCACGAGCTCCATCCCCCTAAGCCTCAGGACATCGAACGACTGGTAGTCCGTCATCAGCGTGGCCACCACGACCGGGCCCACCGCCGCCCCGAGGAACCTGAAGAGCGTGTTCATCCCGAGCCCCACCGACACGTCCTCGGTCGGCATCGAGACCGCGACCATGTTGACTATAGGTATCAGCACGAGGACTATCCCGGTGCCCGCGACGAGCGAGCCCACCATGAGGTCCAGCGGGCTCCACCTGTAGCCCAGGAGCAGGAGGAATCCGAGGGCGGAGACGGGCGACCCGTACGCGAGGCTCACCTTAGGGCCCAGGTTCGTCACCACGCTCCCTATCAGGGGGGCCAGGAATATCATGGCCAGGGTCGCCGGGAGGAGCGTGAGCGCCGCGCTCACGACGCCGAGGCCGAGCCCGTAGGGCGGGGGCGCCTCCGCGAAGTAGATGACCCCCAGGAAGAGCATGAACATGTAGATGCCGGACACGAGCCCGGCGGCGTTCGCCACCGCGGCGTTCCTCATCCCGAGGTACCTGGGGGGCATCAGCGGACTGGAGGCGCTGAGCTCGCGCGCGACGAACCCCGCGTAGAGAGCCGCCGACGCGGCGGCGAGCGCCAACTGGCCGGATGAGGTCCATCCGCGGTAGGGCGCCTCCGTCAGATAAGCGAGGGCCGCCGCGGTCGCCGATCCCACGAGGACGGATCCCAGGTAGTCCACCCTCACACCGCGCGCCGGGGCGGAGGGCGGTAGCGAGGCCGCGGCCGCCGCCAGCACCGCGAGCGAGAGCGCGGCCGCGATGTGGAACATCGCCCTCCAGCCCAGGTACTCCTCGATGTACGCTCCGGCTATCATGCCGAGCGTCATGCCTATGGCGACGGTCGCGCTCAGAATCCCCTGAGCGGTGGCCACCCTGTCCCGGGGGAACACGTCCGTGACTATCGCTATGCCGAGCGGGAAGAGGGAGAGCCCGAGCCCCTGGATCGCCCTTATCGCTATCAGCGAGCCGACGCTGGGCGCGAACCCCGCCAGGGCGACCGCCGCCACGTACGCGCCGAGGGACGCCAAGTAGAGCCTCCTCTTCCCGTGGGCGTCGCCCATCCTCCCCATCAGCGGCGCGGCCGAGGCTCCCACCACCAGGTAGGCGGAGAGCACCCAGGCGGCCTCCTCGTTCGTGGCGGAGAGCGCGGCCTGCAGCTTGGGGAGCGACGGCACCACCATGGCCTCCACGTAGCTCGTGAGCAGGGACGCCAGCGAGAGCACTGCCAGGATTGTGCCCGGGCGGCTCATCTCGGCTCAGCCCGGCGCCTCCTCATCACGCCGACGACGGCGAGGATGACCAGCACCGCTATGACGGCCGCGGCGGCGTACTCCGGGACCCAGCCGTCGAGGATCGAGAACGGCGCCGTCACGCGGACGGGGACCTCGACCACCTGGGCCATCGGCTGCATCGTGGGCGGCTGCAGCCACGTGACCAGGAGCCCCATGTAGTAGGTGCCGGCCGGGGCCCCGGGGTTCACGTCGACGACGAAGGTGGCGTTGCCCGCCCCGCCGGGCTGAACGTTCCCCATGGACTCGTTGAACATGTAGAGCGCCTCGACGGGGTTCGTGCTCGTGGACACGTGGACTGTCAGGACGTCGCTCGGCAGGGCCGAGACCGTCGCGAACTTCGCCTCGGCGCCGCCGACGTTGAGCAGCTCCACCGAGACGCGGCAGGTGGACCCCGCGGCCGCCGACGCCTCCCCCTGGTACACCGCCGCGAAGTGCGCCGCCGGGAGCTCGTCGATCGCCACGGGGACGCTCTCCGTGACGCCGCCGTAGGAGATCACCAGCTCGGGTGTCTCGTTCAGGGGCTCCGGGTAGGGCTGGCCGGGGACCAGCGGCGACGCGCCCTCCGGCGCCGGGAGCTCGACCAGGAAGGTCAGATTGAGCTCCCTTCCCGGGGGAACCGCGCCGAACGTGTAGTTCGACTGCCCCAGCACGGCCGCGCCCTCGGGGGCCACCAGCGCGACGCTCGCGTTCACGGCGGGGGCGTCGCCGTAGTTGACGACGATCGCGTGGACCGCGACCGCCTTGGATCCCGCGTAGACGACCGGGGGCTCTGTCCAGTAGGCCGAGGCCTCGAGGTCCGCGCGGCCGACTACCGGGACGCCCACCGTCAGGTTGGCGCTCCCGGGCCCCTGCGGCCCGACGTAGCTTATCAGCACCGACTGCTGGTAGATCCCCGGCGTCGCGTTGGGCGCCACGGCGAAGTAGCCCGTCAGCGCCACCTGCTGCCCGGGCGACAGCTGAGGCAGCAGCGCGCTCGGGGGCCCCTGCCCGGCCGCTGGCTTCAGGGGCCAGGAGGGCTCCAGCGTGACGTTCACGTCGTAGAGGGTCGCGGGGCCGCCGTAGACGAGCTGGACGGTGAGCGGCGCGTCGAACATCCCGGGATACGAGATCATCGGGACCGACGGCGTCCCCCAGAGGGCCGCCGCCGCGAAGTGCGGGCCCGGGGAGGCGGGCAATGCCGCCAGGGCCGCTAGGAGGAGCAGCGCAGCGGCGCGCATGCGGAGCCCCCGCGCGGACGTTAGTAAATCCCTTTCGCTTCAGATATCGGATCCGTTCCGCGCCCGACCCCGCCCCGCGGCACCTCCCGGACAGCTCCTCCACGCACGCCCTCACGCAGTGCTCGTAATCGGCGGGAGACGAGGAGGAGCAGGCCTCCCTGCACGCGCTCACGGGATGGGTCAGCTCCCTCTCGTCGCACCCCGACGCGGCCCGGCCCATCGGTCCCCCCGCGGATCGCGCGCCCCGAGGGATAAATCATCCTAGTCGAGAACGGATGGCTAAAAAATAAAAACAATAAATATGGCCGCGGATGTCCGCCGCGTCAGGGAGCGCCCGAGGATCCCTTCAGGGCCGCTATCCGGGATCTGACCGCGGCCAGCTGCGCCTCGAGCGCCGCCGCGTAAGCCTCCAGATACGCTATCTCCACCTGCGGCTGCCACCGGTAATAGGACCACCAGTACGGGTAGCCCCACCCGAGACCCCAGCCCGGACCCCACCAGCGCATTCCGCGCCACGGGGGCCAGGGAGCCCACCAGGACACCTCGGATCACCCCTTCGTCTGCTTCCTCAGGTCGTCGATCCTCGACTTAACCCTCGACAGCTCGTCCTCCAGCTGCCTCGCGTACGCCTCCAGGTAGCCGATCTCGGACTGCGGAAATCCGGGCGCGGGATACTGGCCGGCCACCGGATACGGGGCGGGATCCCAGCCGTAGGAGCTCCAGTAGCCCCAGCCCGGACCGTACCCGTATCCCTGATCGCCGCACCATCCGCGGCCCCTCCTGCCGTTCATGGGTCCCCACATACCTATCACCCCGTCTTTATGTGCAATAGCACACAATATAAACCTTTCCGCCAAAGCTAAAACCGGCGCGGCGCTGGGGCCCGCATGCGCCTGAGAATTCTCGCGGCCGACGTCGACGGAACGCTGACCGAGAAGAGGGGGTCTTACCGGCTGAGCATGAACGCCATCTCCATGATAAGGGAGCTGGAATCGCGCGGGGTCGCCGTCGTGCTGGCCACCGGGAACAGCTACCAGATAACGAGCGGGCTCACGCGGTACCTGGGCGCCAGCTGGCCGGCGATAGCCGAGAACGGATGCGTGCTGGTGGAGAGGGGCAGGGTGGAGAGCCTCTGCTCGGGAAGGCCGCCCGACGCGCTCATCGATTCCGTGAGGGCGCTGGGGCTCTCCGAGGGCTGGCAGAACCCGTGCCGGCTGCACGACGTCGAGTTCGTGTCGGATGACCGCGGGTCGCTCACGAGGCTCGTCCCGGAGGTGGAGAGGGCGATGGCCGCCTTCGGGTGGAACGGCAGGGTCCTCGTCAGCGGATACGCCCTCCACATGCAGCCGCCCGGGGGCGGAAAGGGCGCCGCCCTGAGGAAGGTCGCGGGGAGGCTCGGCGTACCGGCGGAGCAATCGGGGGCGGTCGGGGACTCCTCCGGGGACGTGGACCTCCTGCTCTCGGCCGGCTTCAGGGCCGCCGTGGGCGACGCCGACCCGGAGCTCAAGGGCGTGGCCGGATACGTGGCTGCGGCGCCGGCGGGGGAAGGGTTCGCAGAGGTGGCGGAGTACGTCCTGAGGGAGCTGGAGCCGGCCCGATGAATCGCCCGGGCGGACGCAACGCCTATTAGATGGGCGCGTCGATTTCAAACCATGAGCGGGGTAAAGTACACGAGCTCCTCCCTGGACGACGCGTCGAACGCGAGGTACGAGGACTCGCTCTCGTACGTCGAGGGGGAGCTGCTCGGCAGATACTACCCGATGGAGATCGGGGGAAGGGACGTCCTGGCGTCCGAGTACGAGGTCAGGAGCCCGGTGGACTCCGACATCGTGGTGGGGCGCTTCCAGAGGGGCGGGAGGGAGGAGGCTTCGGCGGCGCTCAAGGCCGCCGCGGACGCGTTCGAGGACTGGGCCGGGAGGGACTGGAGGGAACGCGCCGCCGTCATGAGGCGCGTGGCGGACGCCGTGGAGCGCAGGAAGTTCGTCCTGGCCGCCGCCATGGCGTACGAGGTGGGCAAGAACCGGGTGGAGGCGGTCGCCGAGGTGAACGAGGCGCTCGAGGCCATCCGGTACTACGCGGCGCTCGTGGAGAAGGAGGGGGGCTACGTCAGGAGGATGTCGCCGGGGGGACCGGGCGAGGACACGTGGAGCGTCGCGAGGCCCAGGGGCCCGTGGTTCGTGATCTCGCCGTTCAACTTCCCCGCGATGCTCGGGAGCGGGATGGTCCAGGGGGCGCTGATAACCGGGAACACGGTCGTCTGGAAGCCCTCCGAGGACGCGACGCTGACCGCGTACCTGATGTACGGGGCGTACATCGAGGGAGGGGTCCCGCCGGGCGTCCTGAACCTGCTGACGGGGCCCGGCGAGCTCTACGAGGACGTCATAGTGGGGGACCGGAGGGTCGCGGGCATCGCCTTCACGGGATCGAGGGACGTGGGACGCCACCTGTACGTGGAGTTCGCCTCCAGGCAGCCGTACCCGAAGCCGGTGGTCCTCGAGACGGGCAGCAAGAACCCCGCGGTGGTCACGGCGAAGGCGGACATCGCCGCCGCCATCGAGGGCGTCGCGAGGGGGGCGTTCGGCTACGGCGGACAGAAGTGCAGCGCCACCTCCAGGGTATACGTGCACGAGGACGTTATGGGGAAGTTCCTGGACGGGCTGGTCGAGTTCACGGGATCGCTCTCGGTCGGGGACCCGAGGAAGCGCGGCACATTCATGGGCCCGCTGATAAACGAGCGCGCGTACGCCAACTTCGCCCGCAACGTGGAGGACGGGATCGCCGCCGGCGGGAGGGTGCTCGTGGGCGGCAGGCAGCTGAGGGATGGATGGATGTCCCGGGGATTCTACGTGGAGCCCACGGTGATGGCGGGGGTCCCGGAGGACCATCGCCTGTTCAGGGATGAGCTTTTCATGCCGCTGCTCCTCGTGGCGCCCTTCAGGGACATGGACGAGGCCATAGCCAAGGTGAACTCGACCGACTACGGGTTGACGGCCGGCATATTCTCGGAGGACGAGGGCGAGGTGGAGGCGTTCATGGAGCGCGCGGAGTTCGGCGTCGTGTACGCCAACAGGAGGGGCGGCGCCACCACGGGCGCATGGCCGGGCGCCCAGACGTTCGTGGGGTGGAAGGCCAGCGGCGCCACGGGAAGGGGCATCGGGGGGCCGTACTATCTGCTGAACTTCTTCCAGGAGCAGTCAAGGACGTACGTCGGAAGGGATGGCGGGCAACCGCGCTGAGGACGCGCGATTCGATCCGGGGGATGGGCGGGGCGGGGGAGGAGGGGAATGGGCTACGACTTCGTCGTGGTGGGCGCGGGCGTCATAGGGCTCTCCGCGGCGTATCACGTAAAGCGCGCGTCGCCGGGATCCAGCGTGCTCCTGGTTGACGCCCTGGGTGGCCCCGGGCTCGGGGACACTTCGAAGTCCGTGGGGGGCTTCAGGACCGCGTTCACGTCCGATGTCAATCGCGCGCTGGCCAGCAGCAGCGCCGGGTTCTACGAGGAGCTGCAGGCGGGGGGACGCGACCTGGGGCTCAGGCGCTACGGCTACCTCTTCCTCGCGACGGACGAAACATACGATGAACTGATGAGGTATCTGGGAGGGGGCTCGAGGTTCCTCGACGAGCGCGAGCTCTCGGAGATGGGCTTGAGGACGCGCGTGTCGGGGCTGGAGGACGCCCGCGCGCTGGGCCTGGGGGACCTCGTCGGGGGATTCCTATATGGGGACGCCGGCATCCTGGATCCGCACCTGATAGTCGGGTACTACGCGGAGGAGCTGGAGGACGCCGGGTGCGAGTTCATGTACAACGCGGAGGCCGAGCTCCTGGTGGAGCCCGTCTATCCGCTCGGGATGCCGGGCGAGCCCTTCCCCTGGCAGGAGGTCCGCGTGAGGGGGGTGATCGCCGGGGGGAGGGAGATCCGGTCGGAATCCGTCGTCCTGGCCACCGGGGCGTGGACCGGCGGGATACTGGACGCTCTGGGGACTCCGCTCCCCCTCAGGCCGCTCAGGAGGATGGCCTACTCGATCCCCGCGACGTCGGGGGACCTCAGGGGTCTGCTGGATGCCGGGATACCGCCGCTCGTGGTTCCCGGCGGGGTCTTCCTGAGGCCCGAGCCGGGGGGCGCCTTCTACGTGGAATTCGGCCTCAGGCGGCCGTACGGGCCGGACGATCCGGAGCCGACGGCGTGGGAGCTGGGCGCGCTGCCCGTGCTCTCGTCCTACCTGAGGGCATTCGAGGGGGTCCGCCCCGGCGATTCCTGGGTGGGCCGCTACGACATGAACGTGGTGAGCGGGACGCCGGTGGTGGAGAGGGTGGCCGAGGGCCTCGTCGTCGCGGCCGGCACATCGGGATCCGGCGTGATGAAGGCCGACGCGGTCGGGAGGATGGCGGCGGCGCTCGCGCTGGGGCTGGATCGCGCGGAGCTCCACGGCGGCGGTAGCCTGCCGGCCGACGCGCTCTCAGCGCCCCGGGGGGAGGAGCGCCTGGTAATATAGGGGGGTCCCTGACCTCCTCCACGCCCTGAAGGGCGAGGGTTCCCGAGGTCTCAAGGGTTACACCCCTTTATGGGTGCTACTCTGTTATGGTCCACAATGAAAGATAGAGGCTTCTTCACCGTTGAAACCATTACGTTCACTGCCTTCTTTAGTATGTTCAGTGCGCCGTTCAGGTCGCTGTGTAACTTATGCCCCAGGGGGCACCTCACCACGCCCCTCGGGCCCCTCGTCACCTTCGCGTCGTGAACCGCGCAGTGGTTCGAGGTGTTGTACTCTATGACCTCGAACACATGAATGCCATACTCCTGCGCCTTGAGCTCGATCGCACGCATCAGCTTGCGGTAGGTCCATAGGTTCACCGTGAGCTTGTTGCCCCTGTCCTGTGCAATGTTGAACGGATAGCCAAGATAGATTGTTGATACGCCGAGCTCCCAGAGGCTCCTCACCATATGGTTGGCCATGTTCCTGTAGAGGTGCGCCATGCGCTCCTCGAGCTTCCGGAACAGCCTGCGCCTCTCCCAGTTCAGCCTCAGAAACTTCTCATCACCACCCTTCCTCGCCTCGTCCGCCTCGGATTGTACCCTCGCTATCCTCTTGGTGAGGTAGAAGAAGTCCTCCTTGGCCCTCGATCCCCTGTAGAGGAACCAGGCGCCACCGCTCGTCACCGCGCTCGCGAGTATGTTGATCCCGAGGTCCACCCCCGCGGCCCCGTCGCCCCTCGGCTCCGCTATCCGGATCGATTTCCTCTCCCCGCGGACTATGTGCTTCGACTTATTCCCATTCCTCGTCGTCTCGACGCCCACCTCCACTGGGATGGAGGCGTACCAAGCGTTCCTCGTCTCGTCGTGGTGTATCTCCAGCCTGCCCTGTTTACCGTACCACCTCAACCTGCCGACGAACTCCACTTCGAGGCCGAAGTCCCTGAGGATGAGTCTGCGGTTCCGCTCGTCCATAACGTATCTGTCCTGCCTGACGACTAAGAGGAATTTCCTCTCCTTAGTCTCCCTGTCCTTCCAGTACTTCGGTGGGCCAACGCATTTCATGTGGGGCGGCAGTTTCCCCTCCTTCCTCAGCTTGAGGAGGGAGAAGAATGAGCTCCAGGCCTCGTTGTTCTTCTGTATGACCGCCTGGGCGTTAACTCCCAGTTCTTCCCTGTACTTCTCGTAGTATTTGTTCCACGTCCCCTCGAAGTCCACTTTCTCCCCGCGAAAGAACTGTTGCCTCCTCTCATAGTTAACTTCGTTGAAGAGTTTTGCGGAAATGTTCGCTAACCTTCTGAGCTTCCTCTCCTGGAAACCGTTTGGAAGGAGGCGGACCACGTTTGTCCTCCTGTTCGTGTACTTAACTTCGTAGATGCCCCTCTCCGGTATTGCGGGAGAAATCGGCTCCCGCTCCTCATCTTCGAGAAGTTGACCGGAGGAGAGCATCCGGAGGAAAAATAGTGACTTGAGTTTAAAAGCCTTTACCCCACCCCTAGAAGGGTTGAGGTTTGTCGTTCATTTATCAACTCCCCGCGTGCGCGTCGAGTCGGACCACGCCGGGCCGCGCATACTGTTCGCGTCCTCCAGCGTGGGGCTGGGGCACGTGGCCAGGGACCTGCACCTGAGGCGGCTCATGGAATTCGGAGACGTGGAGTGGCTCACGGCCGGCAGCGCGCTGGGGTTCCTCGAGGCGAACGGGGAGAAGGTGCATCCGGCGTCCCGCCTGCTGCGGAGCCTCGGCGACGTGATAGGGGGCTCGCTGATCGGCGGATGCCGCGTCAGGATGAGGCCCGGGCCCATCCGCGACCTCTACTCCGCCGTCAGGTCGAACGCCGATGTGATCGACGACGCGGTGGACTTGGGGTCCTACGACCTGGTGGTGGCGGACGAGTTCTGGGAGCTGCTTCTCTCCGGGCGGAGGCCGGGGAAGGGGGTCTTCCTTACGGACTTCGTGGACCTCTCGCCGGGGCTCTGGCGGATGCCCCTCCGCCCGTTCATCCGCCGCCTCGGCGACGCGATACGCCGGAGGGCCGTCGAGCGGTTCGACCTGAGGGTTCACGTGGGGATGTGGGGGGAGGCCGGGGGGTTCTGGCACCCGGGCCAGCTGGTGACGGACGCGGCCGTCGCATCCGGTGGGTCCGGGGGTCCGGTCGTCGTGAACGTGGGCGGCACCCGGGCCGGATGCGGGATGGCCGCGGGGCTGGGCCCCGAGCTGAGGGCCAGGGGGGTGGATTTCACCGTGATCGGCCCCTGCGGCGAGTTCACCGGGAATCCCGCGCGGATCCTGTCCGGCGCGAGCGCCGTGATCACGCTCGCCGGCTACTCGAGCCTGGTGGAGGTCGCCCTCCTGAGGAAGCCGGCCGTCGTGGTCCCGATCCGGGGGCACTTCGAACACGCGGAGAACGCCCGGGCGTTCTCCGGGAGGAGCGGCTATCGCGTGGTCCCCTGCTCCGACGGGAGGGCGCAGGCGGAGGCGCTCCTCGAGGTCATGGGCGAGGAGCCGGATCCGCCCCCGGTCGTCGACTCCTCCGAGGAGATCGCGCGCGCGATACTGGAACTGGCGTAGTCCCCGGGACGCGGCGCCGACGGAATCCGTTATATTTCGGGGCCATCGCATGCGGCGCGTGGCGCCGCCGATCGAGTACATGCTCGTATCTGTCGCGATCGGGGCCATAGTCGGCCTCGTGAACGAGTACAGGAAGATAGGCGGCTCCAAGGTCTTCATGGGCCTGAGGACATCGATATTCATCTCCCTCATGGGCTACGCGACGGTGCTCCTCTACCAGGTGATCCCGAACCCCGCGGTCATACCTGCGGGGATCGCCGCCATAGTCGTGGTGGCGACCGCCGTGTACGCGGGCAGGGTGGTCACCGTGAGGAGCGTGGGGGCGACCACCTACGTGGCAATGATCCTGCTCTACTTCGCAGGCGCGCTCGCCGGGCTCGGGCTCTACGAGTACGGGTTCGCGCTCGCGGTCCTCCTGGCGGCGCTCAGCCTCTACAAGACGGAGCTCCTGGGCGCGATATCCAGGATCCGGAGGGACGAGCTGATAGCGGTCGTTAACCTGCTCGTGATCTCCGCGGTCATACTCCCCATGCTGCCGGATGAGTACATAGGGCCGTACGGTATCTTCAACCCGTACGGGTTCTGGCTGACGGTCGTCGTCGTGGGCACGATATTCTTCGCGCAGTACATAACGCTGAGGGCCACCAGGAGGGGGCTGTTCGCGTTCACGATGATAGGCGGCATCATCTCCAGCACCACGGTGACCGTGAGCCTCATAGAGCTCGCGAACCGCAGGAGGGACGCGGGGACAGCGGCCGCGCTCAACATAGCGGCCTCGAACATCCCTATGATAATCTTCCAGGTCGCCGTTGTCCTCTACCTTGTCGGGGGGGTCCCGGCGCTGGCCGCCGCGCTCCCCCCGCTGGCGGCCGCGCTGGCGGCGTCCGTCGTCATCGCGGCGGTCGGCCGGGACAGGCTGAGCCCGGAGGGCGTGGAGCCCCCCCGGACCCCGCTGCCCGTGCTGAGGACGTTCGAGTTCGCCGCGCTGCTCTTCGTGATAACCGCGGCGGCGAGGGCGGTGGGCACGGCCCTTCCCCAGGCCCTCCCGGCCACGATAACGGCGTCGGCCCTCGCGAACGTGCTGAGCTCCGTGTACGCGGCGGGGATCCTGTACTCCAAGGCGCAGATAACCGCGGCGGCGGCGGGCCGCCTGGCGGCCCTGGCGGCGATCGCGGGCGCCGCCGAGAAGGTCGGGCTGGCGGCGCTGATCAGGGATCGCAGGACCGCGGCGCTGACTGCGGGGCTGTCTGCCGCCGTCGCGGCCGCGATGGCCATCTTCCTCCTCTGGACCTGACGGCGCCCGGGGCGCGATCAGCCCTGGATTGCGGCCTCCAGCCTCCTCCTGATGGGGTTCAGGAGGGGCTCCTCCGGGCGCTCCGACGACATCCTCTCCTTGGCATCCTCTATGTAATCCAGGATCCTCTCCGGCGTCAGCCCCTCCGAGAACCTCGCCGCGCGGTCCAGGAAGTAGAGCACGAGCGCGCGCATGGGCGCCGCCGTGGCCCCCTTCAGGTAGAACGATTTCACTATGTCCCTGGCCCAGCGCACGCTGTGGCGCATGGTCGCCAGCATCAGCTCGGCGTGCTCCCTGTTCAGGCTCACGGACCTGAACCAGTCCTCCCTCCTGAGGACCCCCATGGGGACGAAGAACATCGGCACTATCATGGACCTGTACGGCTTCAGCCTGTCCATGAGCTCCAGCGTCTTCACCGTGTCGTCGGGCGTCTCGCCCGGGAGGCCTATTATCAGCGTGGCCGCGGGGACCATCCTGTTCTCGTGGAGTATCGAGAACGCCTCCTCTACTATGTCGGGCCAGCTCTCCGCGGGGTACGGGGACGCCTTCGCCGGCATCACCACGTGCGCCAGCCTGGGGGACCCCGTCTCTATCCCCGTCTGGAACCCCATGTACTGCTGTCCGTTTCCGAGCATCATCTCGGAGATCCTCCTTATCAGGCCGTTCTCCCTCTCCGCCGCGACGACCGCAGCCAGGCTCGCGTGGCTCCACGTCACCGACTTATCGTAGTACCTCATGGCCAGCTCGTGCAGCTTTATCAGCGGCTCCGGCCTCGGGTGTATTCCGTCGGCGCCGTAGAGCAGCACGTCCTCGCTGTGCAGTATCCCGGCGCGGATCCCGGCGGCCCTGTTCACCCTGAGCTCCTCCTCTATGTGATCCAGCGGTATGTTCCTCAGGGGCCTGAGGGTCACGTTGCAGAACTTGCAACCCCTCGGGCACCCCCTCATGATCTCTATGAGCCCGTTGACGCTGGCCCCCTTTATCCTGTTTATCTCATCTAGCTTCGGCGAGTCGCGCGGGGCCACGCTCATGTACCTCGGCAGGTCCGCGCCGTCCACGATCATCCCGGCCAGCTCCACCGCCGCCTTCTCGGATTCCCCGTCCACTATCGTGTCGACCATGAACTCGTCCACGTAGTGGGGCACGTAGAGCCACTGCCAGGCGGCCGGACCCCCCGCGATGATCTTGAGGCCGGGATTGCGGGTCCTCTTCACGTACGCGACCGTCGACATGAACTTCAGGAGGCTCTTCCTGTTGACGGGCTCCCTCCCCGTCACGAGCCACCACTCGCTGCTCGGCGGGTTGAACGCGAAGTAATCGTGGTGGCCTATCAGGAACGCCCTGGCGCTCCCGGCGTACCTGGGGACGTCGTCGGGATCGACCACCGCGGCGCTGTACCCCGCGTCCTGCAGCGCGGCCTCTATCTTCCTGAGCCCGTAGGGCGCGAACTTCGGGAGGCCGTCGGGGCCCTTCCTGACCTTGGGGGCCGAGAGCCACATCCACAGCCGCTCGGGGAGGAGCACCGATGGGCCCGTCGTCATGAACCCTATGAATTCCCTGTCGTGGTGGGTGGTCATCAGCGTCCTGTCCACGCTTATCACGAATTCGGGCCCGGCCGTCATTCGACCACCTCCAGCGATCCGCCGTTCCACCTGAGGACGACCCTCGCCCCGGAGCTCGCCGGCGATCCGCCCTCCCTCACGGTGAACGACGCGAACAGGAAGCTCTGCAGCGCCTCCCTGAGGAAGTCCTGGCAATCGGTGAACCTGGAGTTCCTCAGCGTGATGAGGAACCTGTAGGCGCCCCTCGCGGCCCACCTGGACACGAGCGCGGTGAAATCATGCGAGGATTCCGCGGGAGGACATCCGTCTATCACCATTTCGGCGTCGTATGTGGCCCCCTGCAACGTTTCCACCCGAACCACCCCCAGAAATATTAGCTTATCCCTACAATCAGCCGCGCGCCCCCGATGCGCGCCTCAGCGCCTCGGCGCGGGCCCTCACGGCGTGCTCCTTCAGGTGCTCCTTCAGGTCCTCCCACTGATCAGGGGGCGCCAGGCTGAACATTGCCCTCTCGAGCACCTCGTTCACCGCGGGGTGGACGTGCATGCTCCGGTAGGCCGGGACTATCGACTGGTCCCTCGTGTTCATCAGCATTATCGCCTCGTGTATCATGGAGGACGCGTACGGCCCTATTATGTGCGCACCGAGCAGGCGGTTGGTCTTCCCGTCGACTATCACCTTGGCGAAGTGGTGCTCGTCCTTCATCGCGAGGCCCTTCGCCGTGTCCCTGTACAGGTAATACCCGACCAGGTACTCCCCTCCCTTCAGGTCCCCCTCCCTCGACCCGACCGCGGCGACCTCCGGCTGCACGAATATCGCGTGCGGCACCGCGTGGTAGTCGACCTTCATCCTCTGCCCCCTGAATGCGTTGTAGAAGACCACCTGGCTCTCGTAGTTCGCCACGTGCTTGAACATGTGCCTCCCCAGGGCGTCGCCGCACGCCCATATGTTGGGCTTGGTGGTCTCCAGGTACTCGTTGACCTCTATCCAGCCGTTCGCGTCGGTCTTCACGCCCGTCATCTCGGGCTTCGTGATGTCGGAGTTGCTCCTCCTGCCGGCCGCCACTATTATCTCGTCCACCTCGAGCTCCACGGAACCCCGGTCCTCGACGCCCTCCGCCGTCACGGCCTTCCGGTCCCCCCTCCTCCTGACCTCGACCACCCTGTGGCCCGGGATCACGTCCATGTGCTCCGAGAGGTCCGACTCGAGGAGATAGGAGACCTCGGGCTCCTCCTGCGGCGCTATCCTGGGCAGCATATCGAACACCGTCACGTGCGATCCCATCATGGAGAGGAAGAAGCCGAACTCGAGCCCCACGTAGCCTCCCCCTATGACGGCCACGTCCCGGGGCAGTTTCCTGAGCGTGAAGAAGTTCTCGTTCGTCAGGTATCCGGCCTCCTCGAGGCCCGGTATGTCCGGCACGAGGGGCCTGGAGCCCGTGCAGAGCAGCACCTTCTCGCCCCTTATCAGCTCGTCGCCCACCTTCACCGTGTATTCGTCTACGAACTCGCCGGTGGTCCGGTAGATGTCGATGCGCGGATCCCCCTTTATGTTCTCCTCTATCATCCTGCTCTCCCCCATGACCTCGTCGTACGCCCACGCCATTATCCGGGGGAAGTCGACGCCGCGCACGTCGACGTCGATCCAGAAATCGCGGGCCCTCCTTATGTTGTGCATTATCTCCGCCGGGTAAAGTATCATCTTGGACGGTATGCACCCCCTCGTCAGGCAGATGCCGCCCACGGGGCCGTTCTCCACGACCGCGGCCCTGAGCCGCGGATCGCTCGATATGAGCTCCGAAACTATGTTCATCGATGAGCCGGTCCCGAACGCTATCACGTCGTACTGCTTCACAGCCGGCGTTGCGGCCGATCATCTATAATTCCGTTTCCGTCGCCGGCGCGGCGTCGGCGCATGGGGAGGCCGCGAGGGCCATCGCCCCCGGGACGTCCCCATCTCTACAGGATCCTGCGCAGGGAGTTCAGCGGCCTGTTGCCGCCGGGCGTGACCAGCGCCATCTCCTCGATCCTGGCGCCGCCGATCCCCCTCACGTAAACCCCGGGCTCTATTGTGACCACCATCCCGGGCTCCAGCCGCCCCTCCTCCCCGGGCGCCAGGTAGGGGAGCTCGTGCACGTCTATCCCCACCCCGTGCCCCAGGCTGTGGAGGAACTGCCCCGCGAGGCCGAGGCCCTCCAGCTCCCTCCTGGCCGCCGCGTCCACGTCCCGCGCCGGGACCCCGGGGGCGAGCGCGTCGAACCCCGCCTCGACGGCCGCCTCCACGGCCCTCAGGAGGCGATCGTCCCCGGTCGCGACGGTCCTCGTCATGTCGCTGCAGTAGCCGCGCCTGACGGCCCCCGCGTCCAGCACCACGTAGTCGCCGCGCGATATGCGGGTGCCGCGGGGCAGCGCGTGCGGATTGGCGGAGTTCGGGCCGACCCCGACCAGCGTGTCGAACGCGAAGCGCTCCGCGCCCCGCCTCCTCGCCTCCGCCTCGAACTCCGCGGCCAGCTCGAGGTCAGTTACTCCCTCGGACGCCAGGGCCATCGCCCTCTCCATCGCGGACTCGGTTATCCTGAGGGCCTCGACGATCGCGTCCACCTCCTCCTGCTCCTTCACCGAGCGCATGCCCAGTATGCGCGCGGCGACGTCAGATATCCCCGGTATCCTGCGGACCAGCTCGTCCGCGAGCCCCCTGCCCAGGACGCCGAGGTCGGCCGCGACCCTCCCGGACGCGATGGACGACGCCGCCTCCGGCATCGTCGCCTGTACGAGCCCCGGGAGGTCCACCGTCTCCGTGGAGCGCCTGAGCACGGGCTTCACCTCAATCCAGCCGGGCACCTGCTCCGCGGCCCTGTAGTACTCGAGCGCGGGGACCAGCAGGGTCGCAGAGCCGGACGCGTACACGAGGGCGGAGCCCGGGCAGTGGCACCCCGTGAAGTACTCCGCGTCCGAGTCGCCCGCCACTATCAGCGAATCGAAGCCCTCCGCCGCGAGCTCCAGCTTTCCCCTACGATACACGTGCGATCGCCACCTCCAGCGATGCCTCCGCGAGCTCCTCGGGCGTCCCGACGAACCTCAACCCGGCCCCCGGGATCCTCCTGGAGTCCGGGTACTCCCCCAGCCCCTCGAGGCCGTCGGTCGGCATGCCGCTCCTCAGGACGACGGCCGGTATCCCCATCGAGTACGCCATCAGTATCTCCAGCATCGTGCCCGACTCCCCCCCGAGCGCCGCGAGCGCGTCGGAGCTCCTCACGAGGACGACGCTCCTCCCCTTGTAGTCCATCCCCGTGTCTATCGGCACGAACAGGTCCTCCCTCGGGGGCCTGGCGGGCGGATCCAGCGGCAGCAGGAAGACGACCTCGATGCCCCTCCCGAGCGCCTCGTCAGCCACGAACTTCATGGCCCCCCAGTATCCGCCGAGGAGCAGCCTGACCCCGTCCCGGGGAAGCGCCGCGGCGAAGCGCGCGGCGAATTCCCGCAGGCGTGGGGTCGGCTCGCTGTGCACGGCGACTCCCAAGTTTATCAAGCCGTGTACGCCGGGAGGCCGGTGGCTGATAAAGTGAACGGCAAACCTCGCCCCCTTCAGGGCGGGGAGGAGGTCGGAAGCTTTAGCCGGATCTCGTTTTTATCGGGGATCGCGTAATATGCCACGTGGAGCCCTACGTGGGGACGAGCGGCTGGAGCTATCCGTGGAACCCCGACGGCCTGGAATGGTACGTCCGGAACTCGGGGCTTAACGCGGTCGAGCTCAACGCCAGCTTCTACAGGTTCCCCTTCCGCTCCGTGGTCAGGGGATGGTCGAGGAGGACCGAGCTGCGCTGGAGCGTGAAGGTGCACCGGAGCATAACGCACTCGAGGATGATGAGGCCGCCGGGATCCACAGAGGTCCTCCTCAGGTTCCTGGAGCTCTTCAGGCCGATGGACGACGCCGGGATCGTGGACTTCTACCTGTTCCAGATGCCGCCGCGGTTCGCGGCCGGGGAGGAGAACTGGCGCAGGATAATCGAGGTCTCGGGGACGGTGGGCCTCGGGCCCAGGATGGCGATCGAGTTCAGGCACAGGAGCTGGTTCGAGGAGGAGTGGGTGGAGCGCGCCAGGGGCGCCGGTATCACGATAGTGTCGGTCGACGCGCCTGATCTTTCGTTCTACGCCAGGAGCGGCGACAGCGTTTACCTCAGGATGCACGGGAGGACCGCGTGGTACGCGCACACATACTCGGACGGGGAGCTGGAGGAGGTCGCGGGACGCCTGAGGTCGCTGGGTGGGAGCCGCGCGTACGTGTTCTTCAACAACGACCACGCCATGCTGGAGAACGCGAGGGATATGCTGAAGAAATTGACGGGATCCGGTTCCCCGCCCGGGGGGCGGGGTTCCATCACGGAGGGGTCGCGTTGACGTAGGTCGACGTCGCGTTCGACGGATTGGGCGGTATCATGACCATCGGGTACGTCTTGACCGGCAGGCCCGCGCTGTAGATGGGCACTATCACCCACCCACTGCTGCTCGGCATCCACTGGCCGCCGAAGAGCGGCAGGAGCGAGTAGTGGCCCTCGTTCTGCGGCTGGAGCATGAAGGGCTCCTGCTGCGCTATCAGCGACTCCACGCCCGGCGATGGGAACGGGTTCTGGAAGTCTATCGGGCCGGCCATCGTCATCATGTCGGTGGTGGCTATCGACTGGTTGATCGCCTGGGGGCTGAGGCTGCCGGCCCTCCCCAGCACGTTCACAGCCCAGTCGTAGGCGCCCAGGTCGTACCCTATGGACATGTCCCACTCCTTCCCGGTGGCCGACTCGTATGTCTGGGCCCACTGCGAGGCGTTCATCTTGAGAAGCGGGGAGTAGTAGGTGCTTATGGACGGGAACCACCAGACCTCCGCGCTTATCCCGTACGCCAGGTTGTCGCCCAGCGCCTGCTCGTTCGACGGGAACACGTTGGCCCTCGCGACGGTGACCACCTCGGGTACCCAGCCATCCGCGTGGGCCTGCCTCCAGAGCGTCGCGAAGTCGGGCGGATCCAGGTCGCCCGCCAGTATCGTCGCGTTCGCCTCCTTCGCCTTTATTATGTACGGGGTGTAGTCCGTGGTCCCGGGGGTCACGAGCCCCAGGTCGACCACCCTGTATCCCGCGGCCTCCGCCATCGGTATGATGACCTTGTCGAACGTCTGGCCCCCCACGTCGTTCGTCGATATCACCGCGACCACCCCGTTCGTCCTGTTGCCGGCCAGGTTCCACATGTCTATGTATGTCTGGGCCAGCTGGGGGAAGGCCCACCCGACCATGTATGTCCAGTGGTATGGCCCCTGGACCACCCACGCGTCGACGGGACCCTCGATTGCGAGGGCCGGGACCCCGTACTTCTCCGCCATCGCGCTGGCCGGGTCTATCGTCTCCGGGGTGTGCATCAGTATCAGCAGGTTCACGTGATCCTGCGTTATCAGCTGCTGCGTGACGGCGGCTGCTGTGCTCTCGCTGCTCTGGGTGTCCACCAGTATCATCTGGACGGGGATCCTCTTCCCGTACGCCTGCATGTAGATCCCGCCCATGTTCTGATTTATGTAGTTCTGGATGTAGGAGGCGAGCCACGGGTCGGGGGCGCCGAAGGAAGCCAGCGAACCGGTCAGGGGCGCGACCACGCCGATCCTTATCTCGGACGGCGCGGGCGGGGCCCTGGGCCACCACACGTATGCGGCCGCCGCCCCCACCGCGATGACTATCACGAGCACGATCAGCGCGTACTGTGCCGTCGTCACTGCCCTCTTAGTCCTCATTTTGGGGCACACGTGCGCACGCATATTATTTAAATTGCACTCATAAAGCGGTTCATCGTCAATTATTATTGTAAATAAATGGCCGGCGGCGGAGATTCAGGTGGGCGGCCTGAGCTTCAGGCGGGACGCGATCTCGCCCCATATTCCGCGCGGCAGCGCGAGCCACACCGCTATCGTGATCAGCCCCTCGAGCAGGAGGCTCCACCCCGCGTATCCGGACGTCGCGTAGGAGAGCGCGACGAACGCGATCGACCCTATGGGCGCGCCCATTATCCTCCCCATTCCGCCTATGACGGCCACGAATATCAGGCCGATGACCCACGAAATGCTGAACATCGATTTCGGGATCATGTAGGCCGCGTACAGCGCGTACAGGGAACCGGAGAACGACGTCACTGCCGCGGAGAGCACGAACGCGTACATCTTGATCCTGAAGACGTTCACCCCCGACTCGGCGGCGGCCGCCTCGTCCGCCCCGACGGCCCTCAGGCCGAGCCCCAGCCTGGACCCGTACAGGTAATAGATGGCCAGCGACGACGCCGCCAGGAGCGCCAGGGATCCGAAGTACGCATAATAGCCGGGGATGACGAGCGCCGGCCTGTAGGTGACTCCCTCCCCGGCGCCCACGTAGCTCCAGTTCTCGAACGCCAGCTGGAATATCTCCGCGACGATCCAGGTCCCGAGCGCGAAGTACGCGCCCCTTAGCCTCAGCAGGGGGAAGGCGAGCGCGGACGCCATGGCCGAGCTGAGCGCCGCGGAGGCCAGCATCGCCGGGAGCGTCGGGATCCCCATGTTCCCGAATATCACGAGGCCGTAGGCGCCCAGGCCTATGAACAGCTGCTGCCCGAGCGACACGACGCCCGCATACTCCGCGAGGAACCCCCAGAGGAGCGCCGCGGATCCGTATATCAGCGCCAGGGTGAGGAATCCCTCCAGCAGGCTGCCGCCCCACGCGGGCGCGGATGCCGCCAGGGCCAGGAGCGCGACCGCGTAGATGATCCGCCTTCCGGGGTTCATGCGATCAGAACACCTCGCCCTTGAGTATCCCGCGGGGGCTGACGACGAGTATCGCCAGTATCACCAGGAGCGTCACGAGCATCTGATAGGTGGCCCCGAGGACGAACCCGGAGAGCACGAACACCTCGCCGATCACCACTCCGCCGATGAATGTACCGACGAGGCTCCCCAGCCCGCCGAGTATCACGGTGCCGAACGCTATCAGCATGTAGTCGGGGCCCGCGCTCGGATAGAATATGAACGTCGATCCCAGCAGCACGCCGGCGACCGCGTTCACCGCCATGGCGAGGCCCATCGCCATTGAGTACACGGACCCGGGCCTTATGCCGACTATGCGCGCCGCGTACTCGTTGGCCGGCACCGCGCGCATGACCCTGCCGATCGACGTGTATTTCAGGATCGCGTAGAGTGCCGCGAGCGCGACCACGGAGGCCGCGAAGTCCACCGGCATCACCATCTGCCCCCTCACGGGCCCCAGCGAGATCCCCCGCAGCAGGTACCCGGTCGCGAGGCTCCTGTCGTCGTAGGAGAAGAGTATCAGCAGCAGGTTCTCCAGCGCTATCCCCAGCGCGAACGTGATCACGACGACGTGGCTGGGCCCCCGCCTCAGGGCCCTGTTCAGGAGGAGCCTCTGGATGAGCCATCCCAGGGCGAACATGGCGGGCACCACCCATATCAGGCTGAGGAGCGGCGGCAGGCGCCACGCGTCGAGGGCGGCGAGCGCCATGTACGCGGCGAGGATCGCCAGATCCCCGTGCGCGACGTTGATCTCCCTTATTATCCCCAGGGACATCGAGAAGCCGTAACCTATGAGCGCGTAGAGCCCCCCGAGGAACAGGCCCTGCACCAGCAAGGTGGCCGCGACGGCCGGATCCATCGTCGACGCGAAGCCGGCGCTCCGCACTATAAGCCTTTATCGTCATCGCCGACCCCGAAGTACGCGGCCTTCACACCGTCCGTCGGGCGCTTGGCGGTGCCCTCCATGGCTATCCTGCCGCCCTCCATCACGTACCATCTGTCGGCAATCGCCATGGGGCGCTTGATGCTCTGCTCCCCGATCAGCACGGACATCATCCCCCTCAGTTTCCCCACGCTCTCGTAGAGCCTGTCGACCACGATCGGCGCGAGGCCGCTGGACGGCTCGTCCAGGATCAGGAGCCGCGGGGACCCCATGAGCGCCCTCCCCACGGCCAGCATCTGCTGCTCACCCCCGCTCAGCGAGCCGGCCCTCTGGCCCAGCCTCTCCCTCAGGACGGGGAACAGCGAGTAGACGAAATTCAGCCTCTCATTGACGCGCGCCCCGCGGACGCCGCGCGCGCCCAGCAACAGGTTCTCCCTGACGCTCATGTTCGGGAAGAGGCCCCGGCCCTCGGGCACCAGGGCCATCCCCATCCCGCAGATCATCTCGGGGGGCAGCCCCGTTATGTCCCTCCCGGCGAAGTAAACCCTCCCCGAGTCGGGCCTCACGACGCCGCATATGACCTTGAAGAGCGTGGACTTCCCCGCGCCGTTCGGCCCTATGAGGGCCACGAGCTCGCCCTCCCCGACGTCCAGGCTCACGTCCCTGAGGGCCGATACGCCGCCGTAGCCCTTGGAGACGTCCACCAGCCTGAGGAGCAGCTCCCCCCGGGACACCACCCGACTCGTCCCGGTCGCTCAATATTTCCTTTTCCGTTAAACGCCGGACGTCCCCGCGCCCGCCGGCTCAGCGGCCGGGCTTCCCGAGGATCGCGAGGAGGCCCCTGAGGTCCGATATCACCGCGTCGGGCTTCTCCGCGGGGCAGTAAGCCCCCCTCACCACGAGGACGGAGAAGCTGCCAATGCGCTTGGCCGGGATCACGTCGTAGTCCCGATCGCCCACCACGACCGCCTCCCCGGGCCTGATGGACAGCCTCCTCGCGGCTTCGACGAATATGTCTGGCTCGGGCTTCCCCCGCTGCACGTCGTCCCCGCCGACCAGCGCGTCCGGGATGGACGCTATCCCCGCGGAATCCATGAACTTCCTGGCCGTCCCCGACGGCAGCGACGTGGCGATTGAGATCCTGTAGCCGAGCTCCTTGAGCCTCCTGAGCGCGTCGGGGACCTCGGGGAACGCCCTGACCTCGCCCGCGTGCTCCTCCAGGTAGCTCGCCCTCAGGTTTGTCAGCTCCATCAGGGACGACGTGCTGCCCGTGAACGCGTCCGCGATCCTGGACGCCGGGAGGCCCACGAGCTGCTCGATGTCGGACGAGCTCACGCTGTACCCCAGCGAGCGGAGGGCGAACTCCCACGCCCTCGACACGAGCTGCACGGTGTCGAGGAGCGTGCCGTCCAGGTCGAACAGTATGCCCCTGACGCCCCTGGGCGCCGAACAGCCGTTCATACCGCCCCGCGTGCTCCGTGCCCCCATGTGACATCCTCTCACGCTGAAGCGCGTGGGCTTCCCGCACCGCTATCCCCCGGCACGGGCTCGTCGGCAACGCGGGAACTTGTTTCCCGATTCATCGACACGCAGCTAGCGACATCCGGTTGACCGGTCCGTTGCCCCGCCGTGGGTATCTCCGCAGGCGTGAATTCGAGTATATCCATCCCTACTGGGACGCGCTTAGTGCAGAAGGTATTTAAGCGTTGGGGAAGTCCGCCTATCTCCTCCCTGAAGGTCGGAGTTTTACTGTTTCCCCAAACCCGTAACACCGTTATAACCGGATCGCGCGGCCCCGGTGTTTGCGCTACGCTTTTAACGGATGGCGCTTGACGGCGCACAATGGCGCTGGAGCTCAAGCTGGCGCAGGTGGGCGAGGAGGAGCTGGCGCCCGAGTACGACGTCGTGATCGTGGGCGCGGGGCCCGCGGCCATGAGCGCCGCGGTCTACAGCGCCCGGTTCATGCTGAGATCCGCGACGATAGGGGAGGAACCGGGCGGGCAGCTGACGCTCGCCGGCGTGATCGACGATTACCTGGGGCTGCCGGACATTGCGGCGCCCGATATGATAGGCCGCTTCAGGGATCACGCGGGCAAGTACGGGGTCCCGCTGATAATGGACCGCGTCGAGGCGATCGAGGACCTCGGGGACTCCAGGAAACGCGTGGTGACCCTGGGGGGACGCGAGACGGTCGCGAAGGCCGTCATAGTGGCGATCGGATCCAAGAGGAGGAAGCTGGGGGTCCCCGGCGAGGACCGGTACAACGCGAGGGGGGTCAGCTACTGCAGCGTCTGCGACGCGCCGCTCTTCAGGGGCGCCGAGGCAGTCGCGGTCGTGGGGGGCGGCGACTCCGCGGTGGAGGGCGCCGCCATGCTGGCCGACTACGCGAAAAAGGTCTACCTGATTCACAGGAGGGATTCCTTCAGGGCCCAGCCGATAAACGTCGATGGGCTGCGCAGGAGGCGCAACGTGGAGTTCATGCTGAACTCGTACGTCAGGGAGATCAGGGGCGACACGAGGGTGCGCGAGATAGACGTCGAGGACGCGGGGAAGGGGAGCCGGTCCACGCTGAAGGTGGACGGCGTCTTCATAGAGATAGGATTCGAGCCGGATACGGAGTTCGCCAGGAGAAATGGCCTGGGCATCGACGACGGGGGATACATAAAGGTGGACGGGTGGATGAGGACCACCGCGCCCGGGGTGTTCGCGGCGGGGGACTGCACGAGCGCATGGGTGGGCTTCAGGCAGATAGTGACCGCGGTCGCCCAGGGCGCGGTCGCGGCGTATTCCGCCAGCCGCTACATCAGGGAGAGGTGGCCCGGCGGACGGTGACCGGGGGACCGGGGATTACGCAGAAATAGCATGTGGATCCAGCATCCGCGTGAGCAGGCGCCTGGACCGGGAACCCGTCCACATAAGGGCGAGGCCGGGCGACGTGGCGGAGCTGGCAATAGTGATGGGGGACCCCGTGCGCGTGGAGCAGGCATCATCCCTCCTGAGCGACGTCAGGCTGGTCAACTCGTACCGCGGATACCTTACGTACACGGGGCGCCGCGGGAACCTGCCCGTGACCATCGCCTGCCACTGCATAGGGGGGCCATCGGCCGCCATCGCGGTCGAGGAGCTCGCGATGCTCGGGGCGCGCAGGATAGTCCGCGTGGGCACGGCCGGCGCGTTCGTCCCCGGGATAGCCGACGGGGACGTGGTGGTGCCCAGTTCGGCGTTCCACATGAGCATGCTGCCGCTCATGTACTCCGGGGTCCCGGGGCCCGCGATGCCGGATCCCGCCCTGAGCGAAGCGGTGGCCCGCTCCGTGGAGGCGGCCGGGTTGAGGGTCCACGTGGGTCCGGTGTTCTCCAGCGACGCGTTCTACCTGGAAGGACCGGAGGTCATGGAGAGGTGGAGATCCGCGGGCGCGATCGCCGTCGAGATGGAGTGCGCGACCCTGTTCGCCGTGGCCGCCGCCAGGGGGGTGGCAGCCGCGTCGGCGCTGATAATCAGCAACAACCTGGCCACGCGGAGCAGGGTGCTCAGCACGGACGAGCTCAGGCCGGTGACGCTCGGGATCGTGGGCGCGATAATCGACGGGATGTCCCGCGCATGACGTCTGGCGGACGCTCGATGCCCGGGGTGCGGGGAAACCGGGGGTGCGCGCGAAATTGGCCCGGGGATCGAGGGTCAGCTTCGAGGGCGACGACGCAATCGTCATCGACATGGGCGCGGACCTGCGGGTCCTGGGCACCACGGTGACCGGGGGATCCGGCGCCGCGAGGCGCGCCGTGATGGGGAGGATCCGTGGGTACGTGCGCGATGGGGATTTCGAGGATTACGCCCGGGGGCTGGCGCGCCGTATCGGCGTCCCCGATAACTCACCGGTGTTCCTCACCGCGGCGGATCTCCGCGCGTCGTACGTGAGCTCCAGGTGCAGGGTCGGGCGGACGACCGCCGAGGTGCACGCGACGTTCGGCCTCTCCCTCCCCGGGATGGCGTGCCTGGGGGACGGCGGCGGGAACGGGCGCGGTCACACGATAAACGTGCTGGCCGTGCTTAACGCGCACCTCTCGCCGGCCGGCATGCTGGACGCGTTCCGCGCTCTGTCGGAGGTCAAGGGGGCGCTCTCCGCGCTCTCCGGGTTCTCGTGCGAGGGATCGGCCGCCGTGGGCACCGTGTCGGATGCGACGCTCGTGGCGGCGCCCGGCGGACGCCTGAGATACTCCGGGCTGGCGACGGCCGCCGGTAGGGCGATCGCCTGCGCGCTGACGTCCGCGTACGGGGAACTGAGCAGGAGGCTGGGGCCCCGCGGGAGGCTGAGGATCGCCATGAGCGCGCTGGACGATCCGGACTGCGACGACGGGGGAGTGGAGGCCGTCGCCAGGGCGCTCAGGTGCGTGGACATGATGGAATCGGCGGGGCTGCTCCGGGCAACCCCGTCCGACGTCCCCCGGCGCCTGCTGGAGGAGCTGGGGTCGCACGGGGGCGCGGCGAACTTCACGGAGCTGGCGAACCGGGTCATCGGCTCGTGCGGGAGGGGATCCGCGGACGATCTCGATAGTGATGGCGGGCGGAAGGGGGAGCAGGCTGGGGTCGGTCGAGAAGCCCCTGATCCGCGTGTGCGGCCGGCCGATGATCGACGCCGTGCTCGCGGCCGCCGCCGCGATCGGGGAACCGATCCTGTGCACGAGCCCGGCGGCGCCGGCCACGGCGGATCTCTACTGCGGAACCGCGCGGTGCGTGAGGGGTTCCGGCGACTACGTCGGCGACCTGGGGACGGCGATTGCCGCGGCGGGGACACCCGCGCTCGTCCTCCCGGCCGACATGCCCTTCCTTGACCGCGGGGTGCCCGAGCTCAGGGCGTTCGTCGACATGGCGCTGCGGTCGGATGCCGCCGTGGTGACGCTCAACGTTTGCAGGAACGGCGTCTGCTATCAGCCCGGGATCTCGCTCTTCAATTCGCCGGGCGGCCCGTGGGAGGATATACACATATTGTGGCGCGCCGCGTTCCTCGACGTGGACGATCCCCGGGACCTCGAGGAGGCGAGGTCGCTTTGCGGTACCACGGCGGAAGGGAATCCGGCGGACTGGACTTCAGCGTGAACCTGAACCCGCTGCCGCCCCCCGCCGGGGTGACGGACGCGCTCAGGGGGTGCCTGTCGGAGGAGGCCGCGCGCGCGTACCCCGATTACGAGTACCGGGATCTCGTGGAGGCGATCCGCTCCTTCTACGGATGCGATGAGGTAGTCCCGCTCAACGGCTCGTCCGAGGGCCTGCTGCTGGCCGCGCTCGCCGCGGGCGCCAGGAGGCTCGTGGTCGTGCAGCCGTCGTACGGCGAGCACCGCGACCTGGCGGAGGCGCTGGGAATCCGCTACGACCCGCTCCCGATGGATCTCCGGGAATCGGCGCTCGAGTTCGCGCTCGACCCCGGGAGGCTGCGCGGAGCCTGCGACGACCCCGACGCGCTGATAGCGCTGACGAATCCGAACAACCCGACGGGGAGCTTCCTGGATCCGCGCGAGATCGAGGAGCTCGCGTCCGGGTGCAGGTCCTGGATCCTCCTGGACGAGGCATACGCCGAGCTGAGCGACGCGTATCCCGGGATCGCGCCGCCCCGCGGCGAGAGGCTCGTGGTCCTGAGGTCGCTGACCAAGTGGCTCTCCGTGCCGGGGCTGAGGATCGGGTTCGCGACGGCCCCGCGCGGGCTCGCGCGCAGGATGGACGCGCTGCGCTCCACGTGGAACGTCAACTCCGTGGCGGACTGTTTCGTCCGCAGGTCGCTCACCGGCGAGGGGCCCGCGCTGCTCAGCTATATAACCCGGACCAGGGAATACGTCTCCATGGAGAGGTCGAGGGTGAGCGGGCGCCTGATGGACCTCGGGCTCGCTCCGTTCAGGGGTTCCGCGAACTTCCTCCTGATCAGATCGCGCGAGCCCTTGGATGGCCCCATCGAGCGCCTGAGGAGCCGCGGGATATCGGTGAGGGACGCGCGGACCTTCGAGGGGCTCGACCGGACGTTCTTCCGCGCCGCGATAAGGTCGCGCGCGGACGACGATGCGCTGCTGGAGGCGCTGGGGGAGGTGTTCGGGGCTGGGCGATGACCCGCTGAGGGGGCTGTCCTCCCTGGTGGGTCTCCTCACGGTGATACCGGCGAGGGGGTCGCTGGAGGACGCCGCCCGCTGGTTCTACCTGGTCCCGATAGTCGGGTTCATCAGGGGGGCGATAACGTCCCTATCGCTCGTCGCCGCCGCGTGGACCCCGCCGTACGTCGTGGCCGCGCTGGCGGTCGTCCTCCACTACGTCGGACAGGGCTTCATGCACGCGGACGGCTTCTCGGACTTCAGCGAGGCGCTGCTCGCGTCCAGATCCGGCCTCGATCCGGGTACAATACTGAAGGATACGCACAGGGGATCGTTCGCGATCGCGTCGTTCTCCGCGTTCGCGCTGCTGCTCTTCGCGTCGTCGCTCTACGCCGTCTCATCTCACTTCTACATGTCGTTCATGGCCGCGGAGATAGGACAGGTGTCCGCGATGGCGGCCGCGCTGCACTTCGGGGGGCCCGAGCCGTACGACGGGATGGCTAAGGCGCTCAAGGCGCGCATGAACGCCTGGGTGCTCGCCGCGGTCTGCGCGTTCTCGGCCGCGCTGGTGTTCCTGATCGGGGGCGGCCCGTTCGCGATCGCGATACCGCTGGCGTCGCTGGCGATCGGCTACGTATCCGCGCTGACGGCGGACAGGGCCGTGGGGTTCACGAACGGCGACGCCCTGGGGTTCGCCGGCGAGATATCGTTCCTGGCTTCGCTGCTGATGATCGCGCATGTATGACGCGGCCCGGGCGTTCGTCGTGGCGATCCTGCCGCTGGCCATCGGGCTGGCGCTGGACTTCATCTACCCGTTTCACCGGGGTCCGCTGCTCACCGTGCATCCGGTGCACACCTCGTACTCGATGGCGATGGCGCTCGCCCGGAGGTTGAACGGGAGGGGCAGGGCGGGGGGCGCGGCGCTGTGGCTGGCGGTCGTGGGATCGCACGTGCTGCTGTACGGCGCGGCGCTCTACGCGGCGGGCCGCCTGGGCGTCGTCGCGTGGATCATTGTCGCGTCATATATAGTCAAGGTATCGATGCCGGTCAGGTTGCTCCTCGATCAGGTGGGCTCCACCGGGTTCCACCTGGAGGCCGGGGACCTCGGGCGGGCGAGGTCATCGGCGCAGGGGCTGGTGAGGCGGGACCTCGGAACCGCCGACGCCGGACACGTCGCATCGGCCGCGCTCGAATCGCTGTTCGAGAGCCTGGTGGACGCCGTGACGTCCCCCCTCCTGTACTACGTGCTGCTGGGGCCCATGGGGGCGCTCCTCCAGAGGCTGACGAACACCATGGACGGCGCGGTCGGCTTCAGGGATCCATCGATCGCGGACGTCGGCTGGTTCTCGGCGAGGATGGATACGCTGATCAACTATGTGCCGGCGAGGCTGACCGCGCTGCTGGAGATAGCATCGTGCGCGATGTGCCGCGGCGACGTCCGCGGCGCCATAAGGGCGTACTCGAGGTACAGGGGGGCCGTGGCGAGCGTCAACGCGGGCCATCCCATGTCGGCGGCCGCCGGCTGCCTCGACGTGTCCCTGGAGAAGGCCGGGAGCTACTCGCTGGGCGAGGGGGCGCTGCCGGATCCCCCGGCGGTGCGCCGCGGCATCGAGCTGGCCTCGGCGACGCTGATCCTGGCTTTCGCCCTGGCCGCGGCGGCGCTCGTGCCCCTCGCGGGATCCGGATGGGCTGTTCCGGCGCTGCTGGGGTGAGCCGCGCACCTCCGCCGGGGACTCTCGCCCTCGACACGATAAGTTAAAATTGGATACGCGCGCACGCGCGCGCCGATGACCGGTTCCGGTATGGTCGAGGTGAAGTTCGCGGACATGCCGGTCCACAACGTGGTGGGCCACTTCGGCAACGTCACCTACAAGATGCAGCACAAGGAGATCGGCGGGCCGAAGGAGTTCTGGGTGGGGCTGAGCTACTTCCTGCCCGGCGGGGGCGCCGAGATGAGCGCGTCCGGCGCCGAGCGCGTGTACGTGGTTGTCTCGGGATCCGTGACGGTGATCTCCGAGGACGGGAAGGAGTACACGTTGAACCCGATGGACTCCCTGTACATACCGCCCGGGAC
>Ga0080003_1000357_pt1 | contig 31205 bp, 25 predicted proteins | sample JossMetagenome_FD_69206 | JGI IMG/M metagenome (GOLD analysis project Ga0080003, IMG submission 69206) | Hot spring microbial communities from Joseph's Coat, Yellowstone National Park, USA - JC2_E (SPADES assembly) (version 2) | ecosystem: Environmental > Aquatic > Thermal springs > Hot (42-90C)...
ATTCATGAAATATACTTGATCAACTTTAAATATGAAATATCGTTGGCTCCGGCATTCGCCATTTACTGCTCATTGCTCACTAATCACTACTCTCTTTCCGCCACGTGCTACGTGCTGTTCATTTATTTCACTTTTAAAAGAGATTTAGTATATCCTTATGAAAAAGGCGATTCCCGATTACTCGTTACTGTTTTTTATCTAATGCCTAATCTCTGTTTTTGCCATATCACATTGGCTATATTAAGATATCTTGTATCTTCTTCTTCCCGAAAATATGAGTTCTATGCCATTTTCTTCGAGTTGCTTTTTTACAATTCTATCTTCTTTAACCCCTCCAGGTTCTATGATGGTTTTTATTCCCGTGCCGATCACATGATTTACAACCTCGATGTCTTTTATAGGTCCATCAAAGGCACATAAAGATCCATCCAAATTCATCGATTTTTTTTCGGCCTTTCGCAAAGTTGTTTCAAGCGCGTCAATTTGCTCGGCCTGGCCTGTGCTGATGGACATCAATTCATAATCTTTAAAAATGCAGCAAGCCATTGATCTTGAAAGTGCCACAACGATATTGGCGAATTTATATTGAACATCAAATTCGTCAGAAAGAAATTTCATGTTTGAAAGATCGTCTGGAGTTTGAATAAGGAAATTTCCATCCAGGAATCTGTATTCTTTTTCAATTTCAACAGATGGCATCTCTTTTATCTTTATAAATTTGCGCATTTCGACCTTCGAAAGATCCGGTGTCCCTGGAAGCATAACGATATCGAGATCGTTGCCCTTCAAACCTTCTATAAGTTCATCATTGATGAAGTTCGCTGCCAGCACGCCCCTTGATGATTTGAAATCAAAGTGTTTTTTTCTCACGTCAACTATTATCCCATGGTGAACACGAACTGCAAAACTATCATCCAAATATTTCAAAAGTGAAAGTGCAAGATGGATATCAACGATGTTATTATAACTCAAACCGGCAAGTGTATCTTCATCGAAAGGATCAAAAAAAGATTTCGTTTTTGCTATCTTCGTCAGATATGCAAGTTGTTGGGGATTTTCTCCATACCTCAAAGGACTCTTTTCTTCAAGGATAAGCGTCTCGAATTTTTCAGACGCAAAAAGTTCACTCATTTCTCTGTGAATGGAAGAGTTGTATCTCAAAAGTCTGTATAAGGCTTTTAAAGAAAACATCCTTCTGTCTTGGAGGGTAACGTCTCCGCATTCTTCAAGAGATTCTATTATTCTGTCAAAATCATCCGGGTCAATGACGATAACGGAATTTCTGTAATTTTTAACGCACGAATAGACGGCCGCTATCTTCCAAGGCTCTATCGAATTCAAAATGTAATTTTCTTCAAGTCTTTGATTTTCACTGGGCATTTCAAGTACAACAAGGTCTATACCTTTAAAATCACTCTCACCGGATTTTTTAATTTCAACGTTAAGATCGAACATATCGTTGAAATCTCCGGCAGTATAAATTTTTATGCCAAACTGAACAAGTTTCTTTTGAAAAGATTCAAATGATCCATCTGTCTTTTCAAAAAAAGCGTAATTTACGTTCAAAAGATCACCCCGTTATCTTTTTATCATGGCTCGGAATTCTTAAAACGCCATAAAAAGCGAATTCTAAATCAAAACCATTTATTTCTTCCCCAGTTAAATTTTCCAACTTTTCTTTTTTTAAAATACCAACTACGTGCTCTTCACCTTTTTTAAGCAATACAAGGCCCTTGCTTGCCCTTCCGCGTACGAAAACAACGTAATCTCCTTTAAAAATTCCGAATTCCGGAATATCCACAAGAGATTCAACGGATAAAAGTTGTTTCTCGTTGGAAGGAACTGGAATATGAGTTTGTTCCCCGCTTTTAAAAATTTTACCACTTTTATCCATCTTTCCTATCAACTCGGCAAAGGTCACGTCAAAAGGGCTCTTTGCCACGACTTTTATTCCACGCGAGGCGTGATCTCTTTTTATGTAACCCTTCTTCTCAATGGCTTCTACATGTACAAGCGCTCCCGTCGGAGAGGAGAAACCGAAATGTTTGGATATCTCCCTTATCGTGGGAGGATATCCCATTTTATCATGAAAATCTTTTATGAATTCGTATATCTCCCTTTGACGTTGCGTCAATTCTTTTATTCCGATCACCTCTCAAAAGGTATGAACGAGAAAACCACTTCTCAATTTTGGTTCAAACCATGTTGATTTTGGAGGCATTATCATATTTTTATCTGCGACTTCAATAACGCTTCCAACTTCTGTCGGATGCATGTAAAAAGCGACTTTGTATTCTTTCGCATCAACGGCTTTTTTCAAATCTTCAAAGCCATTAACTCCTCCAATAAAATCAAGTTTGGAATCTGTTCTTGGATCTTTTATGCCAAGAATGTTGTCTAAAATCCTTTCTTGAAGTATTGAAACGTCAAGTGCATTTATCAGATCCGAATCGTCAACATCCATTGCTCTTAGACTGTACCATTCACCTTCCATGTACATTCCGATCGTATGCTTGGAAAGTTCAGGAGGTTTGTTGTACGTTTTTTTGACATCAAAACCCGCATCTTTTATCTTCCTTAAAAAATCGGATTCACTTCCGTCGATGCTTTTGACAATCCTATGGTATCCCAGAATCTGAAGTTCATCGTGCGGAAAGATCGTCGCCATGAAATAATTCCACTCTCCACTACCACCCATCTCTGCTGCCACTCTGACAGATGCAGATGCCCTGTGATGACCGTCGGCTATGTAAAAAGCATCAACATTTTGGAACGCATGGGTTATATCTTGAATGAGAGCACTATCTTCGACACGATAGAGGTTATGGATTGTATCCGGATTTTCTGTTTTGAAATTGTAAAGATGTTTTCCAAGATCGATTCTCATCAACTTTTTTATCTCTTTTTGCGATTTGTACATCAAGAAGACATGTTCGGTATGAGCGTGGGTTGCTAAAATGTGTTTCATTCTTTCATCTTCTTTTTCTTTCCGTGTCAATTCATGTCTTTTTATGTGTTCAGGGTATGAACTTGCAGGCACACATGCAACGAGTCCTGTTTGAACATGAGAAAGCATTTTCTGCGAATAGATATAAAAAGATGGCTTTTCGTTTTTGATAAATAATTTTTCATCGATGAATCTGTTGAGTTCTTTAGCCGCAATTTCGTAAATGTCTTCACCGGCTTTTGCTATTGAATCGGGTCTTACTATGCGCATGAAAGAATGTGTATCCGCCGAAAATTTTTTTGCCTCTTCCAGATCAACCACATCGTAAGGAGGACAGTTCATTCTTTCTACTTCTGTACTCTTGGCTTCCAACCCACCGAAAGGCTTTACAAGCATGGAAATCTCTTCCTTTCTCTATCCCAATTTTTTCATAACCTCATCGACGTATTTACCAAATTCTATCCTTAATTCTCCTTCACTTCTTGTCAGAAACAACTTTGAAATTCCCGTATCTTGACCTATTTCTTCGATCAAAGGAATTCTTGCCGTTATATCCACACCCGTTTTCTGAGCAAGATCATCGGTACCGTGACCGAAGAGAAAATGTTTTTTGCCGCAATACTTGCAAACGTAGTAAGACATATTTTCCCAGATGCCTATTATTGGCACATTCATCTTTTTTAGAAAATTTATAACTTTTTCAACATCACCCAGAGCCACTTTTTGCGGAGTCGTAACAACTATGGCACCGTCTATTTTGTTGTTGTAAACGCTCAAAACTTCAAGTGGTTCATCTCCACTGCCGGGTGGGAAGTCCATCACCATGTAATCAAGATCTCCCCATTCTGTATCTTTTATGAATTGATCTATCAATTTCGCTTTTAGAGGGCCGCGCCATATGACTGCTTTGTCTTCTCCGACTCCTGACGCGATAGTCATGAATTTAAGACCGCCTATTTCCATCGGAATGAAATGCGTTCCGTCAGTCATGATTTCTGGTTCCACTCCAAGTATTATGTGATCGGTCGGACCATGAATGTCAACATCTATAAGACCAACATTGTAACCGCTGAGAGCCATTTCAACGGCAACGTTAACAGCGATTGTTGACTTGCCCACGCCACCTTTTCCGCTCGTTACCATCAACGTTTTCATAATAACTCCTCCAATCTTTGGGGTGCAATTTTTGCTATTCCATTCAACGCTTCAATTTTAATCTCAAGTGGTTCAGAAGCAGATCTCACAAATTCCATTAACTCTTCCAAATCGATATCGCCGGATGAGATAAGTGCCTTCAAAGCCTGAATTCTAACGCCAATCGTGTGATCGAAAAGGCTACTTCTTATTCTTTCATCTTTTATCTTCAATCTTCCGAGCACCTTAAGAGATTTTTCCATCATCTCTTCATCATCATCTTCAAGGGATTCGAGAAGTACTTCTACGTTATTTTTTGATGAATATTCTTCGACGAAAGGCACGACCGACAATTTCAAATTTCTGTCTTTTCCCTCAAGAAATGCTTCTATTATGCCTTCCACATGTTGGCTTTCGACACCCATAAGTACTCTTAAAGCCGTTATTTTCAACGATTTAGAAGGATAATTCACATATTTAATGGCCATTTCTTCAAGTGCTTTACGCTCCCTGCACGTGTTAGAAGCGCTTTTAAGCGCTGATTGAATTGTTTCAGACGGAAAGGAATCATTTAAAATGACCGTTTCTAAACTTTCCCAAACTTCATCGCAAGGAAATTTTCCCATCAGAGAAATTGCAACTGAATTCATCTTTGAATAAGTCGATTCAGCCATTTTTTTGAGAAGAGGTAAAGAATCTTTGAAATGCATGACAAAAATTTTTAAAGCCGTCGTTCTGATTTCAAAAGGCAATTTTGTATTCTCAATTATCTCGGTAACGATCTTTTCATCAACATTTTCGCCCAAATTCAACAGCACTTTTATGGATTCAACTTTTACTTTCGGATCTTCATCTTCAAGAAATTTCTTTGCTTTTTCAACGCTTTCATCACATTGAACCTTTTCGAGTTGCCTCAAAGATTGAATTTTGACGGCAGAAGATCGATCTTCAAGCAGCAAAGAGAGCAACTTGCATCCATCTTCGGGTGTCATGTACTGTGAAAGAGTTACAATTTCTTTTCTTATCCTCTCACTTTTTTTCACCAGATGATCTATTTCTTTAAAAGAAAGGGGATATTTTATAGAGGACAGATACCTTATCGCAGATATAACGGCTGCGTCTCCGGTTGATGAAAGTGCTTTTATTGCTTCCTGCACATGCCATCTGTCTTTTAGCCTTTTCAATTCACTTAAAGCGACGGCAACGGTTAAACTGTTGGAAGAATCCAGATCGGCCGATATGATTTTTATCTGTTCTTCTATCATTTTTTCTTTTAAATTTCTCAAAACTTTTTTAGCATCGTATTTCATTTCTTCTCCTCTGCGATTTGCTGGGCAATGGGCTTTTGAAGATAAAATGGTTTAACGCTTACATGATCGTAAATTTTCTCTGATCTTTCAAATGACTTTATGGTGCTTTGAACAAGTGAATATCCCGAAATTAAAGGGCCATTGACTATATACGAAGAAATACCATCTATTTCTTCTTCGGACACGATCTTCCCGCTTAATTGATAAAGTATTTCGGTAGGATCTATCTCGGAAGACCAACTGTTTCCATCGAATCTTGACACGTACCACCAATCTTTTCGTGCTTTTCTGACCAGTATGACTGGGTCATTCGACTCGAAACATTCAAAATATTTTAAACCTACTATGGGCACTGAAAGAGAAAAAGATATTGCCTTTGCAACCGCAATTCCACTTCTTAATCCTGTAAAATTACCCGGGCCTATAACGCAGCCAATCAAATTTATATCGGAAATGGATATGCCATTTGATCCTAACAAATTATCCAAATCTTTGACAAGTGTATCGCTTTGCCTTAATTTTGAAAGAGATTGAAGAAATACAACATCATCATTCAATCCAAGGGCAATTGTTAGCCATCTTCCAGATGTATCGAACGCCATGACATTCAAACAGATCAACTCCTTTTTCACATTTAGTATATCATACAATAAGAGAACGTGGCAAAAATTCAACGGGGAATGCAGTCCGATTTACAATGTTGACGGAAGATAAAACTCAGTGTATAATAAGCATGAATAAGTAATGAAGGCTTAAATTTTTGGAAATGGAGGAGGCATGATCTGTATGAAGGACAATCTTTTGATCTTAGAGATAGAAAACCACGAATACGGGATCGATTTTTATGATCCGTTTTTCTTTTTACTAAGGGATTTGCTTTACGAAGGTACATGGGAAACATTTGCCGCAGATGTAAGCATTCATAAAGAGCACATCGAGAGAATTCATAAGTTACAGAGTATTGAGAAGAAAACAGGCAAAATTTCCGGGTCGCTTTTTCTTCCAATTTCCACTCAAGAGATGAAAAGTTATTTCAAAGAATTAAATCTTAACCTTTTCGAACTTAAAAATGCCGCCCCGGACGGTTTATACGAATTGGCCCAGGATGAATCGGAATCGGAGGAACTTGACGAAGCCATAAAATTGATGGATTTCGTTATTGAAACCTGGCCCATGTACGCAAAGGCTTATGAACTTAAGGGAACATTTTTGATAGAAAAAGGCGAACAGGAAAAAGGCATTGCCTTTCTTAAAACGGCGATAGAGATAGATCCGACTCTTGCCGAGGCTTATTCCGAACTTGGTGAGGCTTATTATAACCTTGAAGATTACGAAATGGCAATAGAAGAATGGGAAAAAGAACTTGAATATACTCCTTACGATAAATTTGCGTATTTCATGATAGCGGACGCCTACAGAAAAATGGGGAAAATAGGAAGTGCCATTGACATATTAAAAAGATTTGTGAGTGAGGATAAGAAGACAATTCTCGCACGATACGAATTGATGGATCTTTACAATCAACTCGGAGAATACGACTTGGCAAAAGATTACGAAGATCAGATATTGAAGATGATGCCTTATTACCCCGGAGATATAGAATCATGGGCAAAAGTACTCTTCAAGAATGAAAGATACGATGAAGTCATAAAGGTTGTTGAAGAACATATTCAAAAATATCCAATAGATTCGCATTTCAAAATACTTTTGGTCGTCCCTTACGCAAAGACGGGACGTTACGATGAAGCCAAAAGGATATTGAACGAATTTAAAAATCAAAAAGACTGGTATTTTTACGGTAAAAAAGAACTTTTTGAGACGAATCTGAGTCCAGAGGAACTTAATCTGTGTGGAATACACTGATATTCGGTGTCATAGGCATCATCTTTGGATTGGTGTTTGGAAGTTTTTACAACGTTTTGATTTACAGGATTCCAAAAGGAATTTCTTTGGTCAACCCTAAAAAGTCTTTTTGTCCCGTGTGTAATCACCAATTGGCGTGGAAAGATAACATTCCAATTTTGAGTTACCTCGTACTCGGTGGAAAATGCAGATATTGTGGATCTAAAATTTCACCGCTATATCCTGTAATTGAGGGAAGTACCGCTGCTTTATTCTTACTGGCAGTTTTTCTCACATCAAACATCTGGAACATGCTTGCTTTGTGGATTCTTTTCTCTGGTGGTATAATTGTAACTGCCATAGATCTCCAAACGATGATGATTCCCGATTTTGCGGTTATAATGACGGCAGTTGGCGGGGTTTTGTGGGCAATTGCCAACGGGCAGGTGCTTTTGTCTTTGATAAGCGCAGGTATCGGTTTTGGTATCTTTTTGATCATTCATCTCGTTTCAAAGCAGGGAATGGGATTTGGAGATGTTGAATATATTGCGGCTTTAGCCCTTTATCTTGTGCCGTTTTCTCTTGTGTGGGCTATTTTAATAGCATCGATAGCGGCGATAATTTTTGCTTTGCCGATGTTGATAACTCGAAAGGCAAACAGAAAAACGCATGTTCCATTCGGACCGTTCCTTGCGCTGGGAGTATCTATAGCAATTTTCATACCATGGAGGTAAAGTATGATCAATTTTGAAGTTGTCAATCTTACCATCCCAGATGAGTCCAACATCATCGTCGGACAAACGCATTTCATAAAGACAATTGAAGATCTGTACGAAGTTATGATGACGGTTTCTCCAAACTCAAGATTCGGAATAGCATTCAACGAAGCCTCCGGTGTTTGTCTTATACGTCATGACGGTAACGATAAGGAACTTGAAGAAATCGCCATAGAAAATGCGCAACATATAGGGGCAGGACATATCTTTGTCGTTGTCATGCGTGGCGTTTATCCGATAAGCGTTATGAACGCGATAAAATCTCTTCAAGAAGTATGCAACGTTTACGCCGCGACTTCAAATCCACTTCAGATTGTCATTGGTGTTACGGATCAGGGCCGTGGTGTTATGGGAGTGATAGACGGATTTCCTCCAAAAGGTGTTGAAAAAGATGAAGATATCTCAAAGAGGAAAGTGCTTTTGAGGCAGATCATAAAGTACAAAAGGTGAAAAAAGGTGAAAAGATGGAAGTAAGGGTCAGATTTGCCCCGAGTCCAACGGGTTTTTTGCATGTTGGCGGTGCAAGAACGGCACTTTTTGGTTGGCTATTTGCAAGGAGAGCGGGCGGAAAATTCATACTCAGAATAGAGGATACGGATACGGAGAGATCCTCTAAAGAATCAGAAAACAGCATAATTGAAGATTTAAAATGGTGTAAACTCACATGGGACGAAGGTCCAGATATAGGAGGTCCTTATGGGCCTTACAGGCAAACCGAAAGGATCGAGAAAGGCATTTATGACATCTACGTTCGCGCACTTATAGATAACGGCAGTGCTTATTATGCGCTTTATGACGAAGGCAATGCCAAAGAAATCGTGAAAAAATTCAACTCACATGATGAAGCAAATGATTACAGATTAAAAGGAAGAAGCGTAACGGTTAATTTCAAGATACCGACAGGAAAAACTTATTTTCACGATATAGCAAAAGGCGATATGGAATTTGACAACTCTACTTTTGAAGATATGGTCATAGTAAAATCAAACGGCTTTCCGACTTACAACTTTGCCGTTGTAATCGACGATTATTTGATGAAAATATCTCATGTCATCAGAGGCGAGGATCATCTTACCAACACGCCAAAGCAGATCATGATATACACATCTTTGGGGTGGAAATTACCTGAATTCATGCATATACCGCTTATTTTAGGACCGGACAGAACACCTTTGAGCAAAAGGCATGGAGCGACATCGGTGAATTATTTCAGGTCTTATGGGATAATCAACGTGGCATTCATAAATTATCTCTCCCTGCTTGGCTGGAGCGTTAACGAAGAGGTCTTCAACCCACTTGAAAAAATCGAAAGTTTTGATCTGTATTCGTTATCGAATAAACCTGCCGTCTTTGATTACAAAAAGATAGAATGGATAAACGGTCAGCATATGAGAAAGATGAGCATCGAAGAGTTGATAGACAATTTCAAGGCATGGGCTTTCCTTCAAAATCCAAGTGCACTTGAATGGTTTGATGATCCCGATTATTCAAAAGCAGTTTTTGACATATGCAGGCAAAAAGTAAATACGCTGAAGGTACTTGGAGAATTTGCAAGGCCTTTTTTTGAAAAAATTCCGATAGACGAAGCATCCAAAGAGATTTTAAAGGGAGAGGCAGTTGAAAAATTTCTTTTGATTTTCAAGGATAAAATCCAATCTCTTGATGATTGGTCCGTGGAAAATGTGGAAAAACTTCTGCGCGATATATCGTTGAATAATTTATCTCGTAAGGAATTATTTCAAATTTTAAGGATAGCGCTTTTGGGTCAAAAGGTAACTCCTGGGTTGTTCGAGTCTATTTACGTACTTGGAAAGAAAAGAGTTGTCGAAAGAATTGAAAAAATTTGACACCATCTACAATGTGAACTACGATGGAATCGAAAAATCAAATGAAACACTTTTGGGTCTTGATGACGAGCAACGTATGGCCGTCTTGGATGAAGGAGGGTTTTCTATTGTCATCGCAGGGCCTGGATCTGGGAAAACGAAGGTCATAACGCACAAGATAGCCTATTTGATATCGAAAGGAATTGATCCCAAACGAGTTTTGCTTGTGACCTTCACGAAGGCTGCCGCAAATGAGATGATTCACAGGGCACAGCAGGTGTCTAAAGATCCTCTTAACGGTATGATGGCAGGCACATTTCATCACGTTTGCAATCATCTTTTAAGAAAATATGCGGCGGAATTCAAACTTGATCCAAATTTTTCGATTCTGGACGAAGAAGACAGTTTGACGATCGTCAAACATGCCATAAACGAATATGTTGAAAGAAACGAGAAGTTCCCATCTCCTTCCGTTGTCTTGAAGATAATTTCGATGGCTGCAAACACTCAAAGATCTGTTGAAAAAACGATCGATGAGGATTTTACCTATTTATATGCCTTCGCGGATAGGATAAACAAGATAAAAGACAAATATGAAGCCCTCAAGGTCGAGCAATCATCTTTAGACTATGATGATTTACTCGTATACGCCAATGACCTTCTCGATATACAGTCTGTCAGAAAAAAAGAAGCATCGAATTACTTATGGGTACTTGTCGATGAATTTCAGGACACAAATAAAATACAATACGAAATAATCAAGAAACTCTCTTCCGTTAACGGTAACCTTATGGTTGTGGGAGACGACGCGCAGAGTATTTATTCTTTCAGAGGTGCCAGATACGAAAATATAATCGAAATGTCAAAAGAAAAGGACGTGAAAGTCTACAAAATTCAAACCAATTACAGAAGCACGCCTGAAATAGTTAACCTTGTCAACGCCATGATACCCAACAACATCTTTTCAAAAATCTTAAAGCCAGTGAAAGCTAATTTCGAAAGGCCTGTCGTCGTAAGCACATGGGACTCTCTTGAAGAGTCTGCTTTCGTTTCCAAAAAGATAAATGAATTTGTGAACTCCGGCCTATCTCCCTTTCAGATCGCCGTACTTTACAGAAATCACAGTCAATCGATGGATCTTCAAATGGAACTTTCAAAATCTAAGATACCTTTTACAGTTCGATCCGGTGTTAAATTCACAGATTCGAAGCACGTTAAAGATGCACTCTCGTTTTTGAGAGTGCTTGTAAATCCAAAAGATTCGTTGTCATGGATGAGAATCTTTCAACTTTTTTATGGTATCGGAAAGAAAAGCGTTGAAAAGGTGCTGTCAGATGAAGAGTTTAAAAAAGATCCCATCGATTTCGCAAAACACATATCACGTTTTGGCGATAAATATGAAAAAATAGAGGAGATATTCAAAAAAGTTTCACCGGACGATAAACCAGATGATGTTTTGAATCACGTTTTCGAAAATTTTTATTCCGATTACATAGCATTTACATTTGAAGACAGAATCGAAAGGCAAATGGACATAAAAAGAGTCATCGAAATAGCCAGCAGATACAACGATATAAATGATTTTCTTACTGATCTTGCGATAACAGAACAGATAGATATAGATAGAAAAGAGAGAGATAAAGAAGAAAGCGTTACGCTTACGACAATTCACAGGGCAAAGGGACTTGAATGGGATGTTGTCTTTATCATCTCCGTCAATCCCGGCGATTTCCCTTCTGCTTTTGCCATATCTGAAGGTAAAATAGATGAAGAGGAACGTGTTTTCTACGTGGCCATAACGAGGGCAAAGAAATATCTTTTCATATGCAGACAGATGTCCGGATCGAGGACGCCTTATTATGGTAATAGAATCGAGATAAATGGCAACAAGCACGATTTTGTAGAAAAGATTCCCCCAGCGCTTTACGATCACTGGAAGATAAATTGAATTAAGGGGGCGGTAACGTGGCAACCGTCAGAATAAAAGATCGGCCTGAAAACAGAGATATGCTTGCAAAGTTTTCTTACTGCGGGGCTCTTCCAAAATTTGAAGGGTTCAAATTTTGTGATGGGTGCATAGAATTGTCATTTGAAGATCTTGAAAACCGTCCGGTCCATATAACGGAAAAAGCATTTCTCCAATTTTTTAAAGACGTTTATGAATGTGCCACCAAAGGTATTTCAATAGGACCGGTCGAACAAGAAAATGTTTTTGTCAACAGAGATAGAATTATCGTCATTCCATCTTTCAAAGAAGAATTGAACATCGTAAACGGAAGGATAGAGAATCCATCATCTTTCTTCACGACCATCAGAACGTTTGCTCAGGAGTTCAAGAGTACCTCTCCCTTTCTAATGAAAGTTTTCAAAGAAGGCATACCTGCGATCCTCGATATCATGAAAAATCTGAAATTAGACGTACCGTCGACACCTTTTTTTTTACCTTCAATAGGCGTTTGGAGGCACGGACCACTCCTTGAGAAGGTGCAATCCGAAAAGGGATTCGTCCAAATTCCAATATCAGATGGCGGTATTTTTTCGAAATTCTTGAAAGGCCAGGTTTTTTCATCTATTGATGAAATAATCGATCATCTGAAAGAGAATTTCAAAACTCAAGGTGTGAATCTTGAATCGGCCGATCCGAGTGCCCTTGCATTTTTTTTCAAAACAGACGAAAATGCAACTTATATCTTCAATTGTGGCGACTCAGTTGAGATGGTGACTTTTGTCAAATCATTAGTTAAATTCAAAAAAGGTTTGCATATAATAGCAATTCACGATCCGATCTTCGATTTTGAAGATGGAGAAAAGATAGAATTTCCGGTTATATCTCCGAAAGAACTTGACTGGTTCTTCAACACTTTTTTCACTTCTGATTTCGTTTTTGAAGGTGATCCGAAATCACTTTTTGAAATTTCAAAGGGTGAAAATTTTACCATATCAAAATTCGTCAGAGAAGGCAAATGGAAGTTTGAAAATGATAAATGGCACGTGGCACCAAAAATTCCCGCAAAGCCTTCGGCAGCAGCGTACCTTTTAAAGGCACGTGCGCTTATGAAAACCGGCGAAAAGCCATATTTGGGCCTCGAGTTCATCAACACGTCTTCGAAAATAGCCGATAGAAACGTTGAATCGTTCGAGTCGGCAAGGGCTTTTTTTCATAAAGTCCTCGGTGAATACGAAGTCATGATGAATGATCTCAAAAGGGCCGATGCATTTGGAAAAAAGGCCTTTAGAAACGCTTACTTTGGGATCGTCATGGCGATGAACGGTTTCGATCCTGTTTTGTCTGAAGAATCCGCATCATCATTCATAGAAACATGCAGAAAATACGTGCAATTCGTTAAAAATGGTGAAAATTACGATAAGATATACGATCAGGTGCTTAGACCTCTTGAGAATTTTAAAGAAAATATGGCAAGAAGAGTCGAGGTTATGGCAAGAAATTACATAGGGATCCTTCATCTTGGCAAAAATGAAAATGAGGAAGCCATAGACGAATTTGAAACCGCGCTTTCAATGGCACGTGAAGAAAATTTCAAGGATCTTGTTCCATTGGTTGAGATGAACATAGGATATGCACTTTCAAAGATGTCTCCACATGCTTCGCAAGAAAGGCTTAATACCGCGCTTAAAGAAGCCATCGAAGAAGGCCTTTGGAAGACCTTTCAAATTATCAACCTTGCAATGGCGCAGAATTTCATCGAGATGGGAAATTTCAGCAAGGCACGTGAAAATCTCGATCTGGTAGAATCTCTGGAAGTAGACTTCAAGTCAGAAGTTGAACTGCTGAGATCAAGGATAACAGTTGAAGATCTCACACTTAACATTTCAAGTTCAAAGACCAACGATGAGATGATGATGCTGAAATTCATAAAAGCACTTTACATGGACGATGAAAAAAGCGCACTTGAATTTTTGAAAATGACAAAATCTAATGATAGCGAGTATTTAAAAGACGTCGCCATAGATCCTTTAAAAATCATCGAGACGATAACACTTCCCCAAAATCCTTTTGCCATCTATTTTCTTTCAAAATTGAAATCCATGCGAGTTTTGAAGATGATGAAAAAATATGGAGAGAAACTTTACAGAGACGGCTTTCTCACAAATGCCATATTTTACGAGGAGCAACTTGCGAAAATTTACAAACTGTTCGGATGGCAAAAAAGTGCCGATCTTCATCTTGAAATTGCATCAAATATGGCTCAAAGTTTAGGCCTTAGAAATCGTGCAAATGAGATAAGAAAACGTTTAAAAGATCCGCAGGAAATTCTTGAATTTCTCAACATTTCCAATTCATGCCTTTATTCGATAAACCTTGAATCGGCGGGCGAGGTAATCGAAACTATCGCAATTGAGTTATCGAAGCACGTTGAGAGCAGAGTACTTTGCAGAATATCCGGAATAGAAGAAATAGGTTACGTTTGTGGCAAAGATGGCATATCTTATCAAACAGACGAAAGTGTGAAAATTGATTCGTGGACCATCGATGATGAAAAATTCGTTTATGATTTTTCAATACGTGGAGGAAAGGTTTTTATTCAGATCGACAAAGCAAAGATCGATATGGACAAAATTGTAGCAATTTTGGATATCCTTGTTCCGATATACAAGTTAAAACTCGAAAAAGTTATTGCATCCAAAATATCCGATCTCGATCAACTGACAAATCTCTACACGCGTCGTTACATATTTGAAAGGTTGTACGAGGAAGTCGAAAGATCAAGAAGGTATAAAGAATTTTTGAGCGTTGCGATGATCGACATCGATGATTTCAAAAGAATTAATGACACATATGGTCATGACGTTGGTGACGAAGTTCTGAGAAAAGTTGCCGAAACTCTTAGATCGAGCACAAGAAAAATAGACGTAATCGGCAGATACGGCGGCGAAGAATTTCTGGCAATTTTCCCGCATACTCCTCTTGATCAATCCATAAAAAGTGCTCAAAGAATGCTAAAAAACGTAAGAGAAAATTTCAAATGGATGAAACTCACGTTGTCCCTTGGTGTTGCAGAATTGACGCCTGAGTGCAACAACGTAGAGCAACTTGTAAAGTGCGCCGATATAGCGCTTTACCGTGCAAAATTGGCCGGTAAAAACAGAATTGTAAAATACAACGAATTGGAGGTATAAACATGCATTTGGTTGTCAATCACCCTTTGATACTTCACAAATTGACCATTTTACGTGATAAATCCACAGGGCCAAAGGAATTCAGAGAACTCATAAGAGAAATAGCCACGCTTATGACTTATGAGGCAATGCGTCATCTTGTACTCAAAAAAAAGATAGTTCAAACTCCGCTTGAAGAATGTGAAGGATATGAGATAAACGATAAAAATATAGTGGTGGTTCCCATATTAAGGGCCGGTCTTGGTATGTTAGACGGAGTGCTTCAACTCGTTCCAAATGCTTCCGTGGGTTACGCTGGCATGTACAGAGATCCGGAAACAAAAATGCCGGTTGAATATTACGCAAAATTTCCCGCGTTTTTTGACGACACCGAAGTTTTCATACTTGATCCCATGCTCGCAACTGGAAATTCAGCGGTTAAAGCCATAGACCTTGTAAAAGAAAGGAACGGAAAACATATAACTCTACTTTCGATAGTCTCAGCTCCGGAAGGTTTAAAAGTTGTGGAATCAAAACATGATGACGTTAAAATTTTGACCTGTTCCGTTGACAGAGAATTGAATGATCACGCTTACATCTTGCCAGGTCTTGGGGATGCTGGGGATAGACTTTACAGAACAAAATGAATTTGTGATATAATTTTTTACTTATCCAAAATTTCGTGAAGGTGGAGTGATCTTATGCATAACAAGATGCGTTTATGGGAAAACATCAGTGGTTACCTTTTCATCCTTCCAGCACTTGTTATAATGTCGGTATTTGTTTTTTGGCCGGTCGGTTATTCTTTCTATCTGTCTTTCTTTAACTGGGATTACGCCCATCTCAAAAATCCAAGTTTCATAGGCCTTCAAAATTACATCCAACTTTTTGAGTTAAACACGCCTCCGCCCTATTCTTTTCTGAAAGCCCTTGTTTACGATGGATTTTACATATCGATTTCGATCTTAACGCTTTTTGCCATCTATCTTCTTGTGGATATTGTGATTTCAAAGCGCGTTAAAATTTTAGATGCAATTTATATTTTTGGAATCACGATCTTCAGTTTGATCTTCTTTAACGCCACGCTTTCGGCCATGAACATCCTTCCTTACTTAACTTTTATTTTCATAGCAGCCGCAGTAGGTCTTGTCATTTTCAAAAAGCGCGAATTCATTTCAAGAATGACAGGCCATTTCTTTACACTCTTTTTGATAAGCGGGGCTATTTATCTCGTCTTGAGATTTGCCTTTCCAAGCAATTATGGAATATACCAGTGGCTTAACGCCGTTAAAGAAAGCAGCAATTTCATCAAATCCATATGGAATACGGCCTATTACGTCATTCTCTATGTGCCGGCAGACATAATTTTGGCACTTTTGGTTGCACTATTTTTGAACAGGTTAAAGTTATTTAAAGCATTTTTAAGAACCTCTTATTTCATGCCTTTTGTAACATCCATAGTTGCTATAAGTCTTGTCTGGCAGTGGTTATACAACGATCAATACGGACTTATAAATTACTTTCTTTCCTTTATAGGCATCTCTCCCGTTGCATGGCTTAAAAGCGATGTCTGGACAATTCCGACAATTGCCATAATGTCTGTCTGGAAAACGATAGGGTACAACGCGATAATTTTTCTTGCCGGACTTCAATCGATAGACAAATCTTATTACGAAGCGGCCGATATAGACGGTGCCACTAATTCTCAAAAATTGACGTACATAACCTGGCCTCTGCTCTCACCGATGACATTCTTCGTGCTTATAGTCTCTGTCATAGGCGCGTTCAAGGTCTTCACTGAAGTTTACGTGCTTTATCAGGCAGTCCCAGGTCCTTACAACAATTCCGGATTGACGATAGTTTATTACATCTTCCAAACCTTCTACACAAACCAGCAGATGGGACTTGCTTCGGCTGCAGCGTACATACTCTTTGCCATAATTTTGGTCTTCACACTCATACAATTCAGGGCCGGTCAGAAAAGAGTTGAGTACCTATGAAAATCAAAGGAACAGTTTTTGAAATCATACTTTACATCATCGCCTTTGCCGGAGCAGCGATAATGCTTATGCCGTTCATATGGATGATCGTCACGTCTTTGAAATTACCGGAAGAAGTTCAGATCTTTCCGCCAACGTGGGGAACTGTGAATGCGTTATCGATAAGAGATATAAACGCTTCAATAGATCATTCAACTTATTCGTCTGTTAACTATTCGGCTTTGAGTCTTCAACAATTTTTGAATGTCGGACAGGGAAGAACTTCAAGTGCTTCAAACGTCTTAACTGTGAATTTCGCCGGTACGCCTCCCTTAAGGGGCACGATATATCTTACACTTGGAAATGGCAATCCCATCAAGTACGCAACGGAAGTTAACATGTCCAAAGTTGAAGATCTCATAACGAACGTTGATTCGATGATTTATCCTGCCAATTACCAAAACCAGATAAGTGAACTTAAATCCCTTTCCGCCAATCCGGATGAATACATGAAAGCATTTTTGAATATTTTCAGATACGGATCAAATCCCATATTATCAAGAATAGATTTCACAAAAAATTTTGCTCAGGCTGTAAATTCTGCCACAGAAACGGCGAAAATGTTCATGCCAGCACTCTTGAGAAATCAAGCCTTAAATGTGAGTGATGAGGATGCATCTTCGGTTGTCGCACAGAAAGATTTTGTGAAATCGTTTTTGTCTTCAAATGATTTTTTTACAGAATCTAATTCTATGCTTTCAGGTGTTTTGAATTACAAAAAAGGAATGGGTACTCTTTCATCTGATATCCCCTCTCTTGAAGGCATAATGCAAAATTTCTTGAACAAATTCGATTTGAAAACTATCCTCATTTCAAAATTTGGAAGAATCGATCCATCGCTAAATGTGCTTGTCAATTTTTACGAACAAAGGATCATGAATCCCATAATCGGTTACTACGATCTGCTTAAATCTTACGATCTTGTTGTTGAATTTTACAACAATTCAAAGCAACTTACCGTTGAAAATCCTCAGATGATCTTCACTTTTTTCACACCTGCAGAACAAACGGTAAGGCTTGAAGGAGCGATAAAAAATTCAACTCTTCCTTCGACTTACATGAACATAGCGCTTAACATCATAAAAGCAGGTCATACTTCTCACTTCATAGACGATTTCATAAACGAAACAGATACGATGGTTAAAACCGATTTACTCTCGATCGGTTTAAACCAATCGGAAGCAGACAACGCTTTCAGGGGTATTTCGAGTGTTGTAACAAACATGAAAATTCTCTATGGAGTGTTGAATTCATCTGAACAATCGGAATTAAACAGGATGATCTCGGAGTATGCTGGTAACTGGAATGAACTTTCACAAAAGATAGCAGATGCTTTTGGATCAGATCATCCAAACAGCACCGGTGTGCTTACGGGAAATTCAGGCCAACTTGCTTACATCGGAAGCGGTTTTTCATCATATAAAAATCAGATGGAGGTAGAAAGATTACTTTCCGTCAGTTGGTCAAACTACTTAGCCGTGACAAATGTCACGGATATTTACAACAACACGTATTACACCATGAAGATCATCAAAGCACCTTCAATAGTTTCAAGCATTCAATATTTTCCTTCAAATGGGAATGTCAAGATATTTTTGAATGCCGTAAACAGCGTATGGTTTTTAACGTTACCGGTTAAAGTGGAAGCACATTTCAACTTTTCTCAGATTTTTGCAAATCTTTTTGAATCTTATGTTCAGGCATGGAACGCAGCTCCATTCGCAAGATACTACCTAAACACGGTCTTCGTGGCAGTTGTAACAACATTTTTGAACATCGTCTTTGGAGTTATGGCCGCTTTTGCCTTTTCAAAATTGCATTTCGCGGGAAGAAATTTCTTCTTCATGCTCTTCATAGCGACCATGATGATACCCGGTGAGGTTTTACTTGTACCAAATTTCATAACAATCGTGCACTTTGGCTGGCTTAACACCTATTATGCCCTTATAATTCCATGGGCCGTCAGCGCTTTTACGATATTTTTGATAAGGCAGAATTTCATGAGTGTACCTGATGAACTGTTAGACGCGGCAAAAATAGACGGTGCTTCGAGGTGGAGATTTTTGTGGACCATAATGGTTCCACTTTCAAGACCCGTTATAATAACCGGTGCACTTTTGAATTTCGTTGGAAGTTGGAATGCATTTCTGTGGGTATTGATAGTTACAAATGAGCCTTCGATGAGAACGTTGCCGGTTGGCCTTCAAAATTTCAGCAGCAACGCCGGAACTATTTACAATCAACTTATGGCCGCTTCTACATTCACGATGCTTCCGATAGTCATATTGTTCTTGTTTGCCCAAAGATACTTCATAGAAGGCATTGCAAGAACGGGAATAAAATAAAGCGGGCAGGTAGCACGTGGCTCGTGGCAGATGGCACGTAGAGATTAGGCATTAGTGATTAGAGATAAAACAGTGAGAAGTAAGAAGTGAGAAGTGAGAAAAAACAGGCACGTGGCAGGTAGCACGTGGCTCGTGGCAAAGATAGAAAAAACAGTGAGAAGTAAGAAGTGAGTGAAAAAAAAACAGGCACGTGGCAAAGACATAAAAGCAGTGAGAAACAAATGAGATACTATGGTGAAAACTTTTTTATGAATTCAAAGATTTTTCTGATATTTTGGTTGTGAAAGACGCCATGGAAGGCTCTGATGACAAGTACAGAAGATTGTGCTTGTTCAAAGATGAGATCTGTCTTTAAACCTAACAAACTGTCTCCTGTGTTCCAATCGGTAGAGATACCAATGACTATCAGATCGTAATCTTTTGAAAGTTCGACTATTTTTTGCCATGAAGAAGGACTGTATTCTATCAAAATCTCACCATTTATTTTCAGCGTTTCAAGTACATTTGAAAGCACTTTTTTGTATTCCGCAATTTCTTTTTCATCGTCTTCAGAAGTTATTTTAAGAATCGTGATCTTTGAATCAGGATAGGCATTTGCGATCCTTTTGACCGCATCAGCGGCCATTTGAGAGTATACGCTTCCACTGTATGGAAAGAGAATGCGCTTGAATTGACTGCCTGCAAATTTCATTATACCGACATCAACGGGAGACTTTTCCAAGATCTTTCTTTCCCACTTGCTGAATGTCTTTGCACTTTCCTCTTTCCATTCCATCAAGATCATATCTATCTTATTTTGAAAGGCAAAATTATCGACTATCTTTTCCCTGTCCTTTGAAAGAATAACCTTTAAATCTATATTTGTGTTCATTTTCTCTCCAATTTTGGAGACAATCTTTCTTATCCTCTCAAATTTTTCGATGGATTTCTTTAAATTTTGGTAGTTATCTTTATCGCTTACGACATCGGGGATATCGACTATGCCTATTGGAACAATATTCCCATTTGAGATATCGAGCGCAAAATTCAACAAAGATTCAACTGTCGATTCATCTTCTAACACGGAGAGCACTTTGAAATTGTCACTTACGTTTTTGACCTTCAAAAGTGGCAAAGGTTCATTTGAAATGCCTTTTGGAGCCGTTTTCAACTTTGGACTGAGAAGATAATAGAAAATTCCGATTGCCGAAAACGCGATTACAAAACCCAAAGCAAGCCTGTCTGTGTAAAGTAAAACCAGAATCATAACAACATTGAATATTATTGCAAAAATGGGAATGTATGGATACAATGGCACTTTAAATCCTTTTTGAGTATTCAAATTTCTTTTCCTTGAGTACAAAAGAGAGAGATTTATGAAAGCATATCCTGTAAGTGTAAGGGAACTTGCTATTATTGAAATTTCTTCGATATTTTGCGTTATCGTCGCCACAAGGATGATAACCGATGCTATCACGATGCTGAAGATCGGAGATTGAGTTTTAGGATTTACAGATTGAAAAAAATACGGCATCTTTTTGTCTCTCGATAGCGCAAAAGAAGTTCTCGATGAAGCAAGCAAAGATGTGTTCATACAAGAGAGAGTCGCTAAAATACCCGCGCTGGCAAAGATATATCCTCCCAAAGGTCCTCCGATTATTTTGGCCGTGTTTATCATGAAATTACCAGCATTTTGTGCCGTGATGGTGTTAACATTTAAGATGGCACTTCCTACAAAGAAAGCAAGAGTTTTAACTATAAGTACAACGGCCATGGAGATCATTATGGCAAGAGGAATAGTCCTCTTCGGATTTTTGACCTCCTCTCCGAGCGTCGTCACCGCGTCAAATCCTATGTAAGTCATGTAAAGGATACTCATGGTTTGAAACATCGGAACAAACCCGTTGGAGAAAAACGGAGTTACATTTTTCACGTCGGCAAATTTAAATCCGTAGATTATGTATCCTATTAGAATACTTACAAAGATCGTCACTATCGTATTCTGAAGCAGGGCAGAATTTTTAATGCCGCTTATTTGATTTGACGTTACATAGACTATCAAAATCAAAGATCCTATGATGCCGGGCAAAAAAGGAATGAAGTAGTGAAGAAAATTTCCAAATCCTATCGCAAACAGAGATGCAGATAAGGCATACCCAATCCACAAAATCCAGCCCGTGAAAAAACCTATAAAGTTATTTCCAAAGGTTGCTCTCACGTAAGAATATCCTCCACCGGCTTCAGGGACAAAGGTAGAAAATTCTGCAAATGAAAAGGAAGTCAACAAAGTTGCTATGCCTGCAAGCAGAATTGCAAGGGTCGCAGATGGACCGGCCATCTTGAAGGTTGTGCCTGCAAGCACGAAGATGGCTCCGCCTATCATGGAACCGACGCTTACCATCGTTGCAGAATAAAGGCCAAGTGTTCTGTTAAGCTTTTTGCGCATTTTCATCCTCCTTGCTTTTAGCTTTAAACTCAAAGAACATCGTTACGATGCCGAGTAAAATGGGAAGATAGTATGTTGATATTCTCCATATCAAAATTCCAGCCATAACGGCTGGAGGACTTCCGTACATCGAAAAGACGAGATAAAAGGCTCCCTCAATGCCACCCGAAGATCCGGGGGTCGGAAAATAATAAACAACAAAAGAAAGCAATATGAAAATCGCGCTTAAAGACCAAAATGAAAGAAAGAATTGTGCTCCATTTTCGTAAGAGGCTGCCATTATAGATCTGTAAAGTATGTAGTAAAGAATTCCTAAATCCAAAATTCCGGTTATTCCATCGAAAATTATCAAGAGTGGCTTCTTCATCCAGATCATGTGCATTGCATCGTAAAACTGTCTGACGTTGTATTCAAATTTTGTTAAGACCTCAACATCATCTTTTTTGAAAAGTTTAAAGATCCATTTCAAAATATGACTTTTTTTCACGAAATTCACAAGGCCGATTCCAACACGAGGAATAAGTAAAATTAAAAATATGGCAAAGGAAACAAGAACCCCGAGTAAGATTATTACCCATATGATCTGGCTTAAGACCGGAATTCCTATTTGAATGTAGAAAAGATATCTTTTCAACAACAAAATGGACGCGATAGAAAGAAAGATCATCATCGTGCTCCAGCGAGTCAAGATGATGGCCGATGAGATTTCTGGCTTTACCTTCCATTTTGAAAGATGGTATATCTGAAAAGGTTGGCCGCCGGCAGAAGAAGGCGTTATGTAGGTGTAAAAATATCCTAAAATTGAATTTGAAAGCGCCACCCGCCATTTCACACGTTCACCGAGAAAATGGGTCATTACCATTGTTCTGACGGTATCTATGAATATTATGCCAATAAAAAGCGCAAAACCTATGAGTATATCTATTGGGGATAAAAATAAAATCTTTAATATCTGTGTACTATCCTTGGCAAAGATCAAAAACACCGCAAAAACAGAGGCTGTTGATAATAAAGCTATGAAGAGACTTCTGTAAAGTTTTTTCCTTTCTTTCTTAGATTCACCGCTAACTTCTGAGCCCCCCTTTAAAAGGTTATTTATGAATCAATTCAATATATTTTATCATAACACGAAAAATCAACCTTGCATCACTGCGCCGGTTATCTTTTAAACAATTATATATACTTGATCAACTTTAAATATGAAATCTAGCTCCGGCATTCGCCATTTACTGCTCATTGCTCACTAATCACTAATCACTAATCTCTTTCCGCCATGAGCCACGTGCTGTTCATTCATTTCACTTTTAAAAGAGATTTAGTATACCTCATGATGTGCGTCAAGATCACGATAAATATTACAAAACTGTCATTACCACCCCCGATCAGGTCGAGGGTGACGTTAAGGATAAGGTTTATCAAATTGCGGGAATCTCCCTTACAAAAAAGGCGATTCCTGCTCAAAGGCTTTTCAAAACAATCATCGGAAAACAAAGATAATCGATTTAATTTTACGATTTTAAGATTAAATTTCAAATAATCGGAATATTTTACCAAAATTGACCGAAAAAAGCTGAATTTGGCGTTTGCATTCATTTGCTTTTATATGGTTTTATTTACTTGTATTTTGTTTTATTTGGAGGCGTAAAAATGAATTTAAAGAAAGAAGAAGTAAGTAAATTTGTTAAAAAGTCAGTAGATGAAGTTCAAATAGTCGATCTACACACGCACATCTTCGATCTGAGATTCAAAGATTTACTGCTTTGGGGAGTCGATGATCTGCTGACTTACCATTATTTGATAGCCGAAGTTATGAGACTTTCAGATATGCCTTACGATGAGTTCTGGAAGATGGGTGTGAAGGCTCAATCAGATTTTATATGGAAAAAATTGTTCATCGAAAACAGTCCTGTGAGCGAAGCCACAAGAGGAGTTATAACTGTTTTGAAATCTGTCGGACTTGATCCGGCAAAAAGAGATCTTGAGAGTTACAGAAAATTTTTCGCATCGAAAAAGGTCGATGAGTACATCGATCTCGTCTTTAAAATTGCGAGGATCAAGTACGTCATCATGACAAACGATCCTTTTGTGGAAGACGAAAGAAAGGTCTGGCTCAAAGATGAAAAGGGAGATCCAAGGTTTAAAAGTGCCCTGAGAATAGATCCATTGCTCGTGAAATGGCCCACGGCGTATCTCAAACTCAAAGAATGGGGATACGATGTCGGAGAAAAATTGACAGAAAAAACTTTTTCCGAAATAAGAAGATTCCTTACCGATTGGATAGAACGCATGAATCCCGTCTACATGGCCGCATCGCTTCCTCCTGAATTCAAGGTGCCTGCCGATGATGAAACTTCTTTGATAATAGAAAATGCAATCATTCCCGTATCTCATGATAAGGACGTGCCCTTTGCCATGATGATAGGTGCTAAAAAACTTTCTAATCCCGATCTCAAACTCGCGGGTGATTCCGTTGGTAAGGCCGACATAAACACCGTTGAATACATGGCGAGGATGTACCCTCACAACAAGTTTCTTTTAACGATGCTTTCGCGTGAAAATCAACACGAACTTGTCGTTGCAGCGAGAAAGTTCAGAAACATACATGTGTTCGGATGCTGGTGGTTTTTGAACAACCCGTCCGTTGTCGATGAGATAACGCGCGAAAGGATGGAAATGTTAGGGTTAAGTTTTACTCCCCAGCATTCTGATGCGCGCGTGCTTGATCAACTCATATACAAATGGGATCATTCAAAAAAGGTCATAGCGAACGTGCTTACGGATAAATATCTTGACATAATGGAGGATGGATGGACCGTTACCGATAACGAGGTAAAAAGAGACGTCGAAAAACTCTTCGGCGGGGAATTTGAAGAATTTTTGAAAAGGAAATTTTAGGAGGAAAGATGTTAGAAGAAACCCGAAGGGCGAAATTGATAGATCTTATAAAAGAAAAGGGCGAGATAACCGTTAACGAACTTTCCAAGGCTCTTGGAGTTACTGGTACAACCATAAGAAAAGATCTTTCGGATCTCGAAACTCTTGGAATGATAGTTAGAACGCACGGCGGTGCATTGCTTCCTTCTCACACAAAAGTTGAATGGAATTTCATACAAAAATCTAAACAGCACGTTGAAGAGAAACATGCCATAGCCAAAAGAGCCCTTGAATTTGTGAAACCCGGAGACAGCATAATTTTGGACAGCGGCACGACTACGTTGGCAATTGCAAGAGAGATAAAGAAGACCCAACTTTTACCACTCACGATAGTGACAAACAACTTCTTCATAGCGGCAGAACTCGTTGGGACGGGCATTGATCTCATCGTGCTTGGTGGCATTGTCAGAGAAAACAGTTTCTCCTTGATAGGTGCATTCGCCGAAGAAAACATAAAGAAGATATACGCGGATAAAGCCTTTGTGGGTGCAACAGGATTTTCAAAGGATGGCTTTATGACTCCTAATGTGAATGAGGCAAAGATAAAATCTCTGATGATCTCGCAGTCGGGCGAATCCTTTGTAATAGTGGATTCATCCAAGTTCGAAAGACCATCCTTTGCCATATACACGACCTTCGATCAGATAGATCATGTGATAACTGACTGGAATATTTCCGATGAAAATAAATCTATAATTTTAAGTGCGGGCCTGGACTTGATCGTTGCACAGAAGGAGGAAATAAAATGATTCTCAAAGATAACATGATGACCGTTGTTCATCCAATGGCCTTTCCCGGTCGTCAGAATACCAACTCGATGCAGAGGGGAGAGCCAAGCGAGAAATATCTCATGGACTCTCTCAAAACCATAGCACAGGACAATTATTTTGGAGGAATAGAGATAACACGGATAAAGGATCCTGCTCTAAGAAAAAAAGCCATTGACTTTCTGAAATCCACGAAACTTCATACCTTTTTCGGTGCCCAGTTCGTTCAATCTCTAAACGAAGAAGGATACGCTCCAACGGATATTTCCTCGATAAATGAACTTGACAGGATAAACGGCGTGAATCGTCTAAAAGCATTGATCGATCAAGCGTACGAATTCAGCGCGGAAGGCTTTTCGTTCAGATCGGGACGTGATCCCGGAGTCGATCTTAGGGATGCAGCTAAATTGTCTCTTGTGAGATCCATTGACGAGTTATGTGAGTATTCAGAACAGATAGCCAAGAAGTTGAAGAGAAAACCAATGAATATGATCCTTATAATGTTTGACAGGATCAACGATCCAAGGGGCCGCTTTCACGATCAACTCATAGGCCCAACGCTTGAGGCAATAGAGATAGCAAGACGCTTAAGAGACGAGTACCATCATGACGAGTTCGGACTTCTGTACGATCTCACACACATGCTTCTTATAAAAAATACGAAATCGATAATCGAGCACATAAACCTTGAGATAACAAACGGAACCGGTGGTGAAACAACAAAATATGAGAATTTGATAAAAGAAGAAGACGTTGAAGAGCCGGAATTTGCCGAAGTTTTGCAATACCTAAAGCCTTATCTTTTGCACGTTCATATAGGCAATTGTGTGCTCGATCCAAATGATCCAAATTACGGTGATGCCCATGTTTCATTTGCGTATCCAAACGGCGCTATCAAATTGAGAGAAGTCGCAGACTTTGTCAAGGCACTCTATGAGATGGATTACAAAGGGCCTATCGGATTTGAGGTGTTACCGCGCGGCCGTGAAGGAAGTGTGCCAGTACTGCAGTATTCGAAATCATTCTACGATGATGCAAGAACGTGGCAAGATGTTGTGTACGGCGTTGGAAAATACAAATTCGTGACGCGCGATTACTTTCCGGAGTGGGCGTTCTACAAACTCACGGACATGAGGGTCAAAAATCCCGAAATAATAGAGGAAACCTTGAAGGCAAGAAAGAGAAGAAAATCTCTTACAGATGATGGATATCTCGTCATTCTTGCCGCGGATCATCCGGCGCGCCGTGTAACGGGAGTCGGAGAGAATCCCACTCTGATAGGAGACAGACTTGAATACCTTGGAAGGATCGTAAGGGTTTTAACGTATGGATATGTGGATGGTGTTATGGCCACCCCTGATCTCATAGACGAACTTGCAATGGTAGATTACCTTTACAAAAAGTCTGGAAGAAAGAGTTTCTTGGACAACAAAATCATAATGGGCAGTATGAACAGATCTGGCCTTGCAGGAATTGAATACGAGATGGAAGACGTCATAACTGCCTACTGGCCAAAAGATCTCGTTAGATTTAACCTTGACGCCGGAAAATTACTCTTTAGGCTTGATACCGGAAAATATTCGAGATGGTCTTTGAAAACCCTTGAAGAATGTGCCGCGGCCGTGAGAGAGTGCAACGAATTGGGCTTGCCTGTTTTCATGGAACCGTTGCCAGTAAAAAAAGAAAATGAAAATTCCGCTTACGAAACCATTTTAGACGCTGATGAACTCATAAAAATAGTCGGTGTTGTTTCGGCAATAGGTGGGAGCAGTGCGAAGATGTGGATAAAGATTCCTTACGTTCCAAATTTTGAAAGGGTTGCAAGATCGACAACATTGCCCATACTTATCCTTGGAGGAGAATCAAAAGAAGATCCAACCTACACGATGGAAAATCTTTCAAAAGCTCTCGAAAGCGGACCGAATGTGAGAGGTGCGCTCGTCGGAAGAAATGTGCTCTTTCCAGGAGACGACGATCCGGCAGCCGTATCTTACGGTGTGTTCAAAACAGTTCACGATGGTTTGAGTGCGGCAGAAGCTTTAGAAGATTTGATAAAGTACAGAAGTGACAGATTCGATGAGTTGAAAAAAGTATTTGAAGAGACTTTAGGATGAGGTGATTGAAATGATTTTTGACATGAAAGATGAAAATTTGATCTTCGTGAGATTTGATACAAATGATGACTTTTTTGAATCGTTATATTCAGTTGTCGAGAAGTATTCGATGAATGCTGGAGTCATTCTTTCGGGAATGGGCATGCTAAAGGATTTTGAAATAGGCTGGTTCAACACTGAAAAAGATGTGTATGAAAAAATCAAGATCGATACCCCACACGAACTCGTTGCTTTGACTGGAAATATCGCAAGGAAGGAGGGAAAACCATTCGCGCACATCCATGTCGCGCTCGCAGGACCTGATAAAAAGTTAGTCGGTGGCCATCTTTTCGGTGCAAAGGTGAACATCACAAACGAGATCTTCATCTACAAAATAGATTCCATGAAGTTTGAAAGAGTTGCGTATGGATCATTCAACAGGCTTGAAGGAAGGTATTTTTAATTCACATACTTTTAAGAAAGAGGTGAAGAATATGCGTAAGAGTTTTTGGATTGTAGTTGTTTTAATAGCAGTTTTTGCTTTGTTTTCGATAGCCGAGACTATTAATCTTACGATGGACGTAGGTGACTCTACTGCTGGCCGTTTACTTCAGAATAGTGTCAATATTTATGAACAAACACATCCAAATGTCAAAATCGATGTTGTTGTTCTGCCTTATTATGGTGGGTTTATGCAAAAATTAGCTCTATCAATAGCAGGTGGAACTGAACCTGATCTTGTTCAAATTACCACAGCTTATATTCCACAGACGGCTCCTTATATGATCGATATAGCCTCTTATATTCAACAGAATTTGAAGATGAGTCCTGAAGAATATAAAAATACAGTTATACCATCAATGAGAGTATTTCTTGGAAATGGAGAGCAAGTCTTAGCAATACCTTTAGAATCTACTGTCCAAGCATTGTGGATAAATAAAACTATGTGGGATAAAGCTGGAATTCTTCCTCCTCCATTAAATGGTGAAAATACTCCTTGGACATTTGATGAGTTTGTAAATGCACTAAAAAAAGTAAAAGCTGCCAATCATACACCTGCTGCACTATCATTTGATTACTCAGCAGATAGACTTTTTGGATTTCTGTCAGAATATGGAATAACGTATCTAAATGATGACGGTCAATATGTGCTTGATCAATATTCAAACGCACCTCAAGTGATAGGAAAATTTATAAATCTTTTCAAAGAAGGAATTATACCTTCTGCTGAATGGCTATCTGGTCAAAGTCCAGAAACAGATTTTTTTGGCCATATAACAACTGCTTATTGGGCAGGAAGTTGGATTAGTTCTGATGTATTAAAACAGGAAAAAGAAGTTGGCGGAGATTACGTTCCAGTATATTTACCTAAGGGAGATAAGTATTGGTTTGGAGTACCCGGTGGAAGTTTTTTAGGGGCTTTTAAAACTGGTAATAAGCAAAAAGAAGAAGCGGCCATTAACTTTATGTTATGGATGGCTAACAAAAATGATGGGTACTTAACTTACATAGTACCAGGTCTTGATTTAAGTGCTTACATAGGACAAAAAATTGACTATGGTATTGCAAAAATGAACGAATGGCAAAATGTATTTGAACCGTTACTAGGAAATGCGCCGGCATGGACAATGACAACGAGAGCTTCAGCAATTTATTCTCAAATGTATCCGAATATAATAAAGCAAGTTTCACTTGGAATAATGGGACAAGTTACTCCAGATCAAATAATTAAAAATCTTGGTGATATATACAACACCCTAAATAAATGAATATTAGAGGCAGGTTTTAACCTGCCTCTAATATATTTTGAATTAAAAAGGATGCGAATATATGAATAAAACAAAAAACTTTTTTTACCTAAAATTTATAAAAAATAGATTTATTTTTTTAATTCCGCTATTAACATTTTTTGTTTTATTTGTCGTTATACCAGTTTTATTATCTATATTTATGAGTTTTACTTCGGCCAGTTTTCAAGGTAGCCAATTTATTGGGCTTTCAAATTATCAATCTATGATATCGGATTCGTATTTTTGGAATTCGTTGATTGTAACAATAGAATTTGCGGGTATGTCTACAATTTTAGTTTTCATAATATCTTTAGGTATTGCTCTTCTTGTTCAGAATGAAAACAAATTTTCTTCTATTATGAGAGTTTTATTCTATTTACCCTACATGACGCCCTTAATTGTCGCTGCAACAATGTGGAAATGGATGCTTAATTATAACACTGGAATCATTAATTTTATTTTGACCTTAATAGGTCTTCCTGCCGTTGATTGGTTAAATTCAAATCCAAATGCATTGTTAAGTGTCATTATGGTACAGGTTTGGGGATTAGTTGGTTTTATGGCGATGTTATTTGTAACAGGATTGCAAAGCATTCCAAGTGAATTTAAAGAAGCTGCCATAGTTGATGGAGCAAATAAATTTCAAACATTTTTCTCTGTTACATTTCCTTTGTTAAAAAATACATCTATTTTAGTATTAGTTTTATCATTGGCATATACATTTAGTAATAGTTTTGCACTTATATATATTATGACAACAGGTGGCCCTGGATATGGAACTACGGTTACCCCACTTTATATTTATCAAACTGCTTTTACACAGTATAGATGGGGATATGCTTCAACTCTAACCTTATTTCTCTTAGCAATGGCTATTGCTATAGGTTTGTTTGCATTAAGGGTACAAAATTTTAGAATAAGAAAGAGAGGTTAAAAATGATTTATAAAAGCAAACTAATATCGAGGATTTTTACGCTAATTTTAGCGTTTGTCTTCATATCCCCTATAATTTGGGTTGTGATGGCTTCATTTAAAACAACAGCTCAACTTGAAACATATCCACCGTCAATATTTACATGGCCTCCAGTTATTAGTGGATTCATAAATATATTCACAAGTATGAATTTTTTAGGAATAATTGGCAATACTTTATTTGTAGCAACAGTCTCAACTATAATAACAGTTTTTATTTGTCTTGCAGGTGGTTATGCTCTTTCTAAGGGCGTTTTTAGGAGTAAAGATACGCTTGCTTTGCTTATGATTATGACTTTGTTTGTGGGAGCACAGGTCATCATGGTTCCATTATTTTTTGTCATTAAAGATTTGCATTTACTTAATAGTTTATGGGGGCTTATAATCCCGGCCGTTTTTACTCCAACAGGTACTTTTATATCTCTTCAATACATGAAAGGTATCCCGAATGAGTTATTAGAAAGTGCAAATATAGATGGAGCAAACGAGTGGCAAATTTTTACAAGAATAATAATTCCATTATCTACACCTTTAATAGCTGTTTTATCTATATTTTCTTTTACATGGCGCTGGAATGATTTCGTACTTCCCCTAATAGTTATAAATAATACAAAAAATTATACAATTCAAATGGCTCTTGGAATGTATCAGGGACAATATAATATTAGCTGGGATTCGATAATGGCTATTTCTGCTATTTCATTGATAGTACCAATAATCATTTTTTTAATATTTCAAAAAGCTTTTGTAAGAGGGCTCATGGCAGGAGGAGTTAAGTATTAAAAATTATGGAGGAGATGATGTCATGAAGATCACATTTGTAGGAGCGGGAAGCGTGAGGTACACGTTGAAACTGGTCGGTGATCTGGCAAAGACGGAAGAGTTAG
>Ga0080003_1000359_pt1 | contig 31108 bp, 32 predicted proteins | sample JossMetagenome_FD_69206 | JGI IMG/M metagenome (GOLD analysis project Ga0080003, IMG submission 69206) | Hot spring microbial communities from Joseph's Coat, Yellowstone National Park, USA - JC2_E (SPADES assembly) (version 2) | ecosystem: Environmental > Aquatic > Thermal springs > Hot (42-90C)...
AAGAGATATCTGTGTCTCCAAACCTAGAGAAGGAGGGACTTTCCCTATGGAACGTAGGGGAGACGCCCGAGGATGAGAACGCCTCTGCGATGCGGGATGGAATACCCGCGGTATTCCAGGCGTAAGCGTATCGATGAACCGGGAAGCCCCGTCCCTGAGGGCGGGGTAGTTCACGTGGTGCTCGGTTAAGCGAGCGCAGCGCTAGACAGGCAACCGTTTGCGTCGAATCTCCGCAACGCAACGGCCTGAAATCTCACGGCAGGGTATCAACGGACTGTCTGAAATGACCGACCAGCGAGGTCGGGATTAGATCTGGTATTGAAGTTTGAATTAATTATTGAAATGGAATTGTAATCAGGATGTCGGAAAGCCCTTGTGTGGAAATCAGCTTGGCCTTGATCGCCAATTTGTCGTCGAAAGCTGACCGGGTGCGTTGTGATGCGATGTGATGCGATGCGATGCAACGCGTTAGCCAAGCCCGAGGAGGCCTATTCAAGCGAGCCAAACCCCTATTATGGATGAATAAGCCGGTTAGGCCCGTGAGGTCGAGGGTACACCGCGTTCGTGCGTGGGCGTTCCATTGTAAAAAGATTTAAAAGGTCTGGTCTAACGCCTAACGTGAGCTACTTACCGACGGCCGCTGGAATTGGCGGAATGCTGCTGGCATTCGTGATTGGTTTGCTGGTGGGGCTTATCGTAAAAAAAGTCCTTTCACTGGGTTTACTACTGTTTGCGCTTGTGCTGCTTTTGTTGGCGGTCGGATATATACATCCAGCTTCGACGGCGGCGCTATTAAGTTACCTGAAGTACTATGGGCCTGAGGCGCTTTCCGCAGCACAAAAGGTCGCGAGCTTGATACCGTATTCGTCGATTTTCTTCATCATAGGATTCATAATAGGCGTGTGGAAGGGATGAGCCTCATGGCCAAGCCTTGGTTACCGTTTATAAAGTCGACCAGTTGGTTGGGTCAGCGAACTACCCCGCCCTTAGGGACGGGGCTTCCCGGTTCACCGACGCGCTTGCGCGGGGAATACCTCAGGTATTCCGCCATCACAGGGGAGTTCTCATCACCGGGCGTCCGCCCCGCGTTTTAGGGAAAAGCCCGGCCATTCCCCTCACTGTGCCCAAGGCACTAGATACTCTTCAACAGGTTATAAAAAATCTTTCGTGGGGGGTTTATCCATCCCCTATCTCCAAAGGAGTTTCGCCCCCTTAACCCCCATAAAGTTAAACGCTCATACTGCGAGCTTCCTTGCCAACTCGTAAAGCGACGTGTCCAGCTTCTTCGGGGTCTCCCAGGCGTAGGTTATCTGCCTGTTAACTATCTTATCCCCTTCTATGCCTACCATTTTTGCGCCCTTTCCATCGACTATTAGGTTTAGTGCGGATTCCCCGAAACGGTTGGCCAAGATCCTGCTCGTAGCGGTCGGGTTACCGCCTCTTTGCATATAGCCCAGGACGCTCAAGCGAGCCTCGTAGTTAAGGTCCTTGCTTATGCGCTCCGTTAGTAGTCTAGAGTCGCCCGCACCCTCGGCCATCACCACGATGCTGGAGCGCTTGCCCCGCTTGCGCCCCTCCTCCAGTTCCCCCTCGACTTCATCGATGGAGAACGGGATTTCCGGGACCAGGATTATTTCTGCTCCTGCTGCCAGGCCGACTGATAGTGCCAAGAACCCCCTGCGCCTACCCATGACCTCGACCACGAAGACCCTTTCGTGGGAGGTCGCGGTATCCCTGATCTTATCGATGGCCCCTAGGGCAGTGTTGACGGCGGTATCAAAACCTATGGTCGTGTCGGTACCGTTTATGTCGTTGTCGATTGTCGCGGGTATGCCGACCACGGGTACGCCAGACTGCTTGTAAAGAGCCCAGGCCCCCCTAAAAGAACCGTCACCGCCTATCACTATCATGCCTTCGATGCCCTGTTTCTTCAGGTTCTCACTGGCCTTCTTTACTCCCTCATCGGTCTCCATCTCTGGGCACCTCACGGTCCTAAGGATGGTACCTCCCAGGTTGATTATGCCGCTCACCGAGCGGGCATTTAGCTCTTCGAAGTCCTCCTCGATCAGTCCACAGTACCCCCTGTGGATGCCGATGAGCTTTAAATCCATGGACTCGGCGAGCCTAGCGATTGCCCTTATGGCGGCGTTCATGCCGGGGGCGTCACCTCCAGTGGTCGCTACCGCGATTTTGCGCATGAGGCATACGAGCAGGAGTTTTTACCCTTATCGGTGATTGTCTTACCGTCTTCACTTTAAGTTGCCCTAATGACTAGAGATCGGATTTTCCCTGCGCGCCAAGGTTTGTACTGCTGATCTCGACGTACGGGGGCCTACTTCAACCGTCTAAGGTCGAGGCTCGCGGCGGGAATGATACCTCGGGGTAGCGTAGCGCCAAACGCGGTCGGGCTTCCTTGGCAGATCTAAGAGGCGCTCAGGTTATAATTCGCGATAGCCCTCTTCGATTTTGCCGCTTTTTATTTTCGGGTGGCTAAACTACTTTCGTTTACAGAAATTTTGCCTCTCACTTATTAAAACAACTTCACGGTCTCGGCGTATCAACGGTCTAATTGGGCTATCCCTTCAACGTCGCTCAAGACAAGGGCAACGAGTTCACGGTAAACGTGTGGTCCTACCGCAAACTGATGAGCCTCATAGAGTTGAAAGCTCAAGAGTACGGGATGAAGGTATATGAGGTCGTCGAGTACAACACCTCGAAGTACTGCGCTTACCACGACCTGGAAGTCAAGAGAGGTCCAAGGGGAGTCATCAGTTGTCCTAAAGGACATAAACTGCATTCAGATCTAAACGGTGCATCGAACATCGTCAAGAAGGCTACCGGCATGGTAACCTCATCAATGAAGAGACCTCTATCTTTCATCGTGGTCCGCAACCCGGTAGCGCCCGTAAAGGCGCGTAACCCCCGAGACCTGGGGAACCCTCGTCCTTCGTGGCGGGGAGGAGGTCAGAAGCACCCTTTGAAAAATTAGGCTTTTAAGCGCCGGCTTAAAAAAAGCGCGGCTGCGGGCTGGTAGCTCAGCTTGGAAGAGCACCCGCTTGGCGTGCGGGGGGTCACGGGTTCAAATCCCGTCCAGTCCATTAATTCAGGTCTTGCGGGGTCTGTGCGGGGGTTTGTTCCCATAAGCGGTTTTTTGCAGGGACGAAACCGCGGAAGCGGAAAGAGGAAGAGGAGATACGAGGGAAAGAGAATTTAGCGATGAAGTATAAATAAGGAAAGGTAAAAGACATGGGAACTTCGCCCGAGTTGATAAGTGAGGCTAACGTAACGAGGGTATCTAGGAGCTAAAACTCCCGAATATACATCTGAAGCCCTTTTAGTTTCAGCGTTAAAATTCTATACCTTTTCTCGCCATTATGCCCTTGCGGAAAGGGTGCTTAATTTCCTTCATCTCGGTTACCAGGTCAGCGGCCTCTATAATGGCCGGATCGGCGTATCTCCCGGTCAATATCAGCTCGACTGAGGGTGGTTTTTCCCTGATCAACTTCAAAATTCTGTTCTTGTCGAGAAACCCCATGTGTATAGCTACGTTTATCTCGTCGAGCACGACGACGTCCCATTCCCCAGAAAGCACTTCTCTTTCCGCTCTTTCCATACCCTCTTCTATGACCTTTTTATAGTCTTCTGGAGGGTGCCCGTCTTCGAATACCACCGCGTTACCGAGCGCCTTTCTTGTTTCATCGCTTGCTTCACTCCTCTTGATCACGAAGTAGGGTTTCCCAGCCTGTACGAACTGAATCCTCGGATAAAGGGCCTTGGCCCCCAAGTGTTCACCGAATTCCCCGCTTTTCATAAACTGCACGAATAGCACGCGGTAACCCCTGCCGATTGCCCTGAGCGCTAACCCGAGTGCCGCAGTGGTTTTGCCCTTCCCATTCCCCGTGTAGACTTCTACCAACCCTTTTTCCAACTCTCGCCGAGTTAATGCGTGCGAAGCGTATAGGAATAGTGCGCCGCGAGGGTCCGGTTGCTTCTTGAATTGGGCTGCCGGGGCCGGGATTCGAACCCGGGTAACCAGATTTCTTAGACCTGAACTTTGCCTTATGAGTCTGGCACCATGAAGCCAGGCTAGGTGACCCCGGCGAGGGTTAACTCTCGCCCGCTTTTAACCTTTTTCAAAAGAGAGTTTGAGGAGGCGGAGAAACGCAGCAGGCGTTGGTCGAAATGTGCAATAAACCTGTAACTCTTTTAAATCGTCGTATTGAATGCTTTGTGCAAGAGCCTTACGCATCCATAGCTAGCAAGCTAGTCGAGCTCTTGAAGAAGCGTTTCGGTGAAGATTTGGTCTCGGTGGTTGTATTTGGTAGCGTAGCCAGGGGGAATAGCCGTAAGGACAGCGACCTCGATGTGCTAATAGTAGTGCGGGGGTTACCAGAGGGAAAGCTGGAGAGATCTAAGCTGTTCGATGATGTAGAGGCGGGGCTGAGCGAGGAGCTTGCGTTGGCCGCCTCTCGGGGCTATTCCATTGCGATATCGCCCATAATTAAGACCCCGGAGGAGGCAGCGGGTTTCTCACCGCTTTACATGGACCTCACGGAAGATGCGCTGATCCTTTACGATAAAGGCGATTTCTTTTCCTTAGTTCTTGAAAACGAAAAAAAGGTGCTCGAGAAGTTGGGCTACGAGAGGGTAAAACTCGGTAAGGCGTGGTACTGGAGAAAGCGGGGGTACAAGCACGGCGAGGTGGTTAACTACGAATAACCTGGATATGGCTCTTTCCTATTTAAGGCAGGCTGAGGACAGGGTTAGGTACGCGGGGAAGGCAGACGAAGAGGGAAATTTCGCTTACGTGGTCAGGCAGTGCCAGGAAGCGGTGGAGTTATCGTTAAAAGCTTGCCTTTGGCTCATAGGCGCCGAAGTACCGAAGCTTCACGACGTGGGACCTGTGCTCAGGGAGGAGAGGGCCTCCTTCCCGAGTTGGTTCAGAGAGCGCGTGGATGATCTGGCCTACTTCTCGAGGGTCCTGAGGAGAGAGAGGGAACCATCCATGTACGGCGACTCGGAGAGCGGGCTGCCTCCGGACCGCGTATACTCAAAAAAAGACTCGCAGGAGGCTCTGAGGATGGCTGAGGAGGTGTTGCGTATTTCGAAAAAGTTGTTGGAAGAGGTGAAGGCGGAGCCGAGTGGATGACCACGGTTAGAGATATTTTAGCGCCGCAGTGAGGGAATCTTCATCTCCTGGCGCGGAAATTATTATGGCGTTTACGCCGATCGATCTTAGGTCATCGATGGAATCCCGTAATCCATCAAGCGTGATGCTCGGTTGTCCTATCGAGTCTAGGATTCCCGCGTTCTTTTCCGTCCTTATCAAAACGTAGGGGATCATTTTTTCCACGCGGAATCCTATCAGGTCGCTGGCGCGGGACACCCTCATGGTTAAGAAGAAGTCGGCTTCTGAGCGTAGCCTTTCGCTTATTTCCTCCCGGCTTTTCCGCATGCTTATGAAGAGTCCCACCCCGATCGAGGGTTCCAGGTTCTTGGCGATTTTCAGCGCGCCCTGCGAGGTCAGCTGATTTACTCCCTCGCCGTACTTTGGTTTATCGCCCATGGTAATGGCCAGGTCAAACTGCAGGGCCTTCGCGGCCAGAAGAAGAGATCTAAGGTGCAGTTCGTTGTAATCGATCACGCGCTGATTTACTATGATCCTCTTGGTGTACCCAGCATCCCTCAGGGAACAGGCCATGACTTCCGGTGGCATCGATGGCAGGCCTAAAGGTGAATGGGGCAGGTCGAAACCGTCGTACTCCCATAGCCTATTTGCGACCTCTTTTATTTTTTCCAAATCTTTTTTGGGATTTAGCTCAGCGTAAATCTGCACGGGTGACGGGTTTCGCAGTTTTTAACGTTATCGTTGGTTAGGGAGCGAAAAATCTTCCCCAGTGAGGGTGGTGGGGGGGTCGTTCGCGTTAACTGGCGCTACGATACGAGAAGTTTTTAAGTTGAGCTGAGACGTCCACGAAATAGATGCCGAGGAAGAGCAAGGAAGAAAGGAAAAGGGAGAGGGGTTACTTCTACTTCGACAATAGGTCCTTGAAGAAGTCTCAGGCCTTTGACGATATAATCTCCATGCTCTTTTCTGGCGTGCCAGCCTACAGGGAAATAGCGTCCTTCATAATGAACTCCATTAGGTACAAGGCGGTTGAGAGCAAGCGCGTTAACCCCTACTGGGTTACCACCTCGGAGCTTTCAAAAATGATGACAGAAGGTCTCGGCCCCTCCAGGAAGCCTATGGCCTACAAAGTCCTCTACGAGTTTTTGATACCGTACGGCCTCATCAGAAAGGAGGAATCCGAGAACAGGTATTACCTCGCGAGAGATTTTTCTTTGGCGCTTAGGAAGATAGCGGATTCCTATGACAAATGGCTGTCTCAGTGACCCGGTCGGTAACGGGTTACGACGTCCGTTTCCACCCTACCAACTCCGGTTATTGCCGAGAGCGCCTTCTCTACGGAGTCCGTGCCTCCCTCCGTTTGTTCTGGCATGATAACGTAAAACACCAAGCACTTGAGGCCAAAGGCCATTTCCTCCTCCTCCACTTTCCCTATGCGGTGGCCAGGTGGCATTACCTTCTCGGCTTGTTCCCTTATCACGTTGAGGTCGACCGAGTCCCCCTCGGGGTATACCTTTATGACCGCAAGAACGTTGCCTCCCAACTTGGCCACCTAAGGACCCGTGAACCCGCAGTTCGGACAAACGTATTTTACTCCTTGTTTTCTGCAGGTCTTGCAGCGCCAAATGGTGTACGACCCGCAGTTCGGACAAAGGAAAGATGTTCCCCTCTCGTCGGGGGAAATGGGTTTCCTGCAGGAATTACATATTGGGAATTCAACCGTCAGGGCCGGTTTGATTTGGCTCAACTCGATGTAATCTGTGCATTTGTTATAAGTCTTTTGACCGCAGCAGCTGTGGCTCGGATTCGCCAGCAACGGGACGCTCGCGGTAGGGCAACGCCGCTAAAACGGAGATGGGTTGAAGCGTTACCGAGTTCTTGCTGAGGTTGCCCGTATTTGCGCGCTTGACGTTCACGGTGTGCAGCGCATTTCGCGGTTCCCGCTTCGCGGTTCCCGCGAAGACCTTGCATAGGGAGCTCGTTTTTGCGTGGTCGGTCCTTTATTTGGTTTCAAAAGTTTTTTACGGGACCTTCTTGTGTGACCGTGATGTACGCGTGTGCTCCTGACTCCGTTGTATGCGACCGGCTTCTTCTTCGTTTCCGTCCCTTTGGCCCTCCTTCCCATCGCGGGGTTGGGTCTTGGGCTCTAAATCCAAATAAGCGTAGGTGTAATTCCGCCGCCGCGGAGGGTTACGGCCTGGCTTTTCCTGGGAGCCAAGCGGAGGGGGACGAGAGCGCACCGCTAAGACGGGCGGCCTGACGGTAAGGATGATGAGCCATTGCAGGTGCGGCGCGCCGTTAAACCCTTCACCCTTTTATGTCCGCGACCCAAGAATACCATGCAGATCGTTGTGGAAGCGCCACTTTATCCATCCGAGGCAAAGGAAAAAGTGGAGTTGGCCTTGTCCTCGGTGGTCGATGCCCAAAGCGCCAGCAAAACCGAGGAGGAAGGAGTGATAAGGTTCGTCTCGCGCGACCCCAGGTGTTTGAAGCCAATGAAGGAGGCTTTGGAAAAACAGCTCATAAGGGCTGCTGCAAGGGCGATCATGGAAAGAGGCCTGGGGGACGGTGTGCTCGTTTTCAGGCTTCACAAGCAGGCGGCCTACGTCAAAAGGGTCACCTTTGTTACTGAGGAGGGCGAGTCCCCACTTGGTTCGATCTCGGTGTCGGTCACGGGGACCCAAGAAGAATTAAAGCAATTGATTTCCTATCTCGCTGGTGGGGCGCGCACAGCTCGAAGAGCTTGCCGAGGGCGCTGGCCAGGGCCTTGGCCTCCCTTAGTTGCTCGGGTTTGTGGGATACCAGCATGGAGTTTTCTAAGAACGCTACGGCCTCCTCGTAGTCGAGCCCATGGGCTTGGATGTAGGCTGAAAAGGTCCTTCCTCCCCTGGGCCAGGTAAGGGTGGTCGGTCTGAGTTGCGTTAGGGCGGAAAGGGTTTTCCACTTCCTCTGCCAATCGTTGAGGTGCCTTTCTAGGGCCGAATAAACGGCGAGGAGGTCAGGCTTCTCTCTCTGAAATACCAATACGGGTATGCCCGTGGCCCTGTAAACTGCAACGGGGTCCACGTAGTTGAACCCCGCGTGGACGACGCCCTCCATCATGAATAGCGATGCTTTCGGCTGCGTTAACAGCTTCTCGGTGACCTTGTCTGTGCCGTCATCGCCGTCGATTGTTATGAAGAGTGACCGTATGGCGGTAATGGAAAATCCCCTGAAATGGACGAGAAGCAAAAGGGCTGGCGCTGCGGCGCCACCTTTCTTCTCGCGGCTGAAGTAACCATCCCCGAGGGCTACCACCTCTTCAAATTCCCTCACTCCAAATAGCTCCCCCTTATCACGCTCACGATATCTCCGAGCTGGGGATCGTCGGATAATGACTGCAAAACCCTCTTGGGTTCGGTCTTCAGATATATGTGCTTGGTCCTGCCTCCCCTTCCCTCGCTTATGAGATTGGCGGATATCAGGTTAGACATCTCCAAAAAGTTGACCAGTTCAGTTAGTCTCCTCTCGGTGAGGCACTGGCCCTTGATCTCGTTCATAATGCCTTGATATCCGGCGTAAAGTTCACCGCTGGTGAGTTTTTCCTTACCCCTTATTTTGCTCATGGCCATCACGAGTAGAAGCACCTTTGAGTCGAAGGTCAAGGACTTTATGGCGTCCACTATTTTATCGTTGTCGAGCGATTCTCTTGCCTCTTCGACGTCTTCCTTACTCACGCGCGCTTTTCCCTTCCTTTCCGCAATTTCGCCGGCTCTTCTCAAAAGGTCCAACGACCTCCTGGCATCACCGTGTTCTCTGGCGCCGATTGCCGCGCAGTATGGTATCACATCAGCATCGAGCACGCCCGGTAAGAAGGCCACACCGGCTCTTTGGGATAATATATCTTGAAGTTCCTCCGCCTTATACTGGGGGAAGAATATTTGTTCGTCATCCAGCGAGCTTTTTATCCTCGGATCCAAGTTATCGCTTAACTGTATATCATTAGTTATGCCTACTATTGACATCTGGGAGGGACTTATTTCCTCATTAATACGCGTTATTTGATAAAGGAATGAATCGCCGATTTTTTTTATCATTGAATCTATCTCATCAAGTATAACTATATATATTATCTCTTTGCTCTTTAGCGCGCTGATGACCCTCGCCCTCAGCTCGGCGACCGAAAGCCCAGTGAACGGCACTTTGAGGTTTATACCAGATGCCATTTCCGCCAGTACCCTGTAACTGGTGTCGTTTTCCCTCGTGTTTATGAGTTTTGCAACTATGGGCACAGGCGTCTTTATTTTACTCGCGTGATCGAGCAGCGCCCCGGTCACGTACTTTGCCACGGCGGTTTTTCCCGTTCCGGTCATGCCGAACGCGAATATGTTCGAAGGCCTGGAGCCGCTAAGGGCGGAGGCCAATATCATCCCCATGCTGTTTATCATCTCTTCCCTGTGAGGGAGCTCTTTTGGTATGTAATCTGGTCTCAAGTACGAGCGATCCACGAAGATCTTCGACCTACTAGCGTTACTGAATATTTCGTTTAGGTCCATTTGTACGACCGCCGGGCTTAGCCCCACCCTTCGGACGCCGCTTGGCATTTAACCTTAACACTAAAATTATCGCATAAGGAATGAGGAGGGGGAAAAGGGTACGCACAATTGGGGATGATGCCAGGGGACCGCGCGCGTGCCGGTTGGCCCCAACCGCGGTTAGGTATCAGTATTGGAGCGAAGCCGGGAGGTACCATTCATTCGTCTATGCGGGCTCAACGAGGTTTTCGGAACCAGACGAGTAACCCACCTAGGCGTTGAAGAAACTAAAACGGGAAAGAAGAGCAAGTATATCCTTCACGGTGAAAGGAAAACCATCCAAGTTGCATCGCCCAAAGGGAATAAAGTGGCTTCAATTGATTTAGGCATCAACGTTTTAGCGAGCGCGGTGATGAACGACGGTACTTAGTGGCTCTACAAGGGCATAAGGACCGAGGAGGACTACTTCTACTTCGAGAAGAAGATAACACGAGTACAGTCCTTGGCTGATGAAACCAAAAACTCAAGCGAATGTGAAGCGCACGAGGCGTCGTCTAGGGAGAAGGGGAGGCTTTTCAAGAAATAAATTGACCAGGAGACTCCTTCACCTGTACAGAAGTTTTGTCCTTCACTTATTAAAACAACTTCACGGTCTCGGCGTATCAACGGTCTACTTGAGCTACCCCTTCAACGTCGCACAAGACAAGGGCAACGAGTTCACGGTAAACATGTGGTCCTACCGCAAACTGATGGGCGTCATAGAGTTGAACGCTCAAGAGTACGGGATGAAGGCCTTCGAGGTCGTCGAGTACAACGCTTCAAAATACTGCGCTTACCACGACGTGGAGGTCGCTAGGAATCCGAGGGGAGTCATCAGTTGCCCTGAAGGATATAAACTGCACAGCGACTTAAACGGTGCATTGAACATACTGAAGAAGGCTACCGGTATGGTAATCTCAACAATAGAGAAGCCGTTGTCTTTCGCGGTAGACCACAACGGAGTAGCGTCCGTAAAGGTGTGTAACACTCGAGATCTCGGGGAACCCTCGCCCTTCAGGGCTAAGAAGAGGTCAGTTGTCGTGTTGCGAAAGGTTAAAAACTGGCAGAAGAACGACATTCGTGGAAGGGCTCCTGCTAATCGGTGGGCTATTGTTCATCGCGGTAGGAGTGATGTTTCTACTTCTCTCAAGTGCGCGCGAAGAATTAACCGAAGGGGGCGAAGAAGGGAAGGGACGGGGTCAGAAAAGCGATGGAGAAGAAAAAGGCGGACATGAAAGCGGGAAAACCGAGGGAGGCGTGGTCATACTCATAGGGCCGCTGCCCATCGTCATAGGTAGTAACCCCAAGGTGGTGAAGGAGCTAGTGGTCATCGCCGTCCTGCTCTTCTTGTTTGCGCTTTTCATCTACTTCCTTCTGAGGTGATGTCCATGGGCAGCCCTGAAAGGGTTTTTGGGATTGTGCTGATAGCCCTGGGAGCCGTTTTGGTCTTGGTTTCGCTGGTGATCGGGCCAAGCGGGATTAGCACCAGCGGCGCCGTGGTAGTCCTCATAGGTCCTGTGCCCATCTCGTTGGGATTTGGCCCCCAAGGTACCGAGGACGTGGTCGTGGCCCTATCTCTCTCTTTGGTCGTCATGCTGATTTGGTTGGTCATGTTTTTCGCGGCGCGCAGAAGCTTAAAGTGGGGCTAGCCGGACTTTCACCAACCAAGCGGTTTTGAACCGGCGACCAACGGGTCGCTCCGCTCCAGGGCCAATTCATCCCCTTGCGGGTCGAAGGCTTTGGTGAGCCCTGGGGCCCGTCGCTCTACCTGGCTGAGCCATAGCCCCACCGTTATTCCTTTACGCGCCTCCAAATAAGCGTTTATGCCCTCAATCTTTGGCACCTCGGGTTTCCGCTTTTCGTTTCCCGGAACCCTCGACTTGGATACGCTTGTTCACCTTGCTAGTTCGCTTTACTTGAGTTTTCCCGACGTGGGTGGGGTAGTAATCGGCAGGGATAACAGGCGGACCTCGGATCCGCTCTTCGCCGTGTTGTCATCTTTGCTTTCCTCCGTGGGTTTCAGGGTTTATGACGCGGGCGTCGTACCCTTACCGGTACTTGCTTTTTCGTCCATGAGCGGCGAGCATGGTTTGGGCGTCATGATAACGGCCAGCCACAACCCGCCTAACTACAACGGGATAAAGGTGTTCAAGGGTGGGTGGGAACTCACGAGAGAGGAAGAAAACCGCGTTACGGAACTCATGGGAAGGCCGACTTCCTTGGGGCAGCCAAGGGTATCCGAGCGGGTGGACGCGCTCGGCGATTACTTGGAAAAGCTATCGTCGCAGTTGGGAAAGCACCAGGCGAAAAAAGTTTTGGTCGACGCTGGGAACGGCACGGCAGTGGCCGTTACTCCTGACCTAGTGAGGAGGGCCGGGGGAAATGTGTTGTGCGTTAACTGCGTTGGGAGCGGCTTTTTCCCCGGCAGGCTGCCTGAGCCGAACCCGTTGAACTTGCGCGATACGCTCTCGCTGGCCAGAGAAGGGCGCGTCGACCTGGGGATCGCGCATGATTGCGATGCCGATAGGGTCGCGGTATTCAACGGGAGGGGTGAATTCCTTTCGCAAACGCGGATCCTGGCTTACTTTTTTGCCAAGAAGTTGAAGAGTAAGCGGAGCGGAAAGATGATCACGACGGTCGACGTCGGGATGGCCGTCGACGATATAGCCGTGCGGTACGGCGGAGAGGTAATCAGGACGAGGCTCGGAGGGTCGCACGAGCTCGCCATGAAGGATTCCGGTGTGGTGCTTTTCGGGGAACCCTGGAAGGTCATGGACCCCGACTGGGGGCCTTGGGCAGATGGCATAAGAGTAGCGGTCAAGCTTTCAGAGGACGTGATGGATGACGGGGATGTGGATACCGTGCTGCGCGAAGTGCCGGATTATCCCTCGTTAAGGGAAGACTTTGCGTTCAAGAAGTGGGATCAGGGGCTGCTGGAAAGTAGGGCCCTATCGGTCTTCGAGGGCGCGGAGCTCGAGAATTATGACGGTGTGAAACTGAAGTTCGATGACGGTTGGGTGCTGTTCAGGCGGTCGGGGACTGAGGAAAAAATTAGGCTTTACGCCGAACACAGGTCGGCAGATGGCCTAAGGGAGTTGCGTAAGAAAGCCATCTCATTGCTGACCGATTTGGGTTTTGTGGCTACTTGATCGCTCTTTTTTAAGGTCTCCATTGGAATGCGGTCGGCTTGAGTTCGCTCATCGAACTTTTTATAATAGTCTGCAGTTAGCGCTGCCCACCTCAGCGCGCTGGACGGGTGAACCCGGATGGCCGTCACGAGGGGAGCCAAAAAAAGTTATCGTTGAGGGGTTACGCCTTGTCCCGGGCCGCGGTCCTTCGTCGCTTCTTGGCTACTTCTTCGTAGATCGCCAGAGTTTGTTTGGCAACCGCTGACCAGGTGAAGTACTGTAATACCCTCTTCCTCCCGTTTTCGCCCATGGCCTTTAACTCATCTGGATTTGCCAGAGCTTGGCCAACGGCCCAAGCTATGTCGTTCGGGTCGTTACCGTTGACGTGGTATCCGCACCTCTCGGGGCCGCTAGGGATAACCTGCTCCCTGAAGCCCACTACTCCCCGGGCGCCCACCACGACCGGCTTCTTCATCGACATGGCCTCCAGGGATACAATACCGAAGGGCTCGTAAACGGAGGGGAATATGCACAGGTCTGCTGCTGCGTAGTGCAGTATCCTCTCCCTCTCTTCGACGAAATCGAACCTGTATATCACGTTATTCTGTACCCCCAGCCTGGTAGCGAGCTCCGTTAGGTCTTTTTGCTCTTCTCCCTTTCCTAGAACCACTAGCTTGACGTTGGGATGGTCCTTGAGAATGGTTGGCATGGCCTGTATCAAATTCCTCACACCCTTGACCCACGTCAGTCTTCCCACGAAGAGTAACATGATATCTGTGTCTTTTATGCCGTACTTTGCCCTAATGGCGTCTGACTCCGCCTTGGGGTACTTGTCGGGGTCGTATAGGTCCGGGTCCACGCCGTTCCACACGACGCTTATTTTGGACTCCGGCCACCCGTGTTGGGCTAGGTCGTCGCGCATGGCGTTACTAACGGTGATTATGCGGTCCGACTCGTCTCTGGCTATTTCTTCCAGTTGAGTGACGACCTGTGAGCCACCCCCGCCACTTCTGCCCCACTCGGTTGAGTGGACGTGAAAAACGAATGGTAGAGAAGTGTTATTCTTTATTATGACGCCCGCGGGAGCGCCAAGCCAGTCGTGGCCAGCCACGATGTCGTATTTGTAACTCTTCGCCTCCATCAGCTCGTGCTTCATCAGGTTCGCGGAAGCTATGTTATAGGTGAAAACGTCCGCGAACATCTTTATGGCAGTTCCCCAGCGCTTAAGGTCTTCTGAAACTATGAGCGGGAATATCTTGGTAGCGTCGATTATCTTCGGCCTAAATACTTCAACCCCTTTCATGACCTCGTATTCCGGTGAATCGTCGCGGTTGAGCGTGAATACGCTGACGTCGTGACCCATTTTCACGTACTCCCTAGTTATGTACTCGGCGTAAGTCCCTAAGCCACCGACCAAAGAAGGAGGATATTCCCAAACGAAAAACCCTATCTTCATAGGGTAAGCTCCGCTATCGCATATAAAGTGCGCGCCCGGGGCCTTTGCCCTCGCCGTAGCTTTATTTGTGGGCGCGCGTTTTGAGTATGAGTTCATCCGTTTACGCCTATTCGCTGGCAGGGTTGCTGGCGGTCCTGCTGGCCGTGGTGTTGATCGAGTACCTTTCTCTGAAGGGAAGGGTAGCAGAGTTAGAGCGGCAGGCCTTCGAAGAAGCTAGGAAGGAGTTCCAGATGTGGAAATCTGCCGAGTTGAGGGGGGCATACTTGCAGCTCAAAGAGGAGGCGGAAAGGGAAGCGGAAATAGAGCTAAAGCGTTGGAAGGAGGAAGAGGAAAGCCGCATAAGGGAGGATGCCGCGCAGCGCTCCGCCTCCGTCAAGCTGGGGAGATCCTTAGAACAGCTGATACCCGTTAAGCTGGCGAGCGAAATGGGGCTCGATTTGGAGGACTTCAGGTTTCTGGGGTCGCCCGTTGACTATTTGGTATTCGGGGGATTATCGGCCGGCAAGCCCTCAGAAATCCTCTTCGTCGAGGTCAAGAGCTCGCCGAAGGCCCCGCTGAGCGACAGGGAAAAACTCGTCAAGCACTTGGTGGACGAAAAGAGGGTCCGCTTTCTGCTTTATTACGGTGAAAGCTCGGCAACTTATGCAATGAAGGCCCGAGGTTCGGGCGCCATAGGGGCGTCCTCAAATGAGCAAGCGCTTTCGCTCGGCGCAGACATCGGCGCTTTCTAACCCCAAACATATCTATTTCGCCTATCAATTCATCGAGATCTTCAGGGTTCATCTCCGATAACCAATCTATGGCCTTGGTTTTCTTTATTTTGCCCGAGGCCACTTCTCTTACGGTGTTAGCGGCTGTTTCCGGCGTGGTCTCAGTGGTGTCGATGTCTACCACCGCCTCTGGCCATTTTTCCATTAGGTTGTGCCTTATTACGCCGAGTAGTTCGGCCATTACGTTTTCTGATATCTTATTGTTTGGGTAGCCCCTCTTCTCGAGCCTTTTTTTCAGCACGTCTGGCCGAGTCCTAAGGACTACCGCTGTATCGGGCCTGACGCTGACGAAGGAAAGGTCGATCCACTCCACCACTGCGTCGCGCTTCCCTCTTAAGAAGGAGGATATCTCTTGCTGGGCCAGCCTCTCGTCGATGACGAAGGAACCAGTGTCCTCGTCGAACCTCTGATAAAGCCCCTTTGCCTTTACGGCTTTCCCGAGCTCCAACACCGGGCCAAGGTCGTTCAAAAAAGGGACGATTGAGCTCTTTCCGGTTCCAGGTGTGCCGCAAATAAAAATTATCAAGTCGGCGTGACTCCATCAGGAGCTGGAGCTGGAGCTCTCCCCCTCGCTGCTGCCGCTGGGTTTGCTTGGGGAGGATGGCGTCTTGCTCTTCGCGCTCATTATGACGTCGTCTATCCTAACTATGATGCTCGCAGCTTCAGCAGCGCCGTGTATTATCTGCTTCTTCATTATGGCGGGCTCCACCACTCCCAGTTTCAACATGTCAACGGGTTTCGTGCTGTCCAGGCTGACGCCCATGTACGTACCGTTGGGATTCTCGTGGGCTGCTCTGAGTTCCGTGAGGACGTCTATGGGGTCCAGACCGGCGTTCTCGGCCAACGTCCTGGGGATCGACTCCACGGCATCGGCGAAGGCCTCCACCACCAGTTGCTCCCTTCCACCTATCTTTATGGCCTCTGCCCTAAGCGCCTTGGCTATCTCGGCCTCGGCCGCACCACCGCCGGCCACCACTGCCCCGGCCTTGTAAACGTCAGCCACCACGGCCAACGCGTCTTTGAGCACTCTCTCCGCTTCGTCTACGGACCTCTCCAGGCCTCCCCTGATCAGTATGCTGACGGCCTTCGGGTTGGCGCAACCCTCGACGAAGACCATCTTATCGTCTCCTATCTTTCTCTCCTCTACGATTTCCGCGGTTCCCAAGTCCTTGGGGGAAAGGTCGTCTAAGCTGGTGACTATGTTGCCACCAGTGGCCTTGGCAAGCTTCTCCATGTCGCTCCTCTTCGCTCTCCTGACGGCCAGTATCCCCGCTTTGGCCAAGAAGTGTTGCGCGACGTCGTCTATGCCCTTCTGGCAAACGACCACGTTTGCACCGGTTGCGACTATTTTGTCAACCATCTCCTTTAACATGTTTTCCTCCTCGTCGAGGAAGGCCTTCATCTGGCTTGGATCGGCTATCCTTATCTCAGCGTCGATCTGGGTCTTCTCGACTTCGAGAGAGGCGTCGATTATGGCGATCTTGGCTCCCTTAACAACCTTAGGCATGCCTGGGTGAACTACCTCCTTGTCGAGGACGACACCGTAGACCAGCTCGGTATCCAGCAACCCCTGTCCCTGTTTCTTGGTTATCTGTATGAGGTCTTGGTCTATTATCACCTTGCCATCTCTTTCTTCCTTTATCTGCTTCACCGCGTCCACGGCGATCTTAGCGAGCTTCTCCCTGGCCTGTCCCTCGACCTTGTTGCCGATGGAGGTGAGGGCGACCGCGCGGATCATGTCTTCGTCTTTGACCGGTATGGATATCCTGTCGATGACCTCTTGGGCAATTTCGGCGGCACGCTGGAACCCAGAAGCGATGAGGGTGGGGTGTATGTCCTTCTCTACTAAGTTGGAAGCTTGCGATAGCAGAGCTCCGGCGAGCACGACCACAGACGTGGTGCCATCGCCGACCTCGTCGTCCACGCTCCTGGAGGCTTGCACCATGAGCTTGGCCGCGGGGTTCTGCACGTCCATTTCCTTGAGTATGGTAGCTCCATCGTTAGTAACGGTTATGTCTCCTAGGGAATCCACCAACATCTTATCCCTGCCCCTGGGGCCAAGGGTAGGTTTAACTGCTTCGGCAACCGCGATTGCAGCGGAAAGGTTATTGCTCAGCGCTTCCTTGCCCGTGGTGCGCTGTGAGCCCTCTTTGAGGAGAAGGACTGGCACGCCACCAAGGTTAGCCGGAATCACGCTCATTAACTTCACCGAACAAAATGGTCTCATACCTTATAAGTATTTTCGCGTTTGTCGCCGCGCCCTTCTCCGATATTTTACGGGGGAAAGGCCGATTGGGCGGGTGGCTGGGTAGCTGAATTGGCGATGCTCCCGCGAGGGCGTGTTGGGAACGCGGAAAGCCAGATCCCTTGAAGAATGAGTAACGGCGTTTCGACTCGAATCCGCTTTACGGCGTTGTCGTGCCCCGTTATGGAGGTCATGGTGGTTTTCCGGCGGACGTCAAGTTTAAACCCCTTCGCGTCAAGGGGAGTCGTTAGTTGTCCGTTAGGTCACAGGCTGCACAGCGACTTAAACGGTGCATCGAACATCCTCAAGAAGGCTACCGGCGTAGTAATCTCAACAATAAAGGAGCCTCTATCTTTCATCGTAGATCATAACAGAGTAGCACCCGTAAAATGGGTGTAACCCCCGAGACCTCGGTGAATTCTCGCCCTTAGGGGCGGGGAGGAGGTCGGGGTTTGGCGACTGCCCTCACGTGCAACCTTTTTTCTATTTCCTTGGCCAAAGTTTTTGCGGAACGACTCCTGTGGGCGTCGGCCACGACCCACCTCGCCTTGCTCTCGTCTACGTAGTAGAGCAGTTCGTTGAAGTCTGCGTGGTCGCTCAGCCCAACCATCACCACGTTTTTCTTGAGGTAGACCAAGGGTTTTCCTGCCCAACCCGTAACTATTATGGAGAGGTTTTTGTTGGTTCTCTCCACCGAAAGCGGCCAAAGGCCAACGTATGGGTTTTTCTCCCGGACCTCTAGGGCGGCTTCAGCGCTGGTGCTCGTGTAGTACTTGGGCAGTCTGATGCCGTACTTCTCGTAAACCTTTGCTACCTCGTAGCTCTTCTTATCCGTGATTATCTTAACCCACCTTGGGAGCGCGGAGAGTAGGGAAAGCACCTCCTGAAGCTTTCCCTGCGACGCGTAGACGTCTACTGGCCCCTTCGAGATGCCCTCCTCCACGAGGTCGAGGAGGAGGACATCCACGTTGACGTAGTCTCTTACGTCTTCGGGTCTTCCATAAGTGGCCTCTATTACCAGTTCATCCGGATGCAACACTGGCGTCCCCTTGAGCTTGAAGTCACCGGTGAAAGCGTAGCTACCTTCAGGGGTTTCGACGAAGACTTGCGAAGCCCCGAGTATGTGCGTCGCTGGGTATAGGTAGAGCCTTCCCCGTTTGAGTTCGCGAGGTATTCCGTATTCAAGCGCCAAGGGATTCCTAACGTTCTTACCTATAGCCCTGACCAGATCCAGAGTCGCGGCGGTGGCGATCTGAAAGGAGCCCGTACTAAGCCCGCTCAGGTGGTCGGCGTGGGCGTGGGTTATCACGTGATAGTCTTTTTTCGTTGCGCCATCACAACTCACCTCGTCCCCCAGCTCCACTTCCCCGTTTTTGTTGACGTTGACGCGCGGGGTGGCGAAGTCGTCGAGGGCAGCGTCCAATGGGTTTCGCAATAGAACGCCACCAGTTTAAAAAAGTGAACCCGGTCTGCCTCTGAAGAGGGTATGAATATTCCGAATATTTTGTATAATATACGAATGTTTGGCCCAAGTCTTTAAATAATACATATTTCATCTCCACGTGGAAAAGCAATCGCTTTCGCTGAAGGTTGTGGCGACCGCAGTGGGCGCAGCCCTCTACGCTTTGGGTGCGATGATAACGGAGTATACGGCTTCCCCTTGGGGGGTGGGGCAGTTTAGGCCGGCCGTCATCATACCGGCTTTCTTCGCCATATTCTTCGGCCCCTGGGTAGGGGGGGTGTCGGCGGCGCTCGGTACGAACACGGCGGCCATGCTGACCAACGGCAACGTCCTATTGAGCCTGATGGCCGGGGTACCCGGTAATTTCGTGGGCTTTTTCGTTTACGGTTACATGATGAAGGGCTTTACGTGGAAAAAATTCGTGTGGGCGAGCTTGGCTTCGCTTTTTCTGGGCAACCTGATAGCTGGCCTCGGCGTGGTCGCCTATTACTCGCTTTTCCTTAAGGGTTTGTCCATATTAACGCTCAGGGGTTGGGCTATTTCCTTGGGCTTGACGGCTTGGTGGTTAATAACCATGCTGCCATTCATGTACTTGGTTTTGCCTCCGATCCTAAAGGTCACTGCCAAGGCCTTCCCCAGCATGGCGCCGGCGGGGCTCCTCGAGAGGGAGGATTTGCCCAAACGCGATACTTTTCTTTCGCTGTTCCTCCCGGGGCTTTTCCTGGCGGGCTTTGGCCTGTTCCTCGTCATGCGCCCAGCGTTGGCCATCGACATGATGGCCCTCTACAAGAACCCAGGTGAGTTCGCCGACGCGCTGAAGGTCATGTTTGTGGGCGGGGGCGCGCTTTTGATTACGTTGGCGGCTCTGATAGCAATCCTCGGGGATAGGCTGGGGATCGGACGTACTAAACAAGCGAAACGACTTGCAAATCCCTGTATATCGGCCCAGAGCTGGTCAGCACGCTTTCTTTCAGCGAAAACCCTTCTACCAAGAACGCACCGAAACTTCCCGCCGAAGGTATATTCCCCGTCGAGTCGCCTTTGGCGCGGGCAAGCGTCAGGTGTGGCGTGAAGGGTTTCGAGTCGTAGGGGACGTTGGCCTCTCTGAGTTTGTCCCTGACGAGGTTTGCCAGTCCTTCTAACTCCCTACCACCCTTGTCCTCGGATACCCCTATCCAGATCACGCGGGGCCTGCGTTCATCGGGGAAAAAACCTATACCAGATAGTTCCACCTCGAACGGTTGATGCTTGACCTGGATCAGGGCGCGCTTGGCTTTTTCCGCCACCTGGTCCCCGACTTCCCCTATGAAGGCCAGCGTGAAGTGCAAATTGTTCGGGGAAACGGGCTTCAGCCACCTCTTATCCCCAAGACCTTCTAAGTACGCCTTAACCCTTTCCTTCGTGTCCCCCTCGGGTAGATCCACCGCCACGAAGACGCGCATGACCCCCAATTGCCGGATGCTTAAAAGCCAAGCCTTCCTCTGGTTAGATGAGAGTTGCGCGTTTTGGCGCTCACCGGAATGCCTGGAGCTGGCAAGTCCACCGTTGCTTCGATGGCCGAGGGATTGGGCATCCCCGTGGCGACCATGGGAGACGCGGTGAGGATGGAGCTCAGGAGGCGGGGAATGGAAGCGACGCCCTCTAACTTCGACTCTTTGACCAGGGGGTTAAGGGAAGAGGCCGGTGAGGCCGCGGTGGCCAAGCTAACCCTTTTACTGATAAGGGAAAGGGGATTGGAGGGAGGACCCCTGCTCGTGATCGACGGGGTTAGGAGTTTGCCCGAGGTGAAGGAGATGGCCGCTTGGCCTTTTGTCGAGTCGATCACGGTAATGGCAGTGCTTTCGCCCTTTAAGAGCAGGTTCGAGCGGCTCTTCGGAAGGGGAAGGATGGGGGATCCGAAGGTGGAAGAGGAGCTCAGGAGGAGGGATGCGGTGGAGCTATCGGTAGGCCTCGGCTCTGTGATCGCCTTGGCCGACATCTTTTTGGTTAACGACGGGGACCTCAACGATTTCTTGGAAAACGCGAGGGAAAAACTGACGAAGTGGAAGGAGGGACGCGTCTAAGCGGCCGCTAGCCGATCGTTCTCTCGGCGGACGGGCGTGGTCAATCTCCAGACGCCGTTTTGGTCCTTGTAGACCAGCGTGGCCTTATGCATTTCGTCGAGGATCTTCTTTTGCGCAGGAGATAGCTGTTCTACTTCCTGTTCCGTCTTGGGTAAGCTTGCGATGATGCCGTCGTAATAAGGTTTGTAAACGAGTACCCTGTCGTCACCTTCGCCTATTACCTTTACTAGCTGTTTGTTTTCGAGTTCTCTTATTTGGGATATGGGTTTTCTTATCCTCGAAAGGGGGTAGGCCCCGACGTTCTTTATGAACGAGACGAAGGCATCCTCTTGCCCTCCTCTGGGAGATTCCTCGTAGTTCGTCCTGCTTGGCGCTTGTCTAGACCTCGGTGGGGAAGTCGGTATCGAGATCCTTGGCCTGCCCGTCTTAGGGGGAGATTCTGGTACTTCCTCCTCGGGGCTTTCTAGCTCCCCAGTGGTTTCCATCGGCTCCTCCTCCGCCTGCGCCTGCTCCTGCGCCTGCGCTAGTTCATCAGCGGTCTTGACGATCTCGCCAGTGCTGGCTTCCTCGCCCCGCGGGGCCGCGCTGCGTGCGGAAAGCATATCTTTTATCTCGAGCAGAGTGTCCTGGATCTCTCCGAGTCTTTCCCATATTATGCCCATGGGGTCTTCCTCTTCCCCTTCCCCTTTTCCCGGCCCTTCTCCCTCCATCTGCTTTATCACCTCGTCAAAGCTGAGCCTTCTTCCTGCTTTGGCCTCCAGCTTTAACCTAACTTGTTCTAAAAGCGAGTAAGTTTCGTCGTCGACTTGGATTTCCTTAACCATGAGTTAAGGTTGGGCTGCAAATATAACTTTATCCTTATCCGGGTACGTCTAAATGGCCCCTCTGACGGCTAAGCCCAGGTGGGAACTGGGATGGGAGAGCTAGGTCAATTATGAATGGGGCTTCAAAGGGAATGTAAAACCCCGCCCTTCACGGCGGGGAGGAGGTCAGTGTTTTTAGGGCGATATCTGAGCGCCGAGCTTTTTCGCTTCCTCCTTTAGCAAATCCAAGGCGGCCTGCGCTTTCGCATCCGCTTCTTCCCTAGACGCCGAGGCGTACTCCACGTGGATCAGCATAGTCGTCTCGCCGTTGGTGAAGCCTGGGTGGGTCTTCACGTACAAACGCGGGTCTTCCTTAACCAGTTTTTTTATCAACGGTGCGATGCTCGCCTCGTATATACCGGTGGCGCGGAACTCCTTTTCCACCAAGAATATTTTTTGTTGTTGGGATAGGACTGGCAAAAGGTGTTTTTCGATCATGGCTTCCATCTCGGATGGCACACCTGGCAAAACGATGACGGCCGACTTACGTCCGTCGGTTTCCACGTCTATCCAAGCCCCCGGTGCCACCCCGACCGGGTTATCCAGCTCTTTGCAGGGATATGGTAGAAACGCCATCTTCTCACGCTCCGGCGTTAATGGCATGTTCTCAGCGTGGGTTTTCTGCAGCACCCATTTCAGGGCGAGGTCGTTTCTCTTAAGCGGGAGGCCCAAAGCTTTGGCTATGGCCCCCATGGATATATCGTCATAAGTTGGGCCAAGGCCACCGGTGGTTATGAGGAAGTCCGTACCTCTTCCCAGCGCCTCCTTTACCCCCGACGCTATTTCGGCCTCGTCATCGGCAACCACCGTCACCCTCCTTACGGACACCCCCATGAGCGATAACCGTCTCGCTATGTAGGCGGCGTTGGTGTTCACGACCCTGCCCGTCAGTACTTCGTTACCGATCGTTAGGATCTCCGCTTTCTTCGCTACAGTTCCCCCCAGCGCGCTCAATACGAGTTATCGTAGGGGGAAAGTTATAAACCTGTTTAGGATCAGCTGATCTCCCTCCCTCCCTTCTTTCCCTCTTCCTCTCTTCCTCCCTTTGTGCCCGAGCGGCTAAGCAGAAAGCGATAATGGTGCTTTTGCCGGGTCGCGCGACCTTTACTTCGTGGCCAAGGTGGCCTGTCCTTTTCTCTCTTCTCCTCGTATGCCATCGGACGTCGCTCTCGCTCTGGTAAAGGTTAGTCTGACATAACGGGGCAAAATAGGGATAAATATTCTGCCCCCTTTTGACTATGGACGAGCGCGCTGTGCAGACAGTGCTGGAAGCAGTGGCGAATAACCTGGAGCCCAAAGGCGAGGACGTGCGGAAGGTCCAACAGGTCGAACGGCTAGTTTTGACGAAGCTGAAGGCTATAGCCTCTGACTTCACGCCGGAGCTAGAGGGTTCCGTGGCCAAGGGGACGTGGTTGCCCGACTCGCCGGAGCTGGACGTCTTCTTGCTGTTCCCCACCCAATTGCCTAAGGTGACTTTGGAGAAGAGGGTGATGGAGATCGGGGGCAGGGTTTTCAAGAAGATGGAGGTGAGGTACGCCGAACACCCCTACGTCAGGGGGATCGTTAGGGGCATACCAGTGGACTTGGTCCCGTGCTACCGCGTGGATTCCCCGGCTGAGATGATCAGCGCGGTGGATAGGACACCCTTTCACACGCGCTTCATCAACGAGCACTTGACTAGCGAACAGAAACGCGACGTGAGGTTATTGAAGGCGTTTTTCAAGGGAATAGGGGTTTATGGCGCGGAGATAAGGACCAGGGGGTTTTCGGGTTACGCCTCCGAAGTGCTGATATACAGGTTTGGAAGCTTTCTGAACTTGTTGCGGGAAGCATCCCGCTGGAAGGGTAAGGTGAACCTGGGATGGAGTGGTGAACCTGAGGCCCTGGGTTTACCGGATCCAGTTGACCCGGCTAGGAACGTCACGGCCTCAGTATCCATGAGGAACCTCTCGATCTTCGTGGCTGCTTCTGGCCTGTTCCTCTATCATCCCTCCGAGGTCTTCTTCGAGAGAAGGGCTGAAGGTGTTGAGAACGCGAAGGAGGTAGGGCTTGGTCAAGTTTTGGTGATCAAAACGGGAAGGCCGAAAGCGGTAGACGACGTGCTATGGGGAGGTATGTGGAGGGCTCTATCCGGCATCAGAAAGTACCTAGAAAATAACGGCTTCGTCGTTTATGACGGCTCGGCCTACGCGGACTCCGCCGGCGCGTACTTTCTTTTGTTTTTAGGGGACCAGATGAGGCACCCGGCTACGCTGCTATACGGCCCGCCGGTTAACATGGTTGAAAACTCCGTTGACTTCATAAGGAAGTGGAAAGGTGAGCCAAGCGTCCTGAGGGGGCCATGGGTTGAGGGAAATAGGTGGGTGGTGGTCAGGAAGACCGAGGGCTCTTCGGTTGACGTCCTAAGGAGGGGTTTGTCGATGGACCTTCAGAACATGGGGCTTGGCGAGTTCGAGGATCAATTCAAGCGCGGTTACGAGGTACGCGCGGGAAAAGAGGTTCTTTCCCTTTCTAGGAAGGATGAGTTCAAGCGGGAGGTCAGGCGTTTCGCCTCTTACGCCCCTCACTGGCTTGATGCCCTTCGAGCGGTGGGGCTTTGGCGAGGTAGCGCGCTCGCTTCTTACGGCACCGCTTGGATCTGGGCCGAGGATGAGGTCGAGGTGCAAAATCGTTATATCGCCCGGCCACTAAACACTCGGGCCTGTAGTCTAACCCGGCAGGATGTCGGCGGGAACGATCCGCGGAGCTGAGGCCGCCCTTACACGGCAGAGGTTCCGGTTCGAATCCGGACAGGCCCACGTTTGAGCGCGCCTAGGGTTAGGGCTCAGGTTTGCACAGTTGTGTTCAAGGGCACCCTTTTAAGTAGATACTCGATTCGAACGATCGCGTTGAAAAGGTTACTGGGGTTAATCGCCCTAGCCCTCGTCTCCGTCACGCTCTTAGGCTCTTACGCTCAGGGAAAAACCCAGGGGGTCCCCCTAACCCCCATAAAGCACGTGGTCTTTATCATGAAGGAGAACCAGTCCTTCGACGATTATTTCGGGGTTTACCCGTATGGACCCGATGATGCTTTGCGCGATAACCCAACCGTCAGAGGTCTATCCGTCCCCTATGGGATTCAGGGAAACGCCTCGGAGATAGCCGTCCCGAATTACCCAGGTCTTGGCTGGTTGTTGGGATACTCCCACCTCAGATACCTGAACTCCTCTACCCAGGCCAACCCCGGAGAGGGTTGGGTGGCCTACCGGGGTGATTGGGATTGGGGCAGGATGGACGGCTTCGTCACCTACTCGGGCCCGCAGAGCTTGGTCTACGTTTCGTATGAGCAGATACCCTTCTATTGGGACTACGCCGAGGAGTACGTCCTTTGCGACAACTATTACGCGCCCGTTATGTCTGAGACGTTGCCCAATAGGTTGGCTTCCTTAGCGGGGTTTGCCCCTGTTTCCAACGACTACGGCCCGCCACCTTACGTCCCGCTCAACGATACCATATTTTACCAGCTAACTGAGCACGGCGTGAGTTGGGGTTACTTCGAGCTTTTCAGCACCACCAGGGATCCGCCCTCCTCCGAGATCTATCCCCTAAACTCGATCTCGGGCTTCGCTTCGGATACCGCTTACATGGACCGCGTGGAAAACATATCGGTTTTCCTGAGCGAGGCTAGAGACGGCTCGCTGCCGGCCGTCTCCTTCGTGATGCCCTTCGGCCTAGCCGGCGAGGATGGCGTGCCCGACGTTTCCGAACATCCCCCCGCCAACATAACGTTGGGGCAGGACTGGACAGTTAACCTGGTGGACGCGGTGATGGAAGGGCCGGACTGGAACAGCTCAGCGATCTTCATCACTTGGGACGAGTGGGGAGGCTTTTACGACGGCGTCCCCCCGCCTCAGCTTAACGCCTTTGGCTACGGTGGGCGCGTTCCCATGCTCGTGATTTCGCCTTACGCCAAGGAGGATTACGTGGACAGCGCCCTACTTAACCACGATAGCGTGCTCAACTTCATCGATTATAACTGGGGATTGCCCTACCTCGGCCCTTGGGTCGCGAGCTCGGGGAGCTTGCTTTCCGCTTTCGACTTCGCGCAAAAGCCGAGGCCTCCCATAGTATTGGGCCCCACGCCGGGCGTGGCGGGCACGCCCGGCGTTAGGGAAGGTACGTTATTCTTCGAAAACGGCAGTTCTCTGGTGCTTAACTCTCGCTTGACCTCGCAGCAATACCCGATTCCGCTTCAGATCCCGTTGAACCAGTTAAACTATACCTCACCCCCGTTTGAGCTTCCCGCTTCGACTTACGAATTCGAGGCGTCCCCCGTTTGGTTACCGTCTTTTCAATTTCTGGCAGTGGTGATTTCGTCGGCGCTTCTGCTTTCAGCCCCAGCCGTGGGGAGAAACAAGGGGAAGCGGGTTAAGCTCTCAGTCATCGGTTCGGCCCTTATCTTCAGCTCGGTTTCTTCGGCGTTGGGTTTGGTTTTCACCGCCGTGCCCGTCCCACCTGCACCGCCTTCGCAGCTCACCTTTTCCTTGTTGACCGGCGCCGGGCTATTGCTAACCTTTGTTGGGGTCCTGGGCCTCGCTTGGCCGGTCCTTGCCGATCGCCTAAAGAAGATGGCCAATTCAGGGAGCGGGACCGTTCCCGCGGAGAGCGGGGGCGCGCGTTCCCTTTGGGGAAGTAAGGCGACCGAATTCGTATTGTGCGGCGGCGTGCTGGTGCTGATGGCCGGCTTGCTGCTAACCCCGGGCATGGTCTTCCCGGTCGCCACGTACACCCCAAAACCGATAGCCCCACCGCAGACCTTCCTGGGCGACTTGTTGCAGGCGCTCACTCCCCTCACCGGGTTGAGCTCCGTTTTGGTCGTCTCGTCGTTTTCACTGATGGTTTTCACGTGGGTGAGGGGAAGTGAAGGAGGAACGTCGAGGCGGGCTCGCGCCTCGGGTGGCCGCGGGTGAGCATCGCTGCGTCCGGCTTGGCGTGCAGATTTGGGTCGAACCGGATCAAATCGAATCGGTGAATGGCAAGAAGTGATCGTACGGCCCTCAACGTCCCGGAGCTTTGGCTGGCTGGCTGGCCGGCCGGCCGGTTGGCCTGGCTAACGGTCACCCGTTTTGCGTGAGGCGGTATAGAATAGCTTATCCTTTCCGCGGTTGGCCTCCTCAGGGATCGCAAAGCCTTTAATCTGCGAACCCGTTGTTTTTTAGAGGCCAGGGGGTGCCCAAAGGCTGAGAGGTCCCACGGACCAACCCCTTGAACCTGATCCGGATAATACCGGCGTAGGGAATGGCCTGCGGTTTCAACCGGTTTCCGGGACCTGGGCTTGGGTTCTTCCTGCCTCGGAGAAAAGACCGAACGTGAGAAAAAGCGGTTTAAGCCAAGCGCAGTGGTCCATACTGGTCTCGGCGTCCGCCAGCATGTTCCTTTGGGGCATAATAGCGAGCATAGGTCCTTTGGCCGCGTCTGGTAGCTTGATGGGCGAGCTACCGGCGAAGCTCAAGACTGCGATCTTATTACTGGGCCCAGCCGCGCTCCTAGTCGGCGATTTGAGCGTTGGTTTCATGAGCGACAGGTACGGCAGAAAGAAGATGTTCTTGTGGACCATGTCCAGTTACGGAGCTGGATTACTCCTAATAGTTGTTTCAACTTATGTGCGTTCGGTACTGGGCCTCGGCGTGGGCTTGGCCTTGGCGGAGTACGGCATCGGCGGTGAGGAGGCGCCAACGCTTTCGTTGCTGACGGAGGACTTCTCCGCCAGTTCCCGGGCGCTTTACCTAGTTTTGGTCACCGACTTTTCCAACGCGGGAGCGGCCTTCATTTCCGGCCTTTTGCTCGTAGTCCCGTCAGCCGGTTACAGCTACTACGTATTGGCCAGCGGTTTCGCGTTGATCGCGTTGATGCTTTACGCGAGGCTGAGGATGCCCGAGTCGTTCAGGTGGCTAAAGCAGCGGGGCGAGAGGGAGGAGGCCAGCAGGTTGCGGTCTGAGCTCAGCATATCCGACGAAGGCGAGCCAATTGCCCATCCGGGTTGGCTAGTGCCCTTGCTGGCGTTAGCCCTAATGGGCGTGTCCCAGTACCTCACCTATGGCCTTATGTCATTCGTGATAGGTCCGTACGAGTTTCCCTCCACGGTGTTCGACGAAGAAATAATACTCTTTTCGAACCTGGGTGCGGCCGCGGGTGGAGTGCTGGCCGCCTACGTGATCAACGCCGGTCAGAGGAAGAGGTTCGCGGCCTATTCCTTCATCGCGGGTTTCATCAGCACCCTCCTGATACTGCTGCTATCGGCTCGCTTAACGGATCCCCTGGTGTTTTTCCCGTTGCTTTTCTTCAACATGGTGATGAGCGAGTTCGCCTGGGCTGCCAGGATTACGCTGGAGCCTGAGGCTTTTCCCACCAAGGTCAGGGGCAGCGCCATCGGTTTGATCAGGGTTTTCCCGCTGGTTGCTTACGAGATCTCCATCTATTACACGAGCTATTTCGGTATCTACCAGTTCGTGGCTTACAACTTGGTGCTCTGGGGCGTTGGGGTCCTGGGGGCCGTGCTTTGGCTGTTGATGGGTTTTGAGACCAGGGGTATCAACCCAGACTACGCGGTGGGCGGCTCGGAGGTAGCTGGCGGAGGGGCAAAGTAAAGTAAACTAAAAAACTAATCGGAGAAGGGCCTAGGCTTCTAAAAACAAAAATTTTTTATTTTTTGGCTTGCTTTAGTCTTAACTTCAATTTATTGGCTTCTTCATCGATTTTCTAATTATTAGCGCGCCGCCCAAGAGCGCCCAAGCGGCCACCGCGTAGGCGGGTAAGTTGAGCGGGTACGCGGGTATCGGGTAAACCGTGCTCAGCACGGCAAAGGCGATCATTATCAGTGCCCCCGAAGGTACGATGACGTGCGTCAAGAGGTTGAGCGCCCTGCGCTTCCTCGCGTAAAACGGGAGGGCTAGGGTGGCGAAGAAATGCTGTAGCATGAAGGCGATGGAAGCGGCCCCCTCAATGACCAAGGCTCCGATCAGTGGCCCGAAGGCGAGGCCCGATGCCAGGGCGATGAAGAAGGAAAAGGCCGCCACCGATAGTATCGCGTTCTTCGGCGTGCCGTACTTCGGGTGCACCTGGGCCAACGCTCTGGGCAGCACGTCTCCCTCCCTCGCCATGTAGTAAAGCATGCGGGTAAGCGAGTTGTTTATCGCAATGCCGAAGTCCAAGAAGCTGTTCACCACGACGGCGACGAAGATCCATCCCCCGATTGGGCCGAGGTACTTGAAGTACTCGATCACACCCGGGTCTGGGGAAGTAGCGAAAGAACCCATTTCTTTCAATCCCCAGCCAACGGTTAACGCGTAGGCGTTCAGTGCGAGCGGTATCACGGTCATCAGCCATCCGTATATTATGCTTTGTCTGATCGTCTTCGTGGCGTTCTTCGTTTCGTCGCCCAAAGCGACGGCTGATCCGGAGCCGCCGTACGAGTAAAGGCCGAAGAGAAGGCCGAGTCCGATGAGGGATAGGTTGTTTTTGACGGGCTCAGGGGTGAACACAACTGGGGTGTTGGCAGAGCCCAGCTTCGCGATGATCAGGATGGCCCCGAGCGTGAGCACGGCCGTCTCCACGAGGCCCGTGTAAACGGCGTAGTTCAAGGAGATCCTTATGCCCCTGTAGACGAAGGCCGTGGTGAAAACCAGGGGGATGAGCATGAGCGGTATCCAAGCGAGGTTCACCGAACTGAGCCCTGGGAACAGCAGAAATATGAAGGCGGCAAAGGAGAGGAGCGCGAAACCCGTGTACGTGAGGAACTCGTTGAAGAAAAACAACCATCCCGTGAGCTCCCCTATCCGCTTCCCGAGCCCGGCCGTCGCGAAGGCGGCGTAGCCTCCCGCGCTCGCGATCGTTTTGGAGAACTGGTAATTGGTGTTCAGCCAGAGGAGCACTATGAGCGGGGCCAAAACGAAGACCAGGGGCGTCGAGCCCTCAGCCACCATGGCCGTTCCCGTTATCAGGATGGCGACTTCTGCTGCTGGTGCCACGTGGCTGAAGTTTTGAAATATACCGTGCCAAAGCTCTAGCTGGTCGCGCTTTAACTGACCGTTAACATCGGTTGGCTTTGGTTCACTTTCCTCACTAGGGATTAGCGCTCGTATTTAAGTTTTTGAAAGCTTGAATGCCCATTGGGCAAAAGCTGGTGTTTTTGAATTGGGACTGCGAAAACGCAAACCCATTGCGCCAACGGGTTTATATTACTTCCAGTTTAGTTTAGTCAAATGCTGGGTGAGAAAGCTTTGGGGGCTGGGTCACGCGGCGGGCCCTTGGGCGTTTGGCGTCAAGCCCCTGGGCCGCGGTCGGAGGTGATTCGCCGAAATGAAGTATCTGGACGGTTTCAAGCCTGAGAACGTGCACTTCACGTGGAGCTCGAAAAATGAGCCGGTCCTAGCCGTTGACGACGGAGAGGAACTGGCGGTCAGTGTTCCGGACGCCTCGACTTCTCAGATAAGGGAGGGCTGGACGACGGAAGACCTGGAGAAGATCGACGAAAGTAGGCTCGACGGGGCAGTGGGGCCAATTTACGTCAGGGGCGCCAAAAGGGGATCTGCCCTTGAGGTGGACGTGGAAGAGGTTAGGCCCGGCCGTTGGGGTTGGACCGCGGTCATGAAGGGTTTCGGGGTGCTCGATGGGCTCTTCGCGGAGAGGCTGGTCATATGGGATATCGGGGAAGGTTATGCCACCACAAGGGGGGATTTCCTCAGGGGAGTGAGGGTCCCCCTCAACCCATTCCTAGGCGTCATAGGCGTGGCCCCCGAGGCGGGCGAGTACGACGTGATACCCCCGCAAAGGTTTGGGGGCAACATGGATAACCGTCTACTTACGGCTGGCACGAGGCTCCTACTTCCCGTTGAGGTAGATGGCGCGTTGCTATCGGTGGGCGATCCCCACGCTTCGCAGGGGGATGGTGAGGTCTGCGGTACGGCTATAGAGACCTCCGCGGAAGTCAGGATGCGCGTAAAGGTCAGGGACGGGCTCAAGCTGAGCTACCCCGTGGCTTACGTCCCGGCCCCGCGGTCAACCAGGGGAGAAATGCTGGTGGCGATGGGGATATCTGGCGATTTGAGGGAGGCCATGTCCACTTCGGTCAGGAACCTAATAGATATGGTTGCCGCTCACGGCTTCTCTCGGGATGAGGCCTACGTGCTGATGAGCGTGTGCGGGGAGGTAAGGGTCAGCGAGGCGGTGGACATGCCGAACTTCACGGTATCCTCTGCGGTACCGCTCGAGGTTTTGAACCGTTGATGCCATTTTATGGCAAGGCGCGTCTCTACCCTCGCTTTCCCTCATCCTCCCCCTCCGTTTTTCGCGCCCTTTCACCCGACCACCCTCACGGGCTTTCCCTCAGCGAATGCCTTGATGTTCTCCGCCGTTTGCCTCATGATCTCTGCGAATCCGGCGTCCGTGTACCAGCCCACGTG
>Ga0080003_1000360_pt1 | contig 31025 bp, 24 predicted proteins | sample JossMetagenome_FD_69206 | JGI IMG/M metagenome (GOLD analysis project Ga0080003, IMG submission 69206) | Hot spring microbial communities from Joseph's Coat, Yellowstone National Park, USA - JC2_E (SPADES assembly) (version 2) | ecosystem: Environmental > Aquatic > Thermal springs > Hot (42-90C)...
TTTGCTATCGAGGGAAGAGATCGACGAAGTGATGAGGGCCGGGCTTCAACCGGTGTTTCAGGTGAAGCCGCCGTTGCGGGAGGTAAGGCCGCTCCAGACTGTTAAAGGTAACGCGTGAACTACCCCGCCCTCGCGGGCGCGGTATCCCGGTTCATTCACGAGCGCGCCTACCATCAAGCTGAAACGCGGGAAGTACCCCCGGGGCGCTGAGGCGGAGCGCGGTCCTCCCCGGGCGTCTCGTCTGCATATAAGGGGAAACTGGTCGTCTCCATCATGGCCAAAGGGATGAATGCTGTTTAGGTAGGCTGTAGAAATCGATCGTAAGGGTCCGTCCATCTCCTGCTTTCTTAGGGCCTTACCCCCTTGCCCCCACAACGCTTAAAAGAAGCAATTATTTATGTGACTCTTTTTGGAGTACAAGTGGACAGCACTTTCGGTTACCACGGTTGGAGCCGTGCTGGGTAGCATTCAGAGCTCCGCTTTGCTAATAGCGCTCCCCAGCATGATGAGGGATCTGGACCTGAACTTCTTCTACGCCTTGTGGATAATTCTGATTTACATGCTGTTGACCGTGGCGCTGGTGCCCACCATAGGTAAACTGGCCGATTTGGTAGGCAGGAAAAAACTGTACAACGCCGGCTTCGCCATATTCGGTATCGGTTCCTTGTTGAGTGGCTTGGTGGTCGGGAAGGGCTCGACCGCAGGGCTCGAGCTGATAGCGTTCAGGGCCGTTCAAGCGTTGGGAGGGGCTTTCCTAATGGTTAACAGCACGGCCATAGTTACGGACGCGTTTAAGAAGGGTGAGGTGGGGCTGGGACTTGGGGTAAATCAAATAGCCTTCATAATAGGCTTCACCATGGGGCCCGTTGTCGGCGGCGTGCTAACGGCGATATCGTGGAGGTGGGTTTTCTTCTTCAATATCCCCATAGCGGCCTTCGCCGTTCCGTGGGCATACCTAAGGTTGAAGGACGTGGTCGAGCCGATAAAAGAGGCCAAATTCGACTACGTCGGCAACTTCCTGCTTGCGGTCGCTCTGACCCTCGTTCTACTCGGGCTTACCTTCATTGCGCTTCCTGGTTCTTCTATCTATTACACCGAAGTGCCGTTGCTCGCCTCCGCATTGCTTTTCGCGTTGTTCTTTTACTCGGAGAGGCGCGCTCCATATCCAGTCATAGAGTTTTCGCTCTTCAAGGATAAGGTGTTTTCGCTGGCCAACGGCGCGAATCTCCTGAGCGGTCTCGCCACAGGAGCCGTCACTTTCTTGCTCATATTCTTCTTGCAGGGGCCTTACGGTCAAACGCCTCTTTCCGCGGGGGTGATGATGATACCCTATGGTTTGGGCTTCCTCGCCCTGGGGCCCATAAGCGGTAGGCTTTCAGATAAGTACGGGTCAAGGGTCCTGAGCGCCGCTGGGATGGCGGTTAGCGCGCTGGGCTTATTCCTTCTGTCAACAATCGTTTATAATATGCCTTATTGGCAGTTGGCCGTCTACATGGTTATAATGGGAGCCGGGAACGGCCTTTTCAGCTCGCCTAACACGAATGCCATAATGGGAGGGGTCAAGCCGAACAGGCGCGGAATGGCCTCCGGCATAAGGACTATGTTGCGCAACACGGGCAGCATGCTCAGCTTAGCCGTCATCTTCCCGTTTCTCTTGAGCAAGGTTTCGTTGAACGACCTAATGCAGATACTGATATACGGAGGGGGTGTTCAGGACAAAAACTTCAGCTTGGCGGGTTTCGAGTACGGGCTTCACGCGGCTTTCCTATTTTCGTTTGCGGTGGCGTTAGTCGCTTTGGTGCTTTCGGCGGCGATGCCTCATAAGCCGCCCGTGCCAGAGCAGGCATTGGAGGCCCAGCGGGAGGTAGCATCAGACATATCATAAGACGTATTATGAAACGTATTAAGCGAAAAACCTATAGGCTCGGTACCCAATTATCCTATGTCGGTCTCTGAAGCGAAGCAGTTTAGCGGTAGTCTGCATGGCCTCATGCGGTACTACGTCCTTTACCTGCTTTCTAAGAGGCGCTATTACGGGTACGAGATCATCGAGACCATAAGAGAGAGGACTGGGGGAGCGTGGAACATGAGCAGTGGCGCGCTCTACCCTTTGCTTAAGCGCATGGAAAGGGATGGCTACGTGCGGTCGCACGCGGAGGGCGGTAAGACCGTTTATGAGGCGACCGAGTTGGGCTTAAACGCGCTGTCGAGCGTAAGGGATAAGCTCGAAGCGCTGTTCAAAAACTGGGATAATTTCAGGAAGATATTGGAGGATTTCGTGGGGAAGGAGGAGCTGGCCCGGTTATCGGTCACCGGCTACCAGCGTCAATTTTATTTCCTAAAGGATACGGTCGACTCGCTGCCCCGCGAAGAGGCGGCTGAGTTGATTAAGCAGGTTTTATACGAGCTTGATTTGCAGAAATCTTGGTTAAGCGAGAAACTTAATGAGGTGAGTAAGCGTTGAGAAGCGTTCTGGCTTGGTCGTTATTGGGTGCCGTGATTTTAGCGCTTTCGGTACCGGCAATGGCTTCTCCGGTAGGCCTGCAACAGGAGAAGCCAGACTTCGTGGCCTTTGCGGCGATCTGGGGGTCCGAGGCATCGCCCCTGATGGCCTACCCGGGTGCGAAAAATCTTCCCCTCGAGGTGGTGTTGGTGAACGAGGGTGGGCCTTCCCAGGGGACCAACGCAACCCTTTTGCTGAGTTCTCCCTTCACTTATAGCTATTACGACTCCGCGCGCGGCAAGTGGGAGACCTCGAATCGCGAGACCGTTCAGCTCGGGTACGTTGGGACCGGGGATCAAGCAACGCCGCTTTTCTACCTTTCGTTGGCCGCTAACGCCAGGGATGGGGTATACGTGCTTCCGCTGACGATTAACGCGGACGGATTCAATCAGACGCTGAACGTTTCGGTGGCCGTCCAGGGTTACGCGTCGGTAAAAGTGGTGGCCGTGGGCTTTAACCCCCCAGCCTTTTTCCCGGGGCAACAGGACGTTGAGCTGGAGGCTTACCTGCTCGACGCGGGTACCTCGCCGGCTCAGAACGCCACCGTCTCCCTTCGGCTCCCAAGCGGATTTTCTCCCTCGTGGGGCAACTCGACCGTGCACGATTTGGGAGCGCTGCCAGTTGGGTCGGAGATTCCCGTTGACTTTTACTTCAACGTGGGTTCAGTCCCCTCACCGGCCAACTACACGGCCTATCTCACGCTGAGTTACGCCGGAGGTGAGGTGAGCGTGCCCCTGACCTTCATGGTGAGCGGGAAGGCAGACCTTCAGGTGACCTCGGTGTCCGGGACGAACTTGACCCAGGGTGGCTCGGGGCAGAAGCTCTACGTTACGGTCAAGAACGTGGGCAGCTACACCGCTAGGGACATCACCTTCAACTTGCTGGTCCCCAACGAGTTCTCCGGTGTTACGACCGATTACCTCGGGGAGCTGAGGCCCGGACAAGTAGCCACGGTTAGGTTTGAACTCGACACGGCCTCGGGAGCCAGGGCCACCACTTATAACTTATCTTTGCAGACCGTTTGGTATCAAAACAACACCCAGTTGCCCTTCACCAGCTACAGTCCTTTGCAGGTTAACGTCAAGGAGAGCTTGATCAACGCTTTTGTTCACGACGTCACTAGCGCTAAGGCCAACGACGTGCTTTACGGTATAATCATAGTGCTGGTCCTCCTGGTGGGCGTGCTTTTGGGCGCTCTGGCCAGGGGCGGCGGGAAACGCGAGGGCGGTGAAGGTGCTTCCACCAAGAGGTGATGGCGTTGGAGGACGGCAGCATAGTGGCCAAGGGCCTGACTAAGGTTTTTCAGGGAGGATTTGTGGCCGTAGACCACGTTAGCTTCGAAATAAAGGACGGGGAGCTTTTCGGACTACTGGGTCCTAACGGGGCCGGCAAGAGCACTACGATGAGAATGCTGACTACCCTTCTCAGACCGACGGAGGGAGACGCGTTCATAGGGAGGCATTCGGTGAAACACGAGCCGGACAGGGTCAGATTGCTGATCGGTTTAGTTGCGGATAAGCTGATAGTTTACGACCGGCTGACCGCTAGGGAGAATCTGCGGTTCTTCGGGCGCCTTTACGGGATGGGCGGCGAAAAGCTAGAAGAAAGGATAGATGAGCTCCTGGACGAGGTTAACCTGAGCGACTTCGCTGACGCGCGGGTTGGTACGTTCTCTACGGGGATGAGGCAAAGGCTTAACCTCGTGAGGGCGCTCCTGCATAACCCCAAGGTCCTCTTTTTGGACGAGCCAACGCTTGGGCTTGACCCCCAGACTACCAGGTTCATAAAAGACTTGATAGTTCAGTTGCACCAGTCCGGTATCACCATCGTGCTCACCACGCACGAGATGCCCCTGGCAGAGGAGCTTTCGGAAAGGCTTGCCATAATCGACCACGGCAAAATACTCACCATAGGGGAGCCCAAAAAGCTCGAGGAGGACAACGGTGTGAGCAACCTCGAGGAGCTGTTCCTCAAGTTAACGGGTAGGCAGTTGAGGGATAGCCTTGGAAAGGAGAAAGCCGGGGCCCCCAGGTTGGTTCGCGGTCGAAGGAGGGAGGGTTGATGCGAATGAGCCTTGGAAAAGACCTGAAAGATTCCCTTAGGATAGCCCAGAAGGACCTGCTCGAGTTCTCTAGGTCCAAGATGAGGCTCGCTACCTTCGTCCTGCTCCCCATAATACTGATCGCGCTCTTCGGCTTCATGTTCCCCGGTTCTGGCCAAATAAACCACATACCCATTGCAGTGGTCGATTTGGCTCCCAATGGACAGGGGAGCTACCTGGTCGCGTCCTTCGAGAGGGCGGCGTCGAGCAGTGGTTCGCTGGACGTCGTTACGTTTGTCTCGGTGGCGCAGGCCAAGCAGGCCATAATAAGCGGTCAAATCTACGGGGCACTCATCGTTTACCCCACTTTCCCAGCTCAGAACAGCATCGTGCTCATAGTTGATAACACGAATCCCACGGTGGCGGAGGAGCTGCGGGCGTCCGTGGGATCTATACTCTCCTCTTTGACTGCGTCCGATCCTTCCCCGCTTTTCGTCGAGAGCATAGCTCCCTGGGCTCCGTCGACGGAGTTCGAGTACATGGCGCCAGGTTTCGTGGGCTTGACCGTGGTGATGGCGGGCATGGCAGGCCTGGCGGCCACCGTTGCCAGGGAGAGGGAGATCGGGACAATGGACGGGTTGATGGTGGCCCCGATTGCCAGGTCCTCCATAATAACTGGAAAGGCAGTGGCCCAGCTCGTGAGGGGTCTCCTTCAAGCGGCCATAATAATCATCCTCGTAGTCGCCTTCTTCGGCGTCAAGATTTACGGCGATCCGTTGCTCATATTGGCGGTGCTGATATTGGGGGATTTGGGTTTCGTTGGCATAGGCATAATCGCCACGTCCGTGGCCTCGGATCAAGAAACCGCCACCATGACGTTGATGTTGCTCGAGTTCCCGATGATCTTCCTCAGCGGCGTGCTATACCCGGTCATACAGCTGCCGTGGTGGTTGCAGTACGTGGCCAAGGCCATACCCCTTACCTATATGGTTGACGCCCTGAGGAGGTTGATGGTGCTGAACGCGGGACTGTCGGCGATAATGGGTCCGCTGTTGTTCATGCTGATATTCTCCTTGGTCGCGCTGGGAATAGCTGTTCCCGTCTTTAACCGCGCCGTTACCCGCTGAGCAGCGGACGCCTGGGCGGAAGTCGAGGAAAGGCGAACTACGTACCCCAAAGCGTCTTTCGCGAATCCGTGGTCTTTATGCCGAGAGCACCGCCGAGGATGGATCCAGTTGGGTTGCGCAGCGCGCGATCCGCGCGCTCAGGTGGACAGATACGCTAATATCCGATGTCTTTGCATTACAAATGATCTGTGATCCCAGCGGTCTGCGCCTTTATTTCAACGAGTTCCCCCGGCGTCCCCCGACGAGGGTTCTGGAGGCGGCCAGGCGCGCTCTCGCTGACGCCAACAGATACCCGGATGAAGCGCTCGCTGAGGAGCTCAAGTCTCTAATGGCGTCTTACTCTGGCGTTGGCCCCGAAAACGTCCACGCGGCATCGGGAGGAGAATACGTCTTCTACGAGCTCTTTTCTAGGCTGGTCAAGCCGGGAGATCGGGTTCTGCTTTTGGAGCCGACCTTTACGTCCTACGAGCCCATATTGCGCGCCCTTGGGGCCGAGGTGCATAAGCTGAGGCTTGAGGAGAGTTCTGATAGATGGCACCTGCCCTGGGATGCTCTGACGTCATCGTTGTCCTCGCTGAAGCCGAAGTTATTGGTAGTTGATGATCCAAACAACCCGACCGGTTCTCGCATGTTTCCCAGCGAGGACGCGGTGAGGGAGGTTTGCTCTTCCTTCGATGGCCATTTGTTTCTCGACGAGGCGTACACGGAATACGCGGGGTATTCGTCGTCTAGGCTCATCACGGGGCTTGATAACCTGGTCATCTTCCGCACCATGAGCAAGGCCTTCGCCATGGCCGGCATGAGGGTTTCCTTTTTGCTAGCGGCCAAGGATTTGATACGCTCCATCGAGGGTTTTTCCCCCAGGTTTGAGCTGTCCAGGGCAAGCTTGGCAGCGGCAGTAGAGGCGCTGAGGGATCCATCGTACGCGTCGAAAAACGCCGAGTACATCAGGGAGGAAAGGAGTAGGGTGAGGCGTGCACTCCTAGGCGTCGGTGAATTGAGGGTTTACGAAAGCTTGACGAACTTCCTACTCATGCGCTTTCCCGATCCTTCGGCAGTGGAGCGCCTGAAATTCAGGGTCATGCGTCCCAGTTTTGCACGGGAGTTCGCCAGGTTGAGTTTGGGCACTAGGTCACAGGACGATTGTGCCTTGCGCCTCGTCAGGGAGGCGCTTGAGGCGGGTAAGGCCCTCCCCCACGCGGGACGCTAAAAGGGGTGTCTGGCTTGAGGCCGGTCATGGCCACATCCTTTTGTTCCCTTGTCCGCTGGCTTATTTCTTTCACCAAACCCTGCGCTGGTGGTCGATCGTGATAGGTGTATTGGCGACTTCGGATATTCACGTGCCTAGGTTTGCGTCGGCCTTCTTGGCTTCCATGGAAACCGTGCGTCAAGAGGGAGCTCCCGACCTCTTGCTGATAGCCGGGGATTTGGTCAGCAAGGGCGATCCCTCTGCGTTGGGCAGTTTTCTAGATCAGCTGCGCGGCTTTTACGCCGGCCCCATCGTTTCTTGTCAGGGCAACGAGGAGTACGAGGAGAGGCTCGATGACATCAGGGCGGCGTCCGCGGGTCAAATTGAATGGCTTCTGGACGAGGTCAAGGTCTACGAAGTGAATGGCTTCAAGCTGGCGGTTTACGGCAGCAAGGGAGCGCTTGAAAGGCCTACTTTTTGGCAGAGGACCCATACCCCTAACGCTTGGAAAGCCCGCATGGCTCAAATCTCCTTGATGAGGTCACGTCTGGAGCGGTTAAGGGAGACCGACGCCCAGCTCAGGGTCGTTTTAACCCACTATTCACCCACGCGTGCCACGATGGTAGGGGAAAGAGAAAAAATGTGGCCCGAAATGGGGTATCCTGGGTTCGAAGAGGATATGAAGCAAGGAGGTTTTGACCTGTGGATTCACGGCCACGTTCACAGAGGTCAGCTGGAGTCGGTGCAGGTGGGGTCGATTGTGGTATACAACGTCGCGTTCCCGGCCAGGAAAAGGCCCGTATGGGTGGTGAGAAAGGCGCGACGCGCTAAGGGATGGGTATTTGGCCCCCTCCGGGGAGCGATGAATTGCAGCGCGCCGGCGGGGACGTGCTTGAAAGGTTTTTGCAACGCCTCCCGCTCCTAAGCGCGTAAGCCTTTGCCCAAGTTCGGGCTCAAGGATTGCGCTCTCAGCGTCGATCCTTTTTCGTTTGCCGCGCGCTCATTTCAATGGTTAGCGGGGGCATGAGTTGCGTTGGTTCGCGCTCCGCTTCGCGCGTCCTCTTTGGCCGAAGGATAGACCGATGCCAGTTTCTTCAGGAGCTCTTCTTTTGAGCTAGTTTCGGGTATTTCCATCCAGATCCTGACCTTTGAGAAGCCCAGCGGGACCTCCCTTCCCTCCCTTTCGTGTTGGACGTGGATAACGTTAGCTCCCTCGTCGGCGATGACCGAGAGCGCGCTCGCCAATGCGCCCGGCCTGTCCGGGGCGACGAAGGAAATTATCATCATCCGATTGAAGTCCATGAGCGCCCTATCTATTATTCTTGATAGCAGGTGGACGTCCACGTTGCCCCCGCTCAGAAGCACCCCTACTTTTTTTCCCCTCAAGTCTATTTTCCCCGAGAGGAGTGCCGCTAACCCGGCCGCGCCAGCGGGTTCCACCACGGTTTTCGCTCTTTCGAGGAGGAGGAAGACTGCCCTAGCCAGGTCGTCGTCGCTGACCAGTACCACGTCGTCGACGTATTCCTTTATGTAATGCAGTGTCCTTTCGCTGGGGTTTTTCACCGCTATCCCGTCGGCTATGGTGTAGCCGAAGTTGGGCTGTTTGTCGCGGATTAGGTCGTGAACTGCCGGGAAAGCCTCGCTTTCTACCCCAATTACCTTGATATCGGGCTTTATGGATTTGGCGGCTATCGCTACGCCCGAAATCAACCCTCCACCTCCGACCGGGATGACGAGCGCTTCGAGGTCTGGTTCGTCCGTTAGCATCTCGAGGCCTACGGTCCCCTGCCCGGCTATGACTTGGTCGTCATCGAAGGCGGGCACGTAAGGAATGCCGCGTTCTTGGGCTATTTCTTTTGCCTTTGCCGCGGAGTCGTCGAAGTAGGTGCCATAGAGGATGACTTCGGCGCCGTAGTTCTTTGTGGCCTTTACCTTCGCCTCGCTCGCCCACTTAGGCATGACCACGGTTGAGGGTATGCCCAGGGAAGCCGCCGAGTAGGCCACCCCCTGTGCGTGATTGCCAGCCGAAGCGGTGATCACGCCCTTTTTCACCGTCTCGCGGGGAGCTCCAAGCAGTTTGTTCAGAGCCCCCCTTACCTTGAACGAACCGGTTTTCTGCAAGTTTTCGAGCTTTAAGTATACGCTCGCCCCAGTTAGTTCGCTGAACGTTTTGGAGTAATCCATGGGCGTGTTGTGAATGTAGGGTGCGATGCGTTCGGCGGCGGCTTTCACGTCCTTCAGCGAAACCTCCTCGGTCCGCGTTCCCATGAGCGCTGGTCGGCGGTCGCTTAAACGTCTTTCCCAGTCAAGCTTAAATCGAGCGGGCAGAATCATCAAAATGCCAAGCCACGGTTCGGTGACCAAGGCGGGCAAGGTCCGCCAGGCGACCCCAAAGGTCGAAAAGATGCCTCACAGGAACGCGGTTCCCAGGATCAAGAACAAGGTAAAGTACTTAAAGAGGTTTGTCTACTCGGCCCAAAGGAGTCGCCGAAAGTTAGAAGGGGGAAGGGTTGAGCTCGGTCGGCTATCCCGATGACGTGGTAAAACTTTTTGAGTCGTCGGGCGTGGCCGTCTGGGACAGGATACGGGTAAAAAAAGGAGACCTAGTTATTGAGGGGATATTGCTGCCGAGACCGCCGTTGGTCGGCGGAAGGGCGTTGGTGCTAAAACTGGATAACGGTTACAACGTGGGCGTTTTGCCAGACGGCGCAGTCATCGAGCTTCTAGAGAAAGGGCAACCTCCCAGGTTGGAGCAACCGCCCTCGACGGGCGGAAGCGAGGCGTCGGCCGAGATGGGAGCCGGGGGGATAGGCGCTAGCGAAAAAAGTGGAGAGAGAAAGACGGTCGACAGGAGAAAAGTGACCGTGATCAGCGCGGGCGGCACGATATCTTCGCGGATAGATTACAACACCGGTGCGGTTTTCCCCGCCTTGACGGCTGAAGACTTGACCTCTTTCTTCCCGGGTTTGAACCAAATAGCTGACATAAAGAGCGTCCCGTTGTTCAACATACTTTCGGAAGATATGAACCCAAACCACTGGAAAGTCCTAGCCGAACGCGTTTACGAGGAGATAAAGGGCGGGGCGGATGGGATCGTGGTCACTCACGGGACTGATACGATGCATTACACGGCGGCCGCCTTGAGCTTCATGCTGAGGGGTGTTGGGGTTCCCGTGGCCCTGGTTGGCGCTCAAAGGAGCAGCGATCGCGGTTCTAGCGATAACGTCATGAACCTGGAGTGCGCCGTGAGCGTGGCAGCGAGCGACATGGCGGGGGTCTTCGTGGTCATGCACGGGACCACTTCCGACGATTACTGTTTGGTGCACCAGGGAGTGAAGGTGAGGAAGATGCACTCGTCGAGAAGGGACGCTTTCCGCAGTATAGGCGTTCTCCCCTATGCCAAGGTACACTGGGATAAGTGGGAAGGCGAAGGCGGGCTTCCCATAGAGTACTTGAGGGATTACCCCAAGAGAAGCGGTGAGCTGCCAACGCTTGACACGAGGCTTGACGAAAAGGTCGGTTTGATTTACGTGCATCCGGGGATAAGGCCGGAGTTCATCGAGTCTTTGTCTAAGTTTTACGACGGGATAGTTTTGGCGGGAACTGGACTTGGTCACGCCCCAACTAACCCTGGAAAAGATCCGTTGGCCGTGAGCGTGCTCCCAGCGGTGAAGTCGCTTATATCTTCCGGCGTGCCCGTGGTCATGGCGCCTCAAACTATTTACGGTAGGATAAACATGAACGTGTATGCCGCGGGAAGGCTGCTCAAGGAAGCCGGGGTGATAGGGGATCAGTGCGATTGGACGCCTGAGGTAGCAATGGTTAAGCTGATGTTCGTGCTGGGGCATACCAGGCGCATGGATGAAGTCAAGGAAATGATGGAAACCAACATGGTCGGTGAGATAACCGCCTCGTCAGATCCCCAGGGGTTCTTGATCTGAGTCCCAGTATCGCGGACGCGGGATTAACCTGCCCGAGGGAAATTATACTTGAAAACGCGGCGTCTGCGGCTCCTCATCACCCTATCCTTTACCGGTGTGATGGGCCTAAAGTAAACCCAATTGCGTCATGGGAAGGTCCGTACTTTTGGTTTCCGGCGAAACTCGGTTTCTTAGGAGTATTCTCCCGCGTTCAGCGCGACCGGGTTTAAGGGGACGAAGGTCCCCTCCGGAAGAGGTAACGGATAGCCCCCTTACGGTAGGTTTAGGTCTTACAGCGGGGTTTCGCTCTACGTAGGTACGCATCGGCATACCCCTCGTACGCGTAGAGCTTGGGCTTCACGGCTTCACGCAACTCCCTCACGAGTTCATCGAGAGTCTTCCGCTCCGCCCCCGTCAGGACGCACCCACCCAGAAGCGAAGGTAGGACCGCGCGGTCCCACCAATCGCGCTGGGGAGCGCCCTCCATTTTCAGTCCCCTTCCTTCTCTGCGTGTGCACGTACCCCTCCTTCTCTTTTCAAAGGAGGTCTTGGGTCTTTGTAACCACCCTACTGCCCATGCACACACAAACTGTTCATATGCCAAATTATACATAAACCTACCTATTTTGAAACTGCTGACTACGGCGTGAACGATATCTGTTACCTCGGCCATGACGATTATCATCGGGCTTTTCCCTGAGAGCGTGCGAGGCGGCGCGGGATCAAGGTTAAAGCGCCTCAGCCTCAGGGCCGCGGGGTACTTCCCCCGGTTTCAGCTTGATGGTAGGCGCGCCGGCGGACCTAGAAACCTAAACCTAAACCGCAATGAGGGGGGGAGGGGGTAGCTCACGCCAATATGGGTTCTCTTGGGTTCCATCGCGTTGACCGGGAGGGATGAACCCAGTCCTGCCAAGGCAAAGTTTCATAAGGATCTGGAGGATGAGCTTATGCTTGATTGGAAGGCCGTGAACTTGAAGGCCGGCGTCGAGATACACCAGCAACTGGACACCGGCAAGCTGTTTTGCGGGTGTTCTTCAGAAATGAGGGGGGAGCCGGAGCTAATGCGGGTTTTCAGGAAGCAGCACCCCGTACCCAGCGAGTTGGGCCGCTATGACGTCAGCGCGCTCTACGAGGAACTAAGGGATAGGCGCTTCTTTTATGACGTCGTCGAGGGCGAGAGCTGCTTGGTTGAGCTGGATGAGGAACCGCCGCATTCGCTAAACCGGCAGGCTTTGGAAGCGGCCCTGTTAATAGCTTATCACTTTCACTCCAACGTTTTCGACGAGTTCCACGTCATGAGGAAGACCATAACCGATGGCAGTAACACGGGGGCTTTCCAGAGGACAATAATGATATCCGAGGGAGGGTACGTGGAGGCACCGACCCCCGAAGGACTATTGCGGGTCCCCCTTGAGGGCATCAACCTAGAGGAGGACGCTGCAAACATAACCTGGAAGAAGGGAGAAGACGTCGGTTATGGCCTTTCTAGGTTGGGCATACCGCTGGTCGAGATAGGGACCGAAGTAATCGAGGCCAGTCCTCAGGCCGTGGCCGAGGTCGCAAAGGGCATAGGGCTGACCCTTAGGTCTACGCGCAAAGTTAAGCGCGGCCTGGGAACGATAAGGCAAGACGTGAACGTGAGCGTCAAGGGTGGGAAAAGGGTCGAAATAAAGGGTGTGCAGGACCTCAGAAACATGCCGGCCATAATAGAGGCGGAGGCCCTGAGGCAACTCGCGCTCATAGAGCTAGCCAAGGCGGGCCTTTCGGATGGCGTGAGCAGGGTTGGGCCTGTCATCAGGGTTAAAGGAGCTTGGCCTTACCTAACCCTGGACCTCCATACGGGCACCCTCAGAGACGAGATAGAGAGCTCCGCGAGGGCTTACATGGTAGACGTCAGGTTCGATAGGGAAGGCGATGACCTCTTGATATCCATGGGTGCTTCCTCTGAAGGCGCTGAAGGGGTGGATCGGCCAACCAGGTTGGAGAAGAGATGGCATGAGGTTGAAAACAGGGTTCGCTCGCTATTTTCCGGTCCCTCGGAGGAGACCCGGGCGGTCGTTTCGGGGTCGGTCACCGCCTTTACCAGACCTCTTCCGGGTGGCGCCAGGATGTATCCGGAGACAGACCTATCTCCCATACCCAACCCTCGTCTTGAGTTCGGCCCGCCGCCTAAGCCATACTACGAGGAGTTGGCAGAAATAAGGTCAACCTTCTCGCTGGACGAAAGCGCGTCGGAGGAGCTTTACACCTCCCCTTACCTCGACGTCGCTAGAAAGGTGATAAGCGACACCTCGCTTTCCCCCTCCTATGTGGCTTCTGTGCTGCTCGGCACCGTGAGGTCTCTAGGGAGGCAGGGGATCGACGTGGTGTCTTTGTCGGAGTGGCAACTTTACGAAGTTATGAAGCTGGTTGACGAAGGCTTTCCTAAGGAGGGGGTGGAGGGGTTGCTGGCGGAGGTGGCAAGGCGGAAACCCGGCGACGCAGCTTCCTTGAGGGATATAGCTTCCTCTATGATAGGGGAACGCGTGGACTTAGAAGGGGTAATAAGGGATGTCCTGCAAAGCGATGCCGAACTGATCAGAAGAAAGGGCGAGGCGGCATACGCTCCCCTGATGGGTGACGTCATGAAGAGGGTTAGGGGGAAGGTAGACGGGAAAAAAGTGGCCGAGGCCCTGAAAAGAGCTCTTAAGGACTACCTAGAAGCCCACGAAGGTAACGTTTAAAGCCGGCGGTCTTGCACTTAAATCGAGTTCTGAAATGAGTGATGATCAAGAGCGGCATCGGGACGGTGCGAGCGTTGTTCGATTTCATAGTAGCTCATGGGGACGAAGATGGGGTTTGCGCGGCAGCCATACTGGAGCGTTATTCACCGGGCGCGAGGATACTGATATCCGGGCCAAGGGAGCTGAGCAGGGTGCTGTTGTCGATCCCGGCGGGCTCCACCGTGGTCATAGCCGACATCGCCTTACCCATGGCCTTCGGCCAGTTCGGTAAAGTTACTACTAACTACCGCGTTTTCTACATCGATCATCATCCCCTTCCTCCCGGCGTTGCCGAGGGTGATCTTGGTTTCCAAAGGGTTTACCGCGATCTTTCTGCCTCAGCATCTGAGATAGCGTTCAGGGAGTTCGGTGGCCAAGGATCCGAACCTTTGGCCATTTACGGAGCTATAGGTGATTACATGGACGATACCCCCACCGTGAGGGAGCTAATGTCCAAACAAGACAAGAGGACGGTATATTACGAGGCGGCGATGATCGGCTACGCGCTTTCAGAAAAGCACGAACCCGGTTTCTCGGCTAGGCTAGCCCACTATTTGGCCGATAAGGTCAGACCTGGTTTAATACGCGGGCTGGACGAGCTTGCGGTTTATGGGCTGAGGCACGAGTACGAGATAATGGACTTCGCAAGGTCGCACGGTAAGGCATTGGGAAATTTGGCCTACGTCGAAAACCCGCCCATCATAGGCTACGCCGGCAAGGCGGCGTTTTATGCCATGGGCTACCTCGGAAAGCCGGTGGGCGTTTGCGTCACCGAAAGGGAAGATAGTGCTGACTTGGTGCTTCGCAGTGACGGGACCTTGGACGTGGGGTCGTTTTCCAGGTCCATCGCTCAAGAGTTCGGGGCTGAAGGCGGTGGCCATAGGCGGGCGGCCTCCATTTCGGTCCGTTCTAGCGACGTCGACCGGGTGCTCAGGGCGTTGCGGGAAGCCGCCGATGGGCTGGTTCCCTCCGCGGCCCCATAGGGGTGGGCCGGATCGTCGAGCGATTCAGTCTAACTCGCCTGGAAGATCGCCGGAAGGGAGTCCGCGCACGGCAAAGTTGACCCTTGGGTTGTTTGCTTCGCGTGTTCTTTTCCCTGGGTGCCACACGGGTAAGGGGGTTGACCTCAGCGCTCTGCTCTAGGTTCGGCCGCTTGGCCACCTGGGCTATGGCATTAGGTAGTCATCGCTTTACTCGTCTAAAGCGCTCAGACGGTAACAGTGTCCTGCGCGGCCGTTTCCCGGGAACGAGCCGCTGCACCGCTGCAGTGAAGAAAACGAATAGAGCGGTGCGATATTACGCACCCCTGGCCTGTGGCTAGGACTTCAAGAGAAAGCCACCGAGGGCTGTCCTTGCTCGACCTTAACGGCCTTAACCCGCAGCACCGCGCCGATGAGCTTCTCAAGGGCTTCGGGGTCGGGTATGCCGCTTATATCCGCCTTGACCTGCGCTTTTTCAACCCACTGGCCCAATGGTATCCCCTGCTTCGCCTTGGCTGTCCTTACCTGCGCTATTACCTCGACCTCCTTCTGGCCTATCTCCGCTAACCGCTCGTCGTAAATCGGCTTTTTCGGCCATTTCAGGGAGTGCACTGAGAGGGCTTTACCCCACTTCATGTCCTGGTATACCTCTTCGGTGACGTGGGGTAGGAAGGGTGAGAAGAGCCGAAGCGTGGAGTCGAAAACGAAGCCCAGTGTGTTGGAGCACTTTTCATCGCCAGCGGACATGCGAGGTTTCGCGAGTTCCAGGTAATTATCGCACAGATCGTGCCAGAAGAACTGGACGAGCGAGCCCAAGGCATCGTTGAACCTGTATTCGTCCATGGCGGCCGCGTATTCATCTTCGGTTTTGGCTAGCTGCATCAGTATCCAGTGGTCTTCGGGAGAAGTCACCGAAGGGGAATCTTCGACGGCGTGAACCGGCCAAGTGGATATGAGGCGGAATGCCGACCAGAGCTTCTGCAAAAGCGCCTTTCCCCTCTTGACCGCTTCCCATCTGAAGGGGAAATCGGCACCCACGGTTAGCGATAACAGGGCGTACCTGAGGGAGTCCGCCCCGTACTGCTTTGCTGTGTCCAGGGCGTTTATGGCGTTTCCGCGCGATTTGCTCATGGGCCTGCCGTCGGGGGCGAGTATCATCCCGTTGATCAGTACGCTCTTGAAGGGCGCCTTACCCGTTAGGGCTATTCCCCTGTAAGCGCTGTACCAGAACCAAGTCCTAATGATTTCATAACCCTGCTGTCTAACGTCAACGGGGTAGAGTTTTTCGAACGACCCCTTATCTTCGAAGAAACCGGTTATGAAGAGGGGGGTTATGCTGGAGTCCACCCAGCCATCGGCCACGTCCTCAACTCCCTTTATGTTTCTTGACCCGCATCTGGGGCACCTTTCTACCGGCGGCTTATCCTTCCTAGGGTCAACCGGGAGGTCTTCCTCGCGCGCGGGTATTATTTCGCCGCAATCCGAGCAAACCCAGAAGGGAAGGGGCGTGCCGAACAGGCGTTGTCTAGATATAACCCAATCCCACTCCAGCGAGGAATGCCACGCGCGGACCCTATCCAGCATCAGAGGAGGGTACCACTTCATGGCTTCAGCCGACTTCATGACCTCATCCTTGAGATCCACCAGCTTGGCCATGAATTGGTCGCGAGAGAGGAATTCTATGGGCGTCATGCAGTTCTGCCTTTCTGTATGGCTCAGGACGTTGTGCTTGATGTGCGCTATCCCCTCCAAGAGCCCCCTCTCCTTTAAGAGTTCTACGGCCCTCTTTTTTGCGTCCTCCAAGGGTAAGCCGGAGAGCTCACCTGCATCCTTCATCAAGCCCGCCTCGTTCACCACCTCCCTTATGGGCAAGTTGTACCTCACCTGCCATTTGATGTCCTGCTCATCGCCAAAGGTGGCCACCATGACCGCTCCCGTTCCGAATTTCGGGTCCACGTCCTCATCCGCTAAAACCTTGACGGTCCAGCCGGCAAGCGGCACCTCTACCTCCGCGCCCACCCAGCTCTTGTACCTTTCATCCGATGGGTGAACGAGGACCGCCGCGCAGGCGTAAAGGAGCTCCGGTCTAGTGGTCGCCACGCTTATCCAGTCGCCTTTGGCCGCCCCCCTTACCTTTTTGAACTTCACGGTGGCCAGCAGCCCGTCCCTTTCCACGTATCCCACCTCCGCCTGGGACACCACCGTGTTGCAGTGCGGGCACCAGTAAACCGGGAACTTCTTCCTGTATATCAATCCTTTTCTGAACATGTAGATCAGCGATTTCTGAACATCTCTGATGTACCTTTCCTCATCGGTGTTGTACTCGAATTTTTCCCAGTCGGGCCTGTATCCCACGGATATCATGCCTTTTTTTATGGACGCTATGCTTTTCTTCGTCCAATCCCTGCAAGCCTGCCTGAAGGCTTCTGGGTCTTGCTTGCTTACCTTTAAGTTGTATTGAACTTGGAGTTCCGTGGGTAGGCCGTGAGTATCCCAACCCTGCGGTAACAGTACCGAGTATCCGCGCATTCTTTTGTACTTGGCCAGCGTATCAACTATCATGGTGAAGTAAACGGTCCCCATGTGTGGTTCTCCGCTGGTGAAGGGCGGCGGCGTGTCTATGACGTAGAAGGGTTTTCCAGAATCGGGGTCGAAGGCAAAGGCTTCTCTGTAAACGTCTTCTCTTAACCAATAGGCTTGCCACTTAGGCTCAGATGCGGCGTGATCGTAACGGGCTGGTAGTGTTGAACGTTCCATGCTTTCCTCGATATCTCTCCCCTTAAGCGTGTCGACGTGCTTTTTGCGCCAGGCAATCGGCAGCAGCGCGGTAGCGCTTGGATCCGGCGACCTGGGGTTCGAGTGGGTCAACGATTAACCCTATATCCGTCGAGGACGATCTATTATGCGGTACGTGTTCGTCACGGGCGGGGTCATGAGCGGCCTAGGGAAGGGGGTGGTGGCCTCATCGCTTGGGGCCTTGCTCTCCGCCTCCGGTTTCTCCGTTTCGATGATGAAAATAGATCCCTACCTAAACGTTGACGCGGGCACTATGAATCCTTACCGGCACGGGGAAGTCTTCGTGACCGACGACGGTGGAGAAACGGATCTGGACTTGGGGACGTACGAGCGCTTCCTAGACGTGCTCATGCACAAAAGCAACAACTTGACCACGGGTATGGTTTACAAGGAAGTGATCGAAAGGGAAAGGCGGGGTGATTATCTCGGCGAGTGCGTGCAGGTCATCCCACACGTCACCAATACCATTAAGGAAAAAATCAGGAGCGTGGCGGAAGGCTCCGGCGCCGACTTCTTCATAGTCGAGGTCGGTGGGACGGTTGGGGACATCGAGGGGCTACCGTTCTTGGAGGCGCTCAGACAGATGAAGTTGGATACCGATGGTGATTCCTTTTTCGTGCACGTGGCCTATGTGCCCTATCTGGAGACCACGGGCGAGAGCAAGACTAAACCAGCCCAGCACAGCGTTCAATCTCTTAGGGAGATAGGGATACAACCGGACCTTTTGGTGGCGCGTTCACCTAGGCCCATAGGTGAAGATGAAAAGGCAAAGCTCGCGCTTTTCTCCTCGCTTCCCGAACGCATGGTCATAGCCGTCCCCGACCTCCCCTCGATTTACGGAGTGCCGTACTTCCTGGAGGCGCAAGGGGTCAGGGAATTAGTGCTGGGTAAGTTTGGGTTGAAGCCGAGGGTCGCGGGGACGTGCCGTCCGCTGGCCCAGAGGTTTGAAGGCCTACCGATTGGGCCCAGCGTGGCCCTGGTCGGCAAATACGTCAAGCTGAAGGATTCCTACGTCAGCATAGTGGAGGCGCTTAGGCATGCCTTCGCTGCCCTGGGTTACAGGCCGAACCTCGTTTGGGTTGATTCCGAGGAGGTCGAAAGGCGCGGAGAAGTCCCTGAACTCGACGGGGTGAGCGGGTTCATGGTGCTTCCGGGTTTTGGGAAAAGGGGCAGCGAGGGAATGGTAACCGCCATTTACGAAGGGCGCAGGCGTCGGCTTCCCTTTTTGGGCATATGCTTTGGCATGCAGCTGGCCGTTGTTGAATACGCGAGGGAAAAACTGGGTTACCTGTCTGCCAACAGCACCGAGCTGGATCCCGAAACGGACTACCCGGTCATCGATCTCCTTCCCGAGCAGAAGTCCGTTAAGGAGCTCGGGGGCACGATGAGGTTGGGCGGGGCGACAATAAGGTTGGTCAGGGGGACGAAGTTGTTCGATGCGTACGGAGGCGTCGATCCGAGGGAGAGGCATAGGCACAGGTACGAGGTGAACCCAGCGTATTGGGACGCTTTGCGCTCGGCGGGACTGGTGTTTTCGGCATATGATGAGGAGGGCAAAAGAATAGAGGCGGTGGAAGATCCCAGCCTACCGTTTTTCGTGGGAACGCAATTTCACCCGGAGTTCAACAGCAGGCCCCTGAGGCCGTCTCCACCCTATTTGGCCTTTGCGATGGCTGTCCTCAAGTTTTCTGGCGTTACGCCGAGCGGCGTTGAGGGGCAACCCAGGGGTACCTTGGCCCAGCAGCTTCGACGCGCTCACGAGCGATAGCGGTTATGCGGTGCAAACCCGCCTTTTCCCGATCCCCCCGAAACTCTCCAACGCGATCAGACGACCTCCTCGACCATGGTCCTCCTCGGGGGTATGGTTTCGTGCGGGTAGATTTTTGTGGCCACGAGGTTGACTCCCTCGCCAACCTTCACGTCGTCTGCTATCACGCTCACTCCGATTATCTTGGTCTGATTTGCGTCTGAGGAGAGCACTTCCGCGTGCCTCCCAACGATGCTGTCCCTTATCTCTGCCTTCCTCCCTATGTAAACGCGGTCCATTATGGCGGAGTTCTCTATCACGGTGCCGTCTCCTATTATGGTATAGTTATCTATAGACGAATCCTTGATGTACACGCCGTCTCCTATGGAACAATGTCTGCCTATTAGCACCGACCCCTCGACCGTTATCTTGCCCTGATTTATTTTATCTTGGATTTCTTTCGCTTTTTTTAGGGATTCCGCGCTTTCTCCCTGAACCCATACGCGCCCCCCCGCTTCGAGCCTGTTCCCCATGGGTAGCCAGGGCTCATCGGTCCTGAGTAGCATCTTCATGGTTTCTAAGTACTTTTTAGGAGAACCTATGTCGTACCAATTACCCCTGATCGGATAAGCGTAGACGGGGTAGCCACGCTTCAACAGGTAAGGGATGAAGTCCAACCCGAAGTCCAGCCTGCCAGCCCTTACCATGTCTTGTACGCCGGGTTCCCTAAATATCTCCCGTACCTTCGGGCTTAGGAAATACACACCGGTGTTTATCAAGTTGGAAGGGGCGTCCTCTTTCCTCGGTTTTTCCACGAAACCCATCACCTTCATGTCTTCGTCGAGGTCAGCCACTCCGTATTCGGAGACGTCATCTACTGGCGTGACGCCTATGGTCATTACAGCTTGTTTTTCCTCGTGGAACTTGATGAGTTCCCTCATGTCTACGTCGAAAATGTTATCCCCTTGGACGCCCACGACCGGGTCCGTTATGTCATAATATTCCATGTTTATTCTTACCGAGTCCGCGTTTCCAACGTCATCGACGCGGGGCTGATACTTTATGTGAACCCTTGGTTCGATGCGATAAAAGGACGAGAATCCCCGGCCGTCCCCGAAGTAGTCGAAAAGGCTTTTGTAGTTGATGTATCCCTTGACGCCGAATATGAAGTTTTTGACGTTCTGCTGAGCGAGGTTGGCCATGGCTATCTCCACGATGGGCCTATTGAGAAGCCTAATGACCGCCTTGGAGACTTCTGCGGTCAGAGGTCTCAACCTGAGGGCTTGTCCGCCCACCGGTATTATAACCCTGAGCTTATCCGCATCACAGGGCGCCTCCAATCTTCTCTTATGTATTTCCGCGCATCAGGATTTAACTCTTCGGGGTTAATGATTGCCGGTTTACTGGCAAAAAGAAGGCGAGCCTCGCCCCTCAGGGCGGGGAGGAGGAGATCAGGTTCTAATGGACGACCACTTTTTGTGGCTAAAAAGCCACGGGAGGGGAGTGACAAGTCGCCCAGAGGGGATCGTCAATCCCTGGGTTTCGGGTGAAATCGCCTTCGCCGCAGCAATGGGCGCGATTCAACGGGTGATGGGAAGGTGGAAGCGGCGCCAACGCTTTTCCCGCCTAAGAAGGGCAATGGCGATTGCGCGCGCACATCACGCGCTTTCCGCTTAGCTTGCTGCGGGTCAAAAACCCTTCGTTGGTTCATGAGCTCATTCATGAGCGTTTCCAGCCACTCGAGAGCGTATGGGTTTTCCATGTCTTTTGCTTTTTTCATCAAGTCCTTTATTTTTGCTAACAGGCCCTCTCTGTCCGCGGGGTTTATTTGCCCTATTTCGTAATCCAAGTCCTTGGCTATGGCGGCGAGGCCTTCGGTTGTCCGCCTGGATAATCCGCTTTGGGAATAGTATATGGGGAAGTGTTCGATGTACGGATTGCGGCTTGTTTCGCTTTCCCTTTCGACGTAGATCGGGGAGTTTATGGCGTTGAGGTAGATTTTTTTGACCTCTTTGACCAGCAAATCAACTATTTTTTCCTGATCAGTGCTTCCTGAGTGGAGGTCCTGCTTCCATTCGTCCCAGTTGCCCTCCACTATTCCCCTTGCGATTTCCTTAGGTACCCCCTCCTCGGCGGCCCTGTCAACGACGCGATCAATTATCTTTTTTTCCTCGATCACCGCTGTGGTCGGCTATAATCAGTGGGTCACGGATAAACTTCACGCTTTTCCTAATGTGAGTGGTATGAGGTTTCTTGGCTTAATGAGAAGTCAGCGAGTTTGCGGTAGCTGGGGCGAGTGGCGCGCGTGCTTCAGGCCCGTGGTTTCGGCCCCGAGGTCGAATCTGCCCGCTGAAAGAAGCTAAACATGAACGTTTTTAAATTAGACGCGCGTGAACTTAGGGTATGCCTAAATCAGATGAGTTTTCAGCTGGGGAGTCGATCGAGACAGAGGACCTAACCGTGGTTTACGGTCCGTCGTGCGCACCAGAGTTGGTGAGGGTAGTGGCCCCCCACGCGCTCGTGAGAAGGCTTGAGGGGTCCGTTAGGGTTACGTGGCACGACATCACCGCATCTTTCATCGGAGAAGTCTGGAGATTCGAGCGTTCGAGCGATGGTGGCGTGAAGATGCGCATGTGCGTTACGGAACTGGAGGCTCAAAACGCGGCCCGACCGGTTGCGCCGAGTCCGGAGCGCGAAAATCGCTCATCGCCCGATGGGATGCCTCGGCCGAGATTTGAACTCGGGTCTGCGGCTCGAGAGGCCGCCATACTTGACCGGGCTATACCACCGAGGCCCTGCTCAATAGGTATTCTCGATATAAGCTTTTACGCGCGCCCCCCTCGCAGCGCCCGCCCATGGGCCAAAGCACCTAAGGGGACGCATCCCGGCCCGATAGCGCGGGCCGGAGGTGGGCCAGCCGTTAAAGCGCGATTTCACTTTCAGGGAACCCCGTAATTGCTTAATAGCGAGTAGCGAATATAAGTGAAAATGAGCGAAGAAGAAGGCGATGAGGGCGTCGAGGTACCCGAAGACAGCCCCGTGATTAAGAAGCTCATGGAGCTGGATGGGGTAGGGGAGGCCACGGCCCTTCGCCTTTACGAGAATGAGTATACTTCTTATGAGAGTTTGTCCATAGCGTCGGCCGAGGAGCTTTCGGCCGCCACGGGCCTGAGCGTCGCGGTCTGCCACAAGATAATAAATTCAGCTCGCGAAAAGCTGAACATACAGATAATAACTGCGGATGACCTGGAGAAAATGGTGCAAAACCGCGGCAAAATAACTACCGGTTCTTCGCAGCTGGACGACCTTTTGGGAGGTGGCGTGCCCGTGGGCGAGGTCACGGAGTTCTACGGGGAGGGAGGATCGGGTAAGACGCAGTTGGCGATACAGTTGGCCGTCAACGTCATGCTGCCAAAGGAAAAGGGTGGTTTGGATGGAAATCCCTTCATAATAGACTCGGAAAAGACGTTCAATCCCAAGCGCTTCAGGGAGGTGGCCGCGGCTGCGGGGCTTGACCCAGATGAGGCCCTGAAGAGGACGCGGATTTACGTGGCCAGGGCCACGGACGACCAGATGGCCACCGTGGAAAAGATACTGATGGACCCGGACAACACGTTAAAGGCTTGGAACACCAAGTTGGTCGTCGTCGATAGCGTCATAGGTTTCTTCAGGAGTTCGAAGCAGTTCCAGGGTAGGGAGCACTTGGCCGACAGGCAGCAGAAGCTAAATCGGCACTTGCACGACCTCACGAACTTGGCCGACGTCTATAACGTCGCCGTTGTGGTAACAAACCAGATAATGTCGAGGCCAGACGTGTTTTTCGGCAATCCGAATACGTCGGCCGGTGGCAACATAATGATGCACGGGCCGAACAACAGGATTAACTTGAGGAGGAGCAAGGGGGGACTGAGGATAGCGCACCTCGTGGATAGCTCCTACCTTCCCGAGGGCGAGGCCGTCTTCGAAATCACGCCTCAGGGGATAAGGGATCCCAAGAAGCGATCTGCAGGGGTGATCGCGGGCGCCCCTCAAGGGGTGCTCAGGAAGGTGGATTAGGCCGTCATAGGACAGGTTTATTTTCTGCGGGATCACTCCTTTTATGGAAGAGGAGGAAGGGGAAGAGAGCGAGGTAATAGAGTCAGAGGAAAAAGAGGAGGAAGGCGAGGTAGCCCGTTATAACGAGTCGCTTCCCGAGCCTCCCGAGGGGAAGAAGGTTTACCTCTTATCCGTTGAGTATAACGCGCAGAAGCGGAGGGCTTACATGAAGCTGGTCGATGAGGATGGCAACGTCTACGCTTACTATGACCGCACTAACCACAAGCCTTACCTGATAACCGATGTCCCTCCTGATAAGATCAAGGAGATCCCGCAAATAGCTGCGAGCAAGGAGTTCGTGGATGCCGTCAGGATAAAGAAATATAACGCGTTGACCGGCGAGTACCTTCAGCTCACAAAGCTCATGGCGAACGACCCGTTGGCCATAGGCGGGAAGCCTAACTCGTTCAGGGAGATATTGCCGAGGGTTTGGGAGGCGAAAATAAGGTATACAAGCTGCTACACTTACGATATGGGTTTGCTTCCTGGTATGCCCTACATGGTATACGACGGGAGCATACGCCCATATCCCAATGACCCGACCCCTGAGGAAGAGGAACAGCTGCGCGCGATATTCGCCGGTGAAAACCCGGACTACGTGTCTGAAGCCTTCAAGTACTTCCCGCTCCTGGTTTCCCCCGTCCCCGACGTCAAGCGCGCTGCGCTGGACATCGAGGTTTACACGCCGAGGGAGAACCTGGTGCCAAACCCTGATGAGGCTCCCTTCCAGGTGATCTCGACCGCTTTCTCCGGCACGGACGGCAGGAAGCTCGTCTACGTGCTTTACAGGGATGAAGGGGAGATGCCCAGGGCTCCGTCCCCGGATCTGCCTCCCGATGCCGTAGTAGAAGAGGTCAGCAACGAGGTAGAGCTGTTGAGGAAGACCTTCAAGACCATGGAGGAATATCCCCTCCTCCTCACCTTTAACGGCGACAACTTCGACCTGAACTACCTTTACCACAGGGCCGAGCGCCTCGGTATGTCGAGAGAAGAGATACCCATAACGCTGACCCGTGATCAGGCTTACATCGTCAACGGTTGGCACGTGGACCTCTACAAGTTTTTCAAGAACGCCGCCATACAGGTTTACGCGTTCGGGGGAGCTTACAAGGGCTTCACGCTCGACGAGATAACGAAGGCGCTCCTCAAGAAGGGAAAGATAGAGGTCCCGCCCGCTCTTCACGGATTGACGTCGGGTCAGCTGGCGGCTTACAACCTCAACGACGCCGAGATCACTTTGGAGCTCACGACCTTTCAGGACTCCTTGGTCATGAAGTTGATTTTTCTCATCATGAGGATATCGAGGCTTTCCGTGGAAGAGGTCGTTCGCCTCGGCATAAGCGGGTGGACTCGGAGCGCGATTTTCGCCGCGCACAGGGAGAAGAACTACTTGATCCCCAACCAAAGCGACCTCGCCGTCAAGGGTACCGTTCAGAGCAAGGCGGTGATAAAGGGTAAGAAATACCAGGGCGCCATAGTGATCAAACCGACGACCGGCATTTACTTCGACGTGGCGGTAATGGACTTCGGTTCGCTTTACCCGTCCATCATAAAGGAATATAACCTGTCTTACGAAACCATCGATTGCCCTCACCCTCAGTGCAGGAGCAACAAGGTACCGGGCACGGATCACTGGGTCTGCACCATATGGCAGGGCATATTTTCAACCTACGTTGGCCTGATAAGGGATTTCAGGATAAAGTGGTTCAAGAAAAAAGCCAAGGAAGCGACGGATCCCCAGTCAAAGGTTTGGTATGACGTGGTGCAGAGGGCCCTGAAGGTTTTCATAAACGCTTCTTACGGCGTCCTCGGGGCGGATACCTTTCCCCTTTACACGCCCTCCGTCGCGGAGGCCACCACGGCCATGGGTCGCTACGCCATCACCGAGACCACGAAGAAGGCGCAAGCCATGGGTATAAGGGTCCTCTACGGGGACACGGACAGCGTCTTCCTTTACAAGCCTTCCGAGTCCCAGTTGGAGCAGTTGTCTGACTGGGCAGAAGACACCCTTAGGATAGGGCTTGAGGTCGATAAGAGGTACAGGTACGTGGTTTTCTCAGAACTGAAGAAGAATTACTTGGGGGTAACCCCCAACGGGCAGGTCGACGTCAAGGGTCTTCTCGGAAAGAAGAGGAACACGCCGGAGATAGTCAAGAAGGCGTTCTACGAAATTTTGGCGGTGCTCGCCAAGGTCCAGGACGAAAAGCAATTTGAGCAGGCCAAGGAGGAAATAAAGAAGATAGTCAAGGACGTATATCACCGCATACAAAAGAAGCAGTTCACCCTTGACGAGGTGTCCTTCAACGTGATGCTGAACAAGAACCTTTCCACCTACACCAAGACCACGCCTCAGCACGTCAAGGCGGCCAGGATGTACGTCAACGCTACGGGTAAGCCCTTGGGTCCCGGGGAAGTGATTTCGTTCGTGAAGGTCAGGGGAGGAGAGGGGGTTAAGCCAACGCAGCTGGCGAGCGTTGAAGAGGTAGACGTGGATAAGTACGTGGAAAGCCTCAGGACGACGCTGGAGCAGATCCTCGACGCGCTGGGGATAAACTTCGACGAGATAATAGGTGTGACGGACCTCTCTTCCTTCATACAGTTCAAGCGAGGTGGGCGCCGCGCGCGTGCCCATGCCCAGCGCATTTCCGCGGGGGCCGATCGGATTAAAAGGGGATGCCGTTTATACGCGTGGCCTCGAATGGACTTCGACGAAAAAGCGGAAAAGTTGGGCATAAGGCTGGACCAAGCTCCGAAACCTCTGGCCAGTTACCTCCCCTACTCGCTGGTAGGGGGAGGGGAAGCGGGAGACCTCCTCTTCATATCAGGCCAACTCCCCTTGGAGGGGGGTAAGGTGAAGTACGCGGGCAAGGTCGGCAAGGACCTCACGCCCGATGAGGGGGTGGCCGCCGCCAGGCTTTGCGCGATCAACGTCCTAGCCGTGGCGCGCTCGGCTTTGGGAACGCTCAACGCGATCAAGAGGGTGATAAGGGTTGAGGGTTTTGTGAACTCGGCGGAGGGGTTCAACGGACAGGCGGGCGTGATGAACGGGGCTTCCGACCTCTTTTACGAGGTCTTCGGGGAGGCAGGGCGCCACGCCAGGTTCGCCGTTGGCGTGAACTCCTTACCCTTGGACGCCGCGGTAGAGGTCGCGTGCGTGATGCTCGCTGAGCACCGCTCCCCGCAGTAACCGGCTTTCCGGTTTAGAGAACAAAAAAATTTATTTGTTCGCGCTTTTCTCCTATCAACATGAAGAGTTCAAACGGCAACGAGCTGTTGGTTGAAGAGCTTAAACAAGTACCCCTTTATTCTCAGCCCCTCGAAGTGGTCGAGAGGAAGGGGATAGGGCATCCCGACACCATTTGCGATGGCATAGTGGAGGAGTTTTCTCACCAGTTGGCGGCGGCTTACTGGAAGAAGTTCAACGACATTTATCACTACAACGTGGATAAGGCGTTTCTGAGGGCCGGCAGGGCGGAGCAGATGTGGGGAGGGGGCAAGGTGGTGAAACCGATGTTGCTCATATTGGGCGATAGGGCTACTTGGGCCGCGGGGAACGAGACCATAGACGTGGGCGAGATAGGGATTTCTTCGGCCAAAAAGTGGATAAGGGAAAACCTGAACTCCCTTCACGACATCCTCAACCCAGATACCGACATAACGTACCAGGTGGAAATAGAGCAGGGATCCAAGGAGCTGACTTACATACTGAACGAAAACATGAAAACGGCGAAGGAGAGCTTCATAAAGTACTCCGAAAAAGGCGTAGTCCCCAGGGCTAATGACACCTCGGCCACGGTCGGATACGCGCCCTTGACCAAGTCCGAGCGCATGACGTACCAAGTGGAGCGCTACCTTAACTCCAAGGACTTCAAGGAGGACCACGAGGAGGTCGGGGAGGACGTAAAGGTGATGACCATAAGGAAGAAGAACAAGTTCGACATAACGGCCGCGGTCGCCTTCGTGGATCGCTTCGTGGAGAGCGAGGACGACTACTTCGCCAAGAAGGAGAGGCTGAAGGCCGAGCTCGAGGAGTACATAAGGGAAGAGTTTCTAGAGGGAGAAGAGCTGGAGCTTTCGCTCAACGCCCTCGATCGCAGGGGAAAGGGGCTCAACGGCGTTTACCTAACGGTGACTGGTACCTCAGCCGAGGACGCCGATTCTGGGGAGGTCGGAAGGGGCAACAGGGTCGATGGGCTCATTTCGCTCAACAGGCCTGCCAGCAACGAGGCAGCCGCCGGCAAAAACACGGTGAGCCACGTGGGCCTCATATACAACGTGCTGTCCTTCGACTTGGCGCACCAAATCCACCGGGAGTTTTACGAGAAGGGTTTAGACGAGGTGTACGTGTGGATGGTGAGCCAGATAGGCAGGCCGGTTAACTCCCCCAAGAGCGTCACGGCGCAGCTGGTGATGAGGCCCGGTATTGGCGTGGACTCCATAAGGGGAGAGGTGGAAGAGCTCATACAAAAGACGCTCGACGACGTCCCGCACTTCATAGACGACATAACCAATAACAAGACCGACGTTTACGTCGAGAAGTGGATGAGGGTATCCGGCCTGGAGGAGCAAAGGAGTTATCCTTGAGGGTTTTGGTCGTTTTTTCAGCGGTTGACGAGGCGGGTAAGAACATAGCGAACTCGTTGAGGGAAGAGGAGGAAAAGGAGGAGGAAGAGAAAAGAGAGGAAGGCAGGGGCTTTGACCTGATCGAAGTGCGGAAGGATTTGATCGAGCTGAGCCCGGGAGACTTACCGGAAGCGGACTACGTGATTTTCGCCTCGAAGCACGTGGGTCAGAGGCCGTCGTTCACCGTTCACGTGAGCGGTAACCCCGGAAGGGCGGCGCCTTTCGGGGGTTCCCCGTTTTCCGTCAGTGCCGCGGCACCCAGACTCATGTTGGCATGCCTCGAGAGGATGCGGGAGCTCTCGCCCCCTGGGTTCGAGGTCACCTACGAGGTAACCCATCACGGCCCCACCTTCCTTAAGAAGCCGTCTTTTTTCGCGGAATTGGGCAGCGGGGCTGGGCAGTGGGAAAGGCCCGATTACGGAAGGGTGGTGGCGCAGGGCATATTGGCCGCGGTGGACCTGGTTCGGTCCGGCCGGGCAGAAAGCGGTTCACCGGTGGCGCTCGGGCTGGGCGGGCCCCATTATGCCCCGAACATAACGAAATACGCCCTTAGCAACCACGTGGCCGTTGGGCACATAGTGCAGGGTTCAATACTCGAGGAAGAAGACGTGGAAAAAGTGGTCAAGATCGCCCTTGAGGGTAACGGCCCCACCGATTTCGCCCTGCTGGATTGGAAGGGCGTTAAAGGGGGAACCAGGGCCAAAGTGTTGAGCGTCACCGAGGGGCTTGGGCTCAAAGTGATAAAGGCACGAGCGGCGTTGCTCATCGCTAGGATTTTTTAAGAAGCGCTTGATCAAGCGGAGCGAGCCCCGCGCTTTCCGGTGCCGGGATAAATGGTTTTGATCTACGAGTACCCTGAAGCGCGAGGTGCTAACTTGGGATACGCGCGCCCCTCGAAGCGGTACGAAAAGCGGATGCATGGAGAAATGTTTCCGTCCTGCGGTCCTCGCGCAAAAGGCCGTGACTTTATAAGTGAGCGCGTTCGAAGGCCTAAAACCTCCTCTCCCGGAGGCGGTAAGGGGGTCGGTTTTGCGTTAGCTCGTTCTCGGGTTTCACTCTGCTTAGGTACGGATATGATAGATAGGTAGGCATCCGCACGCCCATCATAAGCGTAGTAGAGGAGCTGGGGCTTCAGCGCGCCGTGCAGACCCCCTCGCGAGTTCATCGGGATCTCTCCTCTCCGCCCCCGTCAGGAGGTACCAACCCACCCACCTACCCACCAGCGTCGGGAGGACGTTTCCGTCCCATTACTCGCGCCGCTGGGGAACCCCTCCATCCTCAGGTAGAGGTCGATGACCGCGTTCAGCTGCCTGTCCATACTGAGGCCGCAGCTCTTACACCTGAAGACCGAGTTCCCCCTCAGGTCTCTGTTCACCCGCCCGCATCCTGAGCACGTTTCCGAGGCCTGCTGCGGCGGCACCTCCACCGCGCCGTCGGCCTCCCGTCCTCGCGCTCGACGCACCTGCAGAAGCGGCGCCGGAAGCGCTGCCAGATCGGTTCCCCATGACGTTTTAGCGACCATCCCCGGTCGCGCGCAGGGCATCGGGCCTCACCCCACGCCCAGGCGATACGTGAACACGGCTGTGCCTCCCCCGGTTCGACGAACATGAGGTCCACCGCGCCGTCGGCCTCCGATATCGGGTCGCGCAGCGCCAGCGCGATCAGGCGCGCTCCGTCCCGGGCGGCCGCGATCACCCAGCGCGTGCATCTCGCGGCCCTCCGCGAGCGCCGAGAGGGCCCGGCACTCGAAGGCGGTGGGCGTCGAAGCGAGGGCCCACTCGCCGCGCTCCCAGCGGACCTGGGTCGGCGCCTCGCAGCCCGCCGGCGGCCGGTAGTCAGACCCACCGGGCGAGCCCTCCCTGGGCTGGCCGCGCCCGGAAAACACCGTGGCCCGGAGGTCCACTGCGCAGTATCCCGACACGCGCCGGGTTGAAGGCGGACGTACACGGGGTACTTGGAGGAGTTGAGGAAGCTGTTCGGGCCATGATGCTGCGCCATTGAGCTCTCCGTTTATTCTCGTTCGCCTAAACGTCCGTGAATCTAGGACCTGCGCCCTAGTTAGTCGCCGCCATCAACTCGACGGTGACTATTCTCTCCCAACGGATGTACAGTTTGGCCCGTTTAGATATGTCTTCCAAGATCATACCCCATACTTTCACACACACAAGCCTACCCTCCACTTTCTGGCCGTTGTCCAGAAATAATGCCACAAAGGGACTCCCATTCGCGCTATCTCCTCTCCTAGTATCTGGATCTGATAACCATATATTGACCAGCTCGAGCTTCCACGGTATCATTTCATCATATTCGAAAAAATCAAGATATTTAAAAATAGAAAGTAAAATTGTCGGGAAGTACGCCACGAACAACCACTCCGCAAGTAACAACACTGTTATCACTAAATCAATCTGCAACGGAAGCTTAGCATTAATCAGTATTAATAACAATTGCTCAGATGCTGCCACAGCCGTAAATGTAGCTACACTTGAATTATTACTAATACCATTAAGTACGGGTCCCATTAATCTCTTGGACTTTATCGGACGCCTTATCGCGTATGCTATGACCAGTGTAAGTGTCCGGCCACTCGCGATAATAATTAGTATGTACGTCGTAGCGATCATAATGAACGCTGATGGTGTACGTGAAATCGAGAATAATGTTAATACCGCGGCAGGCCCCACTATAAACTGCAAAACCAATGCCCCTGAAATGTAAATTCTAGCTTCATCGAGCAGTTTTGAGAAGGTGTTATCATAGTCCTTTAGCGCAAACATGAAAGCTTCCCTTGAGGATGCAACCGCAGTGCGGCGCGGCAAATACGCTGCAAGCAGTGTGACCATCAACCCACCAACAATGCTGGAGATGACCGTTGCTATGGTCTCTGGCCAAAGCATGATCGATCGTGCAACAACATCGTGAGGAGTATTAAAGGAGTTCCATAGCTCTCTCGTCGGCGAACTCCGTCAACGGGCTTGGCCATAGTCATCGCATGCGGAACTGCGCGCTAGACTTAGGATCGCGAAGAAGCAGCGTCAAGTACCTAGAAGGGCCGTCACAGTTCATCGAGGGTGTTTGCGTGAAGAAACTTCGAAAGCGGCGTGTACCAAAGCCCCTGAGGTACCCGCTGCATCCCCCTTTTAATGGGATCGCCGAGTTCCCTCAGGGATCCTCTCTTAAGCTGGATCATCCTCTTCCCAGCCAGGTATTTCTTATCTTCAGGGTTCTCTACTTGGAAGCCA
>Ga0080003_1000361_pt1 | contig 31003 bp, 30 predicted proteins | sample JossMetagenome_FD_69206 | JGI IMG/M metagenome (GOLD analysis project Ga0080003, IMG submission 69206) | Hot spring microbial communities from Joseph's Coat, Yellowstone National Park, USA - JC2_E (SPADES assembly) (version 2) | ecosystem: Environmental > Aquatic > Thermal springs > Hot (42-90C)...
AGAACACTGTCCTTCTCCCCCGGTCTCGTATTATCCACGAATATTGCGTTCATGTGCGGCGCTGATTGTGTCTGTCCATGGGCTATGGGAACAGGCTCATCCAGTGAAGCTGAAATCCTCATCCTGAGATCAAGAAAATCCTCTCTCTTTACGGTGTTGAATGCTTCAATGTCCTCCTTCCTTCGAAGGTACCCCTCCTCGCTAAGCCTGTCCCCCCATCCTCTCAAAATTTCACCGTCTCGTAGGAAAGATCGGATGTATCAATAACAGTCCCTATGGCCGGTTTAGGATTGAAATTCATCATCCTCTGGTATCCGGTCTGTTCTTGGAATGTGGAACCGTTCACAGCCAGGATTCCTCTGTATGAAGTGACTGAATGATCATGCACGTGACCCGTTACTAGAACGTCTGGAACAGGATCTATGAGATAGTAGTCCGTTTTCAAAGGTATGAAGGATAGGTTTCTCCCGTATTCCGGAGCGAGGTGACCCCTCTTAATCATTTCCTTCATCACAAGGGCGGTATCATTGAGAGTGGATCCAGGTATGGATTCAAGAAAATCAAAAATGGACGTGCCGTGATAGAGGAGGAATATTCTTCCAGATATCTGAATCCAGACGGGGTTTGAGAGTGAAATAACGTTGGGAGGAAAAAGGGCCGCTATTTCTGGGGGGAGAGGATTCTGTGGTTCCATGGGGTAAACAATATCATGATTCCCCGGGATGAGAATTATCCTCGCATGGTTCCCGAATTTTGAAATGAGGTCTGCAAGCTCCCTGTACTGAAGATTTATGTCCTTTATCTCAAGATCGTTCTCCTGATCCGGATAAACTCCAATGCCGTCCACGAGGTCACCGTTCATTATGACAAAGCTTATCCCCTCTGAGTTCACATAGTCCACCATCTCCAGGAAATTATCCCTCATGAATTTCTTGGAGCCAACGTGTATATCAGATACCACCAGAACCTTGACACCGTAATCCAGTATCTGTAGTTCCTTGGAAATCTCGGGATGGTATACGTTTTCCGCAAATATGGCCTCTCCATCCTTGCTGAACCTTCCTGAGAATCCAAGAACCTCGTCCCTGATAATTATGTCTTTGAAATTTTTTGGAAGAATCACCTTCATCGAGGAATTCTCATCCTCTATCTCCAGTATCCTAAATCCATTCTTCGTTTCAGAATAATCCTGAACCATGCCTGAAACGAAGACAGTTCCCTCTGTCTTCCTTGCCTTCGATACAGGGAGAAAAAAATGAGAGCCCTTTGAATTCAACTTCTCATGGAGGAAATGGTATCTGGAGCGGAACATATCAACGAATGAATCCGCCACACCTGGATATCCATTTATGTTGAACTCCTTAACTATTGAGAAATCATTGACAGCAGGAAGCCTGTCAATTGAGAAAATGGGTCCGGAGAAGTCGAGCCTGTTCTGGTTCTTGATAACATAATCCAGCCCGCCCCTTTTCTCTATCTCCTCTATGACCTTCTCTTCAACAAGACATCCCCTTTCCAGAAAAAATCTCTCTATCTCATCTCTCATTGGGCATTGAATATTCTGGCGTTAAAAATGTTTATGAAATTGTTTCCCACCGAAGAAGATGAGTGCAAAGGTAAGTTTCATTGCTTACAATTTTTAGATTTGAAAATTGGGCTTTCATCGCATTCTTTTAAAGAAGAAAAGGCGGCATCATTTTACCTCCTTTCCGCCGCTTTGAAATTCAAGTGAAATCATGTTTCGGAAGTATGCTCCCCCATTTGCCAACGGAATCAATACAACACCTTCTCAAAATAAAAATTTCCATGGGAATTAAAACAAAAAATGTATTAGGGGGAAGCGGGATAATTGAAGGTGGACGAAAACTCCCTCTTCAACAAGAACACGAGGATAATGGCGATAGATGATTCTCCATTTTCGAGGGATCAGAAGTTCGCGGTGCTGCTCGCAGTAATAATTAGGAAGGACCTATACATAGAATCCATTTTCAAGAAGTATATTGAGGTAGATGGTCTGGATTCCACTGAGACCGTGATTTCAATGATAAGGGAGAAGGGATCTGGAATAAGCGTAATGATGACGCAGGGAATAACATTCGCCGGATTCAATATTCTTGATATTGAGGGTGTTTTCAGAGAAACAGGAATACCCATAATTAATGTGGTGGATCACGAACCGGACTTCAGAGCCTTGAAGAATGCACTGACGGGTCATTTTCCGGATTGGGAGAGAAGGTTCTCCCTCCTTCAGGGGAAATTTTCAAGATCAGACGGGATATACGTGCAGAGCATAGGCCTCAGTACCAGGCAGGCCCAGAAATTCGTGAAACAGGTTACGGTCTCCGGTCAGATGCCTGAGCCTCTGAGGCTCGCACACCTTATCGCATCTGTAATACCCTAGATGGAATTTTTATTAATTTTCGACAGATGTTAGATTTTCGGGCATAATAATAGGGTAGTATGACGAAATCTAATAACCGCTGTCATTTGAGGAATAGGAATTAAGATACCGCTATAGGAGTTTAAAACAACAGCTCATAATCCAATGGTTTTATCAAACATCAGGGTACGGGGAGAGGTCCAAGGCTATAAAAAAAGACGTTTGCTAAAATATGAGATACCCTATAGAAATTGAATAATGAATAAAGCCAAACGGGAAAAGGTTAATAAATGCAACAATATATAATATACATATCGGGAGGGGTAAGAATGAAAACTGACAGAGAAAAATTGATAGCGTATTTAAAATACCTAAATTTATCCTTGGATCCGAAAATTCCAAGGGACCGGTTCAGAATCCAGAAGATAGCCTTTTTACTTAAGAGTATGGGAATTGAATTAAATTATGAATTCATCTTTTATCAACATGGGGTTTATTCACCGGAACTTTTTAAAGAGAGTCTCGTTCATGGGGACGATTTTGCACTCCTCAGGAGCAATTATGAAATCAATGACAATGAAAGGATGATCTTGGATAAGTTAAAAGACGGTATTCCTGATAATGATCTAATGGAAGCAGTGACAACAATAATCTACGAAAATATCGTTTATTCGGATATCGAGGAGATAATCAAGAGGGTTAAGAAATTGAAACCCCATCTCACTGATTCAATAATAATATCAGCTGTAGATTTGGCCAAGAGATTTCTCTTTAAGAATGAGTATCTGACGGAAGAAATCAAAAAGGAAATTGAAGCGTGGGATAATATTGATTGATTCCGAAAGTTTGCGAATAGGAGATGTAATTTTTGTTAATCTTTATGATGTCACGGGGAATGAGCAGGGAGGCACGAGGCCTGCAATAATCATGGCCATACATCCTGAAACTAAGTTGTTCATGGTTGTCCCCTTGACTAGCTCAGACGTCAGCAGATTTCCGTTCAGTTTACCAATTAGACCTACAGATAGCAACGGTCTGCGCAATGATTCATATGCGATGGTATATCAGACAAGGGCAATAGCACTTAAGAGAATAATAGAAAGAATCGGGAAAATAGAGCAAACATACATGTCAATACTTAAAGAACAACTCAAGAATTACTTGAAATTATAATCGGACTTATAACAAATAAATCATGCAAACCCCCTATCCTGAGTATTTAAAAAGAGCTATATCTTCCAATACTGCTATTAAAAGCATGATATAAATGATAAAGGACTTAACATTCATATGGAGTCCAGTTTTGAGAGTCTCAGATCCCTTCTCTTCCTTTCGAGATATCTGTACACGGTGCTGTGCTGATTCCCCCTCAGTATCATCAAAACACTTTCCCGCGAAATCTCATTCTGAATGTAGTCCCCTATGAGGGATGCTGTGTTTCCGTAGATGGAAACGTAGGATTCAGAGAGCTCCTCTATAAGCCTTCTCGTTTTCCCTCTGGATCCGATGAGCCTCCCCCTCACTGTCTTTGCCCTCTTTGAATTCTTACCCACGAACTCCTTTATATCTATTATTTCGAGGTAGGTTCCAGGGTCAAAAAGTCGGAACGCCTTCTGGGGGGAGAACCCCCTCCCTATTGCCCTGATCACATCCCTTGTCTTGAGGCTCATCTCCGGATCAGTGATACCTGAATCATCAACAATCACATCACCAGTTGTGGAATCTATGGTAATTTTTGTTTTCGATATTCTCTCTATCTCAGCCCTCACTGAACCGTTCTTTCCTATAAGCACACCGACCCTTTCCATGGGGATTCTAATTGAAAACATCTTTCTCACCGGTCACATATTTCAGCACGTTCTCTTCTTGAAGATTGAATCCAAATCTGTTAAAAAAGTTTATGATAACCCTCACATCCCTCCTGAGAAGAACTGCGTTTGCTGGATCCCTGGAACTGACTGCCTGCGCCATATCTATCATGTACGGCCTTTTCCTGTATATCAGAAAATTGTATTCACTCAGATCACCGTGCACCAGATTTGCATTAAGATAAAGCTGGCGAACTGATTTCAGTGCCAGCTCCAAAATAGAGGAATTCACTTCCACATCCTTCATTAACGGGGAAGGACTTTTCCTGGACCCGAGGTATTGCATCACCAGGACATTCCCGGAAACACTGATGGGCTTCGGTACAGGTACACCCGCTGAATGGGCAACGGATAGATTCCTGAACTCCCTGAAAGCCCACCTCACAACGAATTTTCTCCTGTTTCCTGTAGTCTTGATATTCCACCTTTCCCCAGCATATCTCTCTATGTTCTTGAATGTGGATGCAACAGTCTTGTATATCTTCACCGCGTAGTAATGCCCCTCTGAAGAAGCTGCAAATACAAGACTTTCCTTCCCTGATGCGATAGGGAACTCGAACCTTTCGAGAGTTTTATCTGTGAAAAGCTTGTATATATTGAGAAGAGTGAATCTGTCAAAAACATATCCGAAGACCTTCTCTGTCTCCTTGATCTTTTTCTCTGCCTTTTCCTTTGTATCATTGCTGCTTGAATACATCTAGTATCTCTGGAAGAATCTGATTTCTGGAGAGGTAGGCGGCCTGCGTCTTCGTATATCTGAACGTTACATCCGCCCTGTCATCCTGAAAACTCCAGGGTTTCACAATAACCAGGTCCCCCTCCCTCATCCACATCCTCTTTCTTATTTTCCCTGGAATGCGCCCAACGCGCGTTTTTCCATCCGCGCATATAACAGTGAGTCTGGAACTGCCGAGCAGCTTTTCCACTATACCGAACATCTCCCCCTTGTTGGGATTGGGGAGAATTACCCTTGATATCTCCTCTTGATTATCTTTCTCTTCATCAGGCATTTCATACTAAATATACAGATTTTATAAAAATTTTGCCAAATTATTATTCTTCGCTGCATCTCAATATTATCAATAAAATCCGGAGCTCGCTCCATTCTCCTTAATATTCTTAATCATATAAGGTCCCTGCAGCTCGTATCCCATCTTCCTGAAATATTCCCTGACACCTATGCCGGATATGATTGCAATTCCATCATACCCTTCGTTTCTTGTGATTTCCTCCGCCTCGCTCAGAAGACGCCTGCCAAAACCCCTGTGCTGGTACTCCCCCTCCCTGTCAATCCTTGCCTCCTTCCCGAACGTCTTTATCTCCCTGACTATTGTCTTTCCAATCAGTTCGTGCCTTATCACGTTCTCCCCCGGAAGGCGAAGCCTGATAAATGCTATTATTTTATCTTCCTCATCCACGAATTCAATGAATTTTTCAAGACCTTCTGATGCTTGGTAAGTTGTTACCTTCATCTCTATCTTCCCTTCAGCGCCGCCCCTGTGACCTACCTCCCTGTAGCGTATTTCCTTTATGTCATACCCCTTCTCCAGGGCCCTCTTCACTGCGAGGTCATGAATATCGCTTCTCTTCACGCCCTGCACTATCCTGTACACAGGTATATCCCTCTGTATCCTGTGAATCCTCACGTAATTCGGTATATACCTGAAGAATTCCGATAGAAGCTCAACCGCCTCCTCGCTCTCGTAGGATCTGTATTCACCCCTGAGAAAACGATCGTAATATCCCGTCCCGGCAACGACCAGCGCAGGATAGATTTTCAGCATATCGGGCCTCATGTTATGATCATCGAATATCCTGCGAAGAGTGGCTACGTCCCCTGCAAAATCCACCCCGCCTATGCCTGGCATCAGGTGGTAGAGTACCTTGAATCCCGAGTCTTTGGCCAGAGAGGTGGCCCTTATAACATCTGAAATACGGTGCATTCTCCTCGTTTCTCTATGAATATCGTTAAACGTGGTCTGAACTCCCAGTTCCACCTTGGTTGTACCGTAGCTCAAAGCCAGGTCTATCTCCCTCTCGAAGAACCAGTCCGGTCTGGTTTCCACGGTGAGCCCGATGCATCTGTTCTCCGCGGTCTCATTCTCCATTATCGCCTCATTAAGATCTCTTGAGGGGAAACCGTTCATCGCATCCAGGCTTCCTTTGACGAATTCCTTCTGGTAGCTCTCCTCCCTCGCGGTGAAAGTCCCTCCCATGATTATGAGATCAACCTTGTCCGTTGGGTGTCCTATCCTCCTGAGCTGGTCAAGTCTGTTTCTTGTCTGGAGATATGGGTTGTAATTGTTCTGTCTCCCCCTCAGCGCCGCCGGTTCCAGTCCGGTATAAGACTGCGGGGAGGAAAATTCAACGCCTCCCGGGCAGTAGGTGCATCTGCCGTGGGGGCAGGAATGGGGGGAGGTCATTATTGCTACCACTGAGACCCCTGATAGAGTTCTGGTAGGCTTCCTGACAAGCAACTCACCATATTTCTCCCTCTCCTCTTCTTTCAGCATTAGAAGGATATCAGTATTACTAATCACCTTTTTAAGATGGAATGTCTTCGTTACGTGAAGGCGGAGTTTCTCCAGCTCATCCCTGGAATTCACGTACTTTATGCTCTCCCTCACGTACTCTTCTACCTGAGTGCTCACCGTGATGAAATGAAAACCTAATATCTTAAGGTTGCCTTTGAATTGTGAAAAATCAGATGGGGTTGTAACTTATCTTCTTCCCCTGGGATATTGCCTTCCTCAGGGCCCGTCCGTGAACTGATTTTGCCTTGACCTGAACAACGCCGTTCTTGGAGACCCTTGCAACAAACAGGGGGGAGCCGTCCACGAGGATCTCTATCTGCCTGTCCTTCATCTCCTCACCAATGTAAATGTTTATCTTGGTGTTGGTCACTTCCACCGACTGAGGATTTCCTTCTTCAGAGGGGGTGCCTTCCACATCCACGGGCATCCCCACATCCTTCTCTATGGATCTTACCCTTTCCCCTCCCCTTCCTATGACCTCCCCCTTGTACTGCTCTGGCACATAGAGCTTCATCCTTCCCCCTTCCCCTATATCAACCCTGTGGGGTATCCCCTCCAGCTCTCTCTCCACCGCATTCACAGCGGCCTTAATATCCCTCCTCTTTGTTCCAGATGCGGGGACAACTACAACCTGTTCCCCGAATGTGTATATCTCGTAGAGAAGCCTGCCCCTGAAGAAATCCTTTACCTCTATGACGGGTCTTGCCAGGTCCTCCTCGCTCATCCCGCTTGGTATTTTCACGGAATAAGATATATCGAGAACATCCTTTATGGAACCATTTTCTATGAATATCACAGTATCCACTATCTGAGGTATGAGACCCAGCTCTATTTTCCCGACGAATCTCTGCAGGGCATCCACTGCCTTGGATGCGTGAATAACCCCCAACATCCCGACCCCGGCAAGCCTGAGGTCCGCGAACACCTTGAAATCATCCGGTACCCTGATCTCATCGAATACCGTATAATCCGGCCTTTCAAGAAGGAGTATGTCCCCCGTCTTCTCCACGGATCCGTCAATGGGTGTGAGCTGGGTGATCTCCTCCGAAACCTGGAGATCCCTGGGTTTTTCTATGGTCTTCACTATCTTGCCAAGGGAGTTATAATATTCCGCAAGCGCCTGCACGAATGTACTCTTCCCTGCACCCGGGCGGCCCGATACCAGGATACCTTCCGCCCTTTCCCTGAATCTCTTCATGAGCTTTTCATCTATGGCATATTCATCGAGACTCAGCTTTTTAATAGGTCTCACAGCGGTGATCTCTGTTCCGTTGCTCACCGGGGGTCTCGTGATCACTATCCTTATTGAGCCCAGCTGCACAACTGTAGCCCCTCTTGTATCCAGCTCAATTATGCTTCCTGGATCATTCCTTGCCCTTTCCACTATGTCATTTGCAACTGTTGCAATCTCATCCCTGGAGATTACAGGACTTCCATATTCAAGAGTCCAGTTTCCCGGTTTTCCAACCTTGAACCTCGGCCTCGTTCCCTCCTTTAAATGGACGGACATCGTGTTCTCTGAAAAGAACGACTCAATCCTCCTTGATGTTAGCTGGATAGGTTCAAGATATATTGCTTCAATGCCTTTAATCTCAGCGATTGATTTCTGCACATAATCTCCAGTCACAAGGATGGAACCGGTCTCGAGGGCAGTCTGTCTCACCAAATCATCTATTTCCCCGCTTCTTGCCCTCTTTATCTGCCACTCCGACGGTCTCTTCCCGTGGAAAATGAGATTTATGGTCCCGTCGTCGCACATCTTCCTGAGCTTCTTCATTTCCTCCAGTCCGGCAAAACCTATGCCCCTCCCCTCATTTGCCTGATGCTCTATCTCCGACACCACTGATTCAGCAATAACTACCGTGGCAGGGGCTTTCCCCTTGAGGAACTCTGTGAACCTTCCATCAACTATCACCGAAGTATCAGGTATATAGGACCTGGTGGAATTTTCCATCATATCACTCCCATTCTATGGTTGCCGGGGGTTTGTCTGTTATGTCGTAAACAACCCTCGTTATTTCAGGAATGCCGTTTGTGATGGCTGAGGATATCTTCTCCAGAACGTCGTGAGGGATACGGGAAAAATTGGCTGTCATACCGTCAGTGGAGTTAACGCATCTCACCGCAACGGTATACCCGTACACCCTTCTGTCACCGTGAACACCCGTACTTCTATCCGAGAGGAGAACGGCGAAATACTGCCAGGGTTTCTGTTCAAGTTTCTCCACCTCCGTCTCCAGGATAGCGGTTGACCTCCGTAACAGGTCAAGCTTCTCTTTTGTCACCTCGCCCATTATTCTGACTGCGAGACCTGGACCCGGAAATGGCTGTCTCTGACCGGGTATGCCAAGGTATTCCGCCACCTTCCTCACCTCATCCTTGTAAAGGTTCCTCAGGGGCTCCACTATCCTGAGATTGAGATGGTCCGGAAGACCTGCAACGTTGTGATGACTCTTTATTCTGTCCCTTATCCCTCCCCCCGATTCTATCCAGTCAGGTGCTATTGTACCCTGCACCAGGTAACCGGCCCCAAGAGAGAGAGCTTCCCTCTCGAAGACCTCTATGAACGTGTTTCCTATAATCTTCCTCTTAAGCTCTGGATCAGTTACGCCTTTGAGCTTCTCAAGGAAGAGGGAGCTCTCATCAACGATCTTGAAATTTACTGAGAGCCTTTCAAGGGTGTTCCTGACATCCACCTCTTCATTCTCCCTCATGAGGCCTGTGTTCACGTATATCGCCGTTGCCCTGTCACCGAGGGCATCCGAAGCGATTTTAGCGGCGACCGTGCTGTCTATCCCGCCGGAGACGGCCACAACGGCACGTCCCTTTACCTCCCTTTTCACCTTTTCTACTGCTTCCTTGAAAAATTCAGACGGGGTGAACAACTCTCATCATTTAAGTTTTCAGGAGGACAGCCAGGAATATGAGCAGTGCAACCGCTGCCCCTATTATCGCCGAGAGAATGTAAACCACTCCATTGTAAATTACCTGGGAAAGAATCACGTGTAGCCCGGCCCTGGCGAAATAAGTTATTATCCATATCACAACACCCACTACCCCCAGAACACCACCGAATGCCCTGACCTTTCCGGAACCGAAGTATGCAGCAAAAATGCCGAGGATCAGAAGCGTAAGACCTAGGATAAGGAGGATCATAGCGGCAAATACATCCCAGTTATTCATTTCAACCAACCTCACATCTTAATACCCGTCAGGGTCTTGGTATCAAGGATACCGTCGATCGTTCTAATCTTTTCCATCACAATCTGCCCGAGCTCCGTAAAGTCCTTAGTCTCCAGCTTTGCTATGAGGTCGTACTCCCCAAAAAGAGGGTGAAGTTCAACGACCTCCTTTATCTTCAGAATCTCGTTGTAAACCTGATGTTCCTTACCTGGGACTGTGCTTATGAGAACAAATCCTACTGCCAGATTGACCACCGCCTTTTAATGTTCACATATTATAAATCCTTTTCCCGAAATTCTCAGTTAAAATACGGTGGAGCACGGAAAAATCAGTAGAATTTTAAAGGCATCATGAATTTCTCCTTAAATAAATGCGTTTTCTCAAAGAAATCCCTCCAGGTTCAGAATCTACGATTCTTCATAAAATTATCTTAGTTAAATAATCCGGACAAAATTTTTTAACTGAGAATAACTAACCTGTCTATGGCCTCAATTGATATAGACCTAATTATAGGAGGGCCACAGGGTGGGGGCATCGACAGTGCAGCCCAGATAATTTTGAGGGCATTCTCAATTGCGGGATATGAGGCATATGGCATCAGGGAATACCATTCAAACATAAAGGGAAGGCACAGTTATTTCCACGTGAGGGTGAAGGATGAGCCAGTCCGGAGCCTCCGATATCCCACAGACCTGCTTGTTTGCCTCGACTCGGAGAGCCCGTTCGTGCATATGGATGATGTTTCAGCGAACTCCATCATTCTCTACGATGAGGATCTTACAAACACGAAACTTGATCAGGTTCTGACCATGGAGCCTGAGACCAAAAAACATATTGCTGAGAAGTTAAAATCTGAAGGTTACGACACAACTCTCGCGGGCGCCCTCAGGTATGCTGAAAAAAGGGGCGCGAAACCCTATCCGGTATCTTTCAGGGACCTGGTTGTTGAATCTCTGGGGCCAAATAAGAGTCCGGCGAGATATGCAAACACGCTTGGCGCATCCCTCGCCATGGCTATTCTCGGTCTCCCCGCGGATTTCACGAAGGTAGGGATTGAGAGTGTGTTCGGGAAGAAGAAGGAAGTGGTAGAGGATAACGAGAAGATCGTGAATGCGGGGTACAGCTATGTGAAGAAACACCGTCCAGGTAACGGAACTGAGCTTCCAGTGAGAGAATCTGGTGATAGGTACATAATAACTGGGAACGAGGCGGTTGCCATAGGAAAGATGATAGGCGGGTTAAAGCTGCAGACGTATTACCCAATAACGCCTGCGGCGGATGAGAGCTTCTTCCTGGAGGGGCACGATTATTTCTCCGCCGCGGAAGACGATGAGATGACCGCAGAAAGCGATGTTCTGAGGAATCTTGGGGTGGTCGTCGTCCAGGCTGAGGATGAGATGTCGGCGATTGCCATGGCCATATCCGGGGCCATGACAGGCGCCAGGTCAGCCACAGGTACCTCGGGTCCGGGATTTTCCCTGATGGCTGAGGCGCTGGGATATGCGGGCATAAACGAGGTTCCAGTCGTGGTAACTCTTTATCAAAGAGGAGGGCCGAGCACCGGCCTCCCCACAAGGAATTCACAGGCCGACCTGATGTTTGCTGTTTACGGCGGCCACGGGGAGTTCATGAGAATAGTGTATTCATCCGGCGATGTGCCGGAGGTGATAGAGGATGCGGTCAAGGTTTTCAATTTTGCCGAGAAATTTCAGGTGCCTGTTATCCATATCCTGGACAAGAACCTTGCAAATTCCTTCTACATTATCAAAGGGATAGACTACAGCAAGATAAAGATAGAGAGGTGGAAGAGGGAGGAATCGAAAGGAGAAGTGGAAAGATTCAAGTTCACGGATGACGGGATCTCTCCCATGAGGCTCTACGGGAAGGATATAATATGGCTCACGGGGGATGAACACAGCGAACTCGGTCACATAACTGAGGACCCAGAGACCAGGGACATGATGGTGGAGAAGAGGATGATGAAGGCAAATGCGATACTAAAAGGCATACCGGAGAATGATCAGGTACAGCTCTACGGTGATGAGAACGCGGATTTCACCGTCCTCTCCTGGGGAACGAACAAGGGAGTGATACTGAGCGTTCTTGAAAAGCTTGAGGAAGAGGGTCTCCGCGGGAATTTTGTGTATGTGAAACTTATGCATCCTTTCCCATCCGACCTGGTTACAAGATATCTATCAAAATCAAAGATAGTAATTGACGTGGAGAACAACTATACCGGACAGCTTTCAAATCTCGTGAGACAAAACTGTGGTATAGTTGTTGATAATTTTCTCCTGAAGTATAATGGAAGACATGTTACGGACGATGAGGTTTACGATGGAATCAAGCGTATCATCAAGGGTAAGGAGAAGAGGGTGGTGATGACCGGTGGTGCATAATTTCAGGACAGATCTGTGGGTGGACTGGTGCCCCGGATGCGGTGACTTCGGTATCCTTGCGGCATTGCAGCAGAGCATGGCAGAACTGAACAAGAAACCTGAGGATTTCGTGGTGCTTTCAGGTATAGGGTGTTCCGCGAAAACGCCGCATTATATAAATGCAGGAGGTATGCACACGCTCCACGGCAGGGTCATTCCCTTTGCCACGGGGATTAAACTCGCTAATCCCAATTTAACTGTGATAGTGGATGGAGGGGACGGTGACCTGCTCAGCATAGGAGCGGGCCATTTCGTGGCTGCGGGGAGAAGAAATGTGGATATGACTATAATAATACACAACAACGGTGTTTACGGCCTCACCAAGGGTCAGGCTTCTCCAACACTTCCAAGAGGTATAAAGACTAAGGGTCTTCAGAGGCCAAATATAATGGATTCCCTGAATCCCATTGCCCTTGCTCTTTCGGTGGGATACACATTCGTCGCAAGGGGCTTTTCCTTTGATGTGAAACATACCAAGGAGCTCATATTGAAGGCGATAAAGCATCGCGGAACTGCAGTTATAGACCTCCTTCAGCCCTGCCCGACTTACAACGATATAAACACGAAGGAATGGTACGAGGAAAGGATATACTACCTTGACAAGGATCCGGGCTGGGACCCGGTGGTCAGGGAAGCCACGTCAGAAGCTGTTGAAGAGAAATACATGCAGGCTGTGAAGAAATCCCTGGAATGGGGGGACAGGATACCGATTGGTGTGCTGTACCAGAATGAATTCGTCCCGTCCTATGAGGAGAGGATTGCAGAGCACATTCCAAATTACTTTTCAGAACCTCCCTGCGATTCTCCCATCCTCAATTCAAAGGGAGAACCTCTTTCAAGGATGGAAACCGTGTTCAGCGACAGGCTGATAAGGAAATGAGGATCGGGGCTCACCTCTCCACAAAGGACGGCTTTCCCAAACTTCCAGAGAATGCGGAGAAGCTTGGCCTCAGGACCTATCAGTTCTTCTCCAAGAACCAGATGCAGTGGAAGGGGCCAAAGATAAGGGAGGAGGATGCCAGGGGTCACAGGGAGGAGGCGAAGAAGCATGGTATGGAGGATATGGCGATTCACGCTTCATACCTGATAAACCTCGGGAGCCCGGAGGATGAGAAGTTCAAGAAGTCCTACGATGCATTCCTTGATGAAATAAACAGGGCGGAAATTCTGGGTGTGAAACGTCTCATATTCCACCCCGGAGCCCATATGGGCTCAGGTGAGAAGAAAGCGCTTGATAGAATATGCAAAGGGATGAACGAGGCAATAGAGGATACAAAAAACAGTCACGTCACCCTTGTTGTCGAGAATACCGCAGGTCAGGGGTCCGTTGTTGGATATTCGCTTGATCACCTGCAGTTTATAATGGATGGAGTTGAGAAGAAATCAAGGCTCGGTTTCTGCATAGATACCTGCCATGCATTCCAGGCGGGGTACGATCTCAATAACTCCTTTGACAAGTTTCTCGAGGAATTCAACGAGAAAATCGGGATAAAAATGATAAGCGCTGTACATTTGAACGATTCCAAGTACCAGCTGGGGAAACATCTGGACAGGCATGAAAACCTGGGGAAGGGGTTCCTTTCGAATGATTTTTACGTTGCTATATTTAAAGAGGAAAAACTGAGGGACGTTCCCGCATATCTCGAGACACCCCTGGGCGAAGAAGGGTATCCTGGTGACCTGAATTTTCTGCGCAGTTTGGGAATTAAATTATAGAAATTTTGTGACGCCCCTTTCCGCAAGGTCCTTCGCTGCCTTCACAACGCTTTCCGCAAGTCTCGGGCCGAACCCCTGAACCCTTTCAATCTCCTGGGGTGATGAATTCGCTATTCTTTCAATGTCGAATCCGCTCATCTTGAGCCTCCTTGCCCTGATCCTCCCAACCCCCGGAAGGAATGTCAACGGTACTATATCCTGCATCACCCCATTTGCGATCCTGTAGTTGAGAATCCTCAATTCACTCCTCGGTTTGTTCAGAACCCTGGATATCTCGTAAAGGGAATGGGAGAGCCAGTCACCTATTTCCACCCTCCCCCTCAGGTCTGCCGGCCAGATCCTGTACCGCTCAATTATTTTGTCCTCCGGGACCTCGTCTATCCAGTCCCTGAGAATCGAGGCGACCTTTGCGTTTTCCTCCGTATAATCAAAGGGAAGATTTTTCCCGGGGTAAAAAATGAAATCCTCTCTCTCAGTTACGTAGAGGGGAGGCATGTCGGGGGTTGAGCATATGCCCAGGAGAATTTCATCCACCTCTTCCAGATCCACCACCTTGCTCAGCACCACACCGGTAACGGGATCTATGTAAAGTTCCGACACCTTCCTTCCGAAGGGCGTTGCCCTGAATTTCTCCTCACCTGAGATCATCCCGTTCTCCTTCAGAAATGAGAGGCTTTCTTCTATCCACTCCTCCTGGATTATGCCCTGATGATGTGCCAGGGTTGCAGAAAAAAAGCGATCTATTGCCTCCCTTGTCCTCGATATCCCCGATGATATGAGGCCAAGAACGTGCATCCTTGTTTTGCTCTCATCGAGCCTGGAAACTATGCTCTCCAGCTCACCCTCTATGTAGCTTGAAAACGCTTCGTACAGTCTTGCTCTTGAAGTATATATGTAACCGTATCCCACTTTATCATACTTCACCCTCCCTGCCCTGCCGAGCATCTGCTGCACCTCCAGATTCGGTATGGGCACGGAGGAAATTCCATTGTACCTGAATGTATCCTTTATTATCACGCTCCTCGCAGGAAGGTTAAGACCTGCTGCAAGGGTGGTTGTTGCGACTATAAGCTTTATCTTCCTTTCTCTGAAAAGCCTTTCTACCAGTCTTCTCTGCTCGGATAACATTCCGGCGTGGTGAAATGCAACCCCCCTTTTAATCAAAGAAAGAAGTTTCTCCGACCCCGGCGATTCCGTTTCTATTGTTATGGAGCTAAGCTCCTCCCTCTCCTTTTCGCTCAGAACCCTTTGAACACTCCTTGAAAGTCTTTCAGCCCCGTTCTCCGCTTCCCTCCTTGATTTCACGAAAATCAGGGTCTGCCCGGAATTAGCAAGGGTATCCACAACGAAGTTATCGAATGAATTGATTTCCCTGACGGCATTCCCGTCTTCGTCGTAAATCATGTCTCCCGTGATTATGAACTTCCTCAGGGGAACGGGCCTGAAGTCGCTTTTAATTCCATTTGCATGAAGCCATTCCGATATTTCATCCACGTTGTTCACGGTGGCGGACATGGCTATGAACTGAACTCCCTCGACCATTTCCCTGATCTTCGTAATCACCACCTCCAGCGTGCTTCCCCTTGTTTCATCCTGGATGTTATGAATCTCATCGAAAACCACGAATCCGAGCCTGTCGAGGGCAGCAGGATTGTTCCTGAGTATTGAATCAACCTTCTCTGAGGTAGATATGATGACATCGTATTCCCTCAGGTAATTGGAAGGCCTGTCGTAATCCCCGGTGCTGATAGTAACCTTCAGACCTGCCTTCTCGAATACCTTCATCTCCTCGAACTTTTCTTCCGCGAGTGCCCTGAGGGGGACCACGTACAGCGACCTCAGCCCCTTCTTCCAGGCCCGTATAATCCCAAGGTAGGAAACGAGTGTCTTCCCAGAAGAGGTGGGGGTTGCAAGGAGAACTGATTGCCCTTTCATCAGGGATTGCATGGCCTCCTCCTGGAAGGGGTAGAGTTTCTCTATCCCCTCCGCCTTAATGAACTCCTCGAGCTCCTCAGGAATTTCAAGCCGGGTCAAGGTTCAGATGACCTCTTTCCCAACGATGTCCCTCAACACCCTCGGAACGGCTATCTTCCCGTCCTCTGTCTGGAAGTTCTCCACTATTGCGACCAGTGTTCTGGTCGTTGCAACGAGAGTGGAATTGAGAGTGTGAACGAAAACATTCTTCCCTTCCCTCCTCATCCTTATCATGAGCCTCCTGGCCTGGTAGTCAAGGTCGTTGGATGCGCTCACAACTTCGCGGAATAAACCCTGAGAGGGATACCAGGCCTCTATGTCGAACTTCCTGCTCGCCAGGTTGCCCAGGTCACCGGTGGCTATATCAACCACCCTGTACGGTATCTCCAGAAGATCGTAAAACTCTTTCGCATTATTTAAAAGCTTCATGTGAAACTCCCTGGATTCCTCAGGCTTCACGAACGCAAACTGCTCTATCTTGTTGAACTGGTGAACCCTGAATATGCCCTTTGTGTCCTTTCCGTGAGCACCTGCCTCCCTCCTGAAGCACGGGGAAATTCCCGCGTAGAGGAGAGGAAGGTCTGATTCCTCAACAATTCTATCCATCAGGAATGATGCTATCGGATGCTCCGCAGTTGCTATGAGGTAAAGATCCTCCCCGTCTATCTTGTAAAGCGTATCCTCGAAAGCAGTGAAGTCGGTGGCACCGCTCATCGCCTTCCTGTTGAGCATGAAAGGAGGTTCAAGGGGAGTGAAACCCCTGCTGACCAGGAACTTCAGTGCGAACAGCTCCAGTGCATTCTCAAGGAGGACCAGATCCCCTAAAAGGTAGTAGAATCTCGCGCCTGAAACGGTGGCCGCAGTCTCAAGATTCACAAGTTTCCTGCGTTGAAGGAGGTCCACATGACTTTCCGGTCTCTTCTCAACAACCCTGTATTCCATTTTCCCATCTGACTGTCTGAGGAAACTTTCCACATCCCCCCTGAAAACGTTCGCCCTTCCTGAGAAGTATATGGAAACATTCCCAGTTTCATCCCTTGCAACGGGCGCCTCCGGGTCCACGATGTTGGGTATTCTCCTGAGAACGGAATCCCTCTGCTCTTCCACATTCTTCAGTTCCCCTTCAAGGGAAATTATTTCGCTATCTATCCTCTCCGCCCTGGATTTCAGCTCCCCTATTTCTTCACCTTTCCTCACTAACTCAGCTATCTTCCTTACAAGGGAATTCTTTTCCGCCCTGAGGTCGTTTGTCTTCCTCAGCAGCTCCCTCCATCTGAGGTCCAGGGCTAAGGCATCGTCCACTATCTTTGTATCCTGAAACCTCCTCCTCTGGCTGTCGTAGAGCACCTCCGCTCTGTTTCTTAGAAGGTTTACATCTATCACACACTGCGAACAGGTTCCTTTTAATATAATTTGTTCGTTCCCCTGTGAGCTACCCCTCAGCTAAAGCATCGGAGCTTCCTGATTCAACGACAGACATCTGCCTGTATGGATATATTCCATGCAGGCCCGAAGTAGCTATCTCCACAGGCGTAGATTCGGGCTGCACCAGCCCTACTTTTATAAGACCCATCTTTCTGATATTTCTTGCAGCATTATAGTCCCTGTCCATAGTCACGCCACACACATCGCAGTGATATATGCGATCGGAAAGCTTCAGGTCTTTCTTGAGATTACCGCATCTCGAGCACAGCTTGGATGATGGGTCAAATCTTCCTATTTCCACCAAATTCTTTCCGTACTTATCTGCTTTCCACAGTAACTTCTGCTTGAAGTTATAGAAAGATGCATCTCCGATACTCTTTGCAATGTGGTGGTTCTTTTGTATACCCTCAACATTCAGATTTTCAATGATAATAGTATCATACTGTTTGGCTATTGCAGTTGATACCTTATCCTGAAAATCCTCACGTTCATTTCTCAGTTTCATGTATTTCTTCCCTATCTTCAGAACGTGTTTCCTGTAGTTGCTAGATCCCTTCTCTTTTCTTGACAGTTCCTCCTGCAGTTTCTTTATCCTCTTTTCAACCTTATATATGAACCTAGGATTTTCCACAGCTATGCCATCTGACAGTGTAACAAACTTTTCTATTCCAAGGTCAATACCTATTGAGTTTTCTGATGATAGTGGCTTCTTCTCTGGCAACTCATCGCTGATTTCATATATTATCGAACAATAGTAATATCCGGCATCCTTTGTTATGATGATCTGGTTGATCTCTTTGATTTCCTTCAGCCTTTCCTTTGAACCTTTGAAATATATTCCCTCTTTGAATTTAGGGAAGTATATCCTGTTTCCTTTTATCCTTACATGCTGTGGTATTGCAAAGTAATCGTTCTTACCTTTCTTTCTGAACTTTGGATGATCAGCATTCTTATGGAAGAAGTTCTTGAATGCATTATCTAAAGAACGCAGAGACATCTGAAGTGACTGTGCATTTACTTCGTATAGCCATGGATATTGCTCTTTGAGTTCTGTAAGCATGTTCTGAGTGTCAAGATAATTAAGGGAAGATTTCTTTGAATCTTTGTGCGTGATATAGTATTCATCTCTCTTATTCAGAAAATAATTATATACAAATCTACAGCTACCAAAGTGCTTTTCTAGGAGAACCTTTTGCATCTCATTTGGGTACAGCTTCACCTTGGTAGACGTAATCATTGTATATAGATAAATCTAATAATATTATAAACTTTCCATAGGGGAAGTCCGTGTATCTCATCGCTAAAGCAATTGAGATTTACAGCTTCCCCCAAACCCCTAACAAAACCTTAACTTCCCCCTTTTCTGATGAATGAATCAATTTTCTTTTTTAAGAGGGCTGAGATATCCCTGCCAGAAAACTGACCCCTTACCTCCTTCATCACCTTCCCCATCAGGAGCTTGAATGAATTCTCACCCCTTTCCCTGACGATCTGGGAATTCTCCATTACCACTTTATCTATTATGGCCTCAAGATCCTCGATGCTCATCGTACTGTACCTGAAATCATTCCCTATTTCCCTCTTCTCACCCCCTTCCTCAAGCAACAGTCTCATACCCTCACGTTCAAATATTATCTTTCTCCCGTCCGGAAGGGAGAATTCACGTTGAATGTAAAGGGGCTCAACGGAATCTAGAGGAATATTCCCCATCGCCATCCTCCTCATTATGTACCTTGCAGCTTCCACATCCCTTTCCTCTGTGGAGAACACCGTGGAAAGAAACCTCGCGCACAGTTTCGGATTGTTAAACTCCCTTGTGAATTCCTCGAGGATGTCATCGTATTCCTTTCTAACGGATGCGGCAGCCTCCTGTGCAGGGATTCCAAGTGAAACAAGCTGTTCAATTCTTTCTTCGACCCCGGCCGGCATCTCCCTCCTTATTTTCTCGGTGAATTTTTCATTCACCTCAATCACGGGAATGTCAGTTTCAGGATACATCCTAGAACTTCCGGGAAGGGGTCTCATGAAGCGGGTTCCATTTTCCGTTGCAGCTCTCGTCTCAGCTGGAACACCCTCGTAAGCCTGGGCCACCCTCCTCTCTATTATTCCCATGGCCTTATCCACCTCCTCCTCCCTCACAGCTATAATGCCGAAAGCATCATCCTCACCGCATTTCAGCCTTGAAAAGAGGGATTCTTTTTCCTCCTGCGAGATACCGTAGTTGGGCAGCTCGTCTGAATGGATGAGACCACCTATGCCCTGGGCCCTCAATCTTTCAGCTATTTCGGAACCGAGCCTGAAATTTCCGCTGCGAAGCAGACCGCGGAGGTGCGGGAGCCTGAAACAGAATATCCTCTTCCCCTCTCCCCTTGATTTTAAGATGAGAGCGGATCCGGAGAAGAGATCACCTTCCGTGAAATCCAGGGGGACGATCTTCTCTTGCTTCCCTCTTTTTCTAAGAAGATTTGCTATTGAAACAAGGGAGTTCTGCCTTTCTATTTCCCCTTCCAGAACCTTCTCTATCTGCGAGAGAGATTGCACTCCCTTTATCTCCACCCTGTTTCCGCCCTTCAGGGAGATGTTGAGATCCTGGCGTATGCTGCTCACCTCCCTCCTTATCATCCTCCCCCTTCTCAACGTGAGACCTATGGCCTCCGCCACTTCCCTTGCCTCCCTCGGTGAAGAGATATCTGGCTCCGTGGATATCTCTATCAGAGGAATTCCCAGCCTGTCAAGGGAATATGTCACCCTGCCCTTTTCCTCGGCAATTTTCCTGCACGCCTCCTCCTCCAAGGTCACGGTTGCAATTCCCACTGACTTCCCTCCGTGGGTGAACTTTCCTGATAAACCCACTATCCCTGTTCTCTGAAAACCAGATGTATTGGAACCATCGACCACTATCTTCCTCATAAAATGGATGTTGTCCACTATCTTGCAATCCAGCATCATTGCGGCAAGGATAGCCGCTGACAGTGTTTCCTCCCCCGGGAGGTGGGGAGGTTCCTCATCCATCTCCACCAGGCAAGAATTCTCAGAAATGATATACTGGAAAACCCTTCCCTTCATCGCTTCTTCAATTGCAGCAAGGTCGCGATCCTGATTCTCCCCGGAAACCACGGTTAATCTCCTTTCAAATGTACCCAGGTTGGACCTGTCCTCCTGACCGGGGCAGGAACAGAACAGTTTCCTCCCCTTCACCTGGAAATGTATCTCCAGGCCTATCTTCACATCACTCCCTTCTTCGTTCAGACATTTCACCCCTCAGATTTACTGTAATCATCCTTCTCGCTGTATCATGGTCAAAATTCCCCAGGAGGAATGAAAGTTTCGTGAAAGCAACCTCTGGAAGCATATCTCCGAGCGGTATCACCCCTGCCCTGAGGAGATTCCTCCCTGTGCTGTAAACCTGCATGTTCACGGTTCCGTACAGGCACTGGGATGTCATCCCTACTATCATCCCCCTTGAAACATACTCTCCAATCACGGGAATAAGGGCATTGGAAATGTGTCCAAGGCCCGTACCCATGATTATCGCACCATTCTTATTTTCGAGCATTCTGTGAATCTCCTCCTCTCCCATCCCGGGGTGGTAGTATATGAGCGCAACCCTTTCATCCATCTTCTCGTATAGCTTCATAGTTTCATTCCCTATCTCGCTGTAGTCATTCCAGTGTATCTCCATATTGCGGTCAATGAATCCTAGGGAACTGGTGTTGATGCTCCTGAAAGCATCCCTTCGTGAGGTGTGCATTTTCCTTGCCCTCACACCTGAAATTATTTCCAGCCTGTCATCCCCAACGGAGGAATGCATCACTATCGCAACCTTTGAAAGGCGGGTCTGTGCCACCTTCACCGCTCCAAGGAGGTTCAGGTAGGCATCTGAGGAAGGTCTGTCAGAGGATCTCTGGGAAGCGGTGAACACTATGGGGGCAGAAGGATTCTCTATGAGGAATGAAATAGCTGAAGTGGTATAGGAGAGAGTATCCGTGCCGTGGGTTATCACCGCCCCCTCCCCATCTCCTATCTTATCGTAAATCTTCCTGGCAATTTCAACCCAGTCCCCTATCTTCATATCTTCTGAAAATATGTTTAGAGCTATGTCAGCGTCAATATTCGCAATCTCCGCAAGCGCGGGATGTGCGTATAGCATTTCCTGCGCAGTTGTGAGAGGTTTCACCGCTCCGGTCTCGTAATCTACGTAGCTCGCTATTGTCCCCCCGGTGCCTATGAGGTGTACTGTCTTCCCCTTCCCCTCTATCCCTCCTATTTTCCCTGCCCTCTCGGAATGCTTTGAAATGAGTGCCATGGATTCAATTGAAAGATTGTTGAGGGAAAGGTTGTAGCCATTTTTGAGTTTTATGACTGTGACCCTGCTATCTTTAGTCAAGAAGGTCCCCTCAATCTCCATGCCCTTCCATACAACGCGCACCTGATCCCCTTGCTCTATCTCAGGCTCCACCCGTATGAATTAGGAATTGTTAGAAATAGTTGCCGTAAAGGATGGAAAAAATGATTTAATAGTGAGGTATGTACAACAATGCGCCCTCTTCTCATTGGGAGGTTCCAGCCGTTTCACAACGGTCACCTCTGGCTTGTTGGAAAGATAGTTGAGCAGTACGGCTCAATAATCATAGGGATAGGGAGTGCACAGGAGTCCCATACCCTTGTGAATCCGTTTACCGCCGGTGAGAGGCAGTACATGATACAAAGGGCCCTGGAATCAAACTCAATCCACGATTTCTATCTTGTTCCTGTTGAAGACATATATAGAAATAGCCTGTGGGTGAGCCACATCATATCTCTTACTCCTCCATTTGACGTTGCAATCTCAGGCAATCCTCTCGTAAAGAGACTGTTCCGCGAGGCAGGGAAAACTGTCATAGAACCTGAAATGAAGTCCAGGGAGTTGTATTCGGGAAGGGAGATAAGGAAAAAGATCATTCAGGGCGAGGAATGGGAACACCTCGTTCCCACAGAGGTGCACAGGGTCATTATGGAAATTGATGGCGTGAGGAGATTGCAGGACCTGGCGAAGACCGATGAGGTTAATAAGTGAAATAAAATAACGATCAAATGAAGGAAATGGAATTCGTTGTAGCGGAGAAGGGGAAGGATTACATAGTGTATGAAGTTCTTAACAACGATAACACCATACTCAGACCCCTGGTTGAAGAGATACAGAATGATACCATGGTGGAGAGCGTGAAGTACTACATGGAACACCCCTACCTTTCCAATCCCAGGATAACAATAAAGGTCAAGCAGGGAAAACCGCAGGCGGCCCTGAAGAGGAGCCTGAGGAGAATGGAGAAGGTCTTCGAAAATCTGAGGACTCACTACAGAAAGATGAATGCACAGTAACTTTTTATCCGTATTTATATTCCTGTTTCATGGAACCTATAGACGCACAGGTCGTGGAAATTGATAAGTACCAAGCAAAGAATCCCCTTGTCATTCTCGGTTTCGTGGAGATGACCACACTGGGTCTCCTTACAACTTCCTACATAATAGAGCAGAAGGGTTTGCATCAGGTTGCTCAGGTTAAATCAATCCATATCCCGCCGGTTGCAGTATTCATAGGTGGAAAACTGAGGTCGCCCTTCAGGATATATATTGACAAAGAAGGGAAATTGGTTGTAATAACGTGCGATGTACCGGTGGATGATGAAGGTCTCTACGAGATATCCTCAGTCCTGCTGAAATGGCTTGAGAGCATATCTCCAAGGGAAATCGTGATAATTGATGGAATTCCGGTGAAGGGTTATCTTGAGAACAGGGATGTTTACGCAGCTGCCCCTGCCGGGATACTTGAAAGGCTTTCGAAATTTGGAGTTAAGAATGCTGAATCCGCCATAATCTCTGGACTTGGTGGTGCGCTGATAAACGAATCTCTCGGGAAGAAGATTGATGCCCTTACTTTGATGACACCGAGCTCTCTTGACATCCCAGATCCGCAGGCCGTCCTTTCAATAGTGGATGTCCTTAACAAAGCTTACAGTCTTAACATAGGAACCACCGTTCTTGAGGAATCGGTGAAGAAACTCCAGGAACAGGCAAAGGCAGTGATAGATCAGTACAACGAAATTCAAAAGGGGAAAACACAGAAACCCGCGGAACAGTCGATATACGGATGATGAAAGGGATCAGGAATGATCTCCGTATCCGTAATAGGAGGAAGCCAGGTTCCGGAGGAGATATGCAAGCAGGCCGAGCAGGTGGGTAGACTGCTTGCAAAGAAGGGAGTTGTGGTGTTCTGCGGCGGCCTGACTGGGGTTATGGAATGCGTTTCAAAAGGGGTGAGGGAGGAGAACGGCCTGGTAATAGGAATCCTTCCAGGGATCTCGAGGGATGAGGGTAATAGGTATCTATCAGCATCGATTCCAACTGGTATGGGTTACGCGAGGAACTTTCTCGTTGCCAGAGCAGGGGATGTGGTCATTGCGATAGACGGTTCCACCGGAACCCTGTCAGAGGCATCATTCGCCCTGGCAGAGGGGAAGGACGTGATAGCCCTGGGGGACATATCCATAGAGACGAGAAAGGAAAAGGAGGGGAGGTTCATAAAGGTCCACACACCGGAAGAGGCCGTGGAAAAGGCCCTTGAAATTGCAATGGAAAAGAGAAAATGATCCATCGATAAAAATGTGTAAAGTGTTTATAGCCAGAATGGACTGACCCTTTATGATTTCCAGTTCAAATTTGCAGGAAGCCCTGTGGATCAGACAGAAGGCAATGGAGCATACCAAGATTTTCTCAGACTCAATACCCCTCATTGCAAGTGAAAATGTGATGAGCCCCCTTGCAAAGGAGATGGTGATCTCAGACCTGAACAACAGGTATGCTGAAGGGTTGCCTGGACACAGGTACTACCAGGGGAACAGGATCGTGGATGAGATAGAGATAAAGGTTGAAGAGCTGGTGAAAAGGCTCTTCAACGCAAAGCAGGCCGATGTGAGACCCATATCTGGAACGAATGCAAATCAGGCGATTACATTCGCATTCCTTCAACCGGGGGAAAAGATTTTGACTCCAAGCCTTGACTCAGGCGCGCACATATCATCTGCCGAATTTGGTGCCGTGGGAATGAGGGGAGCCGTGATCAAGAACATGGCTTTTGATACGAAGGAAATGAAGATAGATGTGGACGAAACAAGGAAAATAATACTGAGCGAGAAACCAAAGGTCTCCCTTTTCGGATTTTCAGTTTTCCTCTTCCCGGCACCGATCAGGGATCTCAAGGATGCACTGGATGAGGTTGGCTCCGCTGTGTGGTACGACGGCGCCCATGTCCTCGGTCTCTTAGCTGGGAAGAAATTCCAGGATCCCCTCAGGGAGGGAGCGGATGTGATCACAGGAAGCACCCATAAAACATTCCCCGGACCCCAACACGGCATAATTCTGGGAAATACGAGCGATGAGAACTGGAAAAAGGTGAGAAGGGGTGTTTTCCCAGGGGTTATATCGAACCATCATCTGGGCGCCATGGCTGCACTTGGAATCACGGCGGCGGAAATGCTGGAGTTCGGGGAGAGCTACGCCAGCAATATAATAAGCAACGCGAAAACACTAGCTAACGAGCTTTACACTAGGGGATTCAACGTCCTTGCTGAGAGCTCCGGATTCACAGAGAGTCACACCATCCTGGTGGATGTGAGGAAGCAGGGAGGGGGAAAGTTTGTGGCGGAGGAACTTGAGAAAAACAACATAATCCTGAACAAGAACATGATACCAGGGGACTCGAACACGAAGGCACAGAACCCTTCCGGTATAAGGATCGGCACTCAGGAGGTCACGAGGCTGGGCATGGGGAGAGGGGAGATGGTAATGATAGCGGAGATGATAGACCGTGCTCTCCGCGGAAAGGACGTCAGGTCTGATGTTCTCGAACTGAAGAGGCAGTTCAGCAGGGTCAAATACTGTTTCGGAGAGGAAGAGGCTTACGGTTACATAAGCCTTTATCGCTGAAAAACAGGATAAATTAAATTACCCGGTATCATTGGGATAGAGATGAGCACGCTTCTTGACTCATTTCATTACATAATGAAGAATCTCGAAAACCTGAACGAGCTCGATGAAAAACAGGTGGAGGAGGTGAGCAGGGTCATCCTCTCGGGGAACAATATTTTCGTGTACGGTGTCGGTCGTTCCGGAATCGTCGGAAGGATGTTTGCAATGCGTCTTGTTCAGCTCGGCATGAAGGCATACATAATAGGTGAAACAATCACCCCTGTTGTTACGAAGGATGACGTTGTCGTGATAATCTCTGGAACAGGGGAAACGCAGGGTGCAATACTTGTGGCGCAGATATGCAGAAGAGTGAAAGCAAGGATAGTTTCTGTAACGTCAACAAAGAACAGTTCGATATACAGGGTCGGGGATTACTCCATAGTTCTGAAAACAGAGAAATCCTCAGACCTTGCTCCCCTCGGTACCCTGTTTGAAAGCTCGTGTCATGTGCTTTTCGATTGCATGATTGCCAAGATGATGGAGATGAAGGGGGAGAGGGAGGAAGACCTGAGGAAAAGGCACGCCATATGGCTATGAAAAAAGTGACGAACAATCTCACCATCCCCTCCTGCCTTTCTCCGGGTTTTATAGAGGGGAAGCTTTTTCCCATTCGGAGCATTAAATATTGCAATAGGGGACCTTCCTTAGCATTTTTATTTCCTCCTATTTCTATGGAAAAAGTTCATTTTCAAAGATGCTCTGAGAACAATTCATTTTTTATTTTTTGCTGTAACTGAAATTCAAAACAGTCACTTCTTATTCCTGAAGTATTGAAAAATTATGGGAACTGAGAGCTGAGCGTTTAAGCTGCATCCCGCTGTTCCCACATTAGCACTCCAGCATACAAAAATAAAAATAAAAATAGAACGTAATTCTATAGAACTATGCTGAAAAACCTTCACAGGCTTGAATCAGTGGTTCAGGAAATTGTTACAAAGGAAGAGCTTGAATCCCTCGATACTGCAAAGGGGTACTGCGGTTTCGAACCCTCAGGTCCCCTGCACATCGGAACTGGTCTCTACTGGACTAACGTGTTCAATATCGCAGTGGAAAGCGGGATTGATTTCACCATACTTCTGGCTGACTGGCATGCTGCGGTGAATGACAAGTTCGGTGGGGATCTGAACAGGATAAAAAGAAATGCGGAATATATGAAACAGGGGTTTCTCTCCCTCGGTCTCGACAGGAGGGTGAAATTTCTTTATGCATCAGACCTGGTTTCCAACCCGGAATACTGGTCTCTCCTGCTGAAGGTAGCCAAATCACTGACCCTATCCAGGATAAAGAGGGCCCTCCCGATCATGGGAAGGTCGGAGGATGAAGCGGAAAAGGATTCATCCAAGCTGATCTACCCTCTGATGCAGGCCACGGACATATTCTTCATGGATCTTGATATTGCGTTCGGCGGAATGGATCAGAGGCACGTGCACATGATGGCCAGAGATATTCACAAAAAGGTGGGAAAGAAGGGTTTCGTTGCAGTTCACGGCCCCCTCATTTCATCCCTTAAGGGCGGGAACAGGATGGACCCTATGAACAAGATGAGCAAGAGCAAGGTTGATTCCGCCATATTTATCCACGATTCTCCTGAAGAAATAAGGAGGAAGATAAAGGGTGCCTACTGTCCGGAGAGGGAGGTGGAAGGCAACCCGGTACTGCAGATCTACAGGAACATAATTTTTAATTTCTATTCAAGGAAGCTCGTGATAGGAGAAAAGGAGTTCACCAGCTATCAGGAGCTGGAGGAAAGCTACAGGAAGGGTGATGTGAAGCCTTCCGAGCTGAAGGATTCTCTATCTGAGGAGCTGGTGAGAATACTTGCCCCCTCGAGGAAGTATTTTGAGCAGCAAGGCCTTGTGGATTTGATGGAGGAGTTCAGATGAAGGAAGTGAAGGACCTCAAGATAAGGAAAGGAATGAGTGTTGTGGAACTTGTGGAACAGTTCGGAAGTGCGGGGGGGTTCACAGCACCAAAGCTTTACTCCGCGGTGGAACTGTTAAGAGAAATTGGGAAGAAGAAGGTGGAGATGTTCCTGAGCTTCACCGCGGACATCATTTCAACTGGCACGAGAGGGGCCATAATCAGTCTTATGCAATCCGGTCTCGTGAACCATATAATAACAACCGCTGGAACGGTAGATCATGACATAGCAAGATCATACAGCAAGTACTACTGCGGTGATTTTTCAATGAGCGATCTCTCCCTCCTTAAAGAGAAGAAATACAGATTGGGGAACGTGGTGATTCCCAGAGACAATTACGGTCCGGTGGTTGAGAAGAAGATGATGCCCTTTCTGGAGAGGATATATCTGGAGAAAAAGAAGTGGTCAATCTCCGATCTCCTCAGGGAGCTTGGTAAAGAGATGAAGCCGGGATCGATCCTCCGCACCGCGTATGATAGAGGAATAGATATCTATATCCCGGGGTACACGGACGGATCATTCGGTTCACAGCTTTGGTCATTCTGGGAAATTCACAGAGATTTCTCCATAGATTCCCTGGAGGATGAGCATAAGCTAAGTGACATAGTTTATTCTTCCATGAACAGAAAGATGGGTGCGCTTATCGTGGGCGGGGGTATCTCAAAGCACCACGTCATCTGGTGGAATCAGTTCAGGGGAGGACTGGACTACGCTATATATATAACAACAGCCCAGGAATATGATGGAAGCCTTTCAGGCGCGCAACCGAGGGAGGCAGTATCCTGGGGGAAGATCAAGCCGGGAGCAAAGCAGGTGCTTGTGGAGGGTGAGGCCACCATCATCCTTCCGCTCCTGGTTTCCTCTTTAGATTAAAAGGTATTCGTAGCCCTGAGATTTCATTAATCCAACGAGGGATTTTCTCTGTTCCGAGGAAAATGATTTCTCTTCTATCAGGAATCCCCTTGCACCGGGACTCTTATCCATCATCTCCCTCAGCACATCCCCGCTTATCTCCTGGAACCTGTGCTTTGACGCTATGTGACCTATGGCAATCCCGCCGAAGAGAGCTTGTTTAGTGAATTTTGAGGAATAATGAAGCCCCCCGATCCCGCAGTATATATCCGCCTCTTCGTCGTAAGCCTCGTATATTGATCTTGCAACCACGTAGCTGGCCTCCCTATCCCTGTACTCCTTTTCTGTGGAACCTATCTCCACGAATACGATGGGATTCTCGGAATAAGGGCCGTGATGAGTCGCTTCATATGTGATCTCATATCCAAGATCCTTTCCGTATTTATGGAGATTTAATAAAACGCCCCGAGCAAATCTTGCATCATAGGGGCACATCTTCCATCTGAGACCTCCAAGATCGTTTGTTCCGAAATTTCCCGCTGCATGGACGGTGAGGCTTCTCACTTCCTTGAGACTCTTGTGCTGACTCGGGATCACAATCAGTTCCCCCCTTCCCGCGTTAATTTCCTTCTCCGGGTAGTCATGATAAATGGGATGCTTATCCAGGGCTGTGAAAGGTATGGAGAAGTTCTTCTCCAAAATCTCACAGATGTGCCTTCCTGCGATATCATCCCTGCCGCAGATAATCTTCATTACCAGTAATTTTATATTCTGGATAAAACATTTCCTCTTCATTCAATTGGATCAGCTAAATCCATAATTTCTATTCCCGGAAAAGCATCCTTAGTGCCTGTTGTAAAGGCAACGGAGTTGGAGATATCGGGGTCGTTCTTAACAACTGGGAAGCTAATCTGACCACCTGCCTTACTTATAACCTGCAATGGGTGGGGAAATGTAGGAACGGTGATTGGAAGCAGTACGAAGTAGCATGTCCGTGGGTACAGATTCCACAGTAATGGTCAGGAACAAATTGTATGTATTTAAGATGAACATTCGCGAATTTTATCTTCACCAGGTCTAGTAAATTTCAGGACCTATTAGAAATACTCCAGCGATAAACCAAAACATTCAAGTATATTGAGATGTTTTTGCACCATCAATGGCTGACAATCTAAGCAAATCCGCCAATCAGTTGAGGACGGGGTCTGTTAGTTTTGTAGGTCTTCTAGGGCTCACACTTGCAGGCGTTCTGGCAATAATAGGCCCGATTGAGATCGCCGCTTTTATTGGTTTTAATGGCCCTGCTGCAATCTGGCCAATTATTTTGGGTTACATCCTATTTGCTCTTGTTTCATTGCCCATTTTTGAGTATACCAGAATAGCGCCCTTTGCTGGTGGGTATTACGGACTTGCAGAATTAGGATTCGGAAAGTCAGCGGGTAAATTTACGTCCCTGGCCAATTATACATTTTACAATTTTTGGCAGACCGCGAACGGTTTCTTTATAGCATGGTTGGCGGTAGACACGATATACATACTGTATGGAGTTCTCCTGCCCATGTGGGCCTGGTTTGCTCTTGCTTTTATAACAATAATCGTGACATACTTGATGGCCATACAGAAAGCGAAGAATCTTAGCAGAATCATTTTTTACGGTAATCTCGTAACCTTGGTCATAGTTGTCAGCTTCATTATCTATGTGATCCTTCATACTCCATATAATTCCACTTATTACCTGAATCCACTCAACAGCTATGGTGGCTTTGGTGGAATTGCCCTTGGCACTGCTGTTCTGGGTTTCTACCTTTTCGCAGGATACGGAGCTGGCCTTTTCTACACGGAAGAGGGAGTGCAATCCAGGAAAAATACGTGGAAGGCAATTTACGTAGGACTTACAATCTCGGCCGCTATTATCGCGCTGTCAGCTTATTCAGAAGTTGCGGCAGTTCCTCGCAGCGACCTCTCAAGTGTTGCCCAGGCGTCGATACCTCAACTTGTGACGTGGATTCACTACATCCCTCCGTCCGTTCTACTTGCCTTGAATATATTAATATTGATAGTTTCATTGATTGCATTCGGGGGCGGTGGAGGATCTCAGGCCAGATTAATGTGGGCTATGACAAGGGACAAATTTATCAAAAATAATTGGCTAAACAAGCTTCACGAGGGCAGACAAACGCCATCGAATGCCGCGTTGCTTGATGCTGTTCTGGCTGGAGTTACTGTTCTTCTGGTGGGTGGCTTGATGACGCGGTTCTACGGATACAACGCAAGCACAGTTGCTGACTGTTTTTACGTTGCTGGCACTGCCTCCACTATATTGTGGTATTTCCACCATTTCGTCCCGGAATTTGGACTCTTTACCTTCCTTGGCAAGCACAAGGATATAAAATTCTCCAGAGCAAGAAGATATATCTCAGGACTTATAGTTCCGATAGCCGGAGGGGCACTATTTGTATACACCTTTTACCTTGGAATTGTAAGTGACCTCGTAGAACCGTACTTGGCATTCCTGATATCAGCACTTCTAATCATAGTGGGTGTGATAATCTACACAATTTATAAAGGCAGAAAAGGTGAACTAGGGGAGAGTACAGTTAATTACATGGTAGCGGAGTCTGGAACGCTGGATTTACAGGGAGAAGACAATTCGTAGGCGTTTCATCAGATTACTCTATTTCTACGCATAATTATCTTCTCAGAAC
>Ga0080003_1000362_pt1 | contig 30970 bp, 32 predicted proteins | sample JossMetagenome_FD_69206 | JGI IMG/M metagenome (GOLD analysis project Ga0080003, IMG submission 69206) | Hot spring microbial communities from Joseph's Coat, Yellowstone National Park, USA - JC2_E (SPADES assembly) (version 2) | ecosystem: Environmental > Aquatic > Thermal springs > Hot (42-90C)...
CTCTGAATACAAAACTTTTTCGCGGTCAGTAAGCTCGGGTTCAAATGCTGTGTAGTAATATTTAGATTCCGTTCGCGAAATGACAACGTGAACAAGCCCGACGTCGTATTCTGCAACAATGTCCCCTACTACTGCGTGCGGAATCGTTCTCACGCGGAATTCGAGGGGTCTCTCTGCGGGCTTCTTTTTCTTTCCTCCTAAGGACAAATTAATTTGAGGTAGTTTCATGTTTTTCAATGCAATTGAGGTTTAAAAACTAGGTTTCGATTTTTACACGTGAGCGAAAAAGAAAAGTTAGAAGAATTATTAAAGCAAGGATTAGCCTCTTTGCACGAAAAAGAAAAGAACGAGCACAAAATAGAAAAAGGCGTGTATTATCCTTCAGCGCTCTTTTCATGCTTGAGAAAACAATATTACACTTTCGTATATGGAGAACGCGTTTCTTCTGAAGAACTCGTTATTTTCGCAACGGGAAAAGGCGTTCACGAAACAATAGCGAGAGCGTTCGGTGAAGTTGCAAAAGTGGAAAAGGTAGAGGAAAACATTTTGCTCGAAGTTACGCCTGTCTCTTATCTGGAAATTATTCCAAGTCGGATAAATATTTTTCAAACACATATTTTTCTGATTTTGGAATTCAACACATTGAGTATAAGCAATCTAGGGATATGCATTACTATAAAATCCCCTATTCTGAAATTTCTGAAAATAAATTCTTTAAATTCTCTAGTAAATTTGCATCTAGGGAAAATGTTTATGTTATAGATGAAAACGAATATAATTCAGTAAAGGAAGAAAAAGAGGTAAGCAAAAATGACAATTGAAAAATGCCCATTTTTTAATTTTTGCAATGCCCCGATATGCCCCTTAGATGAAAACAAGGAAAAAGCGATTTGGTATTCAGATGAGGCTATTTGTAAAAATCCTGAGTATTCAGGTCTAGATTTCATAATTACCCAGAAAAAGATAGCAAAGGTCAATAAGACCCATGGTGTCAAGGGCTATTTTACTTTAAAAATGCTAAACCAGAAAATAATAGTGAGGTCAGGAATTCAAGGGATAAATGAGGATACCCCTATTGAATCTTCATCCATCCTTGAAGAGAATTGATTGAGAAGGCATAAACCGATTTCAAAAGAGGGTATAGAAAAAAGGAGGGTTAATATGAGAAAAGCGAGGGAGGTTCTTGAACCATGACTCCCTTTTTCTATTGGCATTTTTCAGATACACCCCTATCGATAAGGGTAAAAACACCTATTTTGAGGCATATCTCTAAAAATGCCCCAATAAAAAAGGGATGTTTTCCAAAAATCAAGGTCCTTTATTCAAGGACAAAGGAGGTTTTAAAATATGGAAATATTGAATGAAAGGAAGGATGGAGTTCCAGGGAGAACTGGAGGCAGTGAGGGACAAAAACAAAGGATGTACGATACATTAGCAATGATTACAATGAGGGATGATGGCAAAAATATCCTGATAACAACGATAGCAAACACAAGCATAATGGGCAAATTACTGAGAGTGAGCCCTTATGAGCTCGAGCTAGAAGTAAGAGGAAGAGACGGAAAACCAGAGAATTGGATCGTCATGAAGCACTTCATAGCATATTATAAATTTGTGTAAAAATGAAAAAACTAATTGAAAATTAGTTATAAAAAACAATAAATGGATACAAACTAAGAGTAATTAAATATCTTTACAGAAAAAATATCGTAAAATACAAGATTTTGACCGAAAAAATCATAATAAATTCCGAAAAATTACCGAAAGAGATTTAGTATTTAACGAGATCTTACCGATGCAAAAAAATCAATCTATATATATATTAATTACATGACCCGCGCGTGTACGAAAATATTCAATTAAAAATATAATATTTTAAAAGAATGATAAATATTGAATTTAAAAATAAAATAAAAATAAAATTAATAAGTTAGTCGAATTGAATTTAAGGAACAAGGGAGTTCCATACTATAAGGTCCATCAAATCGCTAATATATCCGAACATAATGCAGTCAAACACATAAGAGGAAAAAAATAAAAAAATGGAGGAGTGGTTTTCCTCATAATTAGTAAATGTAAAATGGTATTTATATTTATCAATTTTAATTTATAAAATTTATAATTTTTATAATATTTATAAATTCTGAAACTAAACTTCAAAGAAAAATTAATAAGCTTATTAAAAATTATCATTATTGATAATAATCTATGAAAATAATAATAATCGGCAATAGTATAGGAGCATTTTCTGCCTTAAAAGAAATAAGAAAGCATGATAAAAATTCTGAAATAACAATTTTATCTAGAGAAAGATATAATTATTATTCTCCCATTCTGTTACCTTATTATATAAGTGGAAGATTAAGTGAAGAACAGTTATTTCCAAAACACATTAATTTGTTTATTCAAAAAAATGCTAAATTATTGTTAAATGAAAATGTTTTGAATATAAATACAAAAGAAAAAATTGTTAAAACAGAAAAGCATTTATTTAAATATGATACATTAATTATAGCGAGTGGGGCTTCACCACGTAAATTAAAAATTCCTGGTGCTGAAGAAACATATGTATTAAGAACTTTTGAAGATGCTAAAAAAATAAAAAACATAATTGGGAACGAAATCATAATAATAGGTGCTGGACCAGTAGGTATAGAAACTGCATTATCTTTGGTAGAACAAAAGAAAAAAATTAAGATAATAGAAATGATGGATTCCATTTTAAGCACAATTTTTAGTAAAAATATCAGTTATTATATTGAAGATCAATTAAAAAATTTAGGTATAGAAATTTATAAAAGTGAAAAAGTAATAGAAATTTCTAAAACAAGAAAAGATTATCTAGTAAAAACTGAGGGAAAAAAATTTAAAGGAAATGCAGTAATAATGGCAGTAGGAGTAACTCCGAATACTAATTTTTTAGATGAAAATATTAAAGTTGGTAGATATAATGGTATTATAGTGGATGAATTCATGAGAACTAATGTTCCGGATGTCTATGCTGCAGGTGACTGTATAGAATTGAAGAATTTAATAGAAGATAATACTAGTCTAATACCAGTTTGGCCTAATGCATTTGAAACCGGAAAAATTGCAGGTGCAAATGTTGCTGGGAAAGTGGAAAGATATAATGGAGGAATTAGAATTAATTCAATTAATATTTTAAACAAAGTATATTTTTCTGTTGGAAATGTATGGCAAGGCGATAAAAAAATAGAAATTCAAAATAATGAAATTTTAGAGGTCTATAATATTAAAAATAATAAAATCATTGGTGTTGAAATTATTGGGGATGTAAAATGGGCAGGTGTAATAAAAAGATTTTTAACTACTAAAAAAGAAATAAAAATGCCATTTAAAGGAGTTGAGGATATTAAAGAAATTATTATACCTCAAAAGTTATGATTATTTAAGATTTTTTTGAAAATTTCATTGAATTTTATCATAAACTCTGAATTATCATTATTTACTATTGGTGTAACATTTGGTTCATTTTTATAAATTTCATCATCATATGGAAGAAAATCAATAGTATGAAACAACTTATTATTTTCATTTTTTAAATAATCTAATACTTTTTTTTCTTCTTCGCTATTTTTTACCTTATTTATAATTAAATGAATGAATGGAATTCTTAGATCATTTGCTAATTTTGCAGCCTGTAAGGAGACATTAATAGATGTATATGTTGGTTCAGAAACAATAATGGCATGATGAAAACCCTTAGAAACTGCTCTTCCAAAATGTTCAAGACCAGCCTCTGTATCCATTACAATAACTTCATTCCTTTTTAAAGAAATATAATTCATTACAGCTTCTAACAGATCATTTTCGGGGCAAGTACAACCTACTGCTGCTTGAACTACTGTACCCATAACTAGAAGACTTAAATTATCATTGATCTTTATTCCAAATCTCTCTACTACATCTTCAACCTCTGGATTTAATCTAATAAATAATCCCCAACCTGTGCCAGGTCGCGCACCTGTCTTTTCTTCAATATAATCTAATTGTTTGTTCAATGGTATAATTTTTTTAATTATATTTTCTGGAAGACCTAATACCATAGGCAAATTCATTTGTGGATCCTCATCTACAGCTAATACTTTTAAGCCTTTATTTGCAAATTTATATGAAAATATTGAGGATAAAACTGTTTTGCCTACTCCTCCTTTTCCTGTTATAACAATCCTAAATCCTTCATCTTTCTTAATTTCTCTGTTTGGAATTGTTTGTAAAATTTTTTTAATTATTTCATCTCTTTCTTCTTCAGAGGCTTTAGTAAATACCATAAGTAATCACGCTTTGAGACCAAGAGCTACTCTTTTATTTTTTATCCTTTCAACTATACCTTTAGCTGCTTTTTCTGGATTGCATTCAATATACAATTCTCCACCCGTCAAATTTTTAAGATCTTTAGTCAGTATATTTGTAACTTGAGGACCACCCTGAACACGAAGAGGTGGACATACGTGTACAGGAACACCAAGATCCAAAACCCATGTGCCTATAGAAACTGCTTTTTCAGTGATAAGTTCAGGTGCAGACCCAACCACTGGCAAAGCAGATACATCAATGTTTAGCTTTTCAGAAATAGCTTTTAATAAAACTCCTATCCTGGAATTATCTACACAAGAACCCATATGTAAAACAAGGGGTAAACTTTCTAGTCCTATCTGTTGGCCTAGTGCTTTTAAAACTGCCTTCAATCCTTCGCCTACCTCAAACTCCTTTATTTTCTTTGGATTCATAAATCCAGCTTGAGCAGTTATATGTGCAATACAACCTGTAACCACAACTAATATGTTGTGTTTAATCAATTCCTTAACCATTCTTTCAGTAAAAAGTATTTTCCTAGTTTTAGGATTGGGACATCCAACTATGGCCACAATTCCGTATATGTTTCCATTAATAATATTATCAATTAAAGGTTTTAATGGATCCTCTGGACTTACCTTTTTTAATATATTTAAAATTGCTTCCACCGAAAAACCAGCATAAATTTCTTCTGGATGATCAGGTATGAAAATGCGTGTTGGATTTCTATTTTGATATGCCTCAATTCCCATTTCTACTATTTTTTTAGCAACTTCATCAGCTTTTTCTGGCGAAAATTCAATATGAGTTGCTCCTGGTATTTTTACATATGGAACAGTTGTAATTAATTTTGTATGATAACAAGATGCAACTTGACCCAAAATTGGCCAAATACACTGAAAATCAACTACCATTGCATCAACAGCTCCAGTTATTAAAGCTAGTTCAGCTTGCATTTCATTTGCAGCCAATGGAATACCATGCCTCATTAATACTTCGTTACCTGTACAGCATACGCCTATAATATTAATCCCTTTTGCACCAACAGCTTTTGCTTGATCATTTAGTTTATCAGCCCATTCTAAAACTTTTTCAGAAAGCGCTGGATTGTGACCGTGTACCGCTATATTCACATATTCTTCTTTAATTGTTGCAAGATTAGCATAGCTATGCACAAGATTAGGGGTTCCAAATAATACATCTGACAATTCTGTAGCCATTGTTAATCCAAATCCATCAACAAGGCCCATTCTTAAATCAGCAAGCATTATATTTACTGGATCCGCATCATTTCCCATCGAGGTTCTGTGCATAGCATTTGTAATAGTCTGCCAAATATTTGTTGGTACAATACCTAGTTTTTCCCATTTACTATAGCTTGATTTTGGAGAATAACCTTTTATCCATCTAGATGGGGTTTTATCCAATTTATAAAGATCGTTAAGGGAAACCTCTACAACTTCCAAAGCAATTTGTCTTACATCCTTATTTTCAGTAACTATACCTAGATTTTTTGCAATTGCTATTAACTTCTCTTTATCAGTTATTTTATAATTATCCAATTTTCCTTCGGCAACATCCCTTAAAATCTCGGCTATTTCTTGGGCATGCTCAACATGAGAAGATGCACCGCCTACAGTCTCTCTAAGTAAATTTCTAGCTACAATTGTATCAGCTGTTGCACCACATACACCAGTTTGTGGGCCACCTGTATTAAATACATCAATTCTGCAAGGACCCATATAACACATCCTACAACAAACCCCTAATTCTCCAAAACCACATTGAGGTTCTTGTTTAGCAAGCCTTTGGAATACTGTAGTGTGCGCTTCTTTTTCTTCTTTTTTTATGAGTTTTACAGAAACTTCATCCAATAGACCATAGTCATGACTCTTTTCGTCTATTAATTTTTCTTTTTCTAAAAAAATATCAACCATCTAAATCACCCCAATATTATATATTGGTGTTTTTGGACCTTTAATCAATTCTTCTATAATTTGCTCCCTCTTATATTGTTCCATTTCTTCTACGTCTGCATAAATCAAGGCATTTGTGGGACATGCTTCTACACATGCTGGTATTTTACCATTTTTAACTCTACTAACACAACCGTCGCATTTAGTAGCAGTTAAAGTTTCATAATCTGGATATATGGCTCCAAATGGACAAACCATTGCACATTGCCAACAACCTATACATTTAGTTGTGTCATAAACTACTAAATGGGTATCTTCGTCATGAGTTAGAGCGCCTGTTGGGCAAATATTTACACAAGGAGCATCTTCGCAATGAGCACATCTCAAAGAAGCATTAAATTCTTGAAATCTTAATACAGTATCATATCTTCTAGGTTTAGGTGTTTCAAAAATTGCTTGATAAAGATCCTTGCTTTGTGAATGTTCCACTTGACAAGCTATTTCGCAGTTTTTACACCCCACACATCTTTCCATTTGAATAAAAACCTTTTTCACAAAACCTTCGCCCATTTTTTTTATATAATTGGTATTATATAACTTTTTCCATTTTTAAAGATTGATGAAATGTTTAGAGGAAATTAAATCCTTAAAACTTTTTCTTCATTTATGTTTTGAGATTATATTAGAGGTGAGAGAATAAATTATGTGGGTTTAGATATGCATTAAGAGAATATTGTATATACTGCATTATCTGAGGAAAGAAATGTGAAAATGAAAGGAAAAATAGTATAATGATATAGAATATGTCATAGAATTTCTTAGGAACTTTGAAGATAGAGACTTATTTGTAATATAGCGTCAGTCCTTACTATAGACCCAGAGGTTCTAATGGTTGATGAACCAACCGCAAACCTTGATCCAAGATCAAGGAGGGAGATAATGTGCATTCTGGAGAATATGTGGAAAAGTGGTAAGACAATAATAATAACACACGAGCTATCAATAATAAACAGCATTAAGGAGAGAACAGTGGTGATTAACTCTGGAAGGATTATAAGAGAGGGAGATCCGAAGAAGATACTGGAGGACAAGAATTTTCTACAGAGTAATGATCTAGAATAAGTTTATTAAAACGTAATACCATTATTATTCATGATCAAAAGGTTTGGGGTATCAATGGAGCCTGAACTCCTTAATAAATTTGATTCTTTTATTAAAAAATATGGTTATAAAAACAGGTCTGAAGCAATCAGGGAAATAATAAGGGAGAGGCTCATAGATGAAACAGTGAAGGAGGGAGGAGGGGAAAGTTTCGGCACAATTGTAATAGTATATGACCATGAGGTGGGGGATATAAATGATAGGCTTGTCGATCTGCAGCATGAATATACTGGTTTGATTATATTTACCACTCACATCCACGTGGACAGAAGGAACTGTATTGAAAATATAGTTGTAAAAGGAAAAAATAGTGAAATATCCGCATTAGCACAGAGACTGAGGACTATAGAGGGGGTATCGAGTGTAAAGCTTTTACTTACTAACTATACCTATAAATAATGTGATCCTATGGCATCCTGGCCAACGGGTATACCTGCATCACCTGGGGGAAAGGATCTGTGCATCAAAAGCATTCTTCCAGATTTTTTAAAAATCATTTCCTCCAGCATATTTAACAAAGGAATGCTGTAGGAAACTCCACCGGTAATTCCTATATTCATACCATTTCTATCAGCAGCCTCTATAGCGATATCCGTATAGAAATCCATAAGATCATATACAAAGGAGAATGCAAGATCCTCCTCCTTACCCTTCATCTCTGATAATGCAATAAACATCTCACCTACATCTATTCTAGTGCAATCCTCTTTTTTAATTACCCTTGGAAAATCGTATAATTTCCTACCTTTTAAAAGGGGTAACTCAAGCCTCATTGCCGGCTCACCATCATAGGTCATCTTTTCTGAGAATCCAAGAAAATTTGAAAGTGCATCAAAAACGCGTCCCATACTTGATGTCCTGATTCCACTTTTAGAAATTTTCTTAATAAAATCTGGATTCCATCTTCCATAATTAATACCTTTAAGGGATAGAAAATATGCCACAATCCTATCAGGCTCCCTTATTGCCATATCATTTCCAGGAAGAGGAAAATACTCCATTGATCCTATTCTTTTATAGGATTCAGGGTTCGCTACGAGAACCTCGCCTCCCCATATTGTACCATCATCGCCATAGCCAGTACCATCAAATGTTAATGCAACTATTTCATCAATAGAATTATCCATAGCAAGTGATATTGCGTGTGCATGGTGATGCTGTACCTCATGTATATTTTGAAAATTTTCGAATACATATTTCCTGTATCCATAGGAGGGATGTTTATCTATTACCACAAGATCAGGTTCTTCAATATCAAGCATTTTCATATATTTTTTTACCATCTCCATATGGAATTTAAGGTATGAATAACTTGAAAGATCTCCCAGGTACTGTGAAAGAAAAAGTTTCCCGTCTCTGCTTACTGATATCCTTGCATTCATATGTGCACCCATGGATACTATTTTGTACCCATGTCCCACCTTTATTATTTCGGGTACGTATCCTCTTGATTTTCTTATAAAAAGGGTCCTTCCAGATTTAATTTTTAAAAGAGAGTCATCAATTCTGTTTATTATATCCAGGTTGTGTAATATATAGTAATGTGCATTCAATGAAAATATATCCTCATTTTTAATTATCATTGGTTCGCCAGGAAAATTTGCGGAAGTGCTTACTATTGCATCATTTTTTAAATATTTAAATAATATATGATGAAATGCAGAATATGGTAGGTAAATACCAACATATGGAATTCCTGGGGCAATCTCCTCAGGTGTAGCTTCCTTTTTTTTAAGTAAAACAATTGGCCTTGCTGAGGACTCAAGTACCTTTTTTTCATCCTCATTTATTTCAGCGTATTTCATCGCCACTTCAACATCCCTTACCATAATTGCGAAAGGCTTGAAAGGCCTTCCGTACCATTTTCTGAATTCATTAATTTTTGATAATATACAGTTTATGTGCATTCCCCCCCAGCCCTTTGAAACACCGAAGTAACCATTGTCAATTTTTTCTGCATAAGCCATTATTGGATTATCTGTTTCAATTACCTTACCTTTAGAATCATATAGTCTATAAGATGGCCCGCAATCAGGACAGGAGATGGTCTGTGCATTGAACCTCCTGTCATTGATGTTGTTATATTCAAAAAGACATTTTTCACACATGGGAAAACTTGACATTGATGTATTTGACCTATCATATGGGAGGTCAATAGTAATGGAAAATCTTGGACCGCAAACAGCACAGTTAGTAAATGGATACATATATCTTCTATTTCCCGGTTCAAAGAGATCCCTTAAACAATCGTTACAGATAGCTGTATCTGGTGGAAATTCATAATTTTTATAACCCTTTGCACTGTCAAGAATATAAAAATCATCATACTCCCCTATACCATTTTCTACTATTATTTCATCTATCCTCGCATTTGATGGCAGGCTTTTCCTCAACTCCTCAAGAAATTCATTCTCCCTTTCATTCACATATATTTCTACATATGAACCAATATTTCTTACATAACCCTTGAGTCCTAAACTCTTTGCCACCCTTGCAACTGTCGGTCTAAAGCCAATTCCCTGAACAACACCCTTGACAAGTATTTTCACAAGAAAAGAAAAAAGGGAAAAAAGATATAAATGTTCTTAACAACCCATCACAAAGATATATATTCATATTAAAGCAAGGTATTCATTCTTCTCAGAGCAAACTTGATCCCTATTCTTAACTAAGTTCCCATGGAATGTATCTTTTTATTAAGACCTTAGAGAAGAGAGATTATCAAGATTCACTCATATTCCCTTGATTTTACACCCTAAATTTAATACCTAGCTTCATCAAATAAGTATAATTATATTTTTTAGTAACTATAAAATTTTTCTATAATTAATTTTTTCACATAAAGGCACCCTTTCAATCTTCTTTAATTTAAAATAAACAACATTAAAATTTAAAAATTAATTCAATGAGAAAAAATGTCAGAATATGTATAACCATGTTTAAATTATGCAACACCAAGGTATATAAGGATAAATAGAATATACCATTAGGAATCCTGAACTTTAAATAGTAATGCTCCTTTAAAAATTTGACCTCAGAGGGTGATAAAAATGAAAATTGAAATGAAACATGGCGCTGGAGGTTCTTCAATGGAAAAACTCCTAAGGGATGTTATAATTTCCAACCTCTCCACAGATGGTATCGAGGTGCCGTTATCCTATATGGATGATTCCTCAGTGGTTGATGGAATAGCATTTACAACAGACTCTTATACCGTTAGGCCTTACTTCTTTCCAGGCGGTGATATAGGAAGGCTTGCGGTTTCCGGAACTGTTAATGATCTAAGTGTTATTGGGGCTCTGCCTGTTGCACTTTCATCAGGGATAATCCTTCAGGAGGGATTCGAACTTGAGGACCTAAAAAGAATAATAAAAAGTATGAAAGAAACTCTTGATTATAGCGGTACAAAGATAATTACTGGTGATTTTAAGGTAATGGAGCATGATAAGCTAAATGGGATAATTATAAACACCTCTGGCATTGGAAGACGATCTCCATACTTGGATCACAATTTAGAGGTGGCAAATTCCTATTCCCTACATAGGGAAAGATGGCTTTTAGACAGAAATCTGAGGGATGGTGATGTAATCCTGGTAACGGGGTACATTGGCGACCATGGAATAAGTGTACTTTCATCCAGGGAAGGTATTTCCTTTGAAACTGATGTAAAGAGCGATGTTCAACCCCTGAATAGAATGTTTGAGGAAATATTAAAGGTGGGTGGTGTGGTTGCTGCAAAGGATCCTACCAGGGGAGGACTTTCAAATGCATTAAATGAAATGGCAGAGAAGAGTGGTGTGGGAATACTTGTAGAGGAGGATAAAATACCTGTCAGAGAAGGTGTCCGATCCGCATGTGAAATGCTAGGGATTGATCCATATGAGATAGGGAATGAAGGAAAGGCTGTCATTGCCGTTGTTCCTGAGATGGCGGAAGATATCCTGAAGGCACTTAAGGGAACAAAGGAGGGAAAGGATGCGGAGATCATAGGAGTTGTAAAAAAGGACCTTGAATATGTTGTTCTGGAAACAAAGGTTGGAGGAAGGAGAATAATGGAAAGACCCATAGGTGATCCTGTACCAAGAATTTGTTAATTATTTTAAATAGTTTGTTAAATTATTATCTTTTTTTATAATTATAAAAATTTTAATTTAATTTTTTCGAACAAAAAATTTCGAATTCAATAATTAAAATCATTAAAAATGGAAATTTTTTACAAAATAGTTAAATATTCATAATCAAATTACCCTTTGAGGTGTTGAGAATGGAAATTATAGTTTTGATAAAAGCAACGCCTGTTTTGGAGGAGGCTAAAATAAGTGAGGATGGAAAAAGCCTGGATACCTCAGAATTAAAATTTTTTATTAATGAGACAGATACATACGCCCTTGAGGAGGCAATACTAAAAAAGGAAAAATATGGTGGAAAGGTAACAGTGGTAACAATTGCAGACTCATCTATAGAGAATGATGTTAATGAAATGATCTGGGAATCATATGCAAAGGGAGCGGATGATGGCATTTTTATAGAGTATTCTAATGTTTATCTTGATCCATATGCAAAGGCAAAAATTTTATCGGATTTTCTTAAAGAATTGAAATTTGATTTAATATTGCTTGGTGCACAGTCCACGGACACTTCATATTCCTTACTAGGACAGCTACTTGCTAAATCACTTGATTTACCCTATACTACATTGGTATCCTCAATAGAGCCATCGGGAAATGTCTTAAGGGTGGTGAGGGAATTGGAGGAGGGATTGCAGGAGGTACTGGAGATACCTACTCCTTCCATATTGACAATACAGAGTGGCATAAACACTCCCAGGTATCCGCCATTTGTAAAGATAAGGAATGCAAAAACAAGACCAATAAAAAAGGTGCCCGTTGAAAGTATCGTGAACGATCCTGGGCAATATGTAAAGCTGAAGAGGGTGAGGTTGTATATTCCACCTTCAAAGGGTGCAGCAAACATAATAAAGGGTGAGCCTGAGGAGATTGCACCAAAGGTAGCTGAAATAATAAAGAGTGTTGTGCCGAGGTGATAAAGATGGAGATTGTATGTGTGGGTGAAATCTTTAATGGTGATGTGAGTGGATCCACTTATGAGGCGCTTTATTTAGGAAACCAGATTAAGATGGAGAATGGAGGAAAACTCACACTTATACTCGCTGGAAAGGATCCTGAACAGTTTTCAAAAAAGCTTTCAATAAAGGGTCTGGACAACCTGATACTTCTTTCCAATCCTTCCCTGGAAATCTACGATAATGAATCATACTCCTCTTCAATTTCGAATGAGATAAAGGAAATTTCGCCCGATGTTATTATAGTTCCCTATACCTCCCAGGGCATGGACCTTGCACCTTCCATAGCACATTTATTGGGCTTTCCAATAATTACATACTGTGAAAGTATCAAATTTTCACGCAAAGGATGGCTCGCCACAAGGGTGATATATGGGGGAAAGCTAAGGGAAGAGGTGGAGGTAGAGGGAAACAAGGTACTTATTACAATAAGACCAGGGGACTTCCCACCCTTGAGGGAAGAGGCACAGACTAACATAATAAAGAAAAATGTATCAATTTCAAGGGGGAGGATAAAACCAATTGAGATAATAAAGCCAGCCCTTGAGGACATAGATATTACAAAGTTTGATGTCCTTGTTTCTGTTGGAAGGGGGATTGGAAGTAAGGAGAATTTAGAGATTGCAGAAGAACTTGCAAAAATGTTAAATGGTGCCGTATCCTGTTCCAGGCCCATTGTGGATATGGGATGGCTGCCAAAAACAAGGCAAGTGGGATCATCAGCAAAAACAGTAAAGCCTAAGGTTTACATAACACTTGGAATAAGTGGTGCCACAAACCATATAAATGGAATGAAGAACAGCAATACAATAATCTCAATAAATAAAGATCCCTTTGCTCCAATATTCGAGATTTCCCATTATGGAATTGTAGCTGATATAAATGACCTACTTCCCCTTCTTCTGGAGGAACTCAAAAAGTGATTTTTATGGATATTTTTACCCTGGCTCTAATAATAGTCTTTGCCATTGCCCTTATACTTTTTTTCCTCCGAATATATACTCTCTATAAATATTTCAGAATTGGAAGGAATATAAACAGGTTTGATCATGCAGGGAAAAGATTCCTCTTCATGCTTTACGATACACTTTCACAGGCCTGTAGCAGAAGGCATAAAAATTATTACCCTGGTTTCACACATTTTATTTTTTTCTGGGGCTTTATATTACTATTTCCCTCAATAATGGAACTCATACTAGGACCCATTATAGGATTTAGCTGGGAGTTCCTTGGTACTCCTCTTTATCAGGCATTATTCTTTGCACAGGATGCAATTGTTGTACTTATAGTAGTAGCACTTGCAATGGCATTTTACAGAAGGTATGTTATAAGGCCCTATTATATAGAGAACTCATTTGATGCTCTTCTTATCTTAATACTTGTAACAATTATTGTTATAACAATTACGGGCTATAAGGCATTCCAGATAGCAATAGCCGGAACTTACCCTGCCTATATGCCCCTTTCACTTTTTTTTGCCAACCTTGTAAGGAATGTGCCTGACAAGACATTTTGGTTATATTTCTTTTATTGGTTCCATCTTGGTACAATTTTATTCTTCCTTGTATATATACCATATTCAAAACATATGCATCTTATAGCATCATTTCCAAACATATTCTTCAAGAATAATGGACCTAGGGGGGAACTTTCATACGTTGATCTTGAAAAATCCGAAAAGATTGGAGTCAATGATATCAGGGATTTAACATGGAAGGACTACCTAGATGGTATTTCATGTACAGAGTGTGGTAGATGTACACAGAATTGTCCAGCATATCAGACCGAGAAACCTCTTAATCCAAAAAATGTGATACATACTGTTAAATATTCATTATTCCACAATGCACCTCTTATTCTTGAAGGTAAAAATGATACAGTACCACTAATCTCAGAAAAACAGGATCATCTTTCCATTACCCCAGAAGAGCTTTGGGCTTGCACCACATGCGGCTCATGCATAGAACACTGTCCTGTTTATAATGAACACCTTCAAAAGATTGTTGATATGAGAAGGTACCTTGTAATGAATGAGGGGAGCATGCCAAATGAGCTCGCAGATGCATTTAAAAACCTTGAAAGAACTGGAAATCCTTGGGGTTTTCCATCAGTTAAAAGGGGTTCGCTTGCAAAGTCAAAGAATATAAAAACCTTCAAGGAGCAGAAGGCGGAATATTTACTTTTTATGGGATGTATGGGGGCATATGATTCAAGATACAGGAATGCAGTCGAGGCATTTATAGAAATTTTGAACAAATGCGGAATAAGCTTTGCTACTCTTGGCAACGAGGAAACATGCTGCGGTGATATGGCAAGAAGATCTGGTAATGAATATCTATTTCAGACACTTGCAAAGAAAAATATTGATGCAATGAAAAAGTATGGTGTAGAAAAGATCATCACCATGTGCCCCCACGGCTATAACACAATAAAAAATGAATACCCACAGCTCGGAGGTAATTTCAAGGTTTATCACTATACCGAGATACTCCAGATGCTTTTGAGGGATGGTAAAATAAGGTTAAAAAGCTCAGGTGAAAGGGCGGTTTATCATGATCCTTGTTATCTGGGCAGATACAATGGCATATATGATGCACCAAGGGAAATTCTTGAAAAATGCACATATCTTCTGGAACTTGAAAAGAGCAGGACAGAGAGTTTTTGCTGCGGAGGTGGAAGCGGAAGATTCCTGATGGAGGAAAAGGGTAAAAGGATTAATGAAGAGAGAGGAAGACAGATTGTCGAAAAGGGTGTCAACCTTGTGGCGGTTGCCTGTCCCATTTGCATGTTAATGCTTGAGGATGCAATGAAATCACTCCACAGAGAAGATATCTCCATAAAAGACATTTCAGAGATTATATTTAAGAATATCGAAATTAATACACAAAAAGACGAAATTATATAACTAAATAAAATTTTCTTTTTTATTTATTTCAATTAAATACATAATTTTACTCTTTAAAATAAAAAAATGATAAAAATTGGAAATTATTATATATGTTTATGTAATTCTATGTATTGATGATAAACTCAAGGGAGATTTTAGAATCCTTCGAGGGAAGGATGAGGGAGTTTATTGATGGAGAAAATTTCAAAAAATGCATTCAATGCGGCATTTGTGGTGGTTCTTGTCCCTTCGGATTTTACACGGATTTTACACCAAGGAAAATTATCACGGCAACTAGGGCGGAGATTGTTAATGAAGTAATAGAGAGCAATGCACCCTGGTTATGCACATCGTGTAACCTTTGCACCTCAAGATGCCCGAGTAAGATTCCCATTACTGATGCACTTATTCCAGTCCTCAGGGAACTGGCAATGAATTATTCCCACCCACCTGATGAACTTGGGCAGGCATTAACAAACATTCATAGGATGGGGAATTCTTTCGGAGAGAGCAATAAAAAAAGAACTAAATGGTCAGAGGGCATTGGTTTCCCAGTGAAAGTACTGAAAAAGGGAGAGCATGTTGAATACCTCTTCATTGTGGATGACTTTGGATCCTTTGACCTAAGAGGGCAGGAGATAACAAAAGCCATAGCAAAATTATTCAGGATCCTAGGTATAGATTTCGGTATACTTGGAGAAAAGGAGAAATCTATAGGAGACCATGTTAGGCTTGCTGGAGAATTTGGACTTTTTGAGGAAATTGCAAAATCCAACATAAATGAGTTTAAAAATTACTCCTTTGAAAAGATAATTACAATGGATCCACATGCCTTCAATTCACTGAAAAATGAATATCCCAAATTCAATTTTTCAAAAGAAGTAATACATTATACCCAGCTGATTGATGAAAGATTAAATGAGATAAAGAAGATTCTGCATCCATTGAATTATACTGTCACGTACCATGACCCATGCTACCTTGGAAGAAAAAATGGAATTTATGATGCCCCTAGGAGAATAATAGAATCAATACCTGGCATTAAATTCGTTGAAATGTACAGAAACAGGGAAAATAGTTTTTGCTGCGGCGGTGGTGGAGGAGGCATATGGTATGACAGTTATATTAAAAAGTATGTAAAGGTGAGACCTGCAGAGGAAAGGGTTCTTGAGGCAAGTAAAACGGGTGCGAATTTACTTTTAGTTACATGTCCTATAGATGCAATAATGTTTGAGGATGCAATAAAGGTAACGGGGCTTGAAGGTAAATTGAAGGTGATGGATATATCCGAGCTATTACTAGAATCAATTGGTAAGGGGGTATGAGTATGGAGAACAGGATTGGTGTATATATTTGTCATTGTGGAACAAACATAGCTGGGAAGGTAGATGTGGAAAAGGTTAGGGAGTATGCATCACATCTAAAAAATGTTGTAATAGCAAGGACCTATATGTTTATGTGTTCAGAGCCAGGGCAGGAGATGATAATAAAGGACATAAAGGAATATGGTTTAAACAGGATAGTTGTTGCGGCCTGCACAGAAACACTACATGGACATACTTTCAGGGAAGCGGCAAAAAAGGGCGGACTCAATCCCTATCTTGTGCAAATGGTAAGTATAAGGGAATTCGATTCCTGGGTAACAGAGAATAAAGAGGAGGCTACCGAAAAGGCAAAATCATTGATAAGGGCAGGGGTTTACAGGGTAAATTATCACAGGCCAGTTGAGACAACAACATATCCTGTTAATTCAAATGTATTAATTGTTGGAGCAGGTATTGCGGGGATTACCGCAGCCCTTGTTCTTGCAGATTCAGGAAAGCATGTTTATCTTGTAGAAAAACAGGGTTTCATAGGTGGAAACATGGCAAAGTTCGACAAAACATTCCCCACTCTGGACTGTGCCTCATGTATATTGACTCCAAAAATGTCCGCGGTTAAAAATAATCCAAACATTACACTTTATACCTATTCCGATGTGGAGAAAATTGATGGTTTTATTGGCAACTTTGACGTAACAATAAATAGAAGACCAAGGTATGTAAGGGAGGACCTTTGTATTGGCTGTCTTTCCTGCATAGAAAATTGTGTGTACAAAGAACCAAAGTTTATTAGTGAGTTTGATGAGGGGATAGGGAAGAGGAAGCCTGTTTATGTATCATTTCCACAGGCAATACCCCTTGTTCCAGTGATAGATCCTGAAACTTGCATTCAGTTCAGGACAGGAAAATGTGTTCAGACTTGCCTTAAGGGATGCCCCACCAAGGCAATAGATTTTTCTATGAAGGAGGAAAAAGTGAATGTAAAGGTGGGTGCAATAATAGCGACAACAGGTTTCAAGGTTTTTGATGCTTCTAGGGACAGTAAGTATGGTTATGGAAAATTGCCAAACGTATTCACAACAATACAAATGGAAAGAATGCTAAACTCGGCCGGGCCAACAGGGGGTGAGATAAGGCTGCAGGATGGTAGTGTGCCAAAGGAGGTGGCAATAATAAACTGTGTTGGATCAAGGAATGAGAACTTCAATGCCTACTGTTCAAGGGTATGTTGTATGATAGGTCTTAAACATGCACATATGATAAAGGACAGAATTGGTGCTGATGTAACGATCTTTTATACAGACATTAGGGCAAATGGTAAGGGTTATGAAGAATTCTACAGAAAGATAATGCTTGAGGGTGTAAATTTTGTGAGGGGTGAGGTGGCATCGATAATTCCCTCAGAAAACAACAGACTTACCATTATTTTTGAAGATACATTATTATCTAGAGTAAGGAAAAAGGAAGTGGACATGGTAATTTTGAACGTAGGGCTAGAGCCCCACGATGATTGGGAGGATGTAAGGAAGGTGCTTAATCTTACCTGTACCAAAGAGGGATGGCTGATGGAAAAGCATCCCAAGCTTGCACCAGTTACATCATTGAGTGATGGTAGGTTTATAGCAGGGGCAGCACAATTCCCAAAGGATATACCTGATACCGTTGCACAGGCAGAGGCTGCGGCTGCTGAAGCCATGTCCCTTGTGGATAGGGGGGTTGTTGAAAGTGAACCAAATGTTATTTCAATTGATGAAAATAAATGCTCGGGATGCAAGATGTGCATCTCCGTATGCCCATTTAATGCAATAACGTATAACGAGGAGAAGAACATTGCTGAGGTTAATATTGGCCTATGTAAGGGCTGCGGAGCATGTAATGCTGTATGCCCATCAGGTGCAATATCCCAAAATAATTACACGGATGATGAACTATTTGCTGAAATCATGGGGGTGTTAAGGGAATGAATGATAATTTTGAGCCAAAAATAGTTGCAATATTCTGTTACTGGTGCACTACTCAGGCAGCCGAGCTCGCTGGAACTAGTAGGATGACATATGCACCAAATGTCAAGATAGTAAAGACTATGTGCACTGGAAGGGTGGATCCACAGTTCATTCTGTGGGCATTCAGGAATGGTGCAGATGGTGTGATAGTTTCTGGCTGTCACCCACCCAGTGATTGCCATTATGAAGATGGCAATTTTAAGTGGTTCAGAAAATATGTACTTTTGAGCAAAACACTAGAGCAGGCGGGTATAGATCCTAAAAGATTGAGACAGGAATGGATTTCTGCATCTGAAGCAGACAAGCTCAAGAAAGTAATAACAGAATTTACAGAGGAGATTAGGGCCCTTGGTCCATTAAAACATCCAATCAGGGAAGGGGGTGATTAGAATGGGAAAGCCAAAGGTAGGATTCTACTGGTTTGCCTCCTGCGGAGGTTGTGAGGAGTCGCAGGTGGATATAGCAGATAAATTAATTGATGTGGTTAACGCTGTTGATATTGCAATATGGCCAGTTGCGTTGGATTTCAAGGATTCTGACCTTGAAAAACTTGAAGATGGAGAACTTGTTGCATGTTTCCTGAATGGAGCAATAACAAATTCTGAGCATAGAAAGATTGCAGAACTTTTTAGAAAAAAGAGTAAGTATGTAATTGCATATGGTGCCTGTTCCTATATGGGCGGCATACCCGGGCTTGAGGTGTCCAAGGATAAGGAATCCTTGATAGAAAGGGTTTACCTAAAGGGTGATATTGTTGTTAACCCTGATAAGGTAGTACCGGTACAGGAATTCAAGGAGGATGGGGTAAGGATTGAGATCCCTGAAATCTATGAAAGACCCTATTCTCTTGATGAAGTAATAGATGTAGATTTCTATGTTCCAGGATGCCCGCCCACACCCAACGTTTTCCTTGATGCCGTAAATACACTTTTATCGGGTAAGATACCAGAAAAGGGTTATGTGTTTGGAAGCAGAAAATCACTTTGTAATGAGTGTCCATTAAATAAGACAAAACCTGAAAAGGTACTGGTGAAGGAATTTAAGAGACCGCATGAGGTAATACTTGATCCTGAAAAATGCTATCTAGCCCAGGGTGTAATATGCCTTGGTCCAGTCACAAGAGGTGGATGCGATGCACTCTGTATTAAGGGTGGAATGCCTTGCACCGGTTGTTTCGGTCCGCTTGAAGGTATTAAGGATTATGGGGCAAAGGCAATTTCCTACATAGCAAGTATACTGGATTCAAAGGACCTAGATGAAATAAGGAAAACATTGGAAAAAATACCCGATCCCTTGGGAACATTTTATAGATATTCATTGCCACGTTCATTATTCTACCAGAAGAGTGTAGGTGATAAAAAATGAAGGAGATTACTATTTCACCCCTCACAAGATTGGAGGGGCATGGAAAAATAGAGATATTTCTTAACGACTCTGGGAATGTTGATAAGGCATATCTTGTTATAGATGAGTTGAGAGGATTTGAGAATTTCTGTAGGGGAAGACCATCAGAGGATATGCCTCAAATAACACAGAGGATTTGTGGTGTTTGTCCCACAGCCCATCATACTGCTTCTGTTAAGGCATTGGATAGTCTTTATGATGTAAAGCCCACACACACTGCAAGGTTGATCAGAGAACTAATGTATAATCTCTTCATGGTGGAGGATCATGCGTTACATTTTTACATACTTGCAGGTCCAGATATAATCGTAGGTCCTAAGGCTCCCAAAGAGGAAAGAAATGTGGTTGGCATAATTAAAAAGGTGGGGATTGAAACTGCATCATACATAATAAAAACAAGAAAAAGTGTTAGGGATATGATGCAGTATATCGGTGGAAAGACTGTCCATCCAGTTTTCGGATTACCTGGTGGAGTGGCAAAGGCACTTAAGCCTGAGGATAAGGAAAAACTTCAAGAACTTGCAAAGGCGGCAAAGGAGTTCTCAATTAAAACATTGGAAACATTCAAAAATGTTGTTTTAAAAAATAAGGATATCTTTGATCTATTTATGAATGAAGCCTATAGACATGAGACATACTACATGGGTCTTGTGAATTCGAAGAATCAGGATGAATTTTATGATGGCCCAATAAGGGTGGTCGATCCTAAAGGGAACGAATATGCAAAATTCCCAGTGGAGGAATATGAAAAACATCTTGCTGAGCATGTGGAACCCTGGACCTTTGTTAGATTTACTTATCTAAGGAATGTTGGATGGAAGGGATTTGTAGATGGTAAAGATAGTGGAATTATAAGTGTAGCACCACTCGCTAGGCTCAATGTAAGCGATTCAATGGCCACACCTCTTGCAGATCATGCATTCGGCGAATTCTATGATACTGTTGGTGAAAAGCCTGCACATTACACATTAATGAATCATTGGGCAAGGGTAATAGAGATACTATATGCTGCAGAAAGAATAGAGGAAATAGTTAAAAATGAAGAACTTTACGGTAAAAACATCAGGAATATTCCTGAGAAGGTAAATGAGAAGAGGACAGGTTATGGTGTAGTGGAGGCGCCAAGGGGAACCTTAATACATAAATATGTAACGGATGAAAGAGGAATAATGAAGGATCTAGATCTTATAGTTGCAACTCAGAACAATGCAGCCAGAATGTCCCTATCAATAGAAAGGGCAGCTAAATATTTCATAAAGGGTGATCAGGTAGAAGAAGGTCTCCTGAATATGGTGGAAATGGCTTACAGGGCATACGATCCATGCCTGGCCTGCGCTACACATGAGCTGACTGGAATGCACATATTCGATTTAAACATAAGAAATAATAAGGGGGAGATAATTAAAACATCGGTGATAGGTAATTGAAGAGTATTCTAATACTTGGCGTTGGAAACAGAATACTTGGAGATGATGGTATAGGTTCTATAATTGCAGAAAGGTTTGAAAAATATTCAAACGATTTCATTGATATAATAGATGTAGGTAGTTCTCTTTACAAATTTCTTTCATCACTCACTTTAGAGGATGAACTACCAAGGGAGATAATAATAATAGACATAATGGAGGGAAAGAATCCTGGTAACATCCATTTCCTTGAACTTAGAAATATAAATAAAGGCTTTATGTCCTCCCATCTTTTCCCTGACAATAGCCTTTTAGATGATATTTCGAAAAGAGGGGTAAAAATAAAATTTCTTCTTTGTGAAATAGGTAAATATGAAAAATTTTTCTCAGACAAACTAAGTGAAAATGGAAACTTATGTATTAAAAAATTAGAAGATTTCATAATTAATTATATAAAATCCATAAAATCATAAATTTTTTAATAAAGGAATTCTTTACCACCTATATGAGTAAAGTATTAAAAAATGCTGTTATAGGTGGTGGTGTAGCAGGTTTAACAATATCAAGAAAATTGAAGGATGTGACATTAATTGAAGAAAATGAATATAATATTTACCAGCCTTCATGGCTTTATACATCATTATATGGAAAAGTAGAAAAGAAAAAAAGGATTAGGGATATTTATATTGGTAACCTGATAAGAGAAAAGGTAAAAGAGATTGACCTTGGGGAAAGAAGGATAATAACTGATAAAAATGAATATGCCTATGAAAGGGTTATAATATGTACTGGTGCATTACCAAATACAACGCTTATTGATGGACTCAAGAAAGTTATTGATGAATTTGGTAGTTTTTCCATATCATACAACGAAGCATTGAAATTAAATTCAAAGATAAAATCAATGAAAAAAGGAACTATAATTATAGGAATTACCTATCCCATATACAAATTTCCACCTTGCGCAGTTGAGTTCTCACTACTTCTTGAAGAAATATTAAGGAAGAAAGGAGTGAGAAAAAATTTCAAAATAAAATTCGTTTCTCCATTTCTTGGTGCATATCCTGCAAAGATCATGGACGAAGTTCTTTCTCCTATAATGAGGGAGAAAGGCATAGAGATAATTTCACCCTTCAATGTTGACAGGATAGACAATAATAAAAGGGAGATCTATTCCCTTGAAGGTGAAAAATTGGAATATGATTTTGCCTATCTTGTACCACCTTTCAGTGGAACTAATATATTGAAGGAGTGCATTAATGAAGATGGATTCATTAATACAGATAAGGAAAAATTGAATATAAAGGGCTATGATGATGCTTTTGCTCTTGGGGATGTTACATCAATACCTTCTGCAAAATCTGGCGCTACAGCATATCTTGAAGCAAAGGCATTGTTGAGAAGACTCAATGGTGAGAACACAGTATATGATGGAAGGACCAACTGTCCCGTTTATGTTGGTGATAAAAAGGCCACCTTTGTGGTAAGCAATTACCACCATGAGGCATTGAGGATATATCCAAAAAGATCATATTATATTGCAAGGAGATTTCTTGATATATTTTATTACTATTTAATGAGGCATAACTGGATAATAGATAATTATTTGGAGAGGTTTAAAATTTAAATTTCTAATGCATACCCAACAAGATCCATAAGACCCTTCATCTTTAGAGGCACTTTATGGTAATCAATTACGTATGGGAACTGTGCCTTATCTATTGCGCATGGTGATATCATATAACTAGCCCCCGTTTTCCATGAATAATATACAGCTGGCCAACCAGCCCATGCCCTGAATTCATTCCAGTTCTTTTCATCAGCCAGAAGTCCCGCTCCAGCACCGCAGCAGAAGGTCTCTTCCTTTGTATACTTTGCCTCCACAGTCTCCCTTACCACCATTTTCAATATTTCTCTAGGTTCATTGACAAGATTTCCTCCCCTTGCATAATTACATGGATCGTGGTAATTGAATAGATCATCATTTTTATTTTTATCTACCTTTAATTGCCCTCTTTCAAGAGCCTTTAATGTAAACTGATGTATGTGCATTAGTTCTATACCATTTTTTGCAAGTTCATATCTAACATAGTTGCTTGCACTCCTCCATCCATGACCACATTCACCCCATAACACTGTTTTCACACCAAGAGAAATGGCCTCATCAACAACAAAATTCCCAAAATCCCTTAAATATTTCTCACTTGCAAATAAACCAAAGTTGGCGGCCTCCGTTGCCCTTGAGGATATTGTCCACTTTTTATTCAAAGCATTCAAGACCTTCGTATATCCCTTCATTGTATCTGTATTGACAAAAAGGTCTGTAGAAGAAGGTATTAGTAGAAAATCCGCTTTAGAATTCAATGGGATCCTTAATTCCTTTCCAGTTTCTTCCTTTAAATCATCTTCTAAAAAATTTACCACACTGGCAATAGCCTTTTCATTCAATCCAAGGTTATTCCCTACCCTATAAACCTGTGCCAGTGTGGTAACTACATACTCTGGTATGATCCCCATGGAGGTAAGGACATATCTCACGTTCCTGGTTATTTCAGATTGATCAATTCCATTAGGACAAAATACCGCACATCTTCTGCATTCAGTACACTGGTAATAATAGGAATAAATTTTTGAAAGATCCACATTCTCCACCCTTGGATCTTTATATATCCTTCTAACTAGTTCAGCCCTGCCAACAGGTGAATTATTAATATCACCCGTGGATATAAACATATGACATTTATCTATACAGATTCCGCAGTGCATACAAGTTTCCATAAAATTTCTAAGTGCCTTTGTATTTCCTAATTTCAAAAAGGCATCTAGAAAATCCTTTTCTTTACCCTCCCTTTTTAGGAATATCTTTTCTAATTGCTCATCCTTTGCCAGTCTTTCATTTATCTCATAACTCCATTCTAAGGATTTCTGTCTTTTTAGCCATTCCTCACCCTTTCCGCTTGGTGATTCAAGAATAATATCCCTTATACCGTACTTCATTAATTTCACCTCTCATGAAATATTGAGTAAAGTGTAGGGTTTGTGAAGAATGAGAACATATGCAGCAACTTGCTGAGTGGCATGTATATAACAAGTGTGCATGCAAGAATAAAATGTGTTATGAAGATTGGAGCAATTGGTATATCGGTGGGATGAAATGAAAAAAGTGATGAAATAAATGGTCCTACAACGTTATAAGCATAAAATGAGGGTAGAAGAAGTCTCATCAAGAGACCTGTAAAGCCAAAGAGAAGTAATAAAACCAGGGATAAATAGTCGTCAATATTGCTTATTTTTCTTAAATAAACATTTGATAACCTTCTATATAGAAGATATAAACCTGAAAATATGAATATTATTGCAAGAGTATTGCCTGCAAAAAAGGAGATAGTTTCTATTGTTTGAATGCCTATTCCAATGGAAACAAGATAGGGTTCAAGGAAAAGATCAAAATGTGCAAAAATAATGATCCATAGTGAATAATGAAAAAGAAGGGAAATTATCCTTGTAGATTTATCATATTTAATACTTGAAAACAAAAAAATTCTCTTAAGTATATTTTTTATGGCATCCCATTTACTCACTTGACCAGGATATGTAAATAAATTGGGAAAGCCAAGGTAGGTGTTTGTTATTCCCTTTTTCGAGAATATCCATGAAATTATATAATAAAGGCTACCTAATAAAAATACTGTGATTGCTATATAAAAATAAGCATCAAGAATTAAGGAAATTTCATTCAATCTCCTCTACCATCCCTTGAAGCAATTCATCCAGTTTTGATCTTTCTAACTCGTTCTGGTTGAATATTATTCCTATACATCCCCTGGAACTACACATTAAAGAGATTCCAAAATCCATTGAAATTACATCAATCCTTGTTACTGGATGCATTTTTATACCACAAAACCTTGAGTAAAGTGAGGCTATTGATTCTATAAGTGAATATATTGTTCCACATAGCATGGCTGTTGAATCTGCCTGCTCTGAAGAAAGTGTCTTTGAGCTATAGGAGATAAGTTTTCCATTTGTATCAAAAATACCTGCGCCTATAACTCCCTTGATAGTAACTACCTCTTTAGGTTTCATTTACCACCGCCCTCCCTAAGTAACATTAGTGATCTTAGATCAAGATCGTCCATTGATTGCTTGAAGAATGGAATGCCAGTTTTTTCAAAAAATTTCTCCCAGCCTATCCTCTCTATCCAGGCTATTAATCTCTCACCCTTTTTCGCCTCTTTCTTCCAGGTCTCAATTATCCTCAAAACAGATTTCACAGTGAGCTCATACCTGGGAGGATCATTGGGTATGAATGGAATTACCACTCTTCCAATCTGTGTTCCAGGTGGAATAGATGATGCCTTCCCTCCCACAATAACTGCATGACCATCAGTTTTTTCTGGAGTCCTGAATATTATTCCACTGCACGCACCTACACATAGGCCGCAACCTATACATAGGTTTTCCCTAATTTCTATGGTTTTTTCTGCCTGCTTTAATTGTATTGCCCCCACTGGACATATCATTGCAGTGCCCATTAAATCACAGGATTTTATATTCTCAGTAACAATAGGTATCTCTGTGTGTATGCCCACAATACTTATATCTGCCAGATATGCACCACCACATGCGCTTGGGCAACCTGATACAGCAAGGGTAAATTTTGCGGGAAGCTCATCTTTATTGAAGTATTTTATTACCGCATCACCAAGGCTTTTTGCAATAGAGGGTGCATCTGTAGCGGCAAGAGCACAGTGAAAATAACCTGCACAGCTTGTTATATTCCATAGATGATTTTCCCAGCCACCTACTGGAAATCCCATACTCTCCAAATCTTTCTTTAGTTTTTTAGCATCTTCTAGAGTTTTTGCAAAAAATTCAGGATTAAATGCACCCGTAAATCTCATATATCCATCGAAATATTTATCTGCAAGATCTGCGAATTTTCTTATTGTATCTGTACTATACCTAGCATTGGATGTAGAAGCCACCTTGATTGTATACATTTTATCATTATCCGATATATGCTCCATTATTCCCGGCTCCACAAACCTGTGCTCCTTCCACTTACTTATGTTCCTTTTAATCATATCATGTATATATTCTGTATATGGTCTTGGCGGTCCTTCCATGATTCATTCACCCCCCAGTGATTTTTTCAATTCTTCTAACATTTTAGTTTTTTCTTCCTCACTAACCTTATAGAAGATATTGGTCCTGAGATCCTTTATGTGATATGGCTTCTCTTCCTTTTCAATAAGATCAAGGAAATTCTTCATTCCTATGCGGAATATCATATCTCCAAGCCTTTCCTTTCTTGCAGCGTTTTCAATGTATACATTTATGATTCTTTCAATTATATCAAATGCCTGGTATGGATCATCCATTTTCTCAACAAGCTTTGCTGTGAAAGGACCCTTTTTACCCCTTAATTTTCCTCCAACGTATAAAAGATATTTTTTCTTCTCACCTGGCAATATGGAACCTTTAGATAATTTAACACATTTCATACATTGCGTGCAAAGATTTCCTTCAATGTTTAACTCACCATCCTTTAAACTTATGGCCCCCGTGGGACATCCGTTCACAATTTCAAGCATTTCCTTTTCACTCAAAAGTTTAAGTTTTTCCCTGATAATTAATGGTGCACCTTCCCAGCTACCTATTATTGCTATATCACCTTTTTGTGATGCCCTGGCACAATCCAATGGACATCCTGAAATCTTTAACTTTAACTTATGTGGAAATGTTGGATATTTTGCATAATCATTGAATCTATTATAAAAATCATCCCTAAACTTTGGTGTATCGAATGTTGCATATTCACACAATGCAGGACCAACACAGGTTGTCGTATTTCTGAATGCATCGCCTGTGGATCCTACCTCCATTCCTGAGGACCTGAACTCCGCTACAAAATCTCTTATCCTTTCCTTAGGTATTCCAGGTATTTCAAAATCTTCACTTGTAGTGATTGCATGAACCATTGATACACCATACTTATCGGCAAAATCTGCCAAATTTCTCAGCATTTTGCTTGTAACAAAATTTCCAGAGGGTAAATATACTCTCACAACATTTGCACTTTCACCAATATCGGGTCTGCTAGTAACTCTCATCAATATACCCGTAGGAACCCCAGGTACAGAAACATAGCCCCCTGTAGTCCATAGATCCCTTTTTAAATAAAGTGAGGCTGCGTACAATTTTAATGGATACCTTGTTTTTTCTGTTTCTGTTATATAGCTAGGCCAAGGTCCCTTTTTTAATTCCTTTATAATTTCTAAACCTTTTACAACCTCATCCGGATCATTCATTACTTTTCACCCCTGAAATCCTTCAAAGTATAATCGGTTATGATTACATAACCATGCTCTCTGGCGAATTTAATCAACGGGTCCTTTTCCTCCTCTTTAATCTGGACCTTCAAAATTGGTATTTCATTCTCTGATGCATCCAATCTTTGGCATTTTCCAATTGTTGTTACACAGTTGGGACATACTTGATCCCTGGAAAGTAAATACTTAAGTCTTTTTTCTCTGATGGGAGATTTTAATTCCTCTTCCTTAAAAATGTCTATGGCATAACCACAGTTTGGACATACAGCATATATCATTTATACGCACCCCGTTGGCTTTGGAGCTCCGGCCAACCTGCAGGCACCCTTTGCAGGTCCGGTTGGAAAAAGCTGATAAATCTTTTTAAGATCATAACCTGTATTTTTAACAAGCATTCTTATTGGTGGACAACTGTCATATTGCAAATAATAATCCCTTAGATATCTAATTACCTTCCAGTGCTCTTCTGTTAAGGTATCTATTCCTTCCTCCCTAGCCACGGCCATAACAAACTCTTCACACCAGTCCTTAGGATCCTTTATAAAACCATCCTCATCAATTTGTATTTTTTTGGTAGTCCCATCCTTTAATTTTACCTCAATATAATTTCCCTCTGCCATGATATCACCTTCTTTACCACTAATAGTAGTAATAAATTAAAAATATAAAAAGTTTTTCTCTAAAAGTCTCTTTGGAAATTCTTTTTAAAAGTGATTTCAATTTTTTTTATTTTATGAATGATGTATACCAAAAATTTCATTATTAGTTTAAATTTATGAAAATTATTTTATCAATCGAGCAGATCAAATTACCAAATTTTATTTTAATTAATATAGTTTTTTTAATAAATTCCTCTAATAATTTAGACTTCGGATCAAATATAATGGAGCTTGAGAAGGTTTACCAATGATAGAGCTATCAAGGAATACTAAAAATGCTGAGTATGTGTGTCATTGACCCGAATAGAACATTTGGGGGATCTTTCACTGTGATAAATATGGTCTAACCATAGACAGGGATATAAATACATCATATAGAAAAGAGCTTGACATGGCTGAAAACAATTTCAGCCCTATAAAGGGCTAAAAGGACCATAAAATGAAGCAATCATCCAGTCAAAAGAAGGGGAGCAGATAATGGTAAGTAGTACCCTTAGATAGAATTATTACGAAGCCTTCCAAAGAATACTTAAAATTTTTAAAAAATTATAATTTGCCCTCTGACATCCAAAGGAATTCAAAATGATTTTTATTTGCCATTATGCATTCTTTTGCGAAAACATCTATACCATATAGCTCCCCATCCGGTTGGGATATGGCCAGTAAAAGTTCCCTTTCATCAACAATTATCATGTATTCATAAAATGAGTTTACTACTTTATATTCAATATTAGCCATTTTCATGAAGTCAATGCAATCCTGTGAAAAATTACCCAATACCCTTATTTTTACATCCTTGTTTAAAGCAAGATTACCTAGTGTATCCATGCAGTTAAGTGCCCTCAAGGGTCTATGTCCTGCAATTAATACTTCTTTTTTTGCATTGTCTATCATATCCTTTGCCTTTGCAAAAACCTTATCCCTTCCCTTTATAGTCCATATAAAGGATATGGATTCATTCTTCCTTGATTTATATTTCTCCTTTATCTCCTTAAAGGCCCTTTCCATAAGTTCTAGCTTCTTTGAATATTCAGATTTGAACTTTTCAATTGCCTGTGATAAGGAGATTTCTGGCTCAATAGGCCTAAACTTCAAAGGTCTTCCTACAGATCTTTCAACAAATCCCTTGCTTTCAAGTGATGAAAGAACTTCATAGATCTTTGCCTGAGGCACGTTACTTTGTAGTGCTATCTGCCAGGCAGTAGTTTCTCCCAGATTAAGAAGTGCCTCATATACTCTCGCTTCATAATTATTTAAATCAAAAGTATATAGGTTCAAAAGAAATTCATCCTCTTTTAATTTTTTAGATTTCATCATAATTTCTAATTAAAAACTTTTATTTACATTTTTTCAAAAAAAAAATTATTGTTTTTTGGAAAATTTGAAAATCCCTGTCTCATTGCTTGCGTCAATGTTCTTGTTTGTCAATAGATAATAAATGGCAAGGCAAGCAAGTCCAAAGCCTATAACAATAACAGCCACACCAATCATTCCAGCCGTCGCTGCATCCATATTTATCACCTCAAAATGGTCCCTGAGCTCCTGGTCCTAGCGCCCACAAAAATCCAGGTATGGCAAATGTATAAACCGCCGCAATAAGGCACATCACACCAAGGTATTTCTCTGGTAATTTTCCCGCCAAGAAAAAGCCAGCCATATTCATTGTTATAAACCATACAATAGCAATGCTAGCATGGTAGTACCAAGAACCTAGACCATAGTCAGGGAATCCCCATATCCAGAATAGGGCATAAGCAAGGGTAATCCATCCTATTAATATTGCTATTGGCGCCATTATATTTGCCTTTACTCCAAATATATTCATCAGACCTACCATAATGAAGAATAGACCATACATGGTAGCTAGACCGGCAACATAGTTAGATATAGGTCCTAACATAGATAGTGCTTGGAACATCACCACATTTATTATAAAAAATACACCACCAATAAATGCTACTAAACCCGCAGCTATTGCAGATACCCTATTTCTCTCTGGATTCAAATGGAGTGCACCGAATGCCGTTAGAACAAAGGCCCCAGCAAACATCAGGGGAACTATTGCCTTTCCTATTACTAATGGGTCAGACATTTTATCACCTCATTTGGTAATAACCACCATAAGTAGTAATATTTTTTCTCTATATAAACTTTTCAAAATTAAATTTTTATGAAAATTTTTAAATTCAAAACACAGAATATTATTATAAAAATTTAATGAAACAAAACAATGGAACGTGAGTTTACACGATTTAAATTAAAAATTGATAGATTAACCTTTATTTTACTGATTTTTCTTAATAATTATAATGGAGTGCTATTGAAACCTCTCCAAATTTAAATATTTCAGAATTTTCATGCCTGTCTCATCTTTTGTTGATATTACTTTCTTTGTTTTCTTACCATCTGTGAGATAAATGATATTTATTGGTGATAAGTGAGATAACACTGTTTCTAATGATATATTGTAGATGGCA